>Ga0194052_1000890_pt1 | contig 18200 bp, 14 predicted proteins | sample SepL226m_MetaG_FD_160117 | JGI IMG/M metagenome (GOLD analysis project Ga0194052, IMG submission 160117) | Anoxic zone freshwater microbial communities from boreal shield lake in IISD Experimental Lakes Area, Ontario, Canada - Sep2016-L227-6m | ecosystem: Environmental > Aquatic > Freshwater >...
CATAGTATCGTGCATTTAAATAATCAAGACCCGTGTCACTATCTGATATTTCTCCAATGTATTGTCTTTGTTCCGTATGTGAACCAGAAGATATTCTTTGAGTTAAAGATACCTGACATCTTTATTTCTTATTGCTATTTATAAAAAGAAAATATAATTCTTTTGACATAATATCTAGTTTTTTCACATCAACTACAGATTCACTAAAACGTTCTATAAATAACCTTTTTATATTATGATAAAAAGTTTCTTCATTGATAATATTTGAAACCATTCCATTTATAATTTTTGCTTCAGATAGATACTCATCATCTGGACTCACTTCGTTGGGATTAAGATTTATTGGATCATATCTATCTATTATATTTTTTATTTGATTTAAATTAATCATAATTAATTTATTTATTTAAAATTTTACTAATAAGATCAATAACTTCCGGCTTAAAATTACTTTGTGCATACGTTGTAATCACCTTTCCTGCCGTATCAAGAACAACACCAGCTTGTTCACTTAAATATAGAAATTTATTTCCACCATCTTGAGCAAGCTTCACAAGGGGATTATTGGTAGTTGCTTGCATAATTTCTGCAGTGAGTCCGCGTTCTAACATTTTTTCTTCTCCGTGGATTCCAAAATCTATAATCTTTTGTCCTACATTTGGTACAATTTCTCCTAATTTACCAAATTTGTCACCTATTTCTACCCCACTTCCACACAATACCCAACACGCTGTCCCCGCACCTTCGAGGTATGCAATACTCAAAGCAGTTGCTCCAGTAATAATTCCATACCCTAACAATGGTGCGGTTCCAACAACGGCAGGCAAATATGGATTATCCATTAAAAATCTCCAGGGTGAAGAATTCTCATAAAGATAATTCGCTCCTTCGATTTGTCCTTGTGACCATTTCCCTTTCGGATCAGAATTATTTACCGGATTTCCATTTGCATATGAATAGCTATTTTGCACCTGTGGATTGTTTAAGAAATTTGCAAAAGTATCTTTGTCTTGATCAAAATTCCAAAACATCGAATCCTGTGATATGAACCTCCCTCTTGCTCCATCATAATACCTGGCATTGAGATAATCAAGACCGGTATCAGAGTCTGATATTTCTCCAATGTATTGTCTTTGTTCGGTATGGGAGCCTGATGAGACTCTTTGGGCTCCATATGGATAGTAATCAAGACTTTCAACGACTGAGCCACTGCTATTAGAAACGGCACTAGTAGAACCTAAATGGTCAGCGTGAATGTAATATGGAGTGACCACGGAAATGAGATTGTGATACTGATTGTATTCAACTGTTGTTTCAATGGTGGCGACTAATTGTGAACCGGCGTAGATTTGTTTGGTTTTCTTAGGACTTAAAACTACCCCTGCTTGAGAATATGTATTGTAATAATCATTGGGATAGATAGCAGTACTAATGAGTTTAAGTGTATTGTTGGATAATTTATGATATAGGTCACTTGTTGCTCGTTCGCCACTTGAGTCATAGGTATAATCAGAAAGATTTGTGCCGATTTTTACTTCAGTTAATTGATTATTGTAATTCCAAGCATTAATAATATTACCATTGGTCAAAAGATTTCCGTTGTCATCGTAGGTATTATTGGCACCACCGATCGAAGTCGCGGCATGCGGATTGGCTTTTAAATTTCCAGTATTGCCAAGGTAAGAATAATTGCCAGCCGGACCAGAAGTTAAATTACCAATTGGATCATAGGAAAATGATTGACTATAAGTGCCACTAACATTAATCAGACGATATAAATCATCGTAAGTATAATTAACGGTTTTGGCACTGGCAGTATTTGAGGCATCCATAATTTGAGTAATATTGCCAGCATTATCGTAAGTATAATTTAGGTCTTGGAAATTACTTCCATTACCTATTGTCTGGCGACGAGTCAAACGATAAAGTTTATTGATATCATAAGTATTGGTCGTGACCAAGTTTGGATAATTTTCAGTCACAACTTGATTCATCGGATTGTAATCAAAATTAGAAATGACATTGACGAAGGCACCCCCTGATTCTTTTCTTTCAATTTTTTCTAATAAACCTGCTATGTTGTATGTGTATTTTACTTGACCGCCATCAGGATAAACTAAAGTCAAAAGATGACCCAAATAATCATAAGTATAAGAAGTAGTATAAACTACTCCTGCAATAGTTTTATTTTCATTAATGACATTACCATTCGTATCGTACGAATAAGTTGTTAACAATCCTGAAGACTGATTTATGACACACAATTTACCTACTCCATTATAACAGCCACCATATGTATAAGTTTTATCAATACCACCAGTTGCTGTCGAATCTTCGGTTAAAATCTGATTGAGATCATTGTACGTATAATTAACTATTTGTGATTTTGGATCGATCGTTTTAATTAAATTTCCAGCTGAATCATAAGAGTAAGACCAAGAGCCAAAAGATGTATCAGTTAGGGCATGCAAATCTTCTGCACTCAATCTTCGGCCGAGAGAATCATAGGTAAAATTACGAACATTTCCAAGAGCATCCGTAATCTTAGCTAATTTTTTATTTAAATTCCATTCATAGTTTGTAGTATAAATAGAACCATTATTTATTTCTTCAACTTTAATTAAATTACCATAAGCATCTTTACAATAATTTTTAATTTTCCCATTTTTATCAACGGTAGTTGTCTTCCAATCATCATAGGAATATGCGATAGTTCCAGTCGAGTCAACAATCGTAGAGATACGACCAACTGGATCATAAGCATTATTAGTGTAAAGTGCTTCAACATTTGTCCTTGTGGTCATTTGATTGCCAAAACTATTATAAGGCAATGATTGTTTCAAAACTTGTCCTTCAGAGTTATAGACGATATCTTTGACATTAAAATTATTCAGGACTTCTGCTTCATTGCGTTCTTGAATCAATCTACCAAAACCATCGTAGTACTCATAAGACACAACATTGTTCATCGTATCTAAATAATCAATCTTTTTAAGATTCATTGATTTAGTAGTATCGACATAGACATATGAAGTTTTAACAATAGGACTATATGGAGAGACAAGGCTTGGAATTTTTTCCTCAGTCACCCGGCCAAGTCCATCATAACTCGTTTGATAAATAAATTGATTTTGGTCTATTATTTGTTTTACTTTTCCGATAGTATAATCATATTCATACTTAAAAATTTGTCCGAGAGGATTCTTGACACTTATAGGATAAAGATTAAAAGAATCATAAGCATAAGTAGTCATCTTACCAAGAGGATTAGTTTCCGAAGTAACTAAACCATAACCATTGTATGTTTTTTTATTTGTAATATATATTTCAATTGGATTTGGTGGCAAACTATCGTAAACCCACTGTTCCCCCTTCGTCAGATTGCCATGTTCGATTAAGCCAGCAGAAAGTGAATCATAATAATTTTTGGCAACTGCTACCCTATTCCCAAAGTGATCATAAGTTTTATCTTCATAAGGCAGATAAGTAACATTATCAGAAGTCTTGGCATATGAAATTGTTTCAGAAGAATCATCATTTCCAACATCTGTAAATGTGCCATCATTGTTTGCATTTACTCTGCCATAATTAATTTTCTTTATTAAGTTGCCATGGTCGTCATAAAGATAAGTAACAGAAGTATCGACATGACTATTGTTGCCATCATAATTTAAATTCGTTTCGCGAATTAATTTTACAAAATCAAAAACATTTCCAAATTCATTTTTAATGTAAGAATGATCCCATTTATTTATGGTTACATTGTAAAGATTCCCGAGTTTATCCCACTCTTCAATTCGATAAACTTTCCCAATTTTAGTCCGATAATCTTCTGCCCCACCAAGCCCATCATCTCTATTGTTGCCTTGATGATAATATTTTTTTGTAATATTTCCCAGTGAATCAGTTTTCGTAACGATACCAAAACCAGCAAACCTTTTTGATGGGAAAATATAACCATCAGAATAATATTTTCCATTTTCATATGAATAATTTGTAGTGCTAATAGGATTTACTAAATCATTATAATTAACAGAATCTACTACTGGCACACTCTGTGGCATACGCGCACCACTTGAAAAAAAGTTTGTAATTCCTTTTTCTTTATATTTAATACCAACTGTCCCACCCGTAGATGTCGTAATTGAATTTAAAATAACATCCTTAATTCCAGCATCGATAAAGACCGTTTGATCTGGACCATTGTAAGGTGAGCCACCATCATTTGGAAAGGTTCTATCGTCATTTCTGCTCCCATTACATGTGAGTTGCGTATCACATGTAGCAACAAAATCTGTTAACCCGTCATTGTTAATATCAGCGAAAAATGAAGAAGCATCTAAGCTAAGTCCATATGGAACATTTTTTATATCTAGAAAATGTGGCATATCCCAATTTGGGTCACGCACAAAACCCACACCTGTATTTATAAAAACTGTTCTGGAAGAATCATCAAATTCTGACCCATCCCCTTTATCAAATGAACCAATTCGGGTGGTAACAAAATCAGATAAGCCGTCATTATTCACATCAGTAAAAATTGTATTTAAAGATAATATATAACCAGTCGGAGTACCAGAAGAATCATTGTGTGGCATATCCCAATTTGGGTCGCGTACAAAACCATGACCATTGTTTATGAAAACAGTTTTTGTTTGGTCATTATAAGGTGAACCACTTCCAGCTGAAAAACGAGACATCTCTGTATATATAAAATCAGGCAAGCCATCATTATTAAGATCAGTAAGAGTCGAAGCATAGTCAGCCAAAGGAAGACCGGTAGTTATACCCATTTTAGAATAATATGGCATATCCCAATTTGGGTCGCGTACAAAACCATGACCATTGTTTATAAAAACAGTATCAATTCCATCATTATAAGGTGAGCCACCATCACCATCAAAAGCAATGGCACCAGTATTAATAAAATCAACTAAACCATCATTGTTAAGATCCGTAAAAGTTGAGTTTGCTCCAAAAAATAGTTTATAAATACCATTATGATTTTTATATGGCATGTCCCAATTTGGGTCGCGTACAAAACCATGACCATTGTTTATAAAAACAGTATCAGTGTAATCATTGAGAGATGAATCACCATCATTTATGAAAGCTTCATTGTTATTTACGCCAGTTTTAATCATGCAAACAAAATCTACGTAACCATCGGCATTCACATCAATAAGGGCAGAATTTGTGGCAAGTGGAATAGCATATTTTGTTTTAGTAGAATAAGGCATATCCCAATTTGGGTCGCGTACAAAACCATGACCATTGTTTATGAAAACTGTTTTAAAATAATCATTGTATGGTGAGCCACCGTCATTCACAAAACCGTAATCATTTGTCACAACAAAATCAACCAAGCCATCATTGTTGATATCAGTGAAAGCAGATTTATTGTCTAATATATGTCCAAAATTATTAACTGAATTTGAATAATACGGCATATCCCAATTTGGATCTCGCACAAAACCATGACCATTATTTATAAAAACAGTTTTAGTTTTATCATTATATGGAGAACCTCCATCGTTTTCAAATTTTTCAGCAGTTGTATTAACAAAATCAATTAAACCGTCATTATTGATATCAATAAAAATTCCATTAGCCCCTATCTCGTTTGGTTTTGACAAATCTGGCCTTATCATATTTGGCCCAGAAATAAGCTCCGTCGGAGTACCAGCAGCATTTAAATAATACGGCATATCCCAATTTGGGTCGCGAACATAATTATAAGACCCTTGTTCATAATTAAAATCAGTTATTTTGGGATTACTTGGAACTGAATTATCAACAATTTCTTGCAATAAAGAAAGACGATTAAACTGTGGTAAAGAATATAATATATTGTAAACATGCACTGTGGTGTTATTGAAAGATACTTCAACTGTACTTAATTTCTTTGTGCTTTTTATTGCAAAATTTGAACCATATTGAGTAATTTTATTACTTTCTGATCTTGAATAAGTTAAGACAATACTATAAGGTCCATAAGTCATAGTATTTGGATAAATTTGTCCTTCTTCTTTAAAATAGGTATATGTAATTTGATTGTTATTTAAATCAGTGATAGAGGTTATGTTCCAATTGTAAATTTTACTTACATTAGTAGGGTCATATTGCCTTGATGAATTATCTAATCCAAAAACATAAACTAATCCTTCTTTTGTTTTCATTGTCCAGGAACCATCTTGATTTTTTACATAACTTAAAAATGACCCACTGGCATTTTGTGTTCCATAAGTACCGATACCGTTGCTGTCGATATTGATAGGATCGAGCTCACCCGACAAGGAAGAATAAAAATAATTTCCTCCGTACATTAAGCCAGTTCCCTTTCTATTTAATTGTCTGATGTAAGGCAGAGAAAGATCCCAACCATAACCAGTAACAGAGTTTTTAGATTTATTTTGAGAATCATAGTTTAAGGAAAGTTCTGGATTCATATTTCGAAAAGGTGGTAATGGAAAAGAATATGAATACATGAAGGCTCCAGAATGTTCATCTACTTCTCCTAAGTTTGCTTTTTGAGATTCTAATTTTTGTGATATATTTTTATCACCTGCAGTAATACCATCTTTTACTGGCAATTTTTCTTCATCTGTCGGGTCAGTCAAATCAACAGTGGTAACATCTCCTTCTGTATTTCCATCTTTAACTTCTGGTGGTACAACCTCATCGACAATAGCCGCTGTATCGCTTGTGACGGAAACGACGCCCTCGGCTGAAGTTGGGTCGACAACCTGAGCAAAGCTAGGATAGATAGGGACAATAATAAAAGAAACCATTAGAAGCAAATTGATAAATTTCATTGCCTTAGGAAACCTTATTTTCATTTTCATATATGCAAATGCTACTGGATAGTATAAACTTTGTCAATATATATAAATAAGAGCTTCACCACTTACATAAAAGGAAAAACTGCCCGCAAATAATTTTTGCACATGGAAAGTATGGTTCGCATCTAGAAAGGAGTTATTAGAAAATAAGGATTAAACTTCTTAGCTATTTTTATTCAAAAACTTATTTATTAAAAATTCTGCCAATACTCTCAACTGTAAATGCTCCAAATAAACCCATATTATCTAAATGTAATAAAGCATCATTTGTAGAAGTTCTCATTTTATTAAATTCTTCAAGAAGAGGTTCAATTTTTAACCTAAATTTTAAATTTTCCTGTTTCCACTTCTCTCCTAATTCTTTATTTGTTTTATCTTCAGCCCATCCTTGAGGAGCGGGAGCATACACCCTGACATAAGGAAATCCATAACCTTCCCCACCTGACTCATTAGTGTGTCCGGCACAGGACGATTCAGTAGGAAAATCCATAGCTCGAAAAACAGCTACTGTCTCCTTAATGCCTTGATCAATTTTTAATCCAAGCTTATCAGAAAGATTTTCCACCTCTTTTCTAGCGACATCTAGTTTTTGTAACTCTTCAGATATATTTCTGTTTTCCATCTTGAATTTTTCAGACATAGATTTATTATACCAAAAGTTCCCTGTCTCTAACAGATACAAAAATTGAGCTATATAAACACGAGACAAAACGAAAGCGGAGGGTGAGGGATTCGCCGATACTGCGGCGGGTACTTTTCCACCTCGTTTCACTCGTACGGAAAAGTCTTTCGAATCCTCCGAAAAGTACGCAGGTACTTTTCTACCCTCAAGCTAAATAAATTCGCTTCACTCATTATTTTGCGGAGGGTGAGGGATTCGAACCCTCGATGATCTTTCAACCATACAGACTTTCCAGGTCTGCGCACTAGACCGCTATGCGAACCCTCCGTATAAACAATCTACCTTATTTCCAATAAAAAAGAAAACTTATTTCGCAAGGACAGTCCTTGTAAGAGGCTTTAAGGAAAAAACTTTTTCGGCCATTAACCAACGATTGATGACAGGACTCAACGTCAAAGCGAAACCAACATTCCCTGCTAAGTGAAGTAATGTAAATGGAATTTGAAGAATTAGTGCTGTAAACATCGTTTCTCCAAAAATTGGTGCAAATATAACTCCGGTAATTAAATCAAAAGTAATTGTGGCAAATACTGCAAACATTACAAAATTTAATGGAGATGATTTTATTTTTGAAAAATAAAATGTTGATACAGCTCCTATAAGACCATAAGTAATTCCTGCTATCCAAGTCCAAGAACCAAAATGAGTAATAGCGTCATACAAAAAAATACTAAGAAAACCAAAAGAAAAACCTAATAATGCACCATACTTACGGCCAATGGGCATGATCGAAGCCATTATAGGCTCGACATTTGGTGCTCGAAATGGAATAAAGCGAAATAACAAACATCCAACGAAAACAGTTAAAATTTTAAGTTTATTCTTCATCCCATTAGAAATTATACTTGTAATGTTTTGCTCCAGACTTAATCTCGTTGACTTTATAACGGGATAAGTTGGTTCCCTATTATATCATTTTTAAAAATTCTGCCTCATCGATTATTTTTATACCTAACTTTTGCCCTTCTGTAAACTTTGAGCCTGGTTCGTCCCCCACTAAAATGTAGGACGTATTTTTTGAAACTGAACTAGACACTTTCCCTCCTAAATTTATTATTTTTTCTTTAGCTAATTCTCGAGACATAATACTAAGTGTCCCAGTTAAGACAAAAGTAAAACCAGTAAACTTACCAACTTTTTTCTTTTCAACTTTTTCAATCACTACTCCATTTTTCTTTAACTTTTCAATGAAAACAAGATTATTTTTATCTAAAAAATACTCATGCAAACTTCTCGAAACAGCTGGCCCAATATTTTCAATACTATTTATTTCTGTTAAATCTTTAGTTACAGAAGAAATTAATTTTTCTAAAGTTCCAAAGTTATTTGCTAAATCACGAGCCGTCTCTTCACCCACATGTAGTATCCCCAATGCCCACAAAAAACGCCCCAAAGAAATTCTCTTTTTCATTGATATTTCTTTGATAATATTTTCCGCAGATTTTTCTCCAAATCTCTCAAGTGGAGCTATGTCTTCTTTTTCTAAAGTGAAAATATCACTGGCGTCAGTAATCAAACCTTCATCTTTAAAACGTTTTAAAATTTTTGGACCTAATTCATAAATTTCAAAAACAGAAGCAAAATGTTCTAAGAATCTTTCATTCTTGGCTGGGCATTTTTTATTAATACAATAAAATGCAACACTCTCTGTTTTGCTGAAAATTTCCAAAGTCCTATTTGAAATGGTCTGGCTGGGGATTGGGGCCCCAGAAGACCGAGAACCTTTCGAAGAGGAGCTTTGGGAATTTTCAGTTATCTTTTTCTCAATTTTACCTCCACAAATTGGACAATTTATTGGCATCTTAAATTTCTTTTCTGTACCTGTGCGCATTTTATCAAGCACTGCAATAACTTTTGGAATTACATCTCCCCCTTTTTCAATTACTACGGTATCTCCAATTCTAATACCCAATCTTTCAATCTGATCCATGTTATGCAAAGTTGCTTTTGAAATCATTGAGCCTGCCACTTGTGTCGGAGAGAATATTGCAAGTGGTGTAAGCACACCCGTTCGCCCAACATTAATTTTTATTTCCTTTATGATTGTCGTTGCCCTCTCTGCTGGATATTTATATGCGATAATTCCGCGTGGGTCTTTACCCACCACGCCTAAATTTTCAAAAATCTTAGTATCATCAATATTTATAACGACACCATCGATACCAAAAGAAAGCCTATCTCTAATTTTAGAAACTTTTTCAATAAAATTGATTATTTTTTTAGGATCTTTAATTTTTTCTGAATGGTCCTCAACTAAAAAACCAAGCTTGTTTAATAATTCATGCTTCAGTGAATGTTTGGCGATCTTTTCTACCCAGCCCTGTCCTTTTATTTGAGTAATTTCATAAGCAAAAAAATCTAAACGCCTTTCTTCCACAATTTTTGGATCAAGCTGCCGCAAGCTACCCGCAGCAGCATTGCGCGAATTTGCAAAAACCATTTTACCATTTTTAATATTCTCATCATTTAATTTCTTTAAAACATTTTTTTTCATTATAGCCTCTCCCCGTACTTCAATTTTGGAAGGATAAGGTTGTTTCAAAAAAAGTGGAATACTTTTTACCATTTTTAAATTCTCGGTAATATCTTCTCCGACTTCTCCATCTCCCCTAGTGACTCCTTGCACAAATTTTCCATCCAAATAAATCAAAGATATGGCCAGTCCATCAAGCTTTAATTCACAAAAATAATCCAAACTCTCCCGAGAAGATAGGAGCTTTAGATTTCTTTTTTCCCAAGCAAAAAATTCCTCTGCCGAAAAAACATTAGCAATAGAAAACATCTTAACTTCATGGGGCATTTTTTTGAATTTATCAAGTGGCCTACCGGCTACTCTAGATTCAGCTCCACTATTATCAGCAAAAATAGGATACTCTTTTAAGAGAGTACTAAGCTCACGAGAAAGTGAGTCATACATATCGTCAGTAATGTTTGGAAGATTTTCTACATGGTAAGCTTCGCGCAATCTCGCAATTTCACTTCGAAGTTTTTTTATTCTTTTTTCAGCCTCAATTTTATTCATTCCGAAATTAATAATTTACTTCTATCACGCGTTCTACCCTGTTTCCATTGGATGAATCACAATTTTCATCTCCAATATTGTATCCTTTTGAAATAATTTTTGTAGAAAGTGCGACAGTTGGATCTTTGGGATCTATAGTTTTTAAAACTGAAACTTTTACACAAGACCTTGCATTACTTCCTAATCCTCCAATAACAAAACTATAATCCGGAAAATTATTATTTAAATTAAGAGACATTCCAAAACAAGAAAAAACGTTGTCCCCTATATTCATAAAAGCATTAATATCAGCCCTATCGCTATAAAGAGCACACTCCGTGCCACTGTCGGCCGCAAAAAAAGCATTATTTGTATCTTTGGCGGACGAACTAAAATTCAATTCTTTTGTTGCAACTGTCAAAACCCCCATTGCAATAGACAAGAAAATAGCTGAGAGCATTATTGAAAAAAGTAAAGCGATTCCATTATTCTTTTGTGTAATATTTTTTATCTTCATATTATTCTATCCAATTTGATAAATTTTCTGAAAAAGATATTGTGCCAGTTTGATTACCTGATTTCCAAGTTACCTCAGAAGTAATTTTTAAATTATCATCATCGATTTGATTTACTAAAATTTTTCTTGAAAAAACCGAAGTGTCACCATCATAGTAATTATATTTACCCGTAGAAGGACTATAAAGAAAGTTTGGACATTTATCTCCACAAGAGTAAAAACTGATTCCCGTTATTGGCATCTCGCCTTGCTCTAGTTTATTTTCATCATTATCAAAATAACAACCTTTTTCTCTACAACCATGACCTTGCAACTTTTGTACAAAAAGCCCCCAACCAGTATTTGCATCACTACTATAGAGCTGATAGGTGTCTCTTATGTTTCTAATATATTCAATACCTTCTTGGGACAAGTATTCTGCTACAATTTTATTTTTTGCATAATTAGTACTTGAAATTCCCTGAGAAAGTACTGACATTACAGTCATAATAGAAACAGAAAAAATAAATAAAGCTACCATTGTTTCAATCAAAGTAAAACCTTTTTTATTATTTTTTATATTTATTGTCATATAGTAATATCACTTACTCTTTGCGAAACTGCGGTTTGTAATGAAAAAGAAGTAGTATTAGAGCCACTTTTAATCTGACCCGCCAATCTAATTATTACAAGTGGTTGTTGAGTATCTGTTTTTTCTGCTCCTAAAACTGAAAAACTAGAAGTACTAGCATTAACTTCCACCTCATCAGGAGTCATTTGAATAGAATTCGTAAGACCATCTGTTGACCTATACAGCTTACCCTTATAAATATAATATACCCATTGATCTGTGGAATCACCCTGAGCACCTTCTCCATACTCAAATGCTATACCATAACCATTTTTACAACTTTGAACATTTTCTAATTCACCTTGTACATAAGAATTACCTTGTTCTAAGCATTTATAATCATATCCTGTTCTTATATTTCTCGACATGTCTTCCATCGTAAAACTCAAACCATCAATAATAGAACGCGTGTCTTGTGATTTTTTACTAACAAGGTGAGCGTTGAGCAACGAACCTATCCCAATAACAATAACAATTAAAAAAATAGAAAGAGCAATCATTGTCTCAATAATTGTATACCCTCCTGTTAATTTTTTTTTATATTCTTTTAACATTTTAATTAATCTGTACTCTACCCGATGAATACACTTTTACATACGAATTCATTGAGCCACCAGATGAAAGTGTTATCGTCGCTGAAGCAATTTTACAATTAGCATCCGGAGAAGATTGAATCACAGCACCTGAATCTGGTCTCGTGAAAATTACAGACAAACTATCAACGACACCATCCTTCGAAGACTCAGGGTTACTATTTGGGTCTATTGTTTCCGCGACTCCTCCAACATCACCAACAACAGCTTTTGCTTCACCACAATACACTTTTAATTCTGACACTGTATAATTTTGGTTAAAACTTATTTTATCTAAACATTCTACGCCATCACATTCAGGTGAATCAATATTATAAGCCGGGGAAGAAAAAACTGAGCTATTATCAAGGTCTGCAAAATATATAAAGCTAGAAGGCATATTTTTATTAAAATAAAGTCCATATGATGGCTTCCAATTATCAATACTACCCACTGCCAATTTCCCAGACATCGCATTTTTTTGAGCTTCAACTACCTTAAGGGCAACATTATTTGAAAGTGATTTGATTTCTACTTTTGCCTGAAAATCACGATAGTTAAAAAGAACGACAGAAGACATAGTAGCAAAAATAGAAAGCACTACGATTAATTCTACATAGGTCATTCCTTTATTTGTTTTTATAATTTTATTAAATATCTTCATTTGTATAAGTATTTTAAATTAAAAAAATATTGGAAAAAGCTGTAAGCTAAAAATAAAAGTCACAATAACTCCAAATACTAAAAATGGCGCAAATGGAACTTCACTTTTCATTCCATAGTGTTTTGAAAAAACTATAAGCATAATTCCAAAGAGTGCTCCTGTCCAAAATGCCAACACTAAACCCGAGAGTGCGGCAGAAATTCCCAATAACCAACCGAAGCTTATTGCCAATTTCGCATCCCCCAGTCCCATCCATTTTCCCTTTGAGAGTAGCCACATCAAAGCAAAAGGTAAAGCTATAAGTACTCCAGATAATAATTCTAAAATTGTTGGAAAATGTAGAGAAAAATTATAATTAACAAAGAAGAATAAACCAATAAATGACAAAATTCCCAAAACTAAAGCAAGAGCGTCCGGAATTATTTTATGCTTCAAGTCGTACACAGCAATCACCATCAACAAGGAAAAAATAGTTGCATAGTATGCGTAACTAATTGTAAAGCCAACTGTATCAAAGAAAAACACATCTTGAAACTTTAAAAACAAACCGACAAAAATAAGACCAGTGATAAGTTCAACCATTGGATATTGTATTGATATATGAGTTTTGCAACCCTTACATCTTCCTTTTAAAAACAAAAAACTAAAAACTGGGAAAAGCTCATACCAAGAAAGTTGCTTTCCGCAAGTCATACAACCACTTCGTCCCCCAAAAGTACGATGAGTATTAAACCTAAAAATTACGACATTTAAGAAGCTACCAATAATAGTGCCCAAAATGAAAAAGATAATTGCTAAGGGTGTAATCATATTAATATTATATATCATATCTATACAAAACAAAACCACCTAAATGGTGGTTTTGTTTTACTAAATGTAGTTTAAAAACTAACAAGTTGAAGGAGCAAAGGTTATGGTTGTTTCTGTTACAGTAGCTGAAGTACAAGTACCCGCACCACCAGCTATAGCAGGAATAGTCATAGAAAAAGTACCAGCTTGAGTACAAGCTGTTCCAACTGTTGCTGCTCCATGGTGGGTAGTTGCTGCTCCAGCAGCCGTGATCATGGTTGCGTCTGTCGCAACTGTATTACCATCACATGTTGAAACTAGAGAAGGTTGAGAACTAGCAACTTCTGCCTTAAAAGCTCCTGCTAGTGCTTTCTGTCTTGCTCCAGTTAGTGATGTCAAAACGACTGCTGACAAAATACCGATGATTGCGATAACAACCAACAATTCGATTAATGTAAAACCTTTTTTAAAATTCTTCATAATTTATTATTAACAACTAATTTATAATGTTTCCTGCTTTCGGCAAGAAATTTCGACTTATTTTTAATATACAATAATTATATCACAAAACCCATAGATAAAAGCAAATTGAGTTATCCACAGGAACTAATTACATTGAGCCCGTCATTTGATAAATCGGCATAAGAACAGAAACAAGCAATATTCCTACCCCAAGACCCAAAACCACAATCATTACTGGCTCAATCATACCTACAAGAGTATCAATAGCATCATCCACTTCTCTTTTGTAGAAATCTCCTAAAGTTTTCAAAATTGTTCCTAACGACCCCGTCTCCTCCCCAACCTTAACCATTTGTACTAAGATACCAGGCAATAGTTCAGGATATTTTTCAAATGCTGCAGATAAAGAACTACCTGCTTTTACTTCTTCTAATACTTTTTTCAAAATATCTTTATAGATACGACTACCGACAACTTCAGCAGTAAGGTCAATCGCTCTAATAATACTAATGCCGGAAGTAAGCATCGTATCCATATTATCAGCAATACGAGATAAGTATAATTTTCTAAACAAATTACCCACAGCTGGAATCGTCAATTTTACTTTATCTATATATATCTGCCCCTTTTCAGTTGAAGACAATCTCCAAATCCAAATTCCCAACAAAATTATAGCTATTAGAACAATAAAACCATAATGTACAAAAAAATTAGACAAAGCAATAACTATTTTTGTATACATTGGAATTTCTTGTCCAGTAGATAGAATAATCGTAGAAATTTTTGGAATAACTACCACAAACATCATTGCCATAACTACAAAAAATGTGACCACAACGAAAACTGGATAGATAAGTGCATTTCTAGTTTTAGAAGTAAGAGAGTACTGACGATCCAAATAATCAGCTAAATGAGAAAAGGTTTGAGTAAGTTTTCCTGTCTCCTCTCCTGACTTAACCATATTGACATAAAATTCTGAAAAAACGTCCGGATGCCTAGCCAAAGCGCCTGAAATAGAAATTCCAGATTGTAAATCATCAGCTATCTGTGTTAATTTTCTACCTAAAAGTTTATTCTCACTATTAGCAGAAAGCATTGTAAAAATCTTTAAGGCTGAAACCTGTGCCTCGAATAAAGTAGATATTTGACGAGAAAGAATAACGACGTCTTTCATCGCTACTTTTTCAAAAAAAGATAATTCAAAAAGGGACTTCTTTTTTTCTTGGTCCACAATAGAAATAATAACGAGACTTCTGCGCTGTAGGGCACTGATAGCCATATCGCGCGTAGCCGCATCTATTTCTCCTTCTTTGTTTATTCCTTTTTCATCTACTGCTTTGTATTTAAATAGCATTTTTTAATTCGTAATTCGTAATTGCTAATTTTTAATTTTTATATAAGTCTTTCTAACCCTTTTGGATTGAGTGAATATTGATAAGCACTTTCAATAGATATTTCCCCTGCTCGCACTAACTCAAGTAATGATCTATTCAAATCAATCATCCCTGACTCAGTTCCTGTTTCTATTACTACATCAATTTCGTGAGTGCGTTTTTCACGAATCAAATTCGAAACAGCGTTATTGTTTATCAAAAGTTCATATGCTGGAATAAGACCACCTGCAATTCGAGGAATTAATCTTTGAGAAAAGATCCCAACCAAACTTGAAGCAAGCTGAATTCTAATTTGATCTTGTTGATTGCCAGGGAAAGAATCTATGATTCGATCAATTGTCTGAGAAGCATTATTAGTATGTAAAGTAGAAAGTACTAAATGCCCCGTCTCTGCAGCCGTAACGGCCGTTGAAATTGTTTCAGGATTACGCATCTCACCAATCAAAATGACATTCGCATCTTCCCGCAGTACTGACTTTAGGGCAATATGAAAATCCTGAGTATCGATTCCTACTTCTCTTTGATTAATTATTGATTTATTTGGAGTGTAAACATATTCAATAGGATCTTCAATGGTAATAATATGACGAGCTTGTTCATTGTTTACTAAATTTACCATTGCTGATAAAGTTGCTGATTTTCCATGCCCCACTGGACCTACCACTAAGAAAAAACCCTGTTTACGTCTTGCAAAATCCATCAAGACTTCTGGTAAATTTAATTCTTGTAAAGTTTTAACCTTAGGAACTAAACGAAAAACGATATTTATAAAACCTTTTTGGAAAAAAGCATTTCCTCTGAGACGGGCCTCACCCCGAAAATCATATGAGAAATCTATTTCTTGATTTTCCACAAATTCATCAAAACGTTTTTTCCCTAAAATCTCACTTAAAATAGCTATCATATCCTCCTTTGTCAGGACATTACGCTTTAAAAGAAAAATCAACTCTCCAGATACACGAATAGCTGGAACCCTGCCGGCTCCCAAATGTAAATCTGAGCCGTTCTCATGAATCACTGTTAAAATGAGTTCTTCAATTTCTTTTTTATAATCAATCATTTTTATTGTTCTTTTATTGAAACTTTATCTCTTAAAATTTTCATGACCTTTTCAATAACTTCTACGGGAGTCGAATTCACTTTAATAATATAGCCTGCTGCTCCCAATGCTACACCTCGGTCAATATCTTCCTGTTGCCCTTTATTTGAAAGTATTATTTTCGTTGAAGAAGGAGATAATTTTTCATTATTAATTTTTTCAAACATTTCAAAGCCATCCATTTCCGGCATAATTATATCCATCAAAATTATGTCAGGATTGAGCCCATCTTTCAATTTTTGAATTGCCTCTGCTCCTCCGGATGCAGTATACACATCAAAATTATTTTGACTAAACTTAAAAGCGTACATGTCCAAAAGGAAACTGTCGTCGTCTACTATTAAAATTTTCTTTTTTTCTCCTTCCATATATTTATTTCCTTTAATTTTTATTAATAATTTTACTATAATCTCACAGCATAATTATACCATAAAAAATAAACACAACTCAACATTCTAATCGCCATCATCTGAGAAATTATAAACCTCTCGATAAGGAATAATGCCGTTAATTGCTTTCAGCATTGCATCCTCTTTCATAGTTAGCATTCCATTTTTTCGAGCCTCCTCATAAATTACAGCTTCAGTAGGATTTTTCAAAATTATTTCTTGAATTTTTTTATCAATTTTAAACATCTCAAAAACGGCGACTCTGCCCCGGGTGCCCGTTGGGCACTCAGATACTGGCACGGTATCATACATCTCTGACTTTATTTCAATTTCTTTTTTAAATTCTTCTGGTAAATCTTTCAATTCATCTTCAATCTGCATTTTTATGCTCTCATCCATTGGAACAAGTTTTCTAGATGCAGGATAAGTCATTTTGGCTAAACGCTGAGCAATTGACAATACTAAAGTAGGTGCGATCAAATAAGGATCAACTCCCATATCTACCAATCTAGGAATTGCACCGATCGCACTATTGGTATGGAGAGTAGAAAAAACCAAGTGTCCAGTAAGAGCTGCTTGAATAGCGAGCTGAGCAGTTTCTTTATCTCGAATTTCTCCCACCATTATAATGTCTGGGTCTTGTCGTAATATTGAACGAAGCCCTGAAGCAAAAGTGTACCCAATCTCTGGTTTCATTTGTGACTGGTTTACATCAGGCATATGATATTCAACTGGATCTTCAAGAGTTACAATGTTACTTCTTTCTTTGTCTAATTCATTCATTAAAGAATACAGGGTTGTCGATTTTCCTGAACCAGTCGGACCGGTAATTAAAATTAAACCATATGGTCTCTTAATTGCATCTTTTACTAAGTCTAAATTCCTCTTTGAAAAACCCAATTGGTCAAGTGGCTTAACTCCTTTTTCAGAATCAAGTACTCGCATAACAACCTTTTCACCATAGTATGAAGGCATCGTAGAAACACGAAAATCTATCTTTCGGCCATCAACATTTGTACTAAAAGATCCGTCTTGTGGTTTTCTTTTTTCATCCAAACGCAATTTCGCCAAAATTTTGATACGGGCTACAACTCCAGAATAAACATTTACAGGTAAAACGATTGTCGTGTGAAGTGAACCGTCCACTCGATAGCGCACTTTTACTTTCTCTCCCGTATG
>Ga0194052_1000891_pt1 | contig 18193 bp, 20 predicted proteins | sample SepL226m_MetaG_FD_160117 | JGI IMG/M metagenome (GOLD analysis project Ga0194052, IMG submission 160117) | Anoxic zone freshwater microbial communities from boreal shield lake in IISD Experimental Lakes Area, Ontario, Canada - Sep2016-L227-6m | ecosystem: Environmental > Aquatic > Freshwater >...
ACCAGTAAACGGCTGATTTCCTCCCTTTCCCAATCACATAATCTTTTATAATTTGACATAGATTCCAACCCTAGCATCTTTGGCCAAAATGGCAAAAGTGTTGCGTTAGATTCTAGTCGCTAACATACAATACAAACCCTAACTTAAAAAATTTACAAATCATCAATCTCTAATGTCCTATCATCTTGTGGACATAGTTGAATTTGAACAGCTCCAATCCTGTACTCAGCATATAATCGACTCCCAATATCACTTGGCAATCCGCCGCGGCCAGTAATTGCGACAGCGCCGGCGGCACAATGGCAAATTTCAGATTACCCGCCCTGTACTTGACACTGTACTCAAATGACACCAGAGGCACCTTGAATGCTCCCAACCCGGGATAGAAATCTTCCGCTTCGCCGACATGCGGCAATCCTGTTGCCAGCGCCTCGGACACGTACGATTGTTTGGCGCCTGTATCCACGAATGCACGGACAGACTTGCCCTTGATATTCAAAGACGTGACAGGGATATCCATATACAACTCAAATGGAATACCGTCAAACTTTTCTTGGCCATCGGAAAAAAGGATCAGATCTTTATACAGCCAGATGTCCATTTCTCCGTGCTTGGACAGGATATCTCCGCCGATCAACGCATCCAAGGGAGTCCCGACATGATCAGCAATCTCCCGCAGGCTCACTCCGTTAGCAGTGCCGCCGCCCAGCAAATGCCCCTGATTATCAATGCTTATCTCCCCTTCACCCATGCTGGTAGGCGCTCCTGTGTCTATCAGACACATCTTGCCGCCAATATCGGCAATGATATGATTATTTACAAAATTAAAATGATAAGGCATATGCTTATATTTAATCGATAATAAAGGTGCTAATGAAGTCGAATTTGTCAGACCTAAGATTTGATACGATTTTGAGCCGAATTATATTTAATACCCCCTAATTATCCATCAAAAAGAGGCGTTTGTCCAACACCTCTCTTGTTTGCCTAATGAGAAATATTCGGTAATTCAGCAGTATCTATTGGATGCCCTTGAAGACGGGCATACCGGTCGTGGAGCTGACCGGAATATAGATAGTACCCGGGCGATCTTTCAATTCTTTGATGTATTGGTAATAGAGATAATTGGTAGTCAGGCTTTCGTTGATAATCTTTTGGGCATCGCGCTGGCCGGCGGCTTCGATAATTTTTCTTTCCGCTTCTTTTTTCTCCTTAGCCAAAATGAAATCATATTTTTGCGCTTCTTGTTCGGCTTGTAGTTTCTCCTGGATGGACTTAGTCAGATTGTCCGGCAATTTTACATCTCGCAACAAAACATTTTCAATAATAAAGCCTCGCGGCTCGACTTGCGCTTTGATAGCCTCCAAGACCTTCTCATTAACTTCCGTGCGCTTGGAAGAATATACCTCCTTGGCATCATACATGGCCACCACTTCTCGGATAGCGCTCCGGACCGTCGGGCGGATGATTTTTTCTTCGTAATCGGCACCGATGGTTTTGAAGATCGCTACGGCCGTTTGTTCATTAGCCCTGTACAACACGGTAATGTCCATGCCGACGTTCAAGCCTTCTTTGGTCATGGTATTGATCGAATCGTCACCGACCTTTTTGCCTTCGGTGGCCGCGCTGCTCATGGTATATTCGGTGGTACGAGTCGGCAAACGATGCACGACCGAGAAGGGAATGACGACATTCAGGCCCGACTTCAAGACCCGTTCACTGACACTGCCGAAAAGACTGATGACGCCGACCTCGCCGGCCTGGATAACTCGAACCGACATCATCGCTAAAAGCACGACAATAACAATCACGATTGTTTTTTTGAACTTCCCAGCTAGGAAACCCAGAGGATTACTCGCATCGAAATTTGGCATATTGTTTTCATTAATTACTTTGGCGTATTTAAGCTTGTTTAATTTAAGACTTTTTAGCCATGGTGCCAATCTGAAAATCAGCAGATACATCACGGCCATAAAAAACAATTGTTTACTGAAAATATAAAGAAAAAATCCCAGCAACACGAACCACAGATATTTGGTGTATTTTGCGTCAAGCATAATTGTTTAGAGTTTTACCACTTCTCAAAGTGCTCAGGAGAAATGTTGAAATACAAAGTTTACCCGCCTCGGAAGGGATCTGACCCCATTTCCATAGATTATTCGGGCAACAATTTGTGCCGTTTTAACAATTCAGATGCAAGATTATAAAATTCTATTTGATGCCCAGTCGAGGGAAACGGAATTATTAGCCCATCATTGATAACATTAAAACCGCATTTACTGAGGCATGGTTCAAAAAAACGGCACACAGGAGCCTTAACCAAAATTAAAGGAGTAGAATTATCTTTAATTAAGCTTCGTAAATCTTTCTTCAATGAAGACTCGCAAGACATCAGCATCTCATTGCGAAGACGGTTATTTAAACCATTAACTGGCGTATAGCATACGTCAACTATTAAAAACCCTAAATCCACAAACCTTTTTAATCCGTCATGCTTATTCTTCGGAACATACTTAATCAATTTCATCATTGCTTTGTATAGATTTTTTGTTTCACCATGCTCTGGGTCATAAAAATAGGTGTTATCTTGAGGTGGTGATTCCAATACAAAAATAACTTTAATGTCTTTGATTTTTTTAGGTGTATATTTTTGGCGTCTTTTTTTGTAATCTTCTTCATTCATAAATGTGCATTTACGCTTCAAGACAATCTAATCATTTAAAAACTAATCACTTTCACCGCATCTGCCACAATTTCGGCCGCACATTCCCCATAAACAGTATTTGCGTAGGCACAGGTCAGACCAGTGATAGTCCCAGCTACCTTAACCCAGGCGCTGTTCCAGCCTGTAAAATCAGAACCTTCCGGTGGAATAACATAGAATTGCTGATGACCATCTATTTTTTTATCAGTTCTCAGACCAAAATGCTCACCACTTACAAACGTGGCCATTACTTCTCCTTCCAGGGTTACCTTTTTAGGCTTAATCAATTGCTTTTCACAACTGCAATCAATATCTTTGCTCAGCCATTCTTTTTCCTTCTTCTTTGCCTCTGCAACTTCAGATTGTAATGTTGCATTGGCAAAATTAGGGTCAAATCTATAGTGTAAATTTCTATTTTTTATAAAACCAAGCAAGGTATTCAATTGGTCTCTAGTCTTATATTCTTTAGTTTCAATCAAATCCATATTATTGGTATTTTGATTTAATTTATATCTTGCTGATACATAGCCAATAGGGTAGCCATTAGCATCATCATTCAATATGCCACTTATAGCATAGAACTCATCGGCTTTATAATCTCTAAAGAAATAACCACGGTACAAATCCTGTTCAAATATCAATTTTCCATCTTTAAATATATAGGCCGTCATAATTGCACCAGTGCCGATATCACTACAGCTGACATAAAGATTGCTTTGACGTTTAGTTTTAATTTCATCAGTACTTAAATCCGCTGGCTTCGAACCGTTTTCACCCTCCCACCAAGACCAATAATGAATCTCCGGATCATAGGTGCAATCAATAGTCTTAAAAACATCAGCAGCTTGGCTCGTAGTAGCATTAATTTTTTCTCCCTCCACCGCTTTCTTAGACTGATTATCATCAGAACTTCGAGTTTGTACAACTAGCAAATATAAAAAAGCGGCTGACAAAACAGCCACCCCCAAGACGAGCCAAAATTTGCTAGATTTCATAGCATTACCATTAATTCCCTATATATTTAAGTATATCCCCTTAAAATAAAAGGTGCAAACAAAAAAAAGCGCCAGTTGGCGCCTTTTTTATGATAAATATGTAATCTAATGTCTAAAAGCTAGACAAAAACCTTATAATTCAAGACTTGACCCCAATACAATACCCCCTAATACCTCGAACATCTTATAATCCAAGCTTGCTCAACGAATTATACTCCTTGAGCTATGATTTGCCTCATTTACTAGCAATCTTCTGACTATAAATTTCTACTAACGGTTCTTCCCAGCCAAACATCGACGATATACCGCAAAGTATCTTAAAAGATTTGATGCAATTCTGATCCACATCGGTAAATTTTTCCAGCAGTTCTACTAGTTCCGTCATAAACCCTCCAACAACGCCATCGGAATCATCAACAGCATTGCTCAGTTTCCTATCCAAACGCAGTAGCAGCTTAACTAAGAGATCGGTAGTCTGCGGACTGGTTGGCAGTTCACTCACCAACGCGGACATACGACGACAGCCCTGGTTCAGAGAATCTTGATAATCGAACCAGGTCCGCGATGGCCCGTTATAAGATTTAATATAACGCAGCGCCTCCGTAATCGTCTGCTTGAATTCCGTTAGCTCCGTGATTGATAATTCACCGAGACGGCCATTGAATTTAATTTCCGCTCCGGGCACGATTTTTTCTTCATTCTCCATAGCTCGCCCGCTTAGAACCGCCATCAACGCAACGGCTATCACATGCTTGCATAAAATTTCCCGTTGTCCTAGATAGCAATCACATTCACCGCGGCTAATACCTTTGCGAGAAACAGTAACATTGTACTTCTCTGTGCCTTGGACCACGGCATGATAAAAATATTCATCTTCTCTAAATTCGCCGACTTTACCCCGCTCATATAATCCAACCGCCTTGTCAAAAGTCACTTGATCCACGCTATATTTTATTGTATTTAGATCAAACTTAGGAGACATACTATATATTTCAATAATTTAAATTATATTCTACATTTTCTGGTAATAATCCTCACCATACAATTCAGAAACTTTATCCGATTGAAAAATTTCCTTACTCTCAACATCCATTAAACTCAAAACCCCTTCGTACCCTCCCCCTGTGTCCATAATCCAAACATTACCAAACTTCACCGGCACTAGACTGCTGCGATAAATTGAAGTGTGGCCTATATAAACTTCTTTAAATCTTTTGACCGTTACAGGTCTATTATCCCATAAGGCGCGATCCCACATGAGGAAATTAAAATCAGCTTCTCTTTCGGATATAGTCGCCGACACTCCGCCGTGGACAAAACATCTATTTTTATCATCAACATAATAATAAGGAAACTTGTTAATTTTCTCACGGTGCTTAATCCAAATTTTATGGTCGTGTTGTAGATAGGAATCAATAGTCGCCCGCCCGCCTTGTGTGGTCCATATGGTCGGCGTAGCGCCAAACATCAGCCATTGCATTAGCCAATAGGTGTGATTGCCCATGACGCAGATTAAATTCTTGATCTTGAACAACTCTTCATAAACTTCCACCGTTTCCGGCCAGCCGTCGTTTTCATCGCCCAGGGAAATCAGAGTGTCACTATCATAATCGAACTTACTGCGCTCCAGGCATTGCATTAACGATTTGTAACCACCGTGAATGTCACCAATCACGAAAGTTCTACTTTTTTTCATACTACAATTTAAGAATCAATTTTTTTCTTACTCTCACTGTTTTCTATTCTTTTTTTGGCTTTTGTAATGGCGTCCGGAATGGGTAAATCTTCCGGCATAGTTCCGCCCAAATCGGCAATGGTTTTTCTAACTCTTTTACCTACTTCATGATGAGTTATATTGGCCAGATATTCACCATGTATGTTTTCACGCCTTAACTTGGCGTCGGCTTGCGTAGCACGAAAGAGATTGGCAGCTAATTCCTCACTGCCCATATGGTCAAGAATTTTTTGGGATTTTTTTAATTTTTTACGGTCATGGATATCCTGAGCCTTCAAACCGCCATACAAACCCATATAACCAAAATTCTGAAACACCGCAAAACTTTTTACTCCGGCGTTATCAGCCGCTTCCGCCAAAGAAACATTGTGCTTCTTGACCTCGTCCCGCAGTTTCAAACGCATCTGGTCTTCGGCTAATTGATCCGACATTTCCTGTCGTCTGGTTTGTATTGCAAAATAAGCTTGGCCAAGTGCGACAATCTCTTTGGCCGGGTCGGAATTTTGGATTATCAGATAACAAGCATAACGCGATAAAAGCACGTCTTCAACCTCTCTTTTCGCCCCGGAACCAACTTCGACCATATCGTTGATGTCAACGAAATGGTTGTGGATATCTTGACCACTGTTTTTACAAGCTTCTTTAGCCTTGGACACCACCTTAATAAAGTTGCGGTAATCTACATACTCCAGAGCATTGGCTAATTCACGAGCAGTCCAATAATCAGAACCAAACTCATTAACATGTTTAATTGATTCAAAAATTACTTGTGCCATATATTTTGCTCATAAGTTTTCATAATAATCGACCTCCTCTTTGGATATCGGACCCAAATCTTTGAGAATATCGCTATAAGAAGCTCGTCGAAAAGATTCCAGCTCATCTGGTTGTTTAATCACATCAACCACCCGTCCACAAACCAAATAATCCGCACAATCGTCCTCGTGGATATAGATCGGGGCAATATTTTGGCTTGACTCTGACAAAAGGATGACTTGGTGATTGGCTCTGTCTATTAAAAATTTTTTGACATTGGCCATACCGCCGATAATCGACACCACATACTCACCATTTGCAGGAGCAACCCGGGTCTTGTCCACGACCAAATAGTCACCTTCATCAACGCTCTTGCCATTGATTTGGGCCCGATTCATGGAATTGCCAATCGCTCGCAAGACATACAAATCGCCGAGCTTATTCGCCAAGCCATTCCCCAGAAGCTTTACGGAAATTTTCAGATACTCCTCGACTTTTTGATCCGCGCAGGTCAAGGCCTCTCCGCAGTTGGCCGAACCGACAATCGGCAAGGACGCAATCTTGGACTTATCATCCAAGCCGCTCGAGGCTGGACGCAAAGTCTTGCCATCCGTGCCAACCAAAAGCAAGCCTTTGGCGATCAACCGATCCAGATGATGCTTGATCTTCTGCGGACTGCCGGCCTCGCCAATAAGTTCGCCAATCTTGCGCAAAGTCAATCCGGCCAAACCTTGCTCTTTGGCCAGATTTAAGATTTTTTGTTGGATATTATGCATATTTTGATATATATCACAGTATATACAGCCGATTTAGTCCTGTCAAGTTTTTATTAACAAAACTTATCTCTTGACAAACCTAAACCAAGCACTATAATAAAAAATAGAGAGTAATTATTGTTTGTGGCAACAACTACCCCCTATTCAATTTGGACGTCTTTTTTGCCCTTTGGGACATTCAAACAAGATCCAAAATAAACTGCAACTTTATTTTAACAGATTTTGATTATTAAATAAATAAGGGTATTTATTAGGCACAAAATTCTATGGCCAAATTCATACTGAAAAAAGATTCGCAAGGTGACTACTACTGGATACTAAAATCTACTAACAACGGAAAGATTGTCGCAAAAAGCAGCGAATCATACGAAACAAAAACTGGTGCGAAAGATTCCGTCGAATGGACTCGAGCAAACGCCAAAAATGCTAGTTTAGTAGACGAAGCTTAAAGAAACTAAGAACGAGACCACAACTCGTTCTTTTTATTTTTTAATTATTAAGTTTATTCCCCGCTCCAATCCCGACACAGCATCTCGGCCTGTTCCAAAACAATCTTGGTCGCACCTTCCTGCTTGTCCGGCGGATAACCGTGTTTATTCAACAGCTTTTTGACCAACACCCGCAACTTGGCTTGCACGCTTTGCTTAAGTGTCCAATCAATAGAGGTATTCTTGCGCAGTAATGCCACTAGCTCTTGGGCGATTTGTTTCAGGGTATCGTCGCCAATTTCCATCACCGCACTGTCATTGGCGCAAATCGCATCGTAAAAAGCCACTTCATCTTCGCTTAAATGCAGGTCGGCTCCACGATTTTTCTCCTCGCGCAATTTCTTGGCCAATTCTACCAGCTCGGCAATCACTTGCGCCGCTTCGATGGTTTGGTTTTGATATTTCTTGATGGTGTCTTCCAGCATCTTGGAAAAGGCGCGCGATTTGACCAGGAATTTTTTCTGCATGGTGCGGATTTCGTCGTTTAATAACTTTTTTAAAACTTCCAAAGCCACGTTCTTGCGTTCCAAGCCTTGCACCTCGTGCAAAAATTCATCAGACAAGACGGCCACATTCGGCGATTGCAAACCGGCCGCCTTCTCAAAAATCCCAACTACAAAGCCCCCGGCCCGCTCCAACATTTTCTGGTCATCAAAGGCTACGACTACGCCACCAAAGAATTCATCACCAACGACTCCGGCACCCGCAACGGCCGCGATTATCGTTACCCGGAAAAAGTATTATTCACCGCCCTCCGCGAATACCCCACCGGCAAACACCTCCCCATCAAAGAAAACAAAAAAATGCTAATCATCGTCAGCAAATAGCCCTCCCCTACCAAGAGTATATATGTTAAGATATTCGGTAATGAATTATTAAGCAAATAATCATTTAATCCATACCAGATTAAAGTAGAGATAGTCAAAATATGGTTAGTCTACGCACATTTCGGACAAATGACAAGCGGTAAAAGTAATTGATTTTTAGTGATATTTTTAAAAGCCTCTCTCGTTGCTGCTACTTGACCGTAATGTTTTCTGATTAACCTGATTTTAAGTCGCTGTTGGGTGGCAGGCGAAGTGATGGCTGTTGCAATTTCATTTGGCGTTCGTTCTAAAGGGTCGGATTTTAAAGGTTTAACGTTGTTGTAATATTCCGCATACTCTTCTAATATTTTTTGTTTGTTTGCTAGGTCGATCCAATCACCCCAAAATACCGTATACAGTAAATCTTTTTGGATTACTCCATTAAATGCTTCGACCGGCCAATTTTGTTGCGGTGTTCCCGGATCGATGAATTGCAGTTTAATATTATTTTCCAAACAGAATTTTTTTACCGCTTTGCTGATGTGCGCCTTGGCATTGTCTAGTCTGACAATTTTTGGAAATCGTCCATACTTGTTTTCAATCCGTTCTAACAGGTCAATTACATCCCAACGATTAATCCGATGCTTAACAAATGATATCGCGACACTTCGTCCGGAATATTCGTCTATGGCGTTAAAAATGCTCAATTCACGGGGTTTTTTGTTAGTTAGACCAATGTCATCAATGCAAACAACTTCCAAGAATTTCTGACCTTTCGGAAATATTATGAATATTTTTTTACGCTCTTTAAATTGATTACTTTTGCCTTTTCTTTTTAAAACACTCCAAACGCCCTTTTCGGTCATATACACTCCAACCGTTTCTAATTGGTGCGCTATGCCCACAAACGAACGTTCTGATTGTTTGCGGGAAATATCTTCGCGATACTGCACAATTAATTTTTCCACTACCTCCGGTGTTTTATTCCAAACATTAATAGGCGCTTTAGATTTGCTTATGCCTCCAACTGCCAGCCAATCGTAGTAAGTACTTTTAGGCATGCCCATTTGCATTAATATCCAGTACTTAGATTTATTCAAACGTTTACTTTCAACTTCCACTTCTTTTAATTTCTTTTGCTTTGCAAAATCCGACAAAATGTTATACTTTAACATAGAATTGAGTAGTTAATTTAGTTAATTGTTAGTCCAATTACTATTTTACTACTCTTTTCTATTTTTGACCTTATACGGGGTCAATTTTTGTCCGAAATGTGCGTGGGATTACCAGGTGTTGACATAAATTTTTAATTAAATTTTAAAACCAATATTTTTTAAATTATTTTTTATCCTTTCTTCCAATTCCTTAGACTGCTTGAATTGTTCCGACAGTTCAGCAGTAATATTTTTCATTTTTTCCTCAAACACTTCGTCATCTTCTTCCACATAATCCGAGCCGACGTAACGGCCGGGAGTCAGGACATAGCCGTTTTTTTCCACTTCTTCAATCTTGGAGGCTTTGCAATAACCTTTGATATCCTCGTACGTTCCGTCAATTGTCCGCCAGGCATGATAGGTCGCGGAAATTTTCGCGATGTCTTCGTCGGTTAGTTCGCGATTTTTGCGACTGATCATCGTGCCCAGCTTGCGCGCATCAATGAATAGGATTTCGTCATGGCGATTGCGGAATTTGTGGTCGTAGCGGTCGCGGGAGATAAACCACAGGCAACATGGGATTTGCACGGAATAGAAAAGTTGCGGGGGCATAGCGACAATGCAATCCACTAAACCGGACTTGATTAAATTTTGCCTAATGTCGCCTTCGCCCGAGGTGTTGGACGAGAGCGAACCGTTGGCCAGGACAAAACCGGCGATACCGGTGGGCGAGAGATGATGAATCATGTGTTCAATCCAGCCGTAGTTGGCATTGCCGGCCGGTGGCACGCCGTATTTCCAGCGCACATCGTCTTTGAGTCGCTCCCCGCCCCAATCGCTAATGTTAAAAGGCGGATTAGCCAAGATAAAATCCGCTTTGAGGTCTTTGTGCAAGTCGTTATGAAAAGTGTCGGCATTGTGGTCGCCGAGGTTACCTTCAATCCCGCGAATGGCCAAGTTCATTTGGCAGAGGCGCCACGTGGTCGGGTTGGATTCCTGACCATAGATGGCCAAGTCTTGGGTACTGCCGCCGTGCGCTTCCACGAATTTTTCGCTTTGCACAAACATTCCGCCCGATCCGCAACAAGGATCATAGACCCGGCCTTTGTAGGGCTCAATCATTTCTACCAAAAGTTTGACCACGCATTGCGGAGTAAAAAATTCACCGCCACCCTTGCCTTCGGCGCTGGCAAAACGACCGAGGAAATATTCATAGACCCGGCCGAGCACATCTTTGCTCTTACTTTCTTTGTCGCCCAGGCCAATCGTGCTAACTAGATCAATCAATTCGCCTAAGCGCACTTTGTCCAAATCAGGGCGGGCATAATTTTTCGCCAAGACGCCTTTGAGTCGTGGATTGTCTTTTTCTATGGCAATCATGGCATCATCCAACATTTTGCCGATTTCCGGCTTCTTGGCATTGTTTTGCAAAAAGCCCCAACGCGCCATGGCCGGCACCCAAAAAACGCCGTCTTGGGTATAGGCGTCTTTGTCCTCGTCCAAGCCGTCGTAATATTCCGGATCGTCCATGATTTTTTTGCGCTGTTCAGAAAAAGAATCGGAAATGTATTTGAGAAAAATCAAACCCAGCACCACGTGCTTGTATTCCGCCGGGTCCATGTTATTGCGCATCTTGTCCGCCGCCGCCCAAAGCGTTTCTTCAAAACCGACATTGGCGCTATTGGATTTATTTGATTGTTTTGCCATATGCATATTTTCGTTAATTTCTATCTGAACCCTACCACTTTTCACCCAAATAATCAATCTATTTCCTCAATATTTTTCCTTTTTAATTAGCTATTTATTCGCAAATTATCCCATATTCCTCAAATCAGCATCTGCTCGCCCCATTATTATCGCCTCCCAATCCAATAGATTTTCCTTGCCTTCCCCTTCGGATAGTCCTTTTTGAGCCTAGGCGAAAAATAGGGTCAGTTCTGGAATTATGACTTTATTATACAAAATCATAATTCCAGAACTGACCCCAACGTTACACTATCTTGTATTACTTATTTTCTCCCATATCTCTTTTCAATCTCCCCTTCCGCCAGCTCCTTGCCCGACCAGCGGCCAAATCGCGCTTTGCAATCTCGGCAATCCCATTCGCTGACGCCATCATAACTCTCCGGGCTGGGCCAAGCATATTCCAGGCCGACAATATGAGCACTGCCGCATTTTTGGCATTTTTTTTGTTCCATATTTTTTAATTAATAGCCCGATAGCGGGTCGCCCGGCCCAGGCCGATTTTCTCAATTTTGTTCATGGATAATAATTTCTCCAGTGCCTGATTGACGGTTGGCCGTGCCACTTTGGTCTTTTTCACAATCTCACCGGTGCTGGCGTACTCAGCAGAAGCAATGCAATTCCAAACCGCCAGCTGTTTGGCGGACAGCAAGATCTCTATGTTTTCCGTGGACAGCAAGGCGACGGCTTGTTCGGCCTGCAATTCCACAATCCGCAAAAAATATTCCAACCAAGGGCCGACATTTTCTTTGGCCGTGCCAAAAGACTTTTGACTTTTGCGCAATGCCAAATAATAATCCATCTTAGTATCCTCCACTATTTTTTCTTGCGACACATACGGAACGAAGGCATAGCCTGATTTGAGCAAGAGTAGATTGGTCAAAGTCCGCGACAAGCGGCCATTACCGTCTTGGAATGGGTGGATCTTCAAAAACTCGATCAAAAATCCGCCAATCAGTAAAAGTGGATGGTTCTTTTTCTCTCTTAGAGCCGGCACTATCCAATCCATTAATTCCTGCATTTGCTTGGGCGCAAGATATGCCGGCGTGGTCTTGAAAACTATGCCGACTTCTTTGCCGTCGGCGTCTACCATGGAGACATTATTTTCCAATTTCTTATAATCCCCGCGATGCCGTGCATCTTTCTCTACGTATTTCAGCATCTCTTTGTGCAAGTGTTTGATTGAACTTTCGTTGAAGGGAATTGTCGGCCAAGCATCAAAAATATTTTTCAACAACTCATAATAGCTTTGGGCCTCTTGCCTGTCGCGGTCGCGAAACTTGGTTATTTTCAGCCCCTTGATGGCATTTTCCACGTCCTCATCGCTCATCAGCGAGCCCTCGATCCGGGTCGAGGCGGCAGAAGACGTCACTAGGACTGATTGCTTTAGCCGGCCCAAAAGCTGGGGCGACAGATTGACTCCCGACGTCCAATGCCCTTTTATCTCATCTATCCGAGCAATACGGGACAATATTTCCGGCGTGATATTTGCTAGTCTTTTATTATAATTTGTCATATTAATATCATATATTTTAACTATATATGATTATATATGATTATATATGATTTGTCAAGAGTCCATGCTCAGGTGTGATTGAATATAAGGCAAAAGCCGCATCGCTGCGGCTTCGCATTCTGCCACCAAGGCGACAGAAGGTGTATATCTATAAATTATACCACATTTTAAGCATCGTCACACATATAGGTATAGTTATACCTAAACTATACCTATACTATACCTATCACTGCAAAATACAGTAAATTACTTACAAAAAAGCCGCTTTGCGTTGCGCGAAGCGGCTTTGGTTTTAGGTCAGAAATGGCTGTTTTAGCCATTTTCCATATACTCGGCCAATTGGCCGTCGAACTTTTTGGCCAGGTCGTCTTGGTTGGCGAAGCAGGGCGAGGCTAGGTCGTAGCTGCGCGACAGCGGGAAGAATTCCAGCTGGACCATCGTTGCTTTGCTCGTTTCGTCCTCGCACATCGAGGATATCTGCACCAGTCCGCCCATCACTCGTTCGCCGCCCTCGGCATAATCGTCGATATAAATCCAATTGCCGACTTCGTATTGCATTTCTTCTGCCATGATAACACCTATAAATATTGAAAAATTGTTAATGATCTATTTACACTAGACACCGCCTGCATGTTTGCGGACAAAGAATAATAGGCCGCAGGCCGACCCAAGCGCTACCGCCACAGCCGCAAAATACTCATAGCCGACATCATAGACGCTGCCGACCACCGACCCGGGCACCACCAAGATGACCGCAGTAATCAAGCTGCCAGCCAGCATATTCCAGAATACAATCCAGATAACGCCAACCAAATTGAGCAGATTGTCGCACAAACTATATACTTCCTTCTTGATATCCAAGACGGCACCTCCTGATTAATGAACAAATATTACCCCCACCCTAGCAGAATGACTGGAGAAAATCAATCCTCCCTGGGCGGACGAGGTCCTAAGAAACCTTGCAAAAAAGCCGTATTTATACTAGAATATTTCCCAAATAAGATCTTTAACAATTTGGAGAAATAATGAAATTATATGTTATCCCGATCGAAAACGCCTGCTGTGGCAGTTGCCAGGTGTGCATCACGCGATTCAAGAAGGACCAACGCTTCGGCCAAACACTGAACATTGCCCGGCTGTCGCAGATCCAAGACCTGGACATCGACAAAATAGAGATTACCGGCGGCGGCGATCCCTTGTTGCATCCGCAGATCGACCGGATTATGGACGTCTGCCTGCACAAGGCGCCGACCCAGATCTATACCAATGGCTTTTATCTGGCCGATCACCTGGATTCGGGCATCTTGCAGCGATTATCATATCTCTGCCTGTCGCGCATGCACTACGACAATGCCCAGAACCTCAAATTGATGGGCGTCAACCAGGGCGTGGCCCTGCACCTGCTGACAGCCATGGGCATCTCGGTCAAGCTATCGCTAGTCTTGCAACGCTCCGGCATCAGCACCGTCTCGGAAGTATTCAAATATCTAGCCTGGGCCGATGCCTGCCATGCCAAAAAGGTGGTCATCCGCCAAATGTTCGACTATGACCCGATCACAACCAAAGAAGAATACGAGCAGTTGTTGGCAATGGAATATGTATCATCCGAAAGCATCTTTTGGGACATGCATATCAAGGAATATCAATTAGACAGCCAAGGCAATCCGATCTTTCGATGGAAAGATCTGGAAGTCGAGGTGGAATACCGCTCTTGCGCCTGCGAGATATCATCCCCCGCCCTGCGTGGCAACGGACAGATCTATCTGGGCTGGAGCAACACCCCGTGGCACGATCGCAGAAAGGAAGAAAAATTATGAGCTGGTTAACAGGACAAGAAGTAATACGACAGCGCGAGCTGGGCCGGATACAAATCGAGCCCTTCGATGAGAAGCAGGTCAATCCCAATTCCTACGACTATCGCTTGGGGCGCATGCTGCGACGCATTGTTACCAATTCCACGCACCAGGGCATCCCCTGCATCGATCCACGCAAAGATATGGAATATGAAGAGATTACCATCCCCGACGACGGTTATCTACTGGTTACCGAATGCGCCTATCTGGGCCATACCATGGAGAAATTCGGCAGCGAGCATTATGCCAGCCTAGTGACGGGCAAGAGCAGCATCGGCCGCCTCTTCATCAAGAACCATGCCTGCGCCGGCCTGATCGACCAAGGCTTCTACAACCACATCACGCTGGAGATCACCGCCAAGCTGCCCACCCTCATCTTTCCGGGTATGCGCTTTGGCCAGATCTTCTGGTTTGACAGCATCGGCGAATGCCAACTCTACCAAGGCAAATACAGCCAAGGCAGCAATATCGCTTTACCTTCAAAAATAATATTAGATTGGAACGATTAGCATGAAACAAGCATTAATGATTTCTTTTTTCGGGCCTTCTGGCTCGGGCAAGAGCACTTGCCGCCATATCGCCGAGGCTTATCTGCGTGACCAAGGCTACATCACTCACAACATCGATGTCGCCTATCCGCTGCGCTGCATCCAGGCCTATACCTACGAAATATTTGGATTAAATACACAAGATCCGCTAGGCGACGGCTTCCAGCAAGACGGACAACTGCTCGGCTTCTTGGCCAAGCATTTCGAACCGCAGTTAGGGAAAACGGTGCGCAAATTCTTTAGCACTATCCGCCCGCAAATCGGAGACAACGACCTGGTCGCCTTTATCAATACCGATTGCCGCAACAATGCCTACCAGGCTCTCAAGGACGAAGGCTTCCAATTTATCAAAGTAGACGTTTTTCCGGACATCCTGAACCGCCGCCGCCAGAGTAGAGGCGACCTAACGCCCTTTGATTACCAGTCATCGGTCGAGTCTTACGACCAAATTGAGGCCAGCTATGTCCTGCCCAACAACAATACCGTTCTTGCATTGCAAGAAAAAATCCAAAAGATTTTGGACAATTTAATGGCCAGTGATACCTAAAAACCAAACCCGTTCTGATGCAAAATCGGAGCGGGTTTTTTACTTAAATCAAGTCAAATATTCACCGATTGACTTTGTAGATATTAATGCTATGTTGTAGCCATATTAACAAATTGTTCATTATTAATTGCGGGTGAAAAAATGAGTATGCATGGAATTGAGCATCACGATAGTGGAGGTTGGTTTGTGTTTATTGGATTAGCTATAGTCTGGCAAGGGTCTTCAATCTGGGCTACCAAATTCCTAGAACAGTATATGCCTATTTGGCTGGCGGCAGTTCTTTCTTATTCGATTATTCTAATAATCTTAGTCATCATTGGAAAGGCGATTGTAAATAGCCACAACGAAGACAATTCTGAATAGAACTCAACATCTATCGCGGCAGCTTCCAAATGCCCCTCTGATAACAGACGGGCATTTTTATATACAGTTTGTTTTTTAATACCTCACATCTTCTTGTGAAACCGGATTATACTCATTGTATTCGTTCAACTTGAATGTGACTTTGGTATAGCCTTCTTGTCGAGATAGTGTGGCGCTAATAGTGCTCAAGACAAAGCCGACTTCTCCCTTGATTTGCTTAATGCTCATATTGCCGCCTTTGGCGCTAAAGATTACTCTGCCATCTTTGATAATATCCATATTTCTCGACGGAGCATTGCAGCCACGGCAAGAATAATAAACAATAGTCTCCGCCTTTTTGTCATTATCGATATCAATCTTATCAACCAAGTCAACAAGATTTTTAGGGACATAATAGCCAGCGTATTGGGGAAAGTCATGATAATTCTTGATGGAATATTTATCGCTTTCGCCATTTAATTTTAATTTTTGTATTTCTGCTTTTGTCTTCAGACCGCAGAACTTTCGATCCAGATTTTCATAATCGCTATATGAAATATCTGAGCTTGACTGGACAACAACGGCAGCCGTCTCCTTTTTGGCCGCTGCAATTTGATTCTTGTTCACAGGATAAGCCTTGGCGAAATAGCCGCCGATTAGCAGCGCTAGCAAAACAATCAAGAATTGCTTCTTCATATTTTTATCTTATTTTTTTAACAGCCTCGCAGGCATAGAATCATCATCGTTTATCGGCCTTGACTATATTATATTCCAATTTGAATTTCGGCGCTATTAGCTCCCTCCGCCATATAAAAAAGACTACCCGAAGGCAGTCTTTTTTATATGGCGGAGCGGATCCCGATTGGAATCGGGACGACCCCCTGCGTGACAGGTGGTAAGAGTAAAGATTTCTAAGCGGAGCGGATCCGCCTTCGTGAGTACACTACGGACGGGCAGGCGGGACTCGGCTCCCGTCGCTAAGTGTCGCTAGCCCCGATGTCCATCGGGACGTCGCTCACTAAGCGCGCCAGCCCGGTCTCAGCCGTGCCTGAAGACACATGCTTCCGACATTCTCGTCCCGACGTAGACAAAGCAGTTTGCCTACTTCCGCTCCGCATAATAAAATATGCCCCAAGACATAAAGTCTGAGGGCATATTTTATTATGCGGAGCGGACGGGACTCGAACCCGCGACCTCCTGCGTGACAGGCAAGCGTTCTAACCAGCTGAACTACCGCTCCATTTTTTTAACGACACATGATAATTTTTTTTGACACTCAGTTGCGTGAGCGGATCCCGATAGCAATCGGGACGACCTCCTGCGTGACAGGCAATAGTTCCCTGTCTCCCGCGAGGGAGGTAACCAGCTGAACTACCGCTCCAGATTGTAAACATAAATCCTTGTGCACAAAACAACTACCTAATCCCAGGTTCATCCCGGGACCAAATACGGTTGGCATCATAACACCTAAACTCAAGCAAGTCAAGGCTGCTATTGCTATTTATTTTAAACGCGATAAAATAAGAGGGCATTATCGCTTATGTTCAAAGTGGAATCAAATTCTAAACGTAACGGGCCGTCTAAGGCCTCAGAAACCACCCAAAAGGAGTCTGTTTTAGAGTCCGCCGTCGAAGCAATCAAAGAAGCCGGCGACCGACGTCATATCAGCCAAAGCAAAGATGCCGGCGGGCTGAATTACGAACAAGATAATGAAAATACCATCGGCCGCGTCTTAGAGCAACTCAAGGGAATTACTGACAGCCGAGCCAAAAAAGAATTCATCAATAAGCACGCCACCGAGCACGCCCACACCCGCAAAAATCTGCACGAAGGCAAGGCGCCCTACGAAAAAATCAACAAGCCTATTATCGCGCTCAAAGAGCTTGGAGAAACCGAACAGCAAAATATCGAATCGGCCCACAAGAAACTGCAACAATTACTGCATCACGACAAGAAATCCGAAACCGAGCAGCAACGGCGAGATCGAGAAAGATTGCTGCGCGACATCGCGACCATGAAAGACAAAAACGTCGCCCGCTTCAAAGACATCGCCAAGCATTTCAAAATTGATATAAACGCCAATAAATAAATCACCCCGATGTACTGAACTGTACCCCAAAAAGTGGACACGCTAGTGTCCACTTTTTTCTTTTGCTGAAATATGTATAATTAATCCATTAAATCTAAATGTATGGAAAAAAGACAGTTCAGCTCCGAGCAGGTCGCAGAC
>Ga0194052_1000892_pt1 | contig 18187 bp, 18 predicted proteins | sample SepL226m_MetaG_FD_160117 | JGI IMG/M metagenome (GOLD analysis project Ga0194052, IMG submission 160117) | Anoxic zone freshwater microbial communities from boreal shield lake in IISD Experimental Lakes Area, Ontario, Canada - Sep2016-L227-6m | ecosystem: Environmental > Aquatic > Freshwater >...
TGTCACACCCCCGCCTGTCACACCCTGGCGCCCGCCGGAGGCCCAACCCCGCCGCGGACGGCACTGGACCCCTGATGCGGCCGCCACGCCCGCGGCACCGCGCGGCCGGCACTGGGTGGACGCCGCGGCACAGCCGCCGGCCGCTTCTGCCACGCCTGTGCTGCCACCGGAACCCGAGCCCGCTACCGCGTCCGTCGCCGACGAGCCCGATGGTCAGCACACCGGCGGTCAGTCGGTCGCCGACCTGCTGGCGCGCCTGCAGATGGATCGACCGTCCGGCGGCGGTCGGCGCCGTCGCGAGGACTGACCGTCAGCGAGACTGTGGACATGCGTCCGACGCCCGAGGCCCCGGCAGCCCCCGGAGGCTTGCGGCCGGCCCGGCTGAAGGTCGGCATTGTCTCCGGCGGACGGGTGGGAACCGCACTCGGCCGGGCACTCGAGCGGGCAGAACACGTGGTGGTGGCGTGCAGTGCCATCTCCGCGCAGTCCCGGCGGCTCGTTGAACGTCGACTCCCGGACACACCGGTACTTGCGGTGCCCGAGGTGGCGGGCAGCGCCGAGCTGTTATTGCTGACGGTTCCCGATTCCGAGCTTCGTGATCTCGTCGCCGGCCTGGCGGCGACCGGATCCGTTCGCCGCGGCACCATCGTGGCTCACACGTCCGGAGCCAACGGAATCGAGATCCTCGATCCGCTGACCGCCGAAGGGGCCACGCCGCTGGCCATCCATCCCGCGATGACGTTCACCGGATCCGACGAGGACATCGACCGCCTCGCCGACACGTGCTTCGGCGTCACCGCGGCCGACGAAACCGGGTACGCGATCGCGCAATCGCTGGTGCTGGAGATCGGCGGTGAGCCGTTTCGCGTCCGGGAGGACGCCCGGCCGCTCTACCACGCCGCGCTGGCGCACGGCAGCAACCACGTCGTCACGCTGATCAACGACGCCGTGACCGCTTTGCGTGCCGCGCTATCAGGCCAGGAACTACTCGGACAGCCGTCGGTGATCGACGCTCCAGGTGGCCTTGCCGAACGGATCATCGGCCCGCTGGCCCGCGCCGCCCTGGAGAACACCCTCAGCCGCGGCCGGGCGGCACTCACCGGTCCGGTCGCGCGCGGCGACGCCGCCGCGGTCGCCAGACACCTTGACGCTCTCGACGAAGTCAATCCCGAACTGGCGCAGGCTTATTGCGCGGACTCGCTGCGCACCGCGCAACAGGCGCAGGCCCCCGCGCAGGTGTTCGCCGTATTGGAGAGCTGGGCCAGGAAGCGAGACGCATCCCGGTGAGTACGAAGGGTCCTCAGTTCAGCGCCGGGCAACTCAACATCTACCCGACCCCGCACGCGGTGGCCGAGGTGACTCGGGCGCTGCGCCACACCGGACGGCGCGTGATGCTCGTGCCGACCATGGGGGCGCTGCACGAGGGCCACGCCGCACTTGTCCGGGCGGCGAAGAAGGTACCCGGCGCAGTCGTCGTCGTGTCGATCTTCGTCAACCCGCTGCAATTCGGGGCGGGGGAGGATCTCTCCTCCTATCCCCGCACCCTTGACGCCGACCTCGAGATTCTCGGCGGCGAGGGTGTGGAGGTGGTCTTCACGCCGACCCCCGCGGTGATGTATCCGGACGGAACCCGCACCACCGCGCACCCCGGACCGCTGGGGTCTGAACTCGAGGGCGTCTCCCGCCCAGGGCATTTCGCAGGGATGCTGACCGTCGTGCTCAAGTTGCTGCAGATCGTGCGCCCGGACCGGGCGTTCTTCGGTGAGAAGGACTACCAGCAGCTGGTGCTGGTACGGCAGATGGTCGACGATCTCAACGTGGACGTCCGAATCGTTGGTGTTCCGACTGTGCGCGAAGCCGACGGGTTGGCGATGTCGTCGCGTAACCGCTATCTGAGTGCGGAGGAACGCGAGCAGGCGGGAGCGTTGTCGGCGGCTCTGCTGGCCGGGGTGTATGCCGCGTCCGGTGGCGCGGCCTCCGTACTGGACGCGGCCCGGGCGGTACTCGACGAGGTTCCCGCCATCGAGGTCGACTATCTGGAACTGCGTGACACCTGGCTTCGTCCGGCGCCGCTCTCCGGCGCGGCGCGTCTGCTCGTCGCCGGTCGCCTGGGCCGGACCCGGCTACTGGACAACATCGGCGTGGAACTGCCGGGCGGTGAGCCGGCGTTCGACGCCATGGGCGACGAGCATCACGAACTGTCGTGGCGGAACTAGCGATGGGGATTTGTTAATGCTGCTAGCCGTCGACGTGCGCAACACCCACACCGTGGTGGGTCTCCTCACCGGTTCGGGCGACCATGCGAATGTGGTGCAGCACTGGCGAATACGAACCGAACCCGAGGTCACTGCCGACGAGCTCGCACTTACCATCGAGGGACTCATCGGCGAGGACTCCGAACGACTGACCGGGATAACCGGATTGTCCACGGTGCCTTCTGTGTTGCACGAGATCCGGGTGATGCTGGATCAGTACTGGCCGGCGATCCCGCACGTTCTGATAGAGCCGGGAGTGCGGACCGGTATCCCGCTCCTTGTCGACAATCCCAAGGAGGTCGGTGCGGACCGCATCGTGAATTGCCTTGCGGCGAATGCGAAATACAAGACCGCCGCGATCGTGGTGGACTTCGGTTCGTCGATCTGCGTGGACGTGGTCTCCGCCAAGGGTGAGTTCCTCGGTGGCGCAATCGCACCCGGTGTCCAAGTCTCCTCCGACGCCGCCGCCGCGCGATCGGCTGCGCTGCGCCGCGTCGAGTTGACGCGGCCTCGCTCGGTGGTGGGCAAGAACACCGTCGAGTGCATGCAGTCCGGTGCTGTCTTCGGTTTCGCCGGGCTGGTCGACGGCCTGGTCGCGCGGATCCGTGAGGACATCGACGGATTCGCCGACGCCCATGTCACCGTGGTGGCGACGGGCCACACCGCGCCACTGATGCTGCCGGATCTGCGCACCGTCGACCGTTACGACCAGCACCTGACCCTCGATGGATTGCGCATGGTGTACGAACGCAATTCCGACGGCCCGCGTGGACGGCTCAAGTCCGGTCCCGAACGCGCCATTTAAGCTGGCACGTCGTGAGCGAAGCGGAAGACGATCTTCCCGAGCAGTTCCGGATCCGGCAGGCCAAGCGCCAGCGGCTGCTCGATGAAGGCCGGCAGGCCTATCCGGTCGCTGTGCCGCGAACCCATTCGCTGGCGCAGATCCGCACGACGTACTCCGATCTCGCCGCCGACAGCGCGACCGGCGATCACGTCGGAGTGACCGGGCGGGTGGTCTTCGCCCGCAATTCCGGCAAGCTGTGCTTCGCCACCCTCCAGGAGGGCGACGGCACGCAGTTGCAGGCCATGGTCAGTCTGGCCGGGGTGGGCGCCGATGCGCTGGAGGCCTGGAAGTCCGAGGTCGACCTCGGCGACCTCGTGTTCGTGCACGGCGAGGTGATCAGTTCCCGGCGCGGAGAACTGTCGGTACTGGCGGACTCCTGGCAGATGGCCGCCAAGTCGTTGCGGCCGCTGCCGGTGGCCCACAAGGAGATGGGTGAGGAGTCCCGCGTTCGGCAGCGCTACGTGGACCTGATCGTCCGCCCGCAGGCACGCGCAGTGGCTCGTCAGCGAATCGCGGTGGTGCGCGCTGTGCGCAATGGCCTGGAACGTCGGGGCTTCCTCGAGGTGGAGACCCCGATGCTGCAGACACTGCCCGGCGGCGCCGCCGCGCGACCTTTCGTCACCCATTCCAATGCACTCGACGCCGATCTGTACCTGCGTATTGCGCCGGAATTGTTTCTCAAGCGTTGTGTGGTGGGCGGATTGGAAAAGGTATTCGAACTCAACAGGAATTTCCGCAACGAGGGTGCTGATTCAACGCATTCGCCGGAATTCGCGATGCTGGAGACCTATCAGGCCTGGGGCACCTATGACGATTCGGCGATCATGACTCGTGAGTTGATTCAGGAAGTGGCCGATGAGGCTATCGGGAGCCGACAGGTGACATTGCCCGACGGCAGCGTTTACGACCTGGATGGAGAATGGGCGTCGATTCAGATGTATCCGTCGCTTTCCGAGGCGCTGGGTGAGCAGATAACCCCGGAAACGCCGATGGACGTTCTGATGGGTATCGCGGACCGCCTCGACGTGGAGATTCCGCCCGACCGCGGGTACGGGCACGGAAAGCTGGTCGAGGAACTCTGGGAGCACACCGTCGGCGACACCCTGTGGGAACCCACGTTTGTCAGGGATTTCCCGGTCGAGACCACCCCGCTGACCCGCGAGCACCGGAGCACCCCCGGGGTCACCGAGAAGTGGGACCTCTACGTCCGCGGCATGGAGCTGTCCACGGGGTATTCCGAGCTCGTCGACCCCGTTGTCCAGCGGGAACGATTCGAGGCCCAGGCCGCCGCGGCGGCGGCCGGCGACGATGAGGCCATGGCTCTCGACGAGGACTTCCTGGCCGCCATGGAGTACGGAATGCCGCCGACCACGGGTACCGGGATGGGGATCGACCGGCTTTTGATGGCGCTTACCGGACTGTCAATCAGGGAAACGGTGTTGTTTCCCATTGTTCGGCGTCACGGTAAGTGATCAGCGCCCTTTCATTCGCTGTTTTGTTTTCCGGCGGCGGTGTGGCACATTAAATGATCAGATCGCTTCGGATCTAAAAACGCGAGAAAGATCAGGGCCTTCCAATGGCTAAAAAAGTCACCGTCACGCTTGTCGACGATTTCGACGGCGACGGACCCGCGGATGAAACCGTCGAATTCTCCATCGACGGGGTCACCTACGAAATCGATCTTTCGTCCCGAAATGCGCAGCGAATTCGCAATGAATTCAAACCCTGGATGGATGCCGGCCGACGGGTCGGCGGCCGCCGCCGCGGCCGCTCAGGTCCCTCGGGTCGCGGGCGGGCCTCGATGGACCGTGAGCAGAGCGCGGCGATCCGGGAATGGGCCCGGCGCAACGGCCGCAAGGTTTCCACCCGAGGCCGTATCCCCGCCGACGTCATCGAGGCCTTCCACGCCGCCAAATAAGCCCCGCCGAAGGCCGTCACCATCAGGTAAGGCGGTTTCGCTGGCGGCGAAGCCGACCGGCCCACATGCTGGGAACAAAGCCCGCAACGACGCGTTGGACTAGCTGTGTCCCCCGGTTCGTCCCCGGGTGGTCCAGCAGGGGAGAACACTCCCCGAACCGCCCACTAGAGTGGAATCTCAGGTCCGCGATGGAAGATCGCTGTACCGGGTGAGGAGAGCAGGTAACGCCGATGTTCGAGAGATTTACCGATCGCGCTCGCAGAGTCGTCGTCCTGGCCCAGGAAGAGGCCCGGATGCTCAACCACAACTACATCGGCACCGAGCACATCCTGCTGGGCCTGATCCACGAGGGCGAGGGCGTCGCCGCCAAGTCGCTGGAGTCGCTGGGCATCTCACTGGAGGGAGTGCGCTCCCAGGTCGAGGAGATCATCGGACAGGGTCAGCAGGCGCCCTCCGGTCACATCCCGTTCACGCCGCGGGCCAAGAAAGTGCTCGAACTCTCGCTGCGGGAGGCTCTGCAGCTCGGCCACAACTACATCGGCACCGAGCACATCCTGCTGGGTCTGATTCGCGAGGGCGAGGGTGTCGCCGCCCAGGTTCTGGTCAAGCTCGGCGCTGAACTGACCCGGGTGCGCCAGCAGGTTATTCAGCTGTTGAGCGGCTACCAGGGCAAGGAAGCCGCCGAAGCCGGCACCGGCGGCCGCGGCGGGGAGTCCGGCAGTCCGTCGACGTCGCTGGTGCTCGACCAGTTCGGCCGCAACCTCACCGCCGCGGCAATGGAGGGCAAGCTCGATCCGGTGATCGGCCGCGAGAAGGAGATCGAGCGGGTGATGCAGGTGCTGAGCCGGCGTACGAAGAACAACCCGGTTCTCATCGGCGAGCCGGGCGTCGGCAAGACCGCCGTCGTGGAGGGTCTCGCGCAGGCGATCGTCAACGGTGAGGTGCCCGAGACGCTCAAGGACAAGCAGCTCTACACCCTCGACCTCGGCTCGCTGGTGGCCGGTAGCCGTTACCGCGGTGACTTCGAGGAGCGGCTGAAGAAGGTGCTCAAGGAGATCAACACCCGCGGCGACATCATCCTGTTCATCGACGAGCTGCACACCCTTGTCGGCGCGGGTGCCGCCGAGGGTGCGATCGACGCTGCCTCGATCCTCAAGCCCAAGCTGGCCCGCGGGGAGCTGCAGACCATCGGCGCGACCACGCTCGACGAGTACCGCAAGTACATCGAGAAGGATGCCGCACTGGAGCGCCGTTTCCAGCCGGTCCAGGTAGGTGAGCCGACGGTCGCCCACACCATCGAGATACTCAAGGGGCTGCGCGATCGTTACGAGGCCCATCACCGGGTGTCGATCACCGATGCCGCGGTGGTGGCCGCCGCGACGCTCGCGGATCGCTACATCAACGACCGCTTCCTGCCGGACAAGGCGATCGACCTGATCGACGAGGCCGGAGCCCGGATGCGGATCCGCCGGATGACGGCTCCGCCGGATCTGCGCGAATTCGATGAGAAGATCGCCGACGCCCGCCGGGAGAAGGAGTCCGCGATCGACGCGCAGGACTTCGAGAAAGCGGCCTCATTGCGCGACCGTGAGAAGCAACTCGTCGCCCAGCGTGCCGAACGCGAGAAGCAATGGCGCTCCGGCGATCTGGATGTGGTCGCCGAAGTCGACGATGAACAGATCGCCGAGGTCCTGGGCAACTGGACGGGTATCCCGGTGTTCAAGCTCACCGAGGAGGAGACGACCCGCCTGCTGCGGATGGAGGACGAACTGCACAAGCGGATCATCGGGCAGGAGGACGCGGTCAAGGCGGTCTCCAAGGCTATCCGCCGTACCCGCGCGGGTCTGAAGGACCCGAAGCGGCCGTCCGGCTCGTTCATCTTCGCCGGCCCGTCCGGTGTCGGTAAGACCGAGCTGTCCAAGGCGCTTGCGGAGTTCCTGTTCGGCGACGACGACGCGCTCATCCAGATCGACATGGGCGAGTTCCACGACCGCTTCACCGCCTCGCGCCTCTTCGGCGCCCCTCCCGGGTACGTCGGCTACGAGGAGGGCGGACAGCTCACCGAGAAGGTGCGGCGCAAGCCGTTCTCGGTGGTGCTGTTCGACGAGATCGAGAAGGCGCATCAGGAGATCTACAACACCCTGCTGCAGGTCCTCGAAGACGGTCGTCTGACCGACGGCCAGGGTCGCACGGTCGACTTCAAGAACACCGTGTTGATCTTCACCTCGAACCTGGGCACAGCCGACATCTCCAAGGCCGTCGGCTTGGGCTTCACCCAGGGCGGCGGTGACAACAACTACGAGCGGATGAAGCAGAAGGTCAACGACGAGCTCAAGAAGCACTTCCGGCCGGAGTTCCTCAACCGCATCGACGACATCATCGTGTTCCACCAGCTGACCCAGGACGAGATCATCCAGATGGTCGACCTGATGGTGAATCGCGTGTCCAAGCAGCTCAAGACCAAGGACATGGAGATGGAGCTGACCGACAACGCCAAGGCACTACTGGCCCGCCGCGGCTTCGATCCGGTGCTCGGCGCCCGGCCGCTACGCCGGACGATTCAGCGCGAGATCGAGGACGCCCTCTCCGAGAAGATCCTTTTCGAAGAGGTCGGGCCGGGCCAGCTGGTCACCGTCGACGTCGAGAACTGGGACGGCGAGGGCGCCGGCGAGAACGCCAAGTTCACCTTCACCGGTGGGCCCAAGCGGGAGACGATCGAGCCGGACCTGGCGACTGCAGCGACCGAATAACGACGAACATACGCGGGCGGTCACCCTCGGGTGGCCGCCCGCAGTCGTGCCTAGCGGTAGCTTGGCAGCAGCCCGAAGACCCCTTTGATGATCGTCATCACCCAGCCGCCGGCGTTCGGGCTGTGGTAGCGCGGCCAGTTCAACTGGAAGCTGACCACCCAGGGTTGGCCGGAGCGGTCGACCGCGTACCAGCTGAATGTCAGATCGCCGGGAAGGTTGCCGGCCTTCGCGCCGATGTAGGGCCACTGGTCGCGGTCCAGATCGATTCCGGCAACCTCGGACATGATGTCGCGCACCGGTGTGGCCATGCCCACGGCGTTGCGCTGGAGTGCCGCATGCACCCGGCAGATGTCTTCGGCCGTCCCGTACCACTCCGCCCCGTACGCCGAGCCGGGCGAGTGTGTGCGCTGCGGATCCGGCTCGTAGGGCCGGATATCGGCCTCGCGGAGCAGCGCGGCTCGTTGCGACCCGGTGGCGGACCGCCACTGCTCGCGCAGGTCGGGATTGCCCCAGCCCAGCGAGAAGATCTCCCGCATCGTGGGGAAGGGAGTCATGCTCGCGGGGTCATGATGTCCGGCGTCGATCAATGCCTGCTCCACCGCGCGCGTGCCGAGCCGCTCGATCAACAGGTCGGTGGCCATGTTGTCGCTCGTCGCGATCATCTTGCCGGCGGCCTGGCGCACGGTGATCTGCGAACCGGCCGGTAGTTTGTCGAATCCGGAGGAACCAAGCTTCTTCGCCTCGGTGGTGATCGTCAGACGGTCGTCCCAGCGCACTCGGCCCGCTGTGACGGCCTCCTCGAGGGCGAACAGCACGTAGGTCTTGAAGATCGAGGCCAGCGGCAGAGACTCGGATGTATTCGTGCCGGCGACTTTCTCGCAGCGGCCAGCGTCGACCTTCGACACCATCCAGGAATAACGCGCACCCGTGCCGCTGAGCGCCTTATCGACGTCATGCCAGGACTCGATCTTGGGCTTGCGGGTTTCGACCACCAGGCGACTGACCATCGTCTGATCGTTGGTTCGGACCTCGACGTCCTGCAGCGCGCCGTAGGAACTGATCAGATGCAGGGTGACCGATCCGGCGCGGATGTCGAACCCGGTCAGCGTGTAGGGACGGTCCCACCACAGCCGATCCATCACCGCGGTGACCGGCTCGATCATGTCGGCGGCCGCCAGTGTTGCGATACTCGCCGTGCCGATGGGCCAGTCGGAGTTCAGCATGTCCATGACTTGCTGGGCACGCACACCCTGAGGCGTGTTCAGCCCGATCTTGCCCTCGTCGTGCGCCGGAGTTGCCGGAGCCTGCGCACAACCCGCGGTCATGGCGACGGAAGCGGCCAGTGCGGCAAGGACGCGTGCCGCGCGCCGGACGGCGCCGGGGGGCCTAGCTGCCGGAGTCGGAACGGGCAACGTCCATCACAACTTCGAACTCGAGCAGCGAAGCCCCGGTCGACACCGGGTTGGCACGTTCGCCGGCGTGGGCGGCGATCGCCGGACCGCTGGCCCACGACTGGAAGGCCTCTTCGGACTCCCACTGGGTGACGACGAAGTAGCGATCCTCGCCCTTGATCGGGCGCAGCAACTGGAAGCCGAGGAAGCCCGGCTGGTTGTCGACGGCATGCGCCCGGTGGGCGAACCGCTTCTCCAGTTCCGGACCGGCACCGGGAGGGACGGAGATGGCGTTGATCTTCACCACGGTCATGGCGTCAGGCTACCGGCACAATGAGACGGTGAGTGCGGCACCGCTGAGCTACCGCGGAGGTGAGGGGCGCCCACTGGTCCTGGTCCATGGCCTCATGGGCCGGGGCACCACCTGGGATCGGCAACTGCAGTGGCTCGTCCGCCACGGGGCGGTCTACACCTACGACGCCCCCGGCCATCGTGGCCGCGACGAAAAGCGACCCGCGTCGGTCACAACGGAGTCGTTTGTCGCAGAACTCGCCGCCGCTGTGGAGACCGCTGTAGAGACCACTGTGGAGACCGCTGTGGAGACCGCTGTGGAGACCATCGGGGCGCCGGCGGTCCTGATCGGACACTCGATGGGAGCGATGCACTCCTGGTGTCTGGCGGCGTCGCGCCCGGATCTGGTGGCCGGGCTGGTCATCGAGGACATGGCGCCTGATTTCGTCGGACGCACGGTCGGCGAATGGGAACCGTGGTTGCACGCGTTGCCGGCCGAGTTCGATTCCGCCGAAGCCGTGCTCGCGGAGTTCGGCGCGGTCGCGGGCCGCTATTTTCTGGAAGCTTTCGACCGGACGGTGACCGGATGGCGCCTGCACGGCGAGCCCGACGACTGGGTGCGCATCGCCGCCGAATGGGGAGGCGAGGACTACTGGACTCAGTGGAGTGCGGTGCGGGTGCCGGTGCTGCTCATTGAGGCGGGCGACTCCGTGACCCCGCCCGGACAGATGATGACGATGGCGCAGATGGCCGGCGACCGGGCAACCTATGTTCGGATTGAAGGTGCCGGACATCTTGCTCATGACGATGCGCCCGAGCAGTACCGCGCGGCTGTCGAGATGTTTCTCCGGGAATTGAGCTAGCTGTACAGCTAGCCCTCGCCTGCCAGGGCGAAACGGCCATCGGCCGTCTGTTCCACAAGGCCATCGGTCAGCAGCGAGTCGAGCGCACGATCGCGCTGGGCGGTGTCGGTCAGCCACACGACATCGAGCTCGGCCCGCGTCACGGGGGCGGCACTCGATCGCAACACGTCCAGCAGCCGGCCGCGAACCTGGCGGTCGGTGCCGGCGTAGCGCTGTACCGGCCGGGAGGGACCGTCACCCGGCGGAAAGCCCGCAGCACGCCACGCGCATGACGTCAGCGGACAGCCCCCGCATTTCGGCGCACGGGCGGTGCAGACGGTCGCGCCCAGTTCCATCAGTGCGGCCGAGAACACCGCAGCCGCTTCGCCTTCGGGCAGCAGCTTCTCAACGTCGGTGTGATCGCGAACCGCAGACGGATTCGCCGCATCGGCACGCCCGTGTACCGCACGGGCGACAACCCGCCGGACGTTGGTGTCGACCACCGGGACCCGCCGGCCGTAGGCGAAACAGGCGATAGCCCGCGCCGTGTAGGCGCCGACGCCGGGCAGGCCGAGGAGCACCTCGACGTCATCGGGCACCGTGTCTTCGTACTCGGTGGCGATTACCGACGCACACTCGTGCAGACGTTTGGCTCGCCGCGGATAGCCGAGCTTGCCCCACGCGCGCAGTACGTCTGCGGCGCCGGCCGCAGCAGTCGCCGACGCTGTGGGCCAACGGGCAACCCAGTCCACCCAGATCGGCGCGACTCGCGCCACCGGAGTCTGCTGCAGCATGAACTCGCTGACCAGAATCTGCCACGGAGTCACGCCCGGCGCCCGCCACGGAAGATCGCGACGCGCTCGCCGGTACCAGTCGATGAGTGTCTGGGCATCGATGCTCATCGGGGGTCACTCCGGGCGGCAGTGTTGAATACGGGCCATGGCGACAACCAGCCCTGCGCAGGCGTGGCAGGCACTCAAGGAGGGTAACGAGCGGTTCGTCGCAGGCTGTCCCGAACATCCGAGCCAGAGCATCGAGCACCGGGCGAGCCTGGCCGCCCAACAGCGCCCGCAGGCGGTGGTCTTCGGCTGCGCCGATAGCAGGGTGGCCGCGGAGATCATCTTCGATCAGGGTCTCGGCGATATGTTCGTCGTTCGCACCGCGGGCCACGTCATCGATTCGGCGGTGCTCGGCTCCATCGAGTACGCGGTCAGCGTGCTCGGTGTGCCCCTGGTGGTGGTGCTCGGCCACGACAGCTGTGGCGCGGTGCAGGCCTCGCTGGCCGCCCTCGACGAGGGCAAGATCCCCGGCGGCTTCGTCCGCGACGTCGTCGAACGCGTGACGCCGTCGATCATGCTGGCGCGCCGTGACGGGCTGCGCCGCGTCGATGAGTTCGAGATGCGGCACGTCATCGAGACCGGCGCCCAACTGCTGGCCCGGTCCACCGCCATCGCCGAGAAGGTGCAGCACGGTGAACTCGCGATCGTGGGCGCCACGTACAGCCTGGCCGACGGCCGAATCATGCTGCGCGAACACCTGGGCGACATCGGCGAGGACTAGGGCCGCAGGAACGCGCAAGGCGACACGCCGGGCCGGGTCGGACGGCAGGCGGTGACCTGGCTTTACGGTGAGATCGTGCTGGATCTTGAACCGCATGGCCCATTGCCGTCACAGATCTACTGGCGACGCCGGGGGCTGGCGCTCGGAATCGTCCTGCTGACGATCGGGCTGATCAGCTTCGGCGCATTCACGCTCTTCGGCCGGTCGGACAACACCGCCAAGACCGCGACCGTCGCCACCCCGCAACCGGAGAACAAGACGCCCGTCATCCCGCCGGCGGAGTCCAGCCCGCCGCCGACGCCGACGGAGACCGCGGCCGTGGCACCGCCGCCGATCCTGCAAGCCGGCGACGACTGCCCCGATTCCAACCTGGCGGTCAAGGGCGTCACGAACGCCCCGCAGTACGTGATCGGCGATCAGCCGAAGTTCACCATGGTGGTCACCAACATCGGTCTCGTCGCCTGCAAGCGCGACGTCGGAGCCGCCGTGCTCGCCGCCTACGTGTACTCGCTGGACAACAAGCGGCTGTGGTCGAACCTGGACTGTGCCCCGTCCAACGAGACGTTGGTCAAGACGTTCAATCCGGGTGAGCAGGTAACCACCGAGGTCACCTGGACCGGCATGGGGTCGGCTCCGCAGTGCCCGTTGCCCCGTGAACCGATCGGTCCGGGCACCTACAACCTGGTGGTGCAGCTGGGCAACCTGCGCTCGGCTGCCGTTCCGTTCATGCTGGCCGATGCCCCACCAGTCGCCCCGCCGCCGCCCGCAGCCGCCGGAGAGCCGGCGCCCGCGCCGGCTCCTGCGCCGGGAGGCTAGAAGTCCGGGTACGGCCCGTCGCCACTCGCCCCGCTGATGGCCGTGATGGCGTGAAGAGCGTCGACGATCGTGGCCGACTCCAGCGTCCGCATGTCTTTGGGGCCGCGGCCGCAGCCGGCCGGGACCACGGCCAGATCGAACCCGAGCCGGGCCGCCTCAGCCAGTCGCCGGTCCATACCGCTGACCCTGCGTAAGTCGCCGGCCAATCCGACTTCGCCGAACACCACGGCGGTCGCGGGCAGGGGATGCCCCGTCACCGCTGAGGTCATCGCCGCCGCCACCGCGAGGTCCGACGAGGGGTCGGTCAAGCGCATCCCGCCGACCGTCGAAAGGTAGATGTCCAGGCTTGCAATCGGGATGCCCGCACGTTTGTGCAGCACCGCGGTGATCATCGCGACCCGGGAAGGATCGATGCCGCTGACCACTGTCCGCCGCGGCGAGTGGTCGGTGGGGGGTGCGGTCAGCAGCGCCTGGATCTCACCGATCAGCGGGCGCTTGCCGTCGAGTGTCACGGTGACCGCGGTGCCCGGCACGGCGTCGGCCCGATGTTCGAGGAAGAGTCCGGAGGTATCGCTGACACATTCGATTCCCTCGTCCTGCAACCGGAAGCAGCCCACCTCGTCCGCGGCTCCGAAGCGGTTCTTCACACCCCGCACCATCCGGGTGGTGGTGTTGCGGTCGCCTTCGAAGTGCAGCACCACGTCCACGAGGTGCTCGAGCGTCCGCGGGCCGGCGATCGCGCCGTCCTTGGTGACGTGTCCGACGAGGACCATCGCGACACCACTTGATTTCGCCGCCGCGGTCAGCGTTGCGGTGACCGCCCGAACCTGAGTCACACCGCCGCCGACGCCGTCGGCGTCCCCGGCGACCATGGTCTGCACCGAGTCGACGATCACCAGGCTGGGCTGGACGGCGTCGACGTGACCGAGCACGGTGTTGACATCGGACTCCGCCGCCAGGAAGACCTCGTCATGGGTGCACCCGGTCCGCTCGGCACGCATGCGGATCTGCCCCGCGGACTCCTCACCGGAGATGTAGAGGGCGCGACGGCCGGACTGCGCCCACCGGTGCGCGACCTCCAGCAGCAGGGTCGACTTGCCGACACCCGGGTCTCCGGCCAGCAGGGTGACTGAACCCGGCACCACGCCGCCGCCGAGCACGCGGTCGAGTTCGCTTACGCCGGTGGGGAAGTGGCGCGTGCGGTCGGGATCGATCGACGTGATGGGAACGGCCGGTGTCACCGGTGCGGTCGAGCGCGCAGCCGCGCCGCCGGTGACCGATGCCAAGACCGCGGCCTCCTCGACCGAACCCCAGCTTCCGCACTCGGGGCAGCGGCCGACCCATTTGCCGGTGATGTTCCGGCACTCCGTGCACCGGTACTGGGATCGAGCCTTGGCCACGTGAACGACGCTAGTCGGTCAGTGCGACAGTTCCGGGCAACGACGAGCCCTCGGCCAGGACTGACTGGCGGACTATTCGCCGGCCGAGATCGGCACGGAGATCGTCGCCTTGCCGGCCTTTTCGAACTCGAAGGTGAACTTGTAGGACAGGCCGTTGGTGATCGGCTCAGCCAGCGTGACGTCGGCGCCGACGGGAGTCGCACTGCCCATCGCGGACACCTCGTCGCCAGAACCACCGACGATCAGAGCCCGGTTGGCCGGGATCACGGTGTCGCCGGTGAGGTCCACCTCGCCCACCTCCGAGGTCACCGCCAGCAGGCGGTCGTTGAAGTCGGCGGAGTCGTTGGCCGCCACGAACACCAGCGGCACCGTGCGGCCGGGCTGCAGGAAGTCGCGGGACTGGCTGGCGTTCAGGTACACGTTGCGCAGGGCGATGTTGTTGATGTTGGCCGACATCCCGTTCACCCCCGATTTCTGGGTGGAGGTCTGGGTGATCTGCCCCGAACTGCACCCGGTCAGGATCGCACCGCAGGCCGCAACGCCGGCCGTCGCGGCACAGATGCGGGTCGTCAACCGGTTCACAGCAGCCTCCTGCTTTCAGGCGGGCGGCCGGCGGCAGCCGGACCCGCGAGGGGATCGACTATGCACAGTAGTAGGTGCGACCCCGGCGCGGTAGGGCATCGCACAGCCGCCGATCTGCGCACGTCGGGCGGGTCATCGGCGCCTGATTGTGGCCCCGGCTAGCGGACGCGTTGCACGGAAACGCTCGTGTGTCAACCCCCAGTCTTCGGCTGTCGGGGCCCTGACCTGCACCGTTGTTCCGCAGTGGGTCTGCCCCCGTGTTAGGATCAGGGGGTGAAAGGGGCTCGAATCTGATGATTTTCAAGGTCGGAGACACCGTCGTGTATCCACATCACGGCGCTGCATTGATCGAAGCGATCGAAACCCGGACCGTCAAGGGCGAACAAAAGGAATACCTCGTCTTGAAGGTTGCTCAGGGTGATCTGACCGTTCGGGTGCCCGCGGAGAATGCCGAGTACGTCGGCGTCCGCGACGTAGTCGGCCAGGAAGGCCTCGACAAGGTGTTCCAGGTGCTGCGCGCTCCGCACACCGAGGAGCCCACCAACTGGTCCCGCCGGTACAAGGCGAACCTGGAGAAGCTGGCCTCCGGTGACGTCAACAAGGTGGCCGAGGTCGTTCGCGACCTCTGGCGTCGCGACCAGGAGCGCGGTCTGTCGGCCGGAGAGAAGCGGATGCTCGCCAAGGCACGCCAGATCCTCGTCGGCGAGCTCGCACTGGCCGAGAACACCGATGACGCCAAGGCGTCGATCATCCTCGACGAGGTTCTGGCCGCGGCGTCTTGACTGCCGGTAGGGCCCTAGAACGCCCTCAGCAGGCAGTCGCCCTCAGCAGGTAGGGGGCTCTGGAGTGGCGAACACGGTCGCGATCGTTCCTGCGGCCGGATCCGGTGAGCGACTGGGTGCGGGCGTTCCCAAGGCGTTCGTCGACCTCGGTGGCCGCAGCATGCTGCAGCATGCGGTCGAGGGTCTACTCGAATCGGGAGTCATCGGCCTCGTAGTGGTCGCCGTCCCCGCCGATCTGTTGGGCCGGGCGGAGGCGACGCTGGGTAACCGGGTGTCGGTCGTGGCGGGCGGTGCACAGCGCACCGACAGCGTCCGGTCGGCCCTGGAGGTGGTGGGAGACCCGGAGTTCGTCATCGTTCACGATGCCGCGCGGGCCCTGACCCCTGCCGATCAGATCCGCCGCGTGGTCGACGCGCTGTGCGCCGGGATGCGCGCGGTGATCCCGGTGCTGCCGGTGGTCGACACCATCAAGGCGGTCGACGCCAACGGCACGGTTCTGGGTACCCCGGAGCGGGCGGGCTTGCGCGCGGTGCAGACCCCGCAGGGCTTCGAGACCGCGCTGTTGCGGAGGGCTTACAGCCAGGCCGGCACCTCGGCCACCGATGACGCATCCCTGGTGGAGAGCCTCGGCGTCCCGGTGCACACCGTGCCCGGTGACCCGCTTGCCTTCAAGATCACCACCGCGTTGGATCTGCTGCAGGCCCGGGCTGTGCTCGCGTCGTCGGAGGTCCGCTCATGAGAGTCGGCATCGGCACCGACGTCCACCCGATCGAACCCGGCCGGCCCTGCTGGCTTCTGGGCTTGCTGTTCACCGATCACGACGGCTGCGCCGGTCACTCCGATGGCGATGTGGCCGCGCATGCACTCTGTGACGCGCTGCTATCGGCGGCGGGGCTCGGTGATCTCGGCACCGTCTTCGGCGTGGACGACCCGCGTTGGCGCGGCGTCGGTGGGTCACAGATGCTCGCCCACGTCCGGGACATGCTCGCCTCCAGCGGATTGCGGGTCGGAAACGCCGCGGTGCAGGTGATCGCCAACCGCCCGAAGGTCGGTCCGCGCCGCGATGAGGCGCAGCGACTGCTCTCCGAACTTCTCGGCGCACCGGTCTCGGTCTCGGCGACGACCACCGACGGGCTCGGCCTGACCGGTCGAGGTGAGGGAATGGCGGCCATCGCCACCGCTCTCGTCATCGAAGCGTCCCGGTAAGCTGCGTCGTCGTGACCGGCCTGCGCTTACACGACACCTACAGCGGTGCCGTGCGCGACTTCGTACCGCTGCGCGCGGGTCATGCGTCGATCTATCTCTGCGGTGCGACCGTGCAGAGCCTGCCGCACATCGGCCACATTCGTAGCGGCGTCGCCTTCGACGTGCTGCGCCGCTGGCTGATGGCCAAAGGTCTCGACGTGGCGTTCGTCCGCAATGTCACCGACATCGACGACAAGATCCTCACCAAGGCAGCCGAAGCGGGCCGACCTTGGTGGGAGTGGGCCGCCACCCACGAACGTGCATTCGCGGCCGCCTACGACGCGCTCGGCGTACTGCCACCGTCGGCCGAACCGCGGGCGACCGGCCACATCACCCAGATCGTGGAACTCATCAGCGGCCTCATCGAGACCGGGCATGCCTACACCGGCGCCGGCGACGTCTACTTCGATGTGCAGAGTTTCGCCGACTACGGCAAGCTCTCCGGGCACCGGATCGACGACGTCCACCAGGGCGAGGGGGTGGGTGCGGGCAAGCGCGACGAACGTGACTTCACCCTCTGGAAGGGCGCCAAGCCCGGAGAGCCGGCATGGCCGACACCGTGGGGACGGGGCCGTCCGGGCTGGCATTCGGAGTGCGTGGCGATGGCTCATGAGTACCTCGGAGCCCAGTTCGACATCCACTGCGGTGGTATGGATCTGGTCTTCCCCCATCACGAGAACGAGATCGCTCAGGCCCGCGCGGCCGGCGACGGTTTCGCAAACTTCTGGCTGCACAACGGCTGGGTCACCATGGGCGGGGAGAAGATGAGCAAGTCGCTGGGCAATGTGCTCGCGATCCCCGCTGTTCTGCAACGCGTGCGTCCGGCGGAGTTGCGCTACTACCTGGGCAGCGCGCACTACCGATCGATGCTGGAGTTCTCCGAGACGGCACTGCAGGACGCGGCGAAGGCGTACACCGGTATCGAGGAGTTCCTGCACCGGGTGCGCACCAGAGTCGGTGCGGTGGTCCCGACCACGTGGACCGAGCGTTTCGCTGCCGCGTTGGACGACGACCTCGGTGTGCCGGCCGCCCTGGCCGAAGTGCACGGCGCCCGTGCCGAGGGTAATCGGGCTCTGGAGTCCGGTGACCACGCGACGGCGCTGGCCAAGGCCGGTGAGATCCGGTCGGAGATGGGCATTCTCGGCTGCGACCCGCTCGACGAGCGGTGGGAGAGCCGTGACGAGACCTCCGCAGCTTTGGCCGCCGTCGACGTCCTGGTGCGCGCGGAGGTTCAGCGCAGGGAACGTGCGCGCCAGGATCGTGACTGGGCGGCGGCCGACGAGATCCGGGATCGTCTCAAGGCGGCCGGCATCGAGGTCACCGACACCTCCGACGGCCCCCAGTGGTCGCTGACGGAATTCGGCGGATAGCCCGGGATGGCCGGCAACTCTAAGCGCCGCGGCGCCGTGCGCAAGGAGGGCACCAAGAAGGGGCCCACGAAGGGCTCCGGCGGTGTGCGCCGCCGCGGACTCCAAGGTCGCGGCGCCACGCCCCCGGCGCAGTTGCGGCCG
>Ga0194052_1000894_pt1 | contig 18168 bp, 18 predicted proteins | sample SepL226m_MetaG_FD_160117 | JGI IMG/M metagenome (GOLD analysis project Ga0194052, IMG submission 160117) | Anoxic zone freshwater microbial communities from boreal shield lake in IISD Experimental Lakes Area, Ontario, Canada - Sep2016-L227-6m | ecosystem: Environmental > Aquatic > Freshwater >...
GCCCTGGACGCTCCGCAAGAGCCTGGACCTGGAGCTGGAAGTGCTCCACGCGGACCACGGCCTGCGCGCTGAGTCAGCGGAAGATGCGGAGCTCGTCCGCATGCTCTGCCGGAACCTGGACCTGGACCTGGCCGAGGCGTCCCTCGGGGTGCGGGCCCACCAGGAGGCCCAGAAGGTCGGCCTGGAGATGGCCGCCCGGGAGCTGCGCTGGGACTGGTTCCGCCAGGAGGCCGAGCAGGCGGGGGCCGCGGCCGTGGCCACGGGCCACACCCTCGACGACCACACCGAGACGGTCTTCCTGCGGCTGGCCCGGGGCGGTGGGCTGGGCACCCTGCAGCCCCTGGCGCCTCGCCAGGGCCTGCGCTGGTCCCCTCTGGCGGAAGTGCGCCGAGCGGAGCTGCGCGCCTATCTGAGCGCCAAGGGGATTCCCTGGCGGGAGGATGCCAGCAACCTGGAGCCCTTCACGGCCCGGAACCGCTGGCGCCCCCTCCTGGAGGGCCTGCGTCAGGAAGCCCCGGACCTGGACCGCCACCTCTTCGAGACGCACCTCCAGGCCGAAGAGGCCCGGCAGCTGACCCAGACCCTGATCGCTTCCTGGGAGGGCATCCGCTGGTCCCTCGACGAAGCCAGCATCTGCCTCCGCCGCGAGACCTGGACCGAGCCGGAACTGCGCTGGACGCTCGAGTTCGCCTTCTCCCGCCTGGGCTGGCCCCGGGAGGCGGCGCTGCTGCGAGGACTCGCGCCCTGGGTGCAGGAACGCCTCGCCCAGGGTCGCAAATCCGCCTCCTGGGGGCATTTCTGTCTAAACCTCGAACCTGGTGGGGGGTATCTGCATCTAAGAGACAACACGCCACCTTCCCGAGCCTAGTAGACTGGAAGGCCACCTGGGCCACAGACGGCCCCAAGGAGTCACCCTTTGAATTCCATGATGAAGAGCGTTCTGGTCTGGCTGGGCATCGTTGCCCTCCTGGTGCTGGCCTTCCGCCAGATCCCCCAGAACAGCCGCCAGATCGAGATTCCCTTCTCCACCTTCTACACCGAGGGCGTGGCGGGGAAATACAAGTCCGTGACGCTGTCCGGCTTTGATGTCGAAGGTACGTACAAGCAGCCTGACAAGAACAGCAAGACCGGCGAAGTCATCGAGAAGTTCCGCACCGTGGCCCCGCCCATGCAGGACCTGGGCAAGGTCATCCTCAGCTGGAAGACCGAAGGCCAGCTCGATGAGTTCAAGGCCTCCAAGCCCAGCGAGAACAACTTCGCCTATGTGCTGATGTTCTGGGCCCCGCTGCTGGTCTTCGTGGTGCTCTGGTTCGTGTTCATGCGCCAGGCCCAGATGGGCGGCAACAAGGCGATGAGCTTCGGCAAGGCCCGGGCCAAGGGCCTGTCCGCCAGCACCAAGCGCATCACCTTCGCGGATGTGGCCGGCTGCGACGAGGCCAAGGATGAGTTGAAGGAGGTCGTGGACTTCCTGAAGGATCCCGCCAAGTTCGTGAAGCTGGGCGGCAAGATCCCCAAGGGCCTGCTGCTCATGGGCCCTCCGGGCACCGGCAAGACCCTCCTGGCCCGCGCCATCGCCGGTGAGGCCAAGGTTCAGTTCTTCTCCATCTCCGGCTCCGACTTCGTGGAGATGTTCGTGGGCGTCGGTGCCAGCCGCGTGCGCGACCTCTTTGAGCAGGCCAAGAAGAGCGCCCCCTGCATCGTGTTCATCGACGAGATCGACGCCGTCGGCCGTCACCGCGGTGCCGGCCTGGGCGGCGGTCATGACGAGCGCGAACAGACCCTGAATCAGCTGTTGGTCGAGATGGACGGCTTCGAAGGCAACGAGGGCGTCATCCTCATCGCCGCCACCAACCGTCCCGATGTGCTGGATCCCGCCCTGCTCCGCCCCGGCCGCTTCGACCGCCGCGTGGTGGTGGACCGGCCCGACGTGAAAGGCCGCCACGAGATCCTGAAGGTGCACACCACGGACAAGATCCCCCTCAGCCCCGACGTGGAGCTGGAAGTCATCGCCCGCGGCACGCCTGGCTTCGCCGGCGCTGACCTGGCGAACCTCTGCAACGAGGCGGCCCTCACCGCCGCGCGCGGCAACAAGAAGTGGGTCGAGATGGCCGACTTCGAGAACGCCAAGGACAAGGTCTACATGGGCAGCGAACGTCGCAGCCTCGTGATGACCGAGGAGGACAAGCGCATCACCGCCTACCACGAGGCCGGCCACACCGTGGTCGCCGCCGTGGTGCCCGACAGCGACCCCCTGCATAAGGTCACCATCATTCCCCGTGGCCGCGCCCTGGGTGTCACCTGGCAGCTTCCGGTGAAGGACCGCTACAACACCACCCGCGACTACATGGAGAGCCGCATCGCCATCTCCATGGGCGGCCGTATCGCCGAAGAGATCTTCTTCAACCAGCTCAGCACCGGCGCCGCCAACGACATCCAGCAGGCCACCGACATGGCCCGCTCCATGGTCACGGAATACGGCATGAGCGATAAGCTCGGCCCCCTGAACTTCGGCGGCGGCCAGCACGAGGTCTTCCTGGGCCGCGACTTCGCCCAGCACCGGGAGATCTCCGAAGACACCGCGCGGCTCATCGACGTCGAGGTCCAGGAGTTTGTCCTGCGCAACTATCGCCGGGCCAAGGCCGCCATCGAGTCCCACCGCGAGCAGCTGGTGACCATCGCCGAAGCCCTGCTGGTGCGCGAGACCCTCGACGGCAACGACATCGACATCCTGATGAAGGGCGGCACCCTGCCCCCGCCGAAGAGCACGACCACGCCTTCCGCCCCGGCCACGGTGGAAGGTCCCTCCGCGGATCCCGGGTTCAACCCCGCCCTCAAGCCCGCGTGAGCTCGGCACCGTTCGACTGGGGACCACTCCTCGGGGGTGGTCCCCTTTTCATCGGCATCCTGAACCTGACGCCAGACTCCTTCAGTGATGGCGGCCGCTACCTGGCTCCGGACGATGCCCTGGCTCAGGCCCAGCGGCTGGTCGCTGCCGGAGCGGGGATGCTGGATCTGGGCGCGGAGAGCACTCGGCCCGGCTCCGCCCCCGTCAGCGAGGACACCGAGTGGGAGCGGCTGGCCCCGGTGCTGGCGCGGCTGCGGATGGAGCTGCCGGACGTACCGCTCAGCCTGGACACCCGCCACGCAGTGGTGGCTGCCCGCGGCCTGGAGGCGGGGGTCGCCGTGCTCAACGACGTCACCGGCTTCTCGGCTCCCACCATGCTGGAGCTCGCCCGCAGCACCTCCTGCGGGTGCATCGCCATGCGCAGCCGGGTGGCCGACGAGCACCTGCTGATGCCTCCCTACGACGATCCCACGCCCGGTCGGGCTGATGCAGCCATCGCCGAGCTGCGGGTGGTCCGCGACCGCCTCTGTCTGGCTGGCGTCCCCGATGCCCGCATCCTGCTCGATCCGGGCTTTGGCTTCGGCACCACCTTCCAGGAGGACCTGGCCCTCTGGCAGGCCCTCCCGGAGCTCCCAGGGGCACTGGGCTGGCCCGGGGACCACTTCTGCATCGGCATCTCCCGCAAGCGCTTCCTCGCCGCCCGGGCAGGCACCCCGGGCCTGGCACCGGCCCTCCGTGACTCCCTGACGGCAGCCGCCCATGCCGAGGCCCTCGGCTGGGGCTTCCGCGTGTTCCGGACCCATGCCATTGTCGCCCCCGGGCAGCCACTCTAAGCTGACAGGATGAGTCTTCGCTACTTTGGCACCGATGGCATCCGTGGAGTTGCCCTGCAGCCCCCCTTGACCCTGGGGGAGGTCACCCGCTGGGGCGCCGCCTGGACCCAGGTGGCGCGTGAGGCCGGCGTGCGGCGACTGGTGGTGGGCTGGGATCCCCGATCCAGCTCCGAGGCCCTGGCCGAGGCCTTCGCCCTGGGCGTCGGCGCCGGCCTGGAAGTGCTCGTGATCGGCATGGCCCCCACGCCCGCCGTTGCCTGGAATGTCGCGCAGCTGAGCGCGGAGGGCGCCAAGACCTGGGGCCTCATGATCTCGGCCAGCCACAACCCACCGAAGGACAACGGCCTGAAGGGCTTCAATGAAGTCGGAGAGAAACTGGAAGAAGACCAGGAGCTGGCCATCGAGGCGGCCTTCGAGGCGCATCCCGAGCCCCTCACCCTCGCGGCGCCCTCGGCCCCCCTAGGGCTGGGGCCCTACGTCGCGCACTTGAGTGGCCTGGACCTGCCCGAGGACTTCCACATCGTGATCGACTGCGCCCATGGGGCCACGGCGGAAGTGGCCCCGCAGCTCTACCGCGGTGGCGACATCCACTGGATCGGCGTGCCCGCGGACGGTCCCTCCATCAACGTGGGGGTTGGCTCCACCCACCTGGACGCGCTGGCTGCCACGGTCCTGGCCCGGGGCGCCCAGCTGGGCATCGCTTTCGACGGGGACGGCGATCGCTGCCTGCTGGTGAATGGCGAGGGCCGGGCTGTGGACGGCGACCAGATGGTCTGGCTGCTGGCCCAGGACCGCGTGGCCTGCGGGGACACCCCACCGGGCGTGGTGGGCACCCTCATGACCAACGGAGGCCTGCCCCAGGCCCTGACAGGGCTGGGCGTCCCCTTTGTGCGCACAGATGTGGGGGACAAGTTCTTGCTGCGGGAGATGGCCAAGCTGGGCTGGGATCTGGCCGCGGAGGCCTCGGGCCACCTCATCCAGAAGCGGGTGGGCCCCAGCGGCGACGGTCTGGCCGCTGCGCTGGCCGTGCTGCGGGCCCTGCTCCACCGGCCTGTGGAACATCGCTGGGCCTGGACCTTCCCGTCCTGGCCCCAGCGCCTCGTGAACCTCAAAGCCCGCGAGCGCAAGCTGGTGGAGGACTGTGGCAGCCTCGTCGCCGCCATGGCCGCCATCGACCAGCGCTGGGGCGAGGGCGTGCGACAGGTGGTGCGCTGGTCCGGCACCGAGCCTAAGCTGCGGCTCATGGTGGAGGCCCAGGAAGCCGCCTGGGTGGACCAGGCTCTCGCTGAGCTTGAAGTCGCGGCCCGAATCGATCTGGTCCTGAGCTGACATGGCCGCCGACGTCCGCCGCCCTGTGGACCGCTGGCTGGTGTTCTTCGCCCTGGCCCTCGTGGCCATCGGCATGGTGTGGATCTATTCCGCGTCGGCCATCAAGGCCTCCCAGAACCACACCGCCGCCACCGCCTTCCTGATGCGCCAGCTCGTGGGCGGCGCCATCGGCATCGCCTTCATGCTGGCCCTCTCCCAGGTGGATCTCGCCACCCTGCAGGACCACCCGCGCCCCTTGATGGTCACCTACTTCATCATGCTCGGCCTCCTGGCGGCGGTGCTCGTCATCGGTCCGAAGATCAACGGCGCCCATCGCTGGCTGCGCTTCGGCCCCATGAGCATCCAACCCTCCGAGCTGTTCAAGCCGGTCTCGGTGCTCATCGCGGCCTACTGGATGGTGCGGCATCGCGAGGCCTGGCGGAACCACCGCGATGCCCTGCCCAAGCTGCTGAGCCTCGCGGGGATTCTCGTGGTGCCCCTGGCCCTCATCCTCCGCGAACCGGACTTCGGCACCACCTTCCTCATCGTCTTTGTGGCCTTGATGGTGGTCTACCTCGGCGGTGCGCCGAAGTGGATCTTCGCCATCGCCATCCCCGTCCTCGGCGCGCTGGGCACGGCCTTCGTGGTGCTCTCGCCCTACCGCCTGGCCCGCGTCACGAGCTTCCTCAATCCGGAGGCGGATCCCCTCGGCAAGGGCCACCAGGCCCTCCAGAGCCTCGTGGCCGTGGGCAACGGCGGCCTGATGGGCGTCGGCCTCGGGGCGGGTCGGCAGAAGCTCTTCTACCTGCCCGAGGCCCACACGGACTTCATCTACGCGGTCATCGCCGAGGAGGCCGGCCTCATCGGCACCGTGGCGGTCCTCACGCTCTTCGTGGGCATCCTGTGGCGCGGCTACCGCATCGCCAGCCGCGTGGGCGACAGCTACCTGAAGCTCTGCGCCATGGGCTTCGTCCTGCTGCTGGTGGTGCAGGCCCTCATGAACATGAGCGTGGTGCTCTCCCTGGCGCCCAACAAGGGCATCCCCCTGCCCTTCATCTCCTTCGGCCCCAACAGCCTCATCACCAGCCTCATCTGCCTGGGCTTTCTGCTGGCCATCAGCAAAGACACCGCCTGAGGCTCAACCCAGGCGCAGGGGCTCGTCGTCGTCTTCGTCCACGAGGGTGATGTTGGAGCCGCCGCCCAGCAGCACCGCGTCCTCGAACATGTTCTTCAGCTTCGGCTCGAACCGCTCGGCCTGACCCAGGCGCGGATCGATCTTCACCTCCACGTCGGTGCGGACGAGACCCCTCACCTCCGTCGCCTCCAGACCGAAGAGGGCGCCGAGGACCTTGAGCGGATTCAGCGCGTAGAAGGCCCCCAGGCGCGTGCTGAAGGTGAGGACGGCATCCTCGAGACGCGGTTCCTGGACGATCGTGCGCAGGTCCAGGGAGGCCTCCCCCTTCGCGCCGCCGCGATCCCAGCGCCAGGTGTCCGCGGCGAGAAAAGCGATGAGTCCGGCCGCCACCCGATCCCGGCAACCCGCAGGCAGTTCCCAGCGCCACCTCGCGCGGAGGGCGAGGTCAGCCAGGGGCGTCGCATAGGCGGGTAGCGCGGTCCAGGTGTGCACCTGGAGCCCCGGCAGCAAGCGCCGGTTCAGGCGCGCGAGCAAGAGGGGCGCGGCCTCCATGGGCTCCCGCTTCAGCACCGCATCCATGCACTCCGCCCGGCCGCCAACCTGGGCAGGCAGGGGCAGGCCGACACTGAGCAGCGGCCGCGGACGCTTGCCCATGTCCAAGGCCAGGCCGATGCCCTCGAGGCGGAAGGCGTGCAGAAAGAGTGCATGGAGATCGCCTTCGTCGAAGGGGAGCGCACCGTCTTCCTTCACGTAGGAGAACCGGATGAGCTGCCGCCTCGTATCAAGATGCCAGAGGGCGGCGCGGCGCTTTCGGGCCTTCTCGACGAGCGGCTTCAGGCCCGACTCCAGATCGCGAAGATCACTCCGTTCCGCCAACCCATGTCGAGCCGACCGGAGGACTTCTCCGGCATCCTCCACAAGATCCGAAGCAATGAGCGCCTGCGTCCAGCCAGCGGCATCGAGAGGGATCGAACGTTCGATGAAGGCCCTGAGATCCAGCAGGGGCGCGGGTTCCAGGCTGGTGTTAGCGGCCTCCATCACGGCGTGGGCGGCCTGCAACAGCTGTTTTCTGAGCTGCACTTCGACAGGAATTCCCAGAGGCGGGATACGTCCGGTTACGTATCCAGACTCGGAGCGGGAGGGCGGAATGGATGAGGAAGAGGTCATGTTTGGCCCTTGGATTCCCAGGATGACAGGGTCGCTGGCGGTCAATCCGGGGAGCGATATCCACATCCACTGTGGGAACCCGCGGGCCGGAATCCAAGAATTCCTTTTATCAAAAGCCACTTGCCGGTTTGCCCGTTTTTGGTGGCAGGGGCAGTCCCGATTGACTGGTTGACATCTGCCTTTGGGTTCGTTCCCGGAACCACTCTTTGCCTTCTTTGCCCAGTCGAGGCAAGCTGGAAAGGTCGCCATGATCCACGATCCCTACATCATTCCTCCGCTTCCCGCCGACTGGCCGTACCCGCCCGGCGTCCCCCGCCTGCCCCTGGGCTGCCGCGTAAACCGGGAACTCCCGGGCCTGGGCGGCGGCTGGCGAATCTGCACCCCCGGCGCCGTCGAGCCCTCGGGTGAGGCGGTGCCCGTCCAGGGAGCCTTCGGCCGCGGTGGCGTGCTGCGCGTCGGTGACCAGGTGCTGCGGCCCTACCGCCGCGGGGGCCTCCTGCGCCACATCAACGAGCGCACCTATCGATCAAATCTTCGCTTCGCCGCCGAGTACGCCGTGCACCGCGGCCTCTGGGAGGCGGGCTTCCCCACTGTGGAGCCCATGGGCTACGCGTGGCGCCCCGTGCGGTTCGGCGTGGAGGGTGTTTTGATCACGCGCCTGGCTGAAGGCGACTCCTGGCCGAACCGCTGGGACCTGAGCGCCGAGCGCGCCGGAGACATCCGGCAGGCCCTCGCCTGTCTCTGCGAGTGGGGCCTCTGGTCACCGGATCTGAATGCGACCAACGTGCTGCTGCCACCCGATGGCGGGGCGCTCTTCCTGGACTGGGACCGCGCCGGCTTCGTGGCCTCTGCGGATGATCTGATGCCCCGTTATCGGGCTCGGCTGGACCGTAGCCTGCAAAAGCTCGGTGCCCCCGCCGAGGCCTTCGCCGTCACTGCACCTGCACCGCGTCCGTGATGATCACCGGCTTCACCGGCAGGTTCAGGAAGTCGCTGCGCTTGTTGCTGGTCTTCACCGCCTTGATGCGGTCGACCACATCCATGCCCACAACCACCTTGCCGAACACGCAGTAGCCCCAGGTCTGGTCGTTGACCTTGCTCTTGAAGTCCAGCGCCGGATTGTCCACCACGTTGATGAAGAACTCCGCGGCCGCGCTGTTGGGATCGGGCGTCCGGGCCATGGCGAGGGTACCCCGCTTGTTCTTCAGCCCCGCTGCCAGGGCGCGGTCCGCCTCGTTGGGAATGGCGGGATCCGTCCGCTTCTTGCCGAGGTAGTCCACATAGCCGCCGCCCTGGATCATGAAACCCGGTATGACGCGGTGGAAGATGGTCCCCTTGTACTGGCCCTTCTTCACGTACTTCAGGAAGTTCTCCACGGTCCGCGGCGCCGCCTCCGGCTCCAGCTCCAGCACGATGGGCCCGAGGGACGTGGTCAGCTTCACGCGGGGCTTCGGGCCGGCGGTGAGGCCGAGCGCGGCGAGGGATAGAAGGACGGCGATCAGGGGGCGCATCAGGATCTCCGGGGCTGCCCCATGGTAGCCGCAACCGGCGCCGATCAGTAGGCGCCGAGACTCCGGGCGATGGCGTCCCGCTGGCCCTTGAAGCCCTGCTCTTCCCGGCTCTCCTTGATCACGGACCGGGCCTGTTCCCGCTGGCCCAGCTTCAGCATGGCCTGGGCCCGCATGAGGGCCACCCAGCCCCGCTGCTCCGGCGCGAGGGACTTGCCCGGATAGATGGCCAGGGCGCCCCGAGCGTCGCCGGCCTGCAGCCGGAGGTCGCCAACCAGGATGTTCACAGGTTCACGCAGCTCCACCTTCTCGGTCAGCCGCGACAGCCAGCCTTCCGCCTCGCTGTGCCGCTGCGCTGCGGTCTCCTTGGGCCCCAGGGGGCGCTGGAGCAGCCGCAGGATCACCTTCACCCGCTCTGGGCCCGGCAGGGCCCGCGGCAGCGCGCTGCGGACGGCGGGCCAGTTCTCCAGGGCCGCCTCGGCTCGGGCCCGGATTAGGGCCTCTTCCGGTGTGTCGCCCGCGGGCGGCATGAGCTTCAGGACCTGCCTGGGCTGGGCCTCGGGCTGGACCTTGGCGAGTGCGGCCTTGCGCGGCGCCGAGCGCTGGGCCACGGGCACGTCGGCCAGCAGCGAGGGCAGCACCTCCAGCAGACCGTGCACGGCGAACAGCTCCGCAACTCCGAGGCGCAGCCGGGGGTCCAGCGCACCGAAATGGCCCGGCTTCATCCGCACCAGCAGCTCGCCCGGAAAGCCCTTCTCGAGGCGCTGGCCTACCCAGGCGTTCCAGGCCTCGGCCCAGAGTTTCCTCACCTCTGCGCCTTCGCGCAGGACCGGGTCCATCCGGTCGACCAGGTTCAGACACTCCTCCCACTGAGTCTTGCCGATCAACAGCCGCAGCTCCACGACCTGGGCGGTCCCCTTGGGCAGGTTCTTGCCGCCCTTCCGCACCTCGGCCAGCAGGGACTCGGCGCTGGGCAGATCCTTGGCGTCCGGCAGGCTGCCGTCGGTCAGCAAGCTGGCGAGTGCCAGCCGGGCATCATCGGCCTGGGCGGACTTCGGGAAATCCTTGACCAATTTCCGGAGCACCTGGGCCGCCCCCTTGGCGTCACCGGAGCGGCCGAGCAGCCGGCCCCAGGCCAATTCCAGGCGAGGGGTCAGCTCGCTGCTCGGGTAGAGCCGGGCGAAGTCCTTGCGGGCCGCCTCGGCCTGCTCCCGGGCACCCGTGACCGTGAGCACCTCGGCGATGGCCGCCAGCCCCCGCTCAGAGGGCTTCTCGCCGCCGTTGAGGGGCTTCAGTGCCTGCACGATGGGCAGGGCTTCCTGGGGCCGTCCCTGCTCCACCAGCAGCCAGATCAGCAGCTCCTGGGAGCCCCGCTTGCGCTCGGCAGGCATGTCCGAGGCGAGCGCCTGGTGGAGCCGTCCCTCGGCATCCTTGTAGCGCTTCTGGTTCAGGGCATCCTCCGCCAGGATGGTATTGGCCTCCCCCATGAACGGTGACTTGGGCCATTGCCGCTCCAGCTTCTTGAGCGCCACGGCCGCGGCCGGGAGGTTGCCCACCCGGGCCTCGAGGATGCCCTGGGCGTAGAGCACCAGCTCCCGCTCGGGCACCTTGCTGGACTTGAAGCTGTGGCCCTTCAGGCGGGCCAGCGCGGCCTTGATGGAGACGGCATTCTCTGCGCGGAGGGCCTCCTTGGCCAGCTCCGCCGCCTGGGCATCGCTCATGCTTCCGCTGCGGGTCGGGCCCTGCTTCGTCGCGGGCGCGGCGGCGTGGGAGGGATCCTGTCCCGCGGCCAGGAGGGGCGCGACCAGCAGCAGCGCCGCCGACCAGGGCCGCCAGAGGCTCACGAGAGCCACCGGGCGAGGAGGTTCTTCTTGCCGTGCTCGAACTCCTCTTCCGAGAGCAGGCCCTTCCCTCTCAGGACGGCGAGGCGCTCGAGGTCTGCCAGGGCGTCCGGCTTCGCGGCCGCAGCGCTGGGCGCGATCTGGTTGGCGAGGATCTCCATGCGGCCCAGCGTCGTCTCCAGCCGCTCGGCCCGCTCCGTCAGGGCCTTCACCTGGGCGCGCAGGGCGTCGCGCTCGTGGGCCAGGTCCCGACGCTCCATGAGCCGCCGCAGCGTGTTCCGGAACTGGTCGATTTGCATGGGCTTCGTGACGAAATCAAAGGCGCCCAGCTCCATGGCCTCCGTGGCCTCGCGCACACTCCCGAAGCCCGTGAGCACCAGCACCGTGCAGCTGGGGTTCACCTTCAGTGCGCACTTGAGGACATCCATCCCGGTCTTTCCGGGCATGACCAGGTCCGTGATCACCAGGTCGAAGGGGGGCTGCTCGCTCCGCAACTTCACCTCGGCCTCCTCCCCGGTGGCGGCCGTGATCACGTGGAATCCCTCCTGGGTGAGCAGGGTCGAGAGGGTCTCCCGGGGCATGGGGTCGTCATCCACCAGCAGCAGGCTGGGGGTCGGACGATGGGGCGGAACGATGGGGCGGGTCAATGGAGTCCCCTGGAATAATCTGACAATACCCTCTTCGGAGCCAAAGCACGGGAACTCAAGCCTTGGGATTGTTCCTTTTGCTTCATGCGGCTCCCCTCAGCCGGTAGACGAAGGCGAGCACCTGCGCCACGGCTTGGAAAAGCTCACTGGGTATGGGTTGGTCCAAGTCCACGGAGCGGTAGAGCGCCCGGGCCAGTTCCGGGCGCTCCAGGATCGGCACGCCCGTCTCCCGGGCCCGCTCCCGGATCTTGAGCGCCAGGTGATCCAGCCCCTTGGCCACACAGACCGGCGCGGCGGTCTTTTCGTCATAGCGCAACGCCACCGCCACATGCGTGGGGTTTGTCACCACCACCGTGGCCTTGGGCACGGCGGCGAGCATCCGGCGGCGCGCGGAGGCCAGCATGATGCTCTTCTGCCGCTGCTTGACTTCGGGGCTGCCGTCCGCATCCTTGGCCTCGTCCTTCACTTCCTGCTTGGTCATGCGGATGCTCTTCTCCCAGGAGCTGCGCTGCCAAGCGAAGTCCGCGATGGCCAGCACCAGCATGGCGAGCATCACGTTGCGGTAGAGCGCGAAGACCGCGCTCTGGAAGAGGTCGAGGGAGGCCCCCAGGGGCAGCTTCAGGGTGGACAGCAACGCGGGTACCCGGGGCTCCAGGACGGAATAGGCCACCCAGGCCAGGAGGGCGAACTTGGCCAGGCTCTTCACCAGCTCCACCAAGGACTTTAGGGCGAACAGGCGCTTGAAGCCCTGGGCCGGGTTGAGCCGCTCGAACTTCAGCTGGAGCGGCTTGGTGTTGAAGCTGAACCCCCGCTGGCCAAAGCCCACGGCCAGGGCCAGCAGCAGGTTGAGAGCGAGGAAAGGCAGCAGCAGCCGCCCGAGGATCTGCATCAGGTCGCCGACCAGGGTGATCCGCCCCGCTTCAGCCAGAGCGCCCGGCCGGGCCAGCTGGAGGAAGTGCGCCACCTGCTTGGCCAGGAGCGCCACCGTGGCACTGCCCAGGCTCAGGAACAGGAAGAAGTTTCCCCAGAGCAGGATGGCGCCGTCGAAATCCGCGCTGCGCGGTACCGAGCCCTCGTCCCGGGCCTTTTGCCTGCGGCGGGGGGTGGCGGTCTCGGTCCGTCCGGGATCCTGGGCCACCTCAGCCTCCCAGCAGCTTCAGGGCCAACCTGGGACCCGACTCCAGCATGGGCCGGAGCCAGGGCCCCAGCTCCCGGAGGACCAGGCCCAGGATCACCAAGCCGAGGGAGATCTTCAGCGGGAAGCTCAGCTGGAGCAGTTGGAGTTGAGGCATGAACTTGCCGGAGATGCCGAGGATCAGGTCCAGCAGGAACAGCACCGCCAGGACGGGAAAGGCCAGCTGGAAGCCCTTGGCCAGCAGCTGACCGATGAGGGTGATGAGCCCCATGACTTGCAGGGGGACGCCCTGGCCCATGGGAGCGACCCGGTAGCTGTCCACCAGGGCGAGGATCAGCTGGTGGTGCAACCCGGTGACGAAGACCATGAGCGTCGCCATCTGCATCATCAGCGACCCGGAGACTGAAGCGCTCTGGTTGGTGGCGGGATCCAGGAACTGCACGAAGGAGAATCCCATCTGCGTATCCATGAGCGTGCCAGCGAAGGCGACGGCCTCCAGAATCCAGGCCACCACGGTGCCCAGCAGCATGCCGATGGCCAGTTCCGCCGCCATCAGGGCCACCAGGCCCGGGATGCCCGTGGGCAGCGCGGGGGGCGTCGGCAGCACCGGCAGGATCACCGTCGCCAGCAGGGCGCCCAGCGCCGCCCTGAGCTGCATGGGCATCTGTTCGGAACCCAGGATGGGAAAGGTCGCCAGCAACCCTGTGACCCGCGTCAGCACCAGCACCCACAAGGCCGCCTTGGCCCCCGTGAAGGCCCAGAGCCCCGAGTCCATCAGGGTCGGCGTCATGGGCGACTCAGGACAGCTGCCGGACGAGGGTGTTGAACTCGGTGAACATCCGGGTCGTGAAGTGGACCATGGTCTGCATCATCCAGGGAAAGCTGAAGGCGACCACCAGCATCACGGCGATGACCTTGGGCACGAAGGCGATGGTCTGGTCCTGGAGGCTGGTCACCACCTGGAACACCGAGATGATGAGCCCCACCACCAGCGAAACCACCAGGGCCGGTCCCGCCACCAGCAGCGCCGTCTTGAGCGCTTCCTTGCCGATCTGTGCGATCACAAGTTCATTCACAGCTCACCCCCCGGCCCAAGGCCGATAGGCGTTTGCCGATAGCTGACAGCTGAATACCTCATCCCGTGTACCCCCGCACCAGGGAGCCCACAATGAGGTACCAGCCATCCACCAGCACGAACAGCAACACCTTGAAGGGCAGCGAGATCACCACTGGTGGCAGCATCATCATGCCCATGCTGAGCAGGATGCTCGCCACCACCATGTCCACCACCAGGAAGGGCAGGAAGATCATGAAGCCGATCTCGAAGGCGGTCTTGAGCTCGCTGATGAGGAAGGCTGGGAGCAGGCACTCCATGGGCACGTCGGCCTTGGTCTTGGGCGCCGGGGCCTTGGCGATCCGCAGAAAGAGGCCCAGATCCTTCTTCCGCGTGTGACGCAGCATGAACACCTTCAGCGGAGCCCCCATGCGGTCCAAGGCTTGCTCCGTCGTCAGTTCGTTGCGTTGGAGGGGTTGAAGGGCGGTGGTGTTAATCTCCCGCGCCGTGGGCGCCATGATGAAGAAGGTCAGCACCAGCGAGAGGCTGATGAGTACCTGGTTCGAGGGCGTCTGCTGCGTGCCAAGCCCCTGGCGGAGGAAGTGCATCACCACGGCGATGCGGGTGAAGCTTGTGGCGGTCATGAGAATGGTCGGGGCCAGAGAAAGGATGCTGAGGAGCAGCACCGCCTGGAGGCTGGTGCTGAGGGCCGGACCCGAGGGAGTCTTGCTGAAGTCCACGGTCACCGAGGGCAGCGGGGCCGCAGGCTGGGCGCAGAGGGTGGCCGCCGCCAAGAGCAGCAGGACCGCCGGCAGCCAGCGCAGCAGGCGGCTCACAGGCCACCCCCGCCCTGCTTGAGGAGCGCCTCCATCTCCTTGACCGGCACCGGGCGGCCCAGGTCCACCTGGCGGGACAGGGCCTCGTCGAAGGTGCCGGGCTCGCCCCGGTCACCGGGATCCAGGCGGGAAAGCAGGCTGATGCTCTGGGGAGTCAGGGCGAGAAGGAAGCGCTCGCCCTCGACATCCAGAATCGACACGAAGCGGCGGTCGCCCAGGGCCAGGGTCTCCTCGACCCGCAGCCGGCCACCGCCGCTGCCTGGCAGCCGGCCCCGGCCGTATTTCTTCAGGCCCCAGAGGCTGGCGCCCGCCAACCCCAGCACCAGGACCAGGGATCCGAAGGCCCGCCAGCCTGAGGCCGGGGCCTCCGGGGCCTGGGCCGGCGTCGGTTTTCCGTCGTCCAGCGTCAAGGGAGCCTGCAGTTCCTTCTCGGAGGCCGTGGGCGGCAGGGGCGCCGACTTGGCACCCTGGGCCCCAAGACCCAGGCCCGCCAGCAATCCAAAGAGCAGCACCATCCGTCGCAGCACGACAAACTCCCGACACAGGCAGGGAGTAGGGCGAGAGGGATGCCAGACCGGGCCAGGCCGTCTCGGGATGGCCTCCGTCCCCATCGTTGCGGCCGTCCGCGCCAAGGCGTAGGGTTAAGCCCTAATCACCCCATGGAGTTGCCGTGCCCGCTTTCCAGCTCACCGTGAAAGGCCGCGGCCCTGGGAGCTACGCGTGATCCCGGGCGTGGTGCTCGCGGCGGGCTCCGGCCGACGCATGGGAGGCCCCAAGGCCCTGCTGGAACTCGACGGCGAGACCCTCCTGCAGCGGGCGGCGCGCCTCCTCGGCGAGGCCGGGTGCAGCCCAATCTTCGCGGTCGTCGGGGACTGGGACCCGGGGGAGGTGGACGCCTTCCTGGTGCTCAATGCCGAAGCTGCCGAAGGCATGGCCAGCTCGATCCGGGCCGGTGTTCGCGCTCTGCCGCAGACAGCCCCCGCCGCCCTCTTCATGGCCGTGGACCAGCCTGCGGTGGACGAACCCCTGCTGCGCCGCCTGCTGGCCCTGGCTGCGGCCGACCCGGACCGCCCCGCCGCCTGTGCCTACGGCGAGACCCTGGGCATTCCCGCCGTGGTGCCCCGACGCCTGTTTCCCGACCTGCTCAACCTGCGCGGCGACCGGGGCGCCAAGGCCATCCTCGTCCGGGAACAGGCCGCGGTCCTGCCCTTTCCGGAGGGCCTCGCCGACCTCGACACCCCCGCGGACCTGGAGCGCCTCAGGCGCTGAGTTTGAGCAGCTTCTGGCTGTCGTGACGCCTATCGAGTCCGGAATCCGTTACCCTGAGGTCCGCCACAGGAGCTCCTCCATGTCCGACCTCATCCATGACCTCACCGACAAGTCCTTCGCCCAGGCCGTTTCCAGCGGCATCACCGTGGTGGACTTCTGGGCGCCCTGGTGCGCCCCCTGCCGCGAGCTGGCCCCCATCACCGAGGCTCTGGCTGCGGAGCTCAAGGGCAAGGTGACCTTCGCCAAGCTGAATGTTGATGACCACACCCCCCTCTCCGAGCAGTACGACGTGCTGAGCATGCCGACCCTCGTGATCTTCAAGGACGGCGAGGCCGTGGATCGCATCGTGGGCACCCTGCCCCTCGACCAGCTGCGCACCCGCATCGAAAAATCCTTCTAATCCTTCTCCCTTCCGACTCGAGGCACCCATGAGCACCCTTACCGGCGAGAGCCTTCTCCAGCAGCTGAACTGGCGCTACGCCACCAAGAAGTTCGATACCACCCGGCAGATCCCCGCGGAGGACTGGGCTGTGATCGAGCAAGCGCTGGTCCTGTCTCCCTCCAGCTACGGCCTGCAGCCCTGGAAGTTCATCGTGGTGACGGACCCCGCCCTCAAGGCGAAGCTCCGCCCCGCCACCTGGAACCAGTCCCAGGTGACAGACTGCAGCCACTACGTGATCCTCACCGCCAAGCAGGACCTCACCGAAGCCGATGTGGACGCCTTCGTGGCCCGCATCGCCAAGGTGCGCGGCGTCCCCCCCGAGACCCTCGCCGGCTACAAGGGCTACATGGTGGGCGACCTGGTGAAGGGCCCTCGCCACGCGGTCATCGCCGAGTGGGCGGCCCGCCAGACCTACATCGCCCTGGGCAACCTGCTGACCAGCGCCGCGGTCCTGGGCGTGGACGCCTGCCCCTTCGAGGGCCTGGAGCCGGACAAGTACGACGAGATCCTCGGCCTGGTGGGCACCGGCTTCTACACTGTCTGCGCCTGCCCCATGGGCTACCGCTCCACAGACGACAAGTACGCCACCACCCCCAAGGTGCGCTTCGAGACCGCGGACATCGTCGAGCACCGGTGAGGCGGCCATGCTGACCCGCGCGCTCGGCGCTCAGGGCCTCACCGTCTCGGCCCTGGGCCTGGGCTGCATGGGCATGTCCGATTTCTACGGCCGCAGGGATGACGCCGAGTCTACGGCCACGATCCAGCACGCCGTGGATCGGGGCGTCACCCTCTTCGACACGGCCGATGTCTATGGCCCCCATACGAACGAAGTCCTGGTGGGCAAGGCCCTGGCCGGGATGCGGAACCGGGTGGTCCTTGCCACCAAGTGCGGCATCCGGCGGGATCCGGCGGACCCCCTCGTTCGCGGGGTCTGTGGGCGTCCCGACTACATCCGGAGCGCCTGCGAGGCCAGCCTGCGGCGTCTGGGCATCGACACCATTGATCTCTACTACCTGCACCGGGTGGACCCCGAGGTGCCCATCGAGGACTCCGTGGGCGCCATGGCTGGACTGGTGACGGCGGGCAAGGTGCGCTTCCTGGGCCTCTCGGAGCTCAGCCCGGCCACCCTGCGCCGGGCCTGCCAAGTGCATCCCATCACCGCCGTGCAGTCCGAGTACAGCCTCTGGACCCGGGATCCCGAGGACGGCATCCTGCAGGCCTGCCGGGAACTGGGCGTGGGCTTCGTGCCCTTCAGCCCCCTGGGCCGGGGCTTCCTCACGGGCCAGCTGCGCCGCTTCGAGGACTTCGAGCCCGACGACTCCCGGCGCCTCTCCCCGCGGTTCCAGGGCGAGAACTTCAATAAGAACCTGGAGCTGGTGGCCCGCATCGAAGACATGGCCGCCGCCCGCGGCTGCACCGCCTCCCAGCTGGCCCTGGCCTGGGTCCTGGGCCAGGGCAGCGACCTCGTCCCCATCCCCGGCACCAAGCGACGGGACCGCCTGGAGGAGAACCTGGGCGCCCTGGAGCAGGTGCTCTGCCCCGGTGAGCTGCAGGAGCTGAGTGGTCTGTTCCCCCCCGGCGCCGCCGCCGGACTCCGGTATCCCGAGGGGCTGATGCACCTGGTCAACCGCTGAAACAGACCGGCCTCAGACAGCGTGTGCGGGCCGTGGGAGACTAGGGCCGTTCCGCCGGAGTTCCCCATGAGCGACGCCTCGCCCGTCCCCATCGTCACCGCCCCCCGAGGCACCCACCTGCACTGCAAGGGCTGGGTGCAGGAAGCCGCCCTGCGCATGCTCATGAACAACCTGGACCCGGAGGTGGCGGAGCGGCCCGAGGACCTGGTGGTCTACGGCGGCCTGGGCAAGGCCGCGCGGAACTGGGACTGCTTCCACGCCATCGTGAAAGAGCTGAAGCACCTGCATGACGACGAGACCCTGCTGGTGCAGAGCGGCAAGCCCGTGGGCGTGGTCAAGACCCACGAGGACGCGCCCAGGGTGCTCATCGCCAACTCCAACCTGGTGCCAAAATGGGCCACCTGGGAGGTCTTCCGCGAGCTGGATCAGAAGGGCCTGATGATGTACGGCCAGATGACCGCCGGCAGCTGGATCTACATCGGCAGCCAGGGCATCGTGCAGGGCACCTACGAGA
>Ga0194052_1000896_pt1 | contig 18124 bp, 14 predicted proteins | sample SepL226m_MetaG_FD_160117 | JGI IMG/M metagenome (GOLD analysis project Ga0194052, IMG submission 160117) | Anoxic zone freshwater microbial communities from boreal shield lake in IISD Experimental Lakes Area, Ontario, Canada - Sep2016-L227-6m | ecosystem: Environmental > Aquatic > Freshwater >...
AGATCATAAGACACTTCTCAAGGCTATTGAGGCTATGATAGCGCAGAAACAAAGACAGCTCCAGGACATTAAGGATAAAACCGTTGATTTGGTAAAAGCCTCTCTTGATGTCATACCCTCCCTGGATATCCCTGTGAATCAACAGTCTGAGAATTTAAATTATGCCGGGATAGCCGAGGAAGCTTTAGTTCCAGAAAAGGAAGAGGAGCCATCTCAGGCGATAACTCCACCCATTCAAGTTCAAAAGCCCAGACCCGCTAACCGCAGGAAAACTGCTGAAAAAGGCAAAGTGAAGAGAACGGACAAATCTAAAAAGCCTGCCGTTCAATCCAAAAATGTTACTCAAGATAAACAAACCGACAACATCACGGAACTCAGATGCCTGCATCACCCTGAATCCACAGTAATGGATGTAGGCAGGCAATTGTGTTCTTCCTGCAAATGGAAACTTATCAACAATGGTCTGAAAAATTATGACAAAGAACCTGAAGTGATTTCATATTTAAGGGGAGAGACCACAACTGCCCCTGATATGGGTCAAGCAATGTGTCCAATTCACCAGTCGGTTCCATCATACAACCAGAAAACTGGTTTATGTAAAGCCTGCCAAAAGAAAGCTAAAGAACTTGGGGTTGAGAATCGCCATCTTACGGCAAAAGAGCTGAAGGCAATCAGGTGAAACCGAATGGCGCGTACTGAAATGTCATGATGAACCTTTTGAAACTGGTTTATACGAATAGGCTTCTGCCGGAATAACGGAAAAGTTGGTTTTATCCGGCAGTTTCCAGTACATCGCAATTGCGGATGTGCCTACTCGCTGGAAATACTTAATCATGAGGGGGTACCAACCCGGTTTTTGAATATCCAGGACAACATCGTTTGAAAAATGATCAGTATGGATACCCGGATGATAGACGATTCTTTTGTCACAAATCCAGACACAGATTCCGTCATTTGATTTAGTCTTCAGGGTATATTTTCCGGGTTCGGAAAATTTCAAAAAACCATTCATTTGAATTCCGATGCCCTGGCTGACGCCGCTATCGAAGACCATATCCTTTTTGCCGAATTCATGATCAAGAAAAAGGATGGGTTCGCCCACTTTTTCTGTCGTTGTTTTAATATCCAATTTTGGCATTTCATCTACAGATTTGAAGAGCTTATAGATGTAAATTGGCAAAAGACCTGGTTTGAGTGCTGAATCATCAGACAGCTCTTTTTCCGGGGCAAGACCTGTTACCTCAACCGGTTGAGCTATCGCCTGTACCATTCCTAATGAAAGCAGGATCAACAAGCTTATCCATCTAATCTTTTCCTGAAGTTTCATGAAGTCTCCTTATAATAAGTTGCTATTTTGGGCATGAACAATAAAATTATGCTGTCGAAAAATCGGAAACAGTCCCATCATTATCTCGTTTAATATGGATCATTTTTTCCAAAAAGTCACTTGAAAAATGATACGATTAAGGAATTTTACATGGAATTCAGTATTTTGCAAACAGGGATATTGATTTTTTTTGCCAGAGTTTGTGATGTTTCACTCGGAACCGTTCGAACCATCATAACGGTTCAGGGGCGATCCGTGCTGGCGTTTTTTCTGGGGCTGTTTGAAGTACTCATCTGGATCACCATTGTCAGCACAGTTGTGTTGCAGATCAAGGAATCGCCCATTCTGGTTGTTTTTTATGCTTTTGGATATGCAACCGGAAACGTAGTGGGAATACTGGTGGAACGCAAACTGGCCTTCGGGCTGATGGTTCTGCGGGTCATTACCGCCAGCTCCGGTCAGAAAATGGCGGAACGGTTGAGAAACAAGGGACTGGCCGTAACCATTTTTTATGGCGAAGGGATGAATGGAACCGTTACGGAGCTTTATATGGCGATCCGCCGCAAGGATCTGCCATGGATACTGACTCTTGTCAAGGAAGAAGACCCCGCTGCATTTTATATCACCGAGCAAGCCAGAGATGTCAGCAAATCCCTTAAACCCATTTCCACCACATGCAATGACGGATGGTCTCTGTTTAAGAAGTGAACCCAGTTTTTCCCAAATCGGTTAATGACAGATGTTCGGTTGTATGCTATTGAAGATAATCTGTTCACTGTCAAATAGGGGGCTTGGGTCAGATACCTTTCTTACGAGACCTGTATTCATGAAAATCGCATATTTTGACTGCTTTGCCGGCGCCAGCGGCGACATGATTCTGGGGGCGCTGGTGGATGCCGGACTTGATCCTGATCTGCTAAACCTCGAACTGGCAAAGCTTCATCTGAACCACTGGAGCCTCAGCTTCAAACCGGTGGTCAAAAGAGGACTTGGCGGGTGCCAGGCTTGCGTCAACATCGACGCACAAATTCATCATAAGCACAGGAGCCTCCACGATATCTGTAGTCTGATTGAGGCCAGTGAGCTTTCTCAGGACATCCAGCAAAAAAGCGTGGCGATATTCACCCGGCTGGCCATGGCGGAAGCCAGGGTTCACCGGACTGCTGTTGAAGCAGTACATTTTCATGAAGTCGGAGCAGTCGATGCCATCATTGATGTGGTAGGAGCGGTTTCAGGACTTTCGCTGCTGGGAATTGAAGCAATCTATTGCTCCGCCCTTCATCTGGGTTCGGGAACCGTTACTTGCGCACATGGCATTTTGCCAGTACCTGCACCGGCCACGCTTGAGCTCGTCAAAGGTATCCCCGTCTATGCCACGGGAATTCAGGGAGAGTTGCTGACTCCAACCGGAGCCGCTATCCTGACCACTCTGACCAAGGGATTCGGACCCATGCCGGCGCTGACGGTCGAGAAATCCGGATACGGTTCCGGCATGGCTGATCCCGAAATCCCCAATCTGCTTCGGATTGTTATAGGCAATACAGCTTCGGACATTAATGACTGCGATATGGATCAGGTAGCGGTCCTTGAAACCGCCATAGATGATATGAACCCGCAGATATATGATTATTTGATGCAGCAAGCCTTGGGCCTGGGAGCCCTGGATATCTTTCTAAAACCCGTTCAGATGAAAAAAAACCGGCCAGGCATCCTGTTGACCCTGATGTGCAGGCCCGGTGATCTCCACCGGTTTTCCCTGTTTCTCCTGAAAGAAACCACCTCCATTGGACTGCGATGGCGTTTTGAAAACCGGATCATAGCTAAAAGGGAAATCCGGGAAATATCGACTTCCCTTGGAACTGTCCGGGTAAAGACAGCAAGGATTCAGGATGACATCATCAATCAATCACCGGAATTCGAGGACTGTAAAAAAATTGCTTTATTGCAGAACATCCCTTTAAAAAAGGTCATCGCCAGGGTTTGTCGAGAGATTTCCCCACACGACAAAATTGATTCCAGCACACCAGACGACGCGCATGAAGCAATTTTATTATAAGCCGGCATTTCCTCCAAAACCCGCGTTTACCATCGGCGATGGACTGATTCTGCTGGGGCTTGCAGCGATTCTTTATGGCGGCATCCGGCTTGCGTTTGACGCTCCTTCAGTTGTTTCCGGCCCGGAGATTTCCCTGTCTCCGAGCGCACTTCCCTGGTATGCCCTGCTTTCGGTGGGCCGGATGGCAATCGCCTATTTTCTGTCGCTTCTCTTCAGCCTGTTTTACGGATACGCGGCCGCACGAAACCCTGCAGCACGAAAAGTCCTGATGCCAGTTCTGGACGTTTTGCAAAGCGTTCCGATTCTCTCGTTTTTACCTGTGGTGCTGCTCAGCTTGAGCGCCATTTTCCCTGAACATATCGCCACGGAGATATCGGCTATTGTGCTGATATTTACCTCTCAGGCATGGAACATCACCTTCAGCTTTTACCAGTCCATCACCACCATTCCCAGCGAACTGCAGGAGGCTTCCGCCATTTTTCGTTTTTCTTCCTGGCTTCGCTTCAGGGCGCTGGAGCTTCCCTTTGCCGCCATCGGTCTGATATGGAACAGCATGATGAGCTGGTCTGGCGGCTGGTTTTTTTTAATGGCGGCTGAAATTTTTCATGTCGGGTCACACGACTTTCGTTTACCGGGGCTGGGGTCGTATCTAAAAACTGCTGCTGCTCAGGGAAATCTTATGGCAGTTTTGGAAGGCACAGGGGTTCTGATTCTGGTTGTCGTTCTTCTGGATCAATTTATCTGGCGGCCGCTGCTGGCCTGGGCGGACAAATTCAAGATTGAAATGGTGGAAGGCGATGAAGAACCATCCTCATGGTTTCTTGATATTCTTTCCCGGTCGTGGCTGATGGACTTTTTCCAGCGCCGAATCAGTCCCCTGAATGAGTGGCTGGATATGTCCTTTCAAGGGAAAGATGCAACCGACATCGCACCTATCACATCCTTGGACAGCAAACGGCCGGCCTGGCAGATTGCGTTGGCTGTCACTGTCCTGTTAGCGATAATTTACGGCAGCTTCATGGCCATTGCCCTGATGACGACCTTGTCGCTCAAGGATTGGATAGAGCTTGGTGTTGGACTTTTGGCCACGCTGGCCCGTGTTTTCTCTTCCCTTGTGATTGCAATGCTGTGGACCATCCCGGTCGGGGTTGCCATCGGCACCAATCGCCGGCTGGCCTCGCTTCTTCAGCCATTGGTCCAGGTGGTTGCGGCCATACCTGCGACCGCGCTCTTTCCCATGTTGCTGCTGGCGCTTCTGCGCGTTTACGGCGGCCTTAATATTGCCGCAATCGCACTGATGCTGATGGGCACGCAGTGGTACCTGCTGTTCAATGTTATTGCAGGCGCCGCCGCCATTCCACAGGATCTCCGATTTACAACCGATCTGTTGGGGCTGTCTGTGCTGGACCGCTGGCGAACCTTGATTATTCCGGGCATTTTTCCTTATATCATTACCGGATCGATTACAGCCAGCGGCGGCGCATGGAATGCCAGTATCGTTGCGGAGTATGTTGAATTCGGCGGCAAGACTTACGCCACGACCGGCATCGGAGCAACGATCGCACGCGCGACAGGCACCGGCAATTATGCGCTTTTGCTGGCCGGGACACTGGTGCTGGTCATCAGTGTTATTTTGATCAACCGACTGTTCTGGCAGCGGCTTTATCGTCTTGCTGAAGAACGGTATCGCATGGAATAATAAGGGAAAGCTAATGTCAACAATAGCCGGAATCAAAACTGCCGAAACTCTGTTGAATCTTGATCATGTCTGCAAGGGCTACGGAAGCGGCCCCAAACAGCTTATGGCGGTAAAAGATATTTGTCTCAGCCTGAAAGCCGGTGAGTTTGTATCGCTTCTTGGCCCATCCGGTTGTGGAAAATCGACGCTGCTTCGAATCGTTACCGGTTTAAATACCGCCACTTCCGGAACCGTACAATATCGGGGCCAGACGCTGAAAGGCGTTAATCCGTACGCCACCATCGTGTTTCAGACATTTGCGCTCTATCCATGGTTGACGGTTGAAGAAAATGTTGAAATTGCACTAAAGGCGCGGGGCGTTCCTTCAACAATACGACAGGACAGGGCTCGGAAACTGATTGACACCATTGGCCTGGACGGATTTGAATCCGCTTATCCCCGTGAGCTTTCCGGTGGAATGCGCCAGAAGGTCGGCTTTGCCAGAGCCTTGGCGGTTGAGCCGGAATTGCTCTGTCTGGATGAGCCTTTCTCTGCATTGGATGTTCTGTCAGCGGAATCGCTGCGCGGGGAGTTGATGGAGCTGTGGCTGAACAAATCCATACCCACTCAGGCAATTTTGATGGTCACACACAATATTGAAGAGGCGGTTCTGATGGCGGATCGGATCGTTGTCATGGGAAAAGATCCGGGCCGGATCGTATCAGAAATTCAGGTACATCTTCGCCACCCGCGGCACAGAAAGGATACGTCGTTTCAGCACCTGGTGGATAGCGTATATGCTGCTGTTGCTGGTCAGACCCGTCCGGAAACCGAATCTCTGGGTACGGAGCCGGGTCAGCCTGGCGCAACCCGGCGGCTTCCCCGCGCGCTGTTGAATCAGTTGGCAGGCCTCGTTGAAAAACTCTCGGATGAAGGCGGCAGAGCAGATCTCTACCGGATCGGCGGCGAGCTTTCCTTCGAGCTGGATGATTTATTGCCCATTGTTGAGGCTGGTGATCTGCTGGGATTTCTTTCGGTTCAGGAAGGAGATTTGCTTCTGGCTCTGCTGGGACAGACTTATGCCGAGGCCAGCATTCTTGCCAGAAAGGAAATGCTGGCAGGCCGGGTATTAAGGATGCCGGTAATCGCCTGGATTTATGAATCCCTGCGAAGGGACGATAACCACAGGCTGGCCTGGGAGTATTTTCTGAACAAACTTCAGGCTGATTTCGGAAACAGGGCGGAAGATCAGCTTGATATTGCCATCAGTTGGGGACGTCATGCGGAGCTGTTTGCTTATGATGACGACACCGGAGAATTATATCTGGAATAAGAGGATCGGATATTGGAATTACGAATTCGTAATTATTTAATATCTTCCAAAACTCCTTGAAATAGCGGATCATCTTTGCTACAAGTGAGGGAGTCAAGAGGCAGGTGGAGAATATGAATATGATCCGAGTAGGTATCGTTGGGGCGACTGGGTATGCGGGTGCCGAGCTGGTCCGGCTGCTGGCCGGTCATCCGTCCGTCGAATTAACGCTGTTAACTTCCCGCCAGTATGCGGGCATGAGGTTTGATGCAGTTTTTCCGTCCATGACAGGTGTTGTCGATCTGGTATGCCAGGAATATTCACTTGATTTGGCATGCGATCAAACCGATATTATTTTTATGGCGCTTCCGCATCAACTGCCCATGTCGTTCATTCCGCCACTTCTGGACAACGGCAAACGGGTGATTGATCTTTCTGCTGATTTCAGGTTTCGCAATGTCGCCGTTTATGAGCAGTATTATCAGCCGCACCAGGCTGCGCATCTTATTGACGAATCGGTTTACGGGCTGAGCGAGATATGTGGAGAGCGGGTCAAAAAGGCGCGTCTCATCGGAAATCCTGGCTGTTATCCCACCAGCGTTTTGTTGCCACTGATTCCATTGCTGAAAAAAGGGCTTATCACGTCGAACGGGATTATCGCCGATTCCAAATCCGGTGTCAGCGGCGCAGGCCGTTCACTTTCCCTGACCGCTCACTACTGTGAAGTTCAGGAATCATTTAAAGCCTATAAAGTCGGTCAGCACCGTCACAACCCGGAAATGGATGAGGTTTTAAGCATTGAGGCCCAAACGCCGATCACGATCACCTTTGTTCCCCACCTGGTTCCATTGAGCCGGGGGATGCTGACCACCCTTTATACCACGCCGGAAAAATCCGTCAGTTCGGATGACATCCGGAGCTGCCTGGAATCCTTTTATGCCGGACGCCATTTTGTACGATTGTGTCCGGATAATAAGCTGCCGGACACCCGCAATGTCCGTGGTACCAATTTTTGTGATATCGGATTCAAGCTAAATGTTCCCCAAAACCGCCTGATCCTGATTTCCGCGATCGACAATCTGGTTAAGGGCGCAGCCGGGCAGGCTGTTCAAAACATGAATATCATGCTGGGACTGGATGAAACGACGGGACTCCGGCAAATTCCTTATCCGGTTTAATTTTTAAAAAAGCCGTTATGACCGACGTTGTCAAACTGTAGGCTCTAAATGGCAGACTCCAAGTGGTGAGATAACCACTTTTTTTGATACTGGCAACACCTTATCCATCAACAGGAAGCACCCTACATTTACCCAAAAAGGAGATCGAACATGACAGCAAAGTTAATTCTGGGCACTGAAATCCGCGAGCAAATTCTGGAAGAAATTACAGCCGAAGTCAAGGAAATCAAGAAAAAACATGGCGTAGTACCGGGACTGGTGACCATCTTGGTCGGCGCCAATCCGGCTTCGATGTCTTATGTCACCTTGAAGATTCAAACTGCGCACCGAGTCGGTTTTAACGAGGTTCAGGATTCTCAGCCGATAGATATTCCGGAAGCTGATCTTCTGGCGCTCATTGACAAATACAACAAGGACGACTCCATCAACGGTATCCTGGTTCAATTGCCGCTTCCCAAGCACATCAATGAAAAGAAAGTGCTGAACGCCATTGATCCGGACAAGGATGTTGACGGGTTCCATCCGGTGAATGTAGGACGCCTCATGATTGGCGGCTCTGAAATCAAATTTCCGCCCTGTACCCCGGCTGGTATTCAGGAGATGATCGTTCGGGCCGGCGTGGAAACCAAGGGCGCTGAAGTTGTGGTTGTGGGCCGTTCCAACATCGTAGGCAAACCCATTGCCAACATGATGCTTCAGAAAGGTGTCGGCGCCAATTCAACAGTTACGATTGTTCATACCGGCACCAAAAATATGGATGCTCACTGCAAACGGGCGGATATTCTGATCGTTGCTGCAGGCGTTCCCGGTCTGGTCAAACCCGAATGGATTAAACCAGGCGCCTGTGTTATTGATGTGGGCGTTAACCGGGTTGGTGAGAAAGTCAGCGAAAAGACCGGAAAAACTGTCGCCATTCTCAAAGGAGATGTGGATTTTGATGCTGCCAAGGAAATCGCTGGTTCCATCACGCCCGTGCCCGGAGGTGTCGGCCCCATGACCATAACCATGCTGATGAAAAACACTCTCAAATCCTTGAAATTCAAACTGGGAATCGCATAGTCTCTGAAATCAGCTTTTTCATTAATCCATGAGGATGGTCAGTTGAATCAAACACTTCTGACCATCTTCATCGTGCTCAAAATGGTGTGCAAAAACCGTTTACAGTGCAACGGTGAACGGCTGTTATAAAGATTCATCCTGATTTGTCCATGATTTCTCTGAGCTTCTCAGATAATTCAGAGGCATTGAACGGTTTTTGTATGAAACCGGTGCATCCGCGCTGCAAGATTTCTGACGCTTGCCCGCCTTCACTGTATCCGCTGCACAGAAGCACTTTCACGTCTGGCTTGATCTTTCTGAGGGCATCGTAAATTTCACCCCCCCCCATTCCCGGCATGACCATATCGAGGAGAACGATATCGATCTTGTCCGGATTGGTTTCGTACAACTTGATGGCCTGCTTGCCGTTTGTAGCAACCAAAACCGTGTAGCCAAGGGAAGATAGAATATCTCTTTCGACATCCAGAATCTGGTCTTCATCATCGACCAGCAAGACCGATTCGATTCCCTTAAAAATCGAATTGCAGACCATTTCAATATTTTTTACTTCCTGCTCGGCTGCCGGCAGATAAATAACAAAAGTTGTTCCGGCTCCGATTTTGCTTGTTACTTCAATCGTTCCCTTGTGGTTCTTGATAATTCCATAAGCCGAAGCCAGTCCAAGGCCAGTACCTCTCCCCATTGCCCTTGTTGTGAAAAACGGCTCGAAAATCCGTTGCTGGGTCTTTTCATCCATACCTACACCGGTGTCGGTCACCGAGAGTTTAACATAATTACCAAGGGGCAAATTAAAAGGTCTTTCCGAAGAATTGCCGAAAGAAACGTTCTCTGTTGCCAGCAGGAGGCTGCCACCGGCCGGCATTGCATGAAAAGCGTTCACATAAAGGTTTAACAGTACTTGTTCGATTTGACCTCGGTCTGCCTCGACCGGCCAGATTTTTTTCTCATATAGCTCTTGTATAACAATCTCTTTTTTGGTCCGTCCAAACATCTGTGAGGTCTGCCTAAATATTGAGTTAAGATCAATAGGCTGAATATGATATTTTCCGCCTCGTGCAAAGCCCAGAAGCTGGCTGGTCAGTCCCGCAGCACTCTGAACGCAATCATCAATTTTATTTAATCGCTCTTGGTTCGTGCGTGAACAATTATTATCCATAAACATCAGTGAGACATGACCGCGAATCACCATAAGAAGATTATTGAAATCATGAGCAATGCCTCCAGCCAGCGTGCCAAGGGATTCGAGTTTCTGGGCCTGTTGTAGTTGTGTCTCAAGACGTTTTCTGCTGCTGATATCCCTTGCAACGCCATGTGTGCCAATGAAATTATGGTTCCTGCCTTCTACCTGACTCTCGTACATCCCCGTACATTTCAGTTCAATACAGACATTTTTGACATCACAAGTGATTTCTTCATCATCACCAGTAAATGATTTTAGACGAAACTCAGTCCAGGAAGTGGCGCGATCCCCTGTTCTTCTCTCGTTGAAGGTCCATTTGGCTTTTTCCAGGTCATCTTGATGAATGATATATTCGTAGTGCTTTCCGATAAGCTGTTTGCTCTCCACACCAAGGATGCGCTCAACGGAGTCGCTGACAAATGTAAAACAGCTTTGGCTGTCCAACGTATAAATGATATCCGGTGAGTTCTCAACCAGATACCGATAGCGGTCTTCGGAGAGTTCCAGTTTCTTGTAAATCTCATCTTTTTCTTGTGCGAGTTTTTTCTGGTTAAGTGCATTTTGAATTGTCGTCAGCAATTCTTCGTACGCAAAGGGTTTCCGGATATAATCATAAGCCCCTTTACGTAACGCACTTACGGCTGCATCAATGCTACTGTTGCCTGTAATGACAACTATAGAGGTGTTTGGGCAATGGAGATTGATGTAATCCATCAACTGCAGTCCATCGACATCCGGAATTGCAAGATCCAGCAGCGCGATTTCAAATTGATGTATGGAAAGAAGCTGTTGCGCCTCGCTGCCCGAAGTACTCGTGTGGATATCATACCCATGACCGTCGAGCAGAAGCCTTAAGCTTTCGCAGAATCTGGGCTCATCATCTGCGATCAGGATTTTCGGATTATGGCTCATAAATATCTCTCATGATGCAGGTTTATTCGGTATTGGAAATAGGCAAAGCGATATTGAATGTGGTTCCCTTTCCTGGCTCGCTGTCACAACTGATTGTCCCGTTCAATGTCTCGATGATGTTATGAACAATTGAAAGCCCCAGACCGGAGTGATTGCCTGCTTTTGTGCTGGTATATGGTTCAAACAGCCGTGTTTTTATTTCTTCAGAGATACCGGGTCCATCATCGCGAATAACAACTTCCACATATCCTGGATATTCCAGGCTGCTGTCAGTGAATAGCCCCTTGATTCGGCTCGAAATATGCCGAGTCTGAATGTGCATGTTACCACCCTTTGACATGGCCTCAAAGGAATTTTTGATGAGATTGATAAGAACTTGTTTGATGCTGTTTTTGTCGGCCATGATAGCCGGGAGTTTTGGGTCCAGGTCAAAATGAAGTTTAACGCACTGGTTAAGCAGAAACTCGTGGGTTATTTTTTGTAAATCAGTCAGCACTTCATTCACATCAACCATTTCGATCTTGCGAATCCAATCTTCAGAAGATTCGGTCAATCTTAGCAGTATCTGAGCAGCGCGATCAATTTCTTCATTGATAATCTTGATTTCACCCTTTGCCATATCTATTTTTACGAGTTTAATCTCCAGTATTTTAAGATAGTTCTTGATAATACTCAATGGGTTATTGACTTCATGAACAATTTTTCTGGCCATTGATGATGAAGCACTCAGTCGCTCCGATTGTATTTGCTTCAATTGAGACCGCCTGAGATGATGAACACGAATAGCAACCGCTGCCTGGTCGGTGAGCATTTGAAGAAGTTTGAATTGAGGTTCGAGGTTTGAAAACTCCATGAGATCCAGACCCAGTACAATCACACCAACTTTTTCGCTATATGCTACCATGGGGATACAAGCGATGCCCTCCCTGTCCAAAAGACGAATGATTTGTTTATCCAATATGCCAGGTACAGGGTCTGTGGACTGGTTGAAAGAGCTGGTGATTATTCGACTTCGAAGACATTCAATCAATAGACTGTCTTCCATCTTCATCGGAACAATCAGGTCTTTGATCATTGAGGATTTAGTGGCAGCCGGAAGGGTAACCCCCCGAAGACCGTTGTTTTCAGGATCGTAGGCAAAGAAAAGGATCGTGTCGATTTCAAAGAGAATTTGAATCCCTTGAGAGGTTTCTCTCCATACCGCCGCCTCATCGGTTGCACCAAGCAAATTTTGGGCGGTACTCAGCAAAAGCGATCGATCCCGCATTTCTTTGGTCAGGTTTATTTCCTTTTCACGATCAGCTTCCGAATACTCAAAATCATTGGACTTGAATGGCTCTATCACAATGTTTAAAGATTCAGCCATTATCTCTATTTCATCATCAGCCCTGCACAAGCATTCTTCAACAACAGATTGAGGGAAACCAAATATTTTTTGAGATGCGACCAAGCCTTCACTAATTCTCTGAGCGGAATCCATGCTTAACAAATTTGCTACGTATATAAATTGGGCTAAAGGAGGCGCGTCCAGCATACTGTGCAGAGATTGATGGTGACAGAGAACAGCGTCTGCGATAACGGGTTGAAAATTCCATTTATTCAGCAGCCATGATCCGATTTCAGCGTGATTGGCGCACAACCGGGTTTCTCCGGCAAGGATTGAGTCGGGGCGGTCCTTTTGTCTTTCCAGAAGATCCGCATATTGTTCCGGAAAATTTACCCAAAGAATGATTTTGCCGAGATCGTGAAGCATTCCGGACAAGAAAGCTTCATCAGGATCATTAAAATTCTGTTTCTTTGCGATCAATTTCGCCAGGATCGCACACCTTAAAGAATGCCACCAGAAGCGTTTTAAATTAAAGCCTGATCTCGATTTGACTTTCTGGAAAAGTTCATGAACGGAACTGGAGATGGCGATATTTTTGATGGCATTGGTACCCAGAAAGCCGACGGCTCCATCAACACTGCCAATTCTGTGTTTTTTTGTTGAATAATATGCAGAGTTCACCAGTCTCAGAATTCGGCTGGTAAGTGCAGGGTCTTTTTCGATGATGCTGGATATTTCATTAAGGCTTCCACTGTCCGAGTTGCAAGTTTTAATCAACTGCAGAAGAATATGAGGAAGTGTCGGGAAATCCTTTACGCTGGTTAGTTTGTCCAATAAGCTTTTGTTGAATTGCATAAGGCGAAAAACCCTTTATTCTTTTAAATCGGAGTTTCAAAAATATGGCGGTATCCTATGTAGAGGACAGGTGGCGATTTTTACTGTCATCTGTCTCATCGTAACCGTTCATTCCCCCTCCTTTTCAGAGTTGGCCCGAATAAATTAAAACAGTTACAAATTGTGTGGGGGGAGGGGGAGTGAACGGTTCTTGTGTCGGAAAAGTATTGCAGCTTAAACGTACTATATGTCGATGAAGATGTACAGAGGATGACCAAATAGTCTCAGTAGCCGCAGCACTCATTATGGGCTGAATAAACCAGATTAAGCGGGAACAAGTTGGCATCCTGAACATCGAACCCGTTACCTGTGATGTGGTGCTACTTTTGTTATTGTTTTGTTGGAGAATTTTATGGTTGAAAGTCAATCAAAAGTACACTATAGGCACACCAAAAGTTAAAAGGGGCTATCCATTAAGATAACCCCCTGTTATATTTGGCGCGCCCGGAGGGATTCGAACCCCCGACCTACGGATTCGAAGTCCGGCGCTCTATCCAGCTGAGCTACGGGCGCGTGATGCAGGCAAGATGGGGTGAGTGAAGGGGCTTGAACCCTCGACAACCGGGGCCACAACCCGGTGCTCTGCCAACTGAGCTACACCCACCATATTTTTAGTCTTATACTAAAAAGTCACATCTATTGCAAGGTTTTTCTGTGAAAGTCAACAAGCGGCAAACAGTGCATAAATCGTTAAAGTTCACCAGTCTGATGATTCATATATCGGGGGATGTTTCGGTCATACCCAAGAAAAATGACATTGACAAGACAGGGATCAATGATGATATAGAGCGATATGAACAGCAAAGCATCACAGGAAAAAGGCAAAAGCCGAAACGTCTGCCCCCGTAAAGGGTGAATAGATGTGGCTGGCTGTCAGTTATGAAACGACATGAGCGTTTTTATGGAGCATTCTGCAATGAATCAAAAAATATTTGAAATGGGCCTTTCAACCGAAACCGTCTCACTCTACCTGCTCTGCTGCGGCATTGCTGATTCAGGAGCGACTCTTTCAGCAAAAAATCTTCTGGAAATATGGAATGCCTCGCCAGAAGCAATGAATACAAGCTTTCTTGAGCTGGAAAATCTTGGAATTGTTTTGAAAATCATTTCTGATGGAAAGACCCATCATATCTACAAACTCACCAATGACGACGACTGGAATGAATACATGTGACGTATATAAATTCAAATTATTTATCACTTTGATGCCTATGGTGCCGGCCACCCCATGATCGGCACTGTGCTGATGCTGTTCTTCGGGCTGCCCGCAATAATTCGATCACTGTACGCCACGTAAACCAGCACATTGCGCTCTCGATCGAAGAAACGCACGACCTGAAGCTTCTTGAACACAAAGCTGCGATGCTCGTCAAAAACCCGCTCGCCGTCCTTGAGTTCTCCGACAATCTTGATCGGACCAACCTGACGACAGGCGATGCTGGCATCACTGGTGTCCTCCGCCACGCCCAACTCGCCCTTCATCCCTCCTGTTTGTGCACGGGAGATATGACAGGCGACACCCTGGACTTTGGGGTCGTCAAAACCGTCGATAACGATTTTGTCGTTGGGCCCAAGCCAGCGAAACTGTGTGCTGACCGACCCAGTCGTACCGCGATCGGGACGACTGAAGAGCCACCATCCGAAGAGAACAATGACCAAAAGTACCCCTCCGCCAAGAATAATTCCAACCTTCTTCATGATGATTTACCTTTCTTGATTGAGTTTGAACCCAACTTTGGAGCCATTAGAGGAATGAAGCGATAGGCAAAGTTAATAACAAACGATTTAATGCAAGATCAGATACCCTGTAATACATCGATCATGGAATAAACCTTGCCATGAACTCCCTGGCTGATTTTTTCATGCAGATATACAACTGCATCCAGAGTTCCCAGGGCATAGACATCCCGACCATTGACATTGTGGGTAAATTCAAAGGTAACGGTCTGATCTTCGGAAGTCAGAGTATAGGTATGCCATCCGTGTCCGCCGATATAGGCTTCGGGGATACCCCATGCTTTTTGCTGAACGTCCGGATTGCGCTCCTTGCAAATATCTTTTTCCGTAAATGGAATCCCCATTCGGTTAAAGTAACTGATGATGGCTTTTGCTGTCCCGCTGGTATCAGCCTTGCCGTTTTGATGGCTCTCCCGAACCTTCAGGCTGTACCCTTTATACAGATCCGGAAAATTGGCCGCACCATATTCCAGCATGGCCTGAAGCCCAACAATCTGTTTGGCCATATTGGGCGCAATGACCGCCGTGGTCGCAGAAGATGCAACTGTATCCTCGAGGCTTTTTCGGTTGCCTCCGGTTGTTCCCATGACAAACGGCATATTATGCCGAGCATAAAAAAACGCATTAGCATTTACCGCAGAAGGATGGGTATAATCCACCAGAATGACACCGGGATATTTTTTAACGATATCCTCCATTGCCGCATCCCGATTGTCCGGATGAATCAACTGGATCAAAACATTTCCCAATTTATATTCTGAAAACGGAATATCAGCACCGGTCAAGGAAAACGGAATCAAATCAAACCGGCTGTCGTTATCAACATGGCCTGCCACCGTAGCCGCCATATTCCCGGGCAAGCCATTGACCATAACACGAATTGGATTCATTGGAGTACCTCCGTAAAAAGTCAAAATTGTGATATACTGTACACGGGCATAAACTGCACTTTACAATTCACCGCAAAGGCGCAAAGGACGCAAAGAAGACAACGCTCTTGTGGCGGCTAATTTCATTGAATATTTTCTTTGCACTCTTTGCGCCTTTGCGGTGAATAAAAACTCAGTCATTGACCGCTCAAAGTATAGCAAAGTAAAAAGTTCAAGACCAATGCGCGCAAATCCAGAGGACCGGCATTCCGCCTGACGTACTTTTCGTAAGCTGCAATGATGAAGGATGCAGCTTACGCAGATATGGGACTTTTTACACCAAAATATCTTGTGTCATCATTCTTAACCCGTTCAACACTTGCAGCATGTCTTCCGGAATCGGCGACTCCAAATCAATTTTTTCACCAGTCGCCGGATGGGTAAACACCATGCGCCAGGCGTGCAGCATCTGCCGTGTTACAGTTTTCAGAACATCCGGAAGATGGTCGGAATTCCGATACCCATAAACGACGTCGCCTACGACCGGGTGCTGCATCGACGCGCAATGTACGCGAATCTGATGCGTTCTGCCAGTCTTGATCTCAATTTCAAGAAAGGATGCTGCGTCAAATAATTCTCTAACACGCCAGAGGGTTCTGGCATCCCTGTTTCTTTTGCTCCGAACAGACATTTTTTTTCGATCCACCGGATGTCTGCCTATTGGTAGATCAATAACGCCGCTTGAGGTTTTCATTCTTCCCAACACCAAAGCAAGATAGGTTTTCTGAAGGGTTCTGTCCTTGAACTGTGCGCTGAGGTGCGCTTGCGCCGCCGCGGTTTTGGCGACCACAAGAATCCCTGACGTATCCTTATCCAGCCTGTGAACAATGCCAGGACGGATTTTACCGCCGATGCCCTCCAATTTCGGACAATGATACAGAATCGCATTCACCAGGGTTCCCGAGAAATGACCAGGAGCAGGATGTACCACCATTCCTGCCGGTTTGCTGACTACCACAATGTCGTCATCTTCATGAAGGATATTCAGGCTAATGTCTTCGGGTTCACAGGCAATAGGTTCTGGGGCGGGAATACAACCGGAAATGACATCGCCGACCTTAACACGGTAGCCGGGTTTTCTGACTTCACTCTGGACCCGGATATGTCCATCCCGAATGAAATTGGCAGACATGGAACGGGAACAGCCGATAACATGTAGTACAATCACATTATCCAGGCGCTCTCCCGCATGTTCATTCAAGATTGAAAATGAAAATGGACCGAGTAAAGACATTATGAAGGGTTCATTGAACCCCGGCAGTCTCCTGAATAAACAGAGATTCAATTTCCATAAGAATCGTATCCTCGGTTGTCTGCCTGGATGTGGAAAGCTCTTTAATGAGCAGGGTCTGCGCTGTATCATACAGTTTTCGTTCGCCAAAGGACAAATCTTTGGTCAGCTTCAGCAGGTAAAGATCCCGGAACACTTCCGCAACGTCAAATAGCGAACCGGTTTTGATTTTTTCCATGTAATCCCGGTATCTGCGATTCCAGGTCTGGGATTCAGCCGCGATATCTCTTGGATTCCTCATCAGATCATAGATTTTGGGGATTTCATGTTCCTGAATGAGATCCCGAAGGCCTACAGAATGCACATTCCACGTGGGGATCATGATAACCATACCATTTTCGAGAATTTTCATGATATAAAAATCATGTGTTTCTCCATTCACAACTTTACATTCAATGGCATCAATGCGACCAACACCATGAGCAGGATATACGGCCAGATCACCAACCCGGAATTTCTTGACGCAGGCTGTGGAAGGTCGAACCTTGTCTCTACTCTTCTTATCATATAGTTTCATAGTGTACCATGTATAACCAGTATCGGGGCGTGGAATTCGGGACATGAGATGAGGAAACAGCGCATGAAGCAAGAAACTAAAGACTCTCACTTGGGTCGATTACTATCACACATCAACTGAACAAGCAATAAAAAAGGATTGGCGCCTTGCAGCGCCAATCCTTTTTTAAACAACTCAACGAGAAAACAACTCAACAAGATTTGAAGTCTGTGACTACATCAGGAACGGAACCATCAGAAGCGCCACAACGTTCAGAATCTTGATCATCGGGTTAATAGCAGGACCAGCGGTGTCTTTGTAGGGATCGCCGACAGTGTCGCCTGTAACCGCGGCTTTATGAGCATCGCTGCCCTTTCCGCCAAGATGACCGTCTTCAATGTATTTTTTTGCATTGTCCCATGCAGCCCCACCGGTTGTCATGGAGATGGCTACAAAAAGACCGGTGACGATGCTGCCGATCAAAAGACCACCCAGAGCCACTTTACCCATTAGAAGGCCAACGATGATCGGTGCAACTACCGGCAGGATGGCCGGAACAATCATTTCCTTTAATGCGAACTTGGTAACGATATCCACACATGCACCGTAATCAGGTTTTGCAGTTCCTTCCATGATCCCGGGAATGGTGCGGAATTGTCTGCGGACTTCTTCAACAACAGCACCGCCTGCAGCTCCCACTGCTTTCATTGCAATGGATGCGAACAAATACGGCAGAAGACCACCGATA
>Ga0194052_1000899_pt1 | contig 18098 bp, 21 predicted proteins | sample SepL226m_MetaG_FD_160117 | JGI IMG/M metagenome (GOLD analysis project Ga0194052, IMG submission 160117) | Anoxic zone freshwater microbial communities from boreal shield lake in IISD Experimental Lakes Area, Ontario, Canada - Sep2016-L227-6m | ecosystem: Environmental > Aquatic > Freshwater >...
ATAGCCCCTTACGAAAAGGTAGTAGATATTTAAGTCTACTTTGGTTACCATATTTCATGGTGAGTGTGTAAGAATTTAACCTTTTTACATCTCACCATTTTCGTAAGATCTATGTCAACTTATTCAAAAAAGGGCTAATACTGTTCCCCCCATAATGGTATATTTTTAGAGTTATTAAATATTTATACTATGGAATTTAACAGATTATACGAGATAAGCTTTAAAAAGCTCTATAGATTCTTCTATTACAAGGGTGTAAAGGAAGCAGATATAGAGGACCTAATACAACAATGCTATATAGAGATTTTCTCTAAATACTACAAAAAGGGGTTAAGCGTAGACTCTGTAAATATAGTCTATGGATATGCAAGAAATATCCTTATGAGATGGTATGAGAACAATAAGCAGACAACCAATCTGGATGAAGAAACATTAGAGTCAATAGCTTCAAGTGGATGGGAATTTGAAGAAGATTTTGAGGAAAAGATTCTACCTCAAATAGAAAAGGTGAAAGTAGCAATAGAATCATTAAATGAGACAACTAGACAGGTTATTAAACTTAGATTCCTAGATGGGTTATCTAGAAGAGAAACAGCATCGTCTCTGGGAATCAGTGAAGATCAGGTACATACAATACAAAAAAGAGGTATTGAGTACCTAAAAGCACAATTAATTACATATTAAGATTAATGACATGGAAGATAGCAAAATAAATACAATACTTAACAATTTAAACAGGAAACCACTAAACATGGAAAACGTAGAAAATGCTCAAAAAAGAGTATGGAATAATATTGAAGCCAATACTCTAGAAACAAGAACCGTTAAAACTCAATCAGTTAAAAAAGCTAACTGGGGAATATTTCCTAAGTTTGCTTTTGCAACCTTCTTAATAATTGCACTCATAGTTGGAAGTTATGTATTAATACCTCAAATCAATAAGGTTACTCCTAACAATCCTGTCATTAACATCTCAGTTAATGCAAAGGAGGTATTAGGTAAGGCCATAAATGTATTACTTTCTGAATCAAAGGGTGCAAATGCATCTTTCATAAAGTATACGTTAACCTATCTTGATCATACGGGATACAACATAGAAGAAGTAAATTATGCTAGTGACTTAGTTGGTAAAAGATTTTCAAATAGTATTTCATTGAAGAGTACAGATACAACTGGCAAATACCCTGAAATGTTAAGTTTTACACATGGGAATAAAGATATGATAATTGCTTTTGATAAAACTGATATGACAGTAAACAAGAAAGTTAATGCAGATTATCTCAATAACTCTGCAAAAGATAGAATTCAACAATTAGTCGATACATATAGTTTTATTTCAGAAAACTATAAGCTTGATGATTTAAAGGAAGAAAATGGTCAGTTAGTTGTAAGTTTTAACTACACTGTTTCAGAACCTCAGATCAAAAGAGCAGATAAATCTGAGTACACTTACAAAGTAAGTATCTATTTTGACAAAACTACTTATTTGCCAATTAAACAAACTGAAATATCAACAGATGGAGGACTATTTAACTCTGAGACAGTATACACAAACATCGAATATATAAAGGATGCAAATAACGAACCTAGTGTATTCGACTATGAACAAGGTATTGAAATGGCAAAGGATGTCTCAAATGATCCTGTAAAGAATCCATACCTAAACCAACAGGGTGTACCTCAAAGTGTAACTGGAAAACTTAGAATAGAGAATTCAGGACAAAACACAATGAAAGCATACATTGTTGGAACAGATAGATTTATAGAACTTAGAGGCAGTACGGTTTACGACTCTTTAAGTCAAACACCAACTATGTTATTCAAATACATAAGTGGTCTAAAGGACAGAGAAGTAACTGTTACAGGAACAAAGTTCCTAGGTCAACATACAGGTGAATACTTTATTCTTGTAGATACAATAAAGTAACAAAGGAACAGTGAGAAGTATAATAAACCAGCAGACTAAAGAACTGCTGGTTTATTTGGTTCTATTTTAGTTTGATCTATCTTAGTTGGATATCTTTTCTTAAAAAGATATTTTTCATAATCCTTTTCTATATCTAAAAATTCATCTGCTTCTTCAACAAGATTCTTTGAACAACTTCTTCCAAATGCAATTACTTCAACAGTACATCCAAATGTTTGTTGAACATAGTTGACAACTGGAATGTAATCTCCATCTCCACTCATAAGGACAATCGCATCAGATTTTTGAGCTTGTCTTATCATGTCCATAGCTATACCTACATCCCAATCCCCTTTCTTTTGTCCCCCTGCAAATACTTGAAGATCTTTTTCTTTAATATCAAAACCAGATTTGTTTAGTGCATCAAAAAAGTCTTGCTCTTGTTTAAATATATCTGTTCGAATTACATATGCATTAGCTCTAACAATTTGTCTTCCTGCAATTGCAGTTTTTAGAAGTTCTCTGAAGTTAATTCTTGCATCGTATAGATTCTTAGCGGAGTAATACAGATTCTGAACATCAACTAGAACAGCAACTCTCTGAGTCTTGTGTTTATATATCATTTAACATTATTAAAAATTATCACCTGCATTATATCACTATATCAATTTCAGTTTCTTCCAATATGAAGACTAGTTTAGAAGTGGATGTGAAGGTTAAGTTTAATTTTTCAAAATAGCCTGGGTAATCTGCCATTACTAGATTTGCAATCATCGCAATTCTTTTTACTTCAGATATTAGAACACTAAGTCTTTTGTCATCTACAAAAATCTTACCAAACTTTTCAAATATTTCTATTTCAAGTTGTTCAGTATCTAGAGGTAATAGATCAGTAAAGGAAAGATTAACAAAATTCTTTCCTTCATGGTATATCAGATTTAAATCTAGCTTATAACCAATTGAAGAGTTTTCTTTGTCATTAGGATAAGTATCTTTTACACATTTCAAATTTAAGATGTACTCTGGTTTTTCCTTTAAAGAAACTTCAGGACTAAAATCATCAACGAAAGTAACTCCATAATTCTGAAGTAGCTTTTTAGCTGTAACAAAATTCAAACATTTACTGGACTGACTCTTTAATTCTTTAACAATACTAAGTATTTCTGATTTCTTTTCAAAATCTACTTTCACATAAGGAAGTCCTGTCCTCATTCTTTCACCGCTAACAGTTTCATTAGATAAATAGTCTGCTCTCTTTCTTATCTCAATATATGCATAAATTGCATTTTCTAGATATTTATAATTAGCAATATTTTTACTATTAAATATTCTGTGAGGATTCACCTTATAATTAACTTCCAGCACAGTAACAATGACTAGCTTGTTGTAATCTCTTTCAAGTCTTTCAATACCTTCTGAAAGAAGATATAGGTCTATACTTTCATCCTTTGTTAGAGACAGGAATACAGTGTCTAGATCATCTTCTTTAAAAAGACGATCTATCATGGCAAGATAATCTACTTCAGTTTTTATTTCCTTAGCATAGAACTCAATTAGCTTTTCTTTTAAAACACCTGAAGGTTCTAATGTAGGAATATCATTTTTATAAAGCATTGAATGAGCTTCAAGTGTTAGAAAGAATGAATTAGTAAGAACAAAAGGAAGCCAAGATGCATAAAAGTCTTTTCCAATGTTTTTATAAAGCATAGTAAGACTTGTAAGTTCAGTAATACTATTAACAAGATTAACTCCGGATTTACTTAATGCAAGTTCAAGATATTCATAATCTTGAAGCACACTACCAGTATGTTTCACAACTTTCTTTCTTGTTATTGGATTTGCAATTGGAAACATTGCAATAACTGGAATCTCTTTTGAAATTTTCTTTATGTTCTCAAGAGTTACTCCCGGATTAGATAAGTTTTCAAGATACATACAAATAACTTTCGGAAGATACTGAGAATTACTTAAGTAGAATTCAATAATGTCATTCTCATTAAGACCAAGTTTTGAACCAAGTCCAATGATACTTTCAACTCCAACATTATCATCATTCCAGAGGTCAACTAAGGATTCTATTAGGTTATCTGACTGAGTAAGCAAAGATAGACCACCTTTAATAGGCTTAGATTGAACAGATAATAAATCTAGATTTTCAAAATATATTCCTGCACTACCAAGACCTAACATAAGTATTCCTTTTGAATCTAAAAGTTTCTTAACTTCAGAAATTATTATCTTTCCTTCTTCTGTTTCTAACTCTTTAGAATTAACAATAACTACTTTTGCATTTCTACTGACTGCATCCTTACATGTTTCAAGTAAATCTCTAGTACAAACTCTTATCCATACAAGATCGATATCTTTAGGAATTAAAGACAAAGATTTATAACACTTTAAGTTATATATTTCTTCAGCATTTGGATTAATTGGATACACTTCACCTTTGAATCCACCAAGGAGTAAATTTCTTAATACTTTATTACCCACTTTTTCAGCATTACGAGAAGCTCCAACAATAGCTATACTAGAAGGATTAAAAAGATATTTTAAATTATCGGCAGATTTCATATCTCTAGTATATATTGTGCTATGAAGTACTTCAAGAAAAGAAGGGAAATATGAGATTAGGAAATTTTCCACTCTGGATTTCCAATAGAAAGTATTCTCATACCACCCATGTATTGCCGACAGTCCTCAACTTCCTTAATCACTAAGTCAACATTTATATTCATATTATCTTGTCCATAATTACTCATCGAAATATATGCATCTGGGTTTGTAATATCTCCAGCTTTTGCAGAAGAATTCTCAAGAACTATTAAATCTCGGATTCCAGTTCTCTCTTCATCAAGAGATTTTCTTAAATCGTAGTCAAAGTATCCAGCTTCATCAAAAATTTTTCGAACCTCATCTGTAGTTCCAATAAGGTTAACAGTAGGATCTACTGGAATACATCTCTCTCCTTCTAAAACTTCAAACCAAGTATGAGATCCAGATTTTGTTCCAACTGGCACAGCACTAAATATTGGTAAGTTGTTGTCACTTCTTACTATATTCGTTGGTGAGCCATCACCATAACAGGTGTTAACTACAACATCCAATCCAGCTACTTGAGATAAGTAAGTAGATAAAGCAACAAAGTGACCACATATTCCATAACCACTTTCTATAACATCTGCCAAATTACCTATATAATTAGAATCGGTATAAGAATTCAGCCATTCATACAATCTGGGATTAGATTCACGAACTGTAGCTTTTGCCTTACTTCCCCAAAACGTTAATTTAGATCTTACAAGTGCTACAACTTTTTCTATTCTTTCATCCACAGGAAGTTCTTTAAAACTTGAAGCTTCTACTACAAGATTTCTTAACAACTCACTATCCCCTAGCTCCATACTCCCTCTTATCCAAGTATTAGGAGATGAAATCTCATTCATTGGTAACTTTCGAAGCTCAATAGGAAATATTAATGAAGCATTTAAGCCAGAAGACTTACCAGGTAGTTTCAAATCAGTGATACTTATTTTCCAGTTTCCATCTTCAAGTCTTTGTGATTCAGTTTTAGGAAGATCTAATGGTACTGGTGCTTCAGTTGTCATAAAGTATATATAGAATGCCGGAAAGAGGATTTGAACCTCCAATCCTTGCGGAACTACGTCCTGAACGTAGCGCGTCTACCAATTTCGCCACTCCGGCTGGTATTTAATTGATAGCTATTATACCTTAAAGATACTTGATTGATTCAATTAAAGCTTTTGCAGCATCTAGCGATTTTGGATCTACTACTGAATCTGATGAAGTACACTTTCCGTCTGCACCTTTAGTAGCACTTGAACCAGTATCGTAGGAGATTTTAACAATCATGTTTTTTAGGAAAATATATTTTCTTGTATCATAGTATCCTCCCCACATAAACTCGTCAGTGCTTGTTCCAATTGGACATTCATAATTAGGAAGTGACTCACCATTTGCACAAATTAAAGGTTTATATTTTGTATTTTGAATTGTGTATTCTTCATTTGTTTGAGCATCTAAATCACAATTAAATATTTTTTGATCTTTTTGAATTGCATTCTTTGCTTTATCAAACACAGCAGGATCACCAAATCTAATTATAGATATTCGAACAGGAACAAATGAAGTATCCGTAGGAGCGTATTGCATCGTAGTGTTACTTACCTTTGAAAGGTCAATAACTGGATCAATAAAATCAAATAGGTTTCCAATTCCTTCGGTCTCAATTGGATTTGAAAAGAAATTATTTGTATAGAAAGAAAGACCTAGATGGTTATCATATAAGGTTGGGGATACAGAAACTGACTTACTTGAATTAGATGATGCCGAGCTACTAATTGAAGAAGCTTTTGACGCAACAACCTCTCTTTGTACCTTAGATATCACTACTGGTTCATTATTGTTATATAAGAAAACTACTATAACTGTTAGTACTGAAAGAATTGCTAAACAAAGAACTACTAATACTATTAATAATGCTTTACTCATATTCGGATTTGAATTTACTTGAGGTTTGACAGGTACAGATTTAGTGTCAACAGGAACTTGAGCAGAATTCTCCATGAAGATATTTATTAAAATTAACAAATTAAATATACACTAATTATTGAATCTTTAGTATATTTGTTTAGATAATTAATTTTGTCCTTTATGATAGAAACAATTGTTTTAGTACTTTTTACAGTTATTCTTTGTCTTCTTGCACCTCTATACCAGGCAGCAAGAAAAAGAATGACTAATTTTAAAGATGCAAATCTTGAGAGATTTAATTTCAAAAAATTCTTTGAAGTTGGTGTCTTAAAATTATTCTTCACGATAATCATATCTTTATACTTTCTTTTTATATTAAGTAGAACACTATCTCCAGCAACACCTACATGGGCTTCTATTAGTGGATTTGCAGTATATATTCTTTGTATACTTATTGCCTTTTGGGCTGAAGGAATATATTTCACGAGTATCGTCTTTGACAGATACTTTGAGTTATTAAAAGTAAAGAAGAAGGATCTAAATTTCTTATCTCTTAAAAAGATTGAGCATCTTCTACATGGAGTACTAAGTCACTCACTTGAAAGTAATGCTTACATGTTAGCTATTATGGGTATATTTATTATTGAAACATTTACACCAAAGACTGAGATTCTTTCTGTATTTTCTCTTATAATTTTCATCTTAATTGGAATAATATGGGGAGTTATGTACATGGCCTTCTATATTGTTGGAGATATTTTTATATATGGATACATAAGCTCGATTGCACAATTAATAATATCTCTAGGATTACTTAAGATATCTAATCCCAATTTTACTGAGAATTCATTTAGTATCTTTTATATTTTCTTCATATCCACTTTCGTTGTACTTGGAACAATTCACCTCATTTATCTGAAATCTAATAAGAGACAGATTCACTGGAATAGAGAAAAATATATGTAAGAATCCCCTAGTTCTATCTGATATAATTTACCATGATAAGTAAGAAGAACTTCGAAAAAAAGTATGAGTATGGATTTTCCAAGCCCAACAATTACGAATTCAGATCTAAAAAAGGATTAACAGAAGAAACTGTAAGAGAAATCTCCAAGATGAAAGAAGAACCAGAATGGATGTTAAACTTCAGACTTAATGCTCTCAAGATTTTCAAAAGTAAAAATCTTCCTACATGGGGAGGAGATTTAAGTAAAATAGATTTTGATGATATCTACTATTACCTTAAACCCACTAAAGGAAAATCTAGAACATGGGAAGATTTACCTAAAGGAATAAAGGAGACATATGACAAGATTGGTATCCCAGAATCTGAGAAAGCAATATTAGGAGGAGTTAAAGCTCAGTATGAATCTGAAGTGGTATATGGAAGTCTTCTAAAAGATCTTTCCGATAAGGGAGTAATATTTACAGATACAGATTCAGCACTTAAAAAATATCCTGAACTTTTTAAAAAGTATTTCGCAACAATTGTACCTCCACTAGATAACAAATTTGCAGCTCTTAATTCAGCAGTATGGTCAGGTGGTTCATTTTTATATATCCCTAAAGGAGTTAAAGTTGAACTCCCTTTACAAACATATTTCAGAATTAACTCTTCTAAGATGGGTCAGTTCGAAAGAACACTCATAATTGCAGATGAAGGAAGTCAGGTGGTATATGCTGAAGGTTGTAGCTCTCCTATGTATTCAGAAGATTCACTACATAGTGCAGTTGTCGAAATAGTTGTACTAAAAGGTGCCAGAGTTAGATATATTACCGTTCAAAACTGGTTTAATGATGTTTACAATCTTGTAACAAAAAGAGCTGTTGCTTATGAAGATAGCGTAATGGAATGGATAGATGGAAACTTGGGATCTAAAGTTACTATGAAATATCCTTCTGTTTACCTTATGGGAGAAAGAGCTCATGGCGAGATACTATCAATCGCACTTGCATCTAATGGACAACACCAGGATGTGGGAGCAAAAGTAATTCATGTTGCACCTAATACAAGTTCCATTATTAATTCTAAATCTATTTGCTTAAATGGTGGAAGAACTACATATAGAGGTATGGTAAAGGTTAACAAAAATGCGAGTGGGTGTAAGATAAGAGTTAACTGTGATGCACTTATTCTTGACCAAGATAGTAGAACAGATACCTATCCACATATGGAAATAGATAATAAACATACAATGCTCTCTCATGAAGCAAGTGTAAGTAAACTAAATAGTAACCAAATATATTATTTGATGAGCAGAGGGTTAAGTGAAGAGGAAGCAGGAAGTGTCATAGTCTCTGGGTTCATAGAACCTATTCTTAAAGAACTACCAGTAGAACATGCAGTAGAACTTAACAGACTTATTGAATTAGAAATGGAGGGTAAAGTTGGATAAATTCATAAAAGATGCAAAAAAGAATCTCCCTAAAACAATAACAACATTCAAATATTTACCCAAGGCTCTAATTTTCATAGGACATAATCCTTTTGTATTCGTTTACATTCTACTTTCTAGTCTTCTAATACTTTGTTTTATTATCTTTGCCTTCCTTATTATTATTAAATTCCTACCTCCAAGATTAGAAAGTATTAACGCATTAATAGATTCATCCTATGAAGTTGCTCAAGTAGTTAAATTTATTTCGTTAATTGTTTCAACAGTACTTGCTTTGGGATTTGTAGTTGCATCTATTAATCTGGTTTCAGTTAGTGTTACTTCAGCAATATATTCAGCACTTGTTTCAAAACTCTACCTTAGAATATATAAAGAGAATATGCCTGAAGAAGGATTTGGGAAAGCAATAAAACTATCTATTGCTTTTACTTTTAAGCAATTTTTAATAAGTGTTTCTATTTTTCTACTTACTGGATTATTAAACTTAATACCATTCGTTGGAAGTTATCTATATATTGCAATTAACTTATTTCAAATAATATTATTTACAGGAATTAATCTATTCGAGCCTTCTTTAATTAAGTACCAAATTCCATTTAGAAGAAAGATAAAGTTCATATTAAAAAGCTTTTACCTTTGGCCTTACCTATTAGTATGTGGATTTTTAAGTTCCATTCCTATTGTTAACATCTTCTCTATTCCTATATGTATAATTTCATCAAGCTTAATTGCAAAAGAACAATTTGTAGTATTAGATAAAAGAGTAAAACCAATAGATGAATAAAAGAATATTAATTACAAAAGAAAACGAAAATATTGAAGTTTCGAAAGATACCGATATTAACTATCTTTGGATTGGGAAAGGTGAAAATAAATACAAAGGTACGTTCAAACTTATTCATAAGCTTCCTACTATTAAATCTAGAGTAGATATTAAAGTAGTACTTTACGATAGCTCTACCTTTGAACTAGATGCACTTGTTCTAATAGCAAAAGGTGCAATAAAGACAGATACATATCTTAAAGCAGAAGTTTTGTTATTAAGTGCCAATGCGTCATCAAATATAGTTCCATCTTTAGAGATACTTGAAAACGATGTAAAAGCAGGACATAGTGCAATTGTTAAAGAAATTGATCAAAATGAGATATACTACTTACAGTCCAGAGGATTAAGTGAAGAAGAGTCAAAAGAAATTATTGTCGACGCATTCATTAACTCATAATTGCAATTTATATTAATATATTTTAATAATTACATATGTTAGTAAAAGTATTAAACGAAGGTGAATTAAAAAATGACGAATTAAAAGAAATTGTTGTTAAGGGTGCTAAGTTCACTCTATGTAAAGTCAAAGATGAATACTATGGTATAGATAGATTCTGCTCACATAAGGAAGGCCCATTGGCAGAGGGATTTCTTGAAAATGACTACACAGTTGTTTGTCCATGGCATGGAGCAAAATTTGATATACGTTCAGGGAAATGTCTTGGACTTCCTGCAACAGAAGATATAGGGACATACAAGATTGTCAAAAAAGGAAATGAAGTATTTGTTGAAATTGAAGATAATGTTAAACATGCTTGCAAAAAGGATTGTCCTAATTGTACTTGTGAGAATAAAGCAAAATAATGTTAGATCCAATATCTATTAAAAAAGATTTTCCAATATTCGAAAGAGAAGTAAATGGAAAACCTCTTTGTTATTTAGATAATTCTGCTACATCTCAAAAACCTAAAATGGTTATAGATGCACTAACAGATTACTACTCCAAGCATAATGCGAATGTTAATAGAGGACTTCATACACTATCTGAAGAATCTACTTCTATGTATGAACTTACTAGAACTCAAGTTGCCAAGTTTATTAATTCAAACGCTGAAGAGATTATCTTTACCAGAAATGCTACAGAATCTATTAATCTAGTTATGTATACCTGGGGAGAAGCAAATATTAATCCTACAGATATAATCCTCACTACGGAGATGGAACATCATAGCAATATTGTTCCTTGGCAAGTATTAGCAAAGAGACAAAACGCAATACTTGAATGGGTAAAGATAACAAAAGATTTTAGATTAGATTTAAAAGATCTAGAAACAAAATTAAATACTCCAGGTGTTAAGCTTCTTTGTGTAACATATGCTTCTAATGTACTAGGAACAATTAACCCAATAAAAGAAATTGTTAAGTTAGCTCATACTAAAGGAGTGAAGGTTTTAGTAGATGGAAGTCAGATAATGCCATCAGTAAAAGTAGATGTTAAAGACTTAGATTGCGATTTCTTTGTATTCTCTGCTCATAAAATGCTAGGACCTACTGGTGTAGGAATTTTATTTGTAAAAAAATCCATATTACAAGATATGCAACCATTCCTCTTTGGTGGTGACATGATACTTGAAGTACATAAAACGGATACTGTTTGGAATACAATACCTAACAAGTTTGAAGCTGGAACTCCAAACATAGCGGATGTTATTGTTTTTGAAGAAGCACTAGATTACCTTGAACCAATAATTGAGGAGATTCCTGAATACGAAAAAGAACTTGTAGAGTATGGACTAAAGAAATTATCTGAAATAAAAGGGTTAAAGATAATTGGACCTAGAGATTCAAAAGACAGATTACCTATATTCTCTTTTACACTTGAAGGAATACATCCACATGATTTATCTCAGATATTAGATGACGAAGGAATAGCTGTAAGATCTGGTCTACACTGTGCTGAACCACTACATGAAGTATTAGGAATTAATTCTACAACAAGAGCCAGCCTATATATCTACAATACTACTGAGGACATAGATAGATTAGTCGATGGGATTCTTAAAGCGAAGAAAGTGTTCAAAATAGATTAAATATTTCTTCTAAGTCTCTTAACAGCTTCAATCTGGTTAGTTAACATTTCGGTTTGCATTTGTTCTATTACTTCTTTATCTTTCAATATTTGCTCAGTTACATCTTTTGTTTTTGTATTAGAATAGTTTCCACTTGTGTATCCAATATATGGATATTTCGTAAAACTAAATCCCTGTTGAGTCCAGAAAGCCATCATCTCACCTAGTGAATGTTGTACACCATCTTGAGCTCCAACAATTATGAATCCAGCAATTTGGTCTTGAATAATATTAAGTCCATATACTTCTTTCTGGTTCTCAATACAATTAAGTCTTTCAATAAATTTGAAATAATGACTTGATGGATTTCCCCATCTTATTGGAGTTGCAATTATAACTATATCTGCCCATTCAACAAGAGCCTTATATACAGGAACAAGTCCATCTGTATCTGGATATCTTTGAGATATCCAACATGGCCAAGTACAGTAGTCATTCTGAATAGAATAATTCGCCTCACATGGCAAATATTTTATATCTCTTAGTTTTACAATCTGAGTTTCGACAGAAGAGTCTATATCTTTAGCAAGCTCCAGTGTTTCCATTAGAATCTTCTCACTAGATGGAACCCTTACTATCTTGTCATCTGTATTCACACTTGAAGAACTAATTCCAAGAATATTTATTGTTTTCCTCTCAGATCTAATACTTTTAATTCTCTCTATATCCTCTGCTAGCTTTTGTTTATTTTTTAGAAAATCGTTTGTTTGTTCCATAAGAAAGAATATCTATTCTAAATAGTTTCTGCAACTATTAATATGTCTTGTTCTTTCCTGTCCTCTTGTATTCCTCATGAGCCTTCTTTTGTTTTTTCATGTCAGATTTTGCTGGAAACTTAATTTTAAGTTTTTCGAACTTATCTAAAAAGTCTTTCTCAAGATCTACATTACATTCACTTGCAAACCTTAAAAGATAAAAGAAAAGATCTACAAATTCATATCCTATTTCTTTTCTCTCTTTTGCACTCCTTTCGAATCCCTCGTTATAGTGGAAGTGTTCAGCTAATTCTCCAAGTTCAGAAACCATGGAGCTTATGAGAAGATTAGGACTTTGGTTAACCCAACCTCTAGATTCACTAAATTCATTAACCATCTTAGTTAGTTGTTTTAAGTCTTTTCCCATCTGGGTATGAATAATAAATGATATAATTTACAAGTTTGAGAAAGATTATACCTAAATGCAAAATATATACGAGCAAAACATAATAGATAACTATAAGAATCCAATTAACTTTGGAAAACCTGTTACTTTTAACAAAACAGGAAGATTTGCAAACTTAAGTTGCGGTGATGAAATAACTGTTTACATGAATATAGATCACCAAAATATTGTTACAGATGTTAAATTTACAGGAAGTGGATGTGCCCTATCTGTTGCTACAATGTCTATATTATCTGAGAAATTAATAGGAAAATCCTTAGAGGAAGTTCTAAAGATTGAGTATAAAGACTTAATAGAATTTATTGGGGTTACTCCTAATCCTGCTAGAAGTAAATGTGTATTAACAGGAATGGAAGCATTAAGAGATGCACTAAAATAAACTGGATTCTTCTTTAAGATTCTAGCTTATCCAGTTCAATTAGATTAGATTTATCTACAAAGATTTTAGAATACTCTTTCACCTCAACAACAGATGCTATTATCTGACAGTCCATCTTAAGTAATAGTTTCTCTGCATTTGCTATATGTTCATAATCCAGTTCAGATGGTAAGTCATCTATTAAAAGTATTGCTTCTTTTCCAATAGACTTAAGTTTTGAATACTCACTTACCTTTATTATGAACGATGCTAGTCTTTGTTGCCCACGTGAGCCTGACTCTCTAAGATTATGATCGTTTAATTTAACTATGACATCATCTCTGTGGGGACCATACAAAGTTGTTCCTACAGCAATCTCCTTATACAGATTGTTTGTTAATTTATCTAGGAGAAGATCGTAAATTTCTTTTTTAGTTGGGAAGTTATTAGGTTCAATATATTTATTGAAATATTGAAGATCGAAACTATTATCTCCAAAATGATAAGTATCTTTTGCAATTATAGAGGCTTCTTTTTGGATTTCTTCTAAGACTTTAATTCTTTCAGACATAATTATGCTTCCAAGTTCAGAAGCTTTTTCATTCCAAAATCCAATTTGTTTAGAAATATCTGAAGGATTAATCTGGAGTAATTTATTTCTAGATCTTACTACCTGTCTATATTCATCTAATACTTTTACAAAGCTATCTTTGTAGACAGATAGGAAATCATCAAGTTCATTTCGTCTCAAGGAAGGAGATCCACTTATTAGGTCAATAGATTGAGGAGCAAATAGAAGTGCAGATATTTGTTTATTAAAACTACTCGAAGATTTAGGTTTGTCATTTATTTTAAAAAGCTTTCTTCCCATATTTTTCTTTTGAAAAAATATAGATCTCTGCTCTTTTGTTTCCTCACTCTCTTTCGGAACTTTCTTAAATTTGAATTCTGCATTAATTGAATAGAAAGGATCTATTTTAAAGTCATTTGAAAATGACCAATTAATTACATTTTCATCTTCTTGAGATTTGAAACTAAAACCATTTGTTATGGTAAATATAGATTCAAGAAGATTAGTCTTACCTCTGCCATTTTTTCCCACTATGATATTTCTACCATTAGTAAAGTTAAGCTCAAGACTTAAATTCTTGTAGTTTTGAAGTTTAATGTTTGAAATCACGAGGCTATTATCTCACACGAGAGATAATATGTTTATTAACTAATCCTATGAGGATTAATTAGCTCCTACTAGTTCAACAAGTTTTGCTAATGCTTTTTGTTGGATAAGAACACTGAAGACATATCTTCTTCCATCTTCTGTGTCGTACTGGGCTCTTAACTCTTTATTATCTATCTTATCTAGTTCAGCATTGATATCTTCATCTGTTACCTTGATGTCATAATTCTTGGAGACTTGAAGTAACATTACTTCTGTTTTAATTCTTTCGATTGCTTCTTCTCTCCAAGCTTTTCTTAAGTTCTCAATATCTGTTTTTTGAGATTTCAAAAAGTCTTCAAGTTTAATACCTAGGTTCTCAATTTTAGAAACATATTCCTTTTCTCTAGCATTGGTATCTAGTTCAACAAACATGTCTGGAATATCATAAATTGTCTTATCTACAATAGATTTAATGATATCCATTCTGTACTTATCTTCAGCCATCATATTTCTCTGATTCACAATCTCTTCTTTTATCTCTTTATTAAACTCTTCTACAGTTTGTGCTTTTGAACCTAATCCTTTGACATATTCATCTGTTAAAGCAATTGTTGCTTTCTTAACTTCATCTTTCTCAGCATTCTTAGCATCTTCAATCATCTTATCCGTAACCTTCTTAACATCTTCATCAGTTACAGCTGGAATATCTTTAGTTACTTTTATAGTAGTTAAATCTGGAAGTTTTACTTCAGGGTATACAGTAAATGTAGTAACAAATTTAATTCCCTTAATAGGATCTGCTTCAGTTACATCATATTTTACCTGATCAATTGGATTTACATTTTCTTTTTCAAGAACTGCAATTGCTACAGCTGGGAACATCTGACTCATTGTTTCTTCAATAAGGTTTGCACCAAGATATGCTTCAGTTACATTTGCAGGTGCCATTCCAGGTCTAAATCCAGATATCTTTACAGAACCAGATAGTTTAGTAAAAGCTTTCTTCTTAAAGTCTTCGTAAACTTCTTTTTGAACCTCATAAGTTATCTTAACTTGAGATTTTGGGAGTCTTTCTAAAGTGTACTTAACACTATCTAGTATGTTTTGCATAAGGATATATGAATAGAATATATAATATATACTTGGAATATTATCACATTAGTAGGGGTTTAGTCCTCTTTATTCGATTTTTCTGGTGCTAAGCCATCTATTCCTGCATAGTCAGAAATAACAGCATCTAGTTGCTCCTCATCTGTTAAATCATTAGCTAAGGACTTTATTGTTAATACATCATCATCTTCATCAGTACTAACAACGTCCCAGGAATCATCATCAGCTAAAGCTTTTCTTTTTGCGAAAGTTGCAGTTAAATCGTCAGAATCACCTTCTTCGTCAGCATCTATGAAGTCATCTGAGCCTGAAACAGGGACTATTACTTCCTCATCATCAGTTTTAATTGGTTTTTGATCAGATTTATTTGGTTTTTGGTCAGTTTTTTTGGTCAAAGTTTTAGCTTTAGTAGATTTAATTTTAGACATAATTAGGCAGTAAGAAATAGTAAACTAATTTTGTTAATATACACGAAGATTTTGAGAAGTCAAGGGTAACCTATTACGTGCTTATTTTATACCCAAAACCTCTCACTGTTTTTATGAGTCTTTCGAGGTGTGGAAAAGGATCATCTATTTTCTTTCTTAAGTACTTTATATATACGGCAACAATGTTAGATAGTCCATCGTATTCGCGATCCCAGACATGAGAAATTATTTGTGTTTCTTTAACAATATTTCCCTGATTTCTCATAAGAAATTCTAGAAGTGCAAACTCCTTTGCAGAAAGTTCAATTTCAGTTCCATTTCTTTCAACTCTGTACGTTGAAGGATCCAAAACAAGGTTATCTACTTCAAGTAGTGTGTTATTATGCTTTGCTCTTCTAATAACTGTTTTTACTCTAGCAACTACTTCATCTAGTTCAAATGGTTTAGATATATAGTCATCAGCACCATTTCCTAACATTTCTATTTTTGAGCTAGTGGAATCTTTTGCAGTAAGAACTATTACAGGAGTATTTAAATTTTCAGAACGAATTTGTCGAAGTAAGTTCTCTCCAGAAAGGTAAGGCATCATAAGATCGAGTAAAAGTAGGTCATATTCCTCGTTATGAAGCATATCGTAGGCTTTTCTACCATCAGATGCTGTATCTACAGCATAAGACTCACGAACAAGGATAGATTTGATAATAGAGGCGATATCAGTATCATCATCTGCTACTAATATTCTCATTCTTAAAAGTTTGATAATTTAACGGCAGTAGAAAGATTATGAAGTATGGCAGTAGTTTAAGTCTGGTGTATTGTAGCATCCAGATACTAAAACACACAAGGAAGGCTTTACTATATGCAAAACGAGTGATAGTATCCTCCCAAATATATTTCATACACCAACTATTATGACAACCGAAATAGATTTATCTACTCAAGCTCCAGAGACCTTATTTGCAAATAAATTATTTTCAACTGGAGCAAATGCTTTAAGTGGTTTATTTGCGAGAGCATATCTAGAGGATAGATTAGTAGTAATGAGCAAGAAACAGGTTAGATTGAACGAAGATGTTTCATACCATGGTGGTTTTCCAATAGTCAGCGGGGATGTGTTATACACGTTAGGTGAAGGATTCACAAATATTCCTAAATTTTCTATTCCAGATCTAAATAACGCTTACAGTTTTATTAATGAAATTTCTCAAAGAATGCAAGCAATACAAAAAGGGTTAGTAACCAGAACTATTTACCCAGTAAACATTTCTGACCTACGAACGCGAAACTACAGGCTCGGAAATTCTGATTTTCATTTTGATCCAGCTCAAATACCAACTCATCTTAATTTGTTTGCAACATCTCTCAGTGATGAAGCTAACATTGCTCCAGTAAGATATAGACTTTCTGACGAACATTTGGCAGCATATGGGAGAGCAGTACTTTCAATAATAATAGGGCATCTTGGAGAAAGATTTAATAACGATACTCCAGATCAAGCTGTACTTGTAATTTAATTAAAGAAATATTTTTTGTTATCTCAGTTATTTTAAATATGATAAGGAATACATGGGTAAACTATTGGACAGATACGATCCTTCCTTTAATGAAAGATGGCAAGTAGATGGATATCACTTTCCACCATCTCTTTTATTTGGTGCAAATAAACTAGCTACAGATGGACTATGTGAAAGAGATTTTACTTACAGAGCTATAAGGACTGTCTTTAAAACTTGCCTTATGACAGCTTTAATTTCAGATAAACCTGTTTATCCATCAACGCTTGTAATAAATGAATCGCAGTTTTCTATGGGAACTCACGATCCAAAGTATCGATCAATTACAGAATTAGTAGTTGCAACATTTAACACTCATACTCAGGATTTTGTTCAGGAAAGTTTCCCATTTAGCAAGAATGCAAAAGTTACATTCCTCCATGAATCACAATTTTCTCCGCTTACAATTTTGTATAGTAAAGATGGATCTACTTCTTCTCCAGTAAACTACTTTATGTTACTTAGAGAGGTAGCAAGTAGATATGACTATACATATACACATGATGATCAAAAAGTACTTACAAAAAAAGACAGGAAACAGGAGAACCGATCAAAACTTTCACAAGGAATTGCAAACACACTAATTCGAGTATTTGAGTTAAACCCAAAAGACAGTTACCCTGTTTTAGTATTGAATTAGA
>Ga0194052_1000901_pt1 | contig 18066 bp, 20 predicted proteins | sample SepL226m_MetaG_FD_160117 | JGI IMG/M metagenome (GOLD analysis project Ga0194052, IMG submission 160117) | Anoxic zone freshwater microbial communities from boreal shield lake in IISD Experimental Lakes Area, Ontario, Canada - Sep2016-L227-6m | ecosystem: Environmental > Aquatic > Freshwater >...
GCCGGTGAACGCCGGTTGTGGTCTCCTCGGAAACCCCGCGGATATTTGCTGCGATTCTTGTCCAGAGTTTTGAATCTTTTTTGTAACTTGCCTTCATTCTGGCCATTAGGCACTGCATGTCCACGCTGTCGTAAGTCTGATCCAGAAGGGATGTGTCCTTTTCGATCGCCACGCCTTGGTGGACATAGAGCGTGGCATCTCCGCCGTCATCCACAATAAGGTCCGGACCGGTTCCGTCTGGCCAAAGCAGGGCCTGCTCCGTACACCACCAGAACTCTTTTAGTGACTCGCCTTTCCAGGCAAATACAGCAGCCGAGCCATTTTTTGCGATCGCCGCTGCAGCATGGTCCTGGGTTGAAAAAATATTGCAGGTGGCCCATCGCAGATCGGCGCCCAGAATCTTAAGAGTTTCAATGAGCATGGCGGTTTGAATAGTCATGTGAAGGCTGCCCATGATTTTTAAACCCTTTAGGGGTTTTGAGGGACCGTATTTCTCGCGGACAGACATCAGGCCGGGCATTTCATTTTCAGCCAGCTTCATTTCCTTGTTTCCAAAATCCGCAAGCGACATATCGGCAACCTTGTATGGAAGCGAAAGGTCAATATCTAACACTGTGTTGATCTCCTTGTGTTTTTATAAAAATTATACATCAATCTGCACCTATACTGCGAACAGGCATAATCTGAAGAGTGTCAAATCCCGGCTTTTTCCCTAATGACGCTGGATATCTGAGTGTTTTCCCAGGTAAATTCGGGCTCGGTCCGACCAAAATGACCATAAGCAGCAGTTTTTCTGTAGATGGGGCGCAGCAGGTCCAGATGTTCGATAATGGCCGCCGGCCTCAGGTCAAATACTTCCAGAATGATTTCCTTGACTCGTTCCTTGGGAATCAGGCCGGTTCCCATCATGTCGATCATAATGGATACGGGTTCGGCAACGCCAATGGCATAAGCAATCTGAATTTCGCATTTTTTGGCGATTCCAGCAGCAACGATATTTTTGGCCACATGCCGAGCCATATAGGATGCACTGCGATCGACCTTGGAGGGATCCTTGCCTGAAAAACAGCCTCCGCCGTGGCTTCCCTGCCCGCCGTAAGTATCGACAATAATTTTTCGTCCGGTCAAACCGCAGTCCCCCATTGGGCCGCCTATGACGAATTTTCCCGTAGCGTTGATATAATAACGGGTGTCGCCATCCAGCATGTGTCTGGGGATTACTTTTCGGATGACTTCCTCAATGATGGCTTCCTTTAGATCTTCATAGGTGATGTCGGCCTTGTGTTGGGCGGCAATGACAATGGTATCCACCCGTCTGGGGATACCGTCTTCATACTCAATGGTGACCTGTGACTTGCCGTCCGGACGGAGAAAATCGAGACTTCCGTTTTTGCGGACTGTTGCAAGGCGACGGCAGAGTTTGTGAGCATACATCAGTGGCATGGGCATGAGTTCAGGTGTTTCATCGGTGGCGAAACCAAACATGAGGCCCTGATCGCCCGCGCCTTGTTCCTTGAACAAGCCTTCACCGGTATTGACTCCCTGCGCAATATCCGGAGACTGGTGGTCGATGCTGGTAAGTACCGAACAGGTTCTCCAGTCAAAGCCCATCTGGGAAGAATGATAGCCAATTTCCTTGATAGTGTTTCGGGCTATTTCAGGCATTTCCACATAACATGCCGTGGAAATTTCTCCTGCAATAAATACCAGGCCGGTGGTAACCAGTGTTTCGCAGGCGACCCTGCAGTTTTTATCTTGCGCTATAATGGCATCCAGAATGGAATCCGATACCGCGTCTGCAACCTTGTCGGGATGTCCTTCGGTTACGGATTCAGAAGTAAAAAAGAATTTTTCGCTCATGAGTTCTCCTTTAAGAATTCAGGTTTCTCTTTGTTCCATATTAATTGGGTTCCCATTCGGTGGCCGTCCGGGAATGAAAAAAGGTTGTCATTGTGGCAATATACTTTGAGCTGTCAATGACTTGGTTTTTATTCACCGCAAAGGCGCAAAGATCGCAAAGAAAATATTCTATGAAATTGTTGTCTTAATCTTTGCGCCTTTGCGGTGAATTGAAAAGTGCAGTCTATGCCCGCGTACAATATAGCATCATGTTGTCAATCAGACGGGTTTTCCCTACTTTTACGGCAAGCGCCATTACTGCGGGCCTGTCGATGGTTTGAATGTCCTCCAGCGTATCCGGATCGCATATGGTAATGTAGTCGATAACGGTTTCAGGAAAAGACAGAATCAGGCTGACAGCCGACTGGATCAGAGCTTTGGCATCTGTCAATCCGTTCTCAAGATGGTCCCTGGTCTGGCAAAGCGCCTGATACAGAGTAAGGGCGGATGGCCTTTGGGATGCGCTCAGGTATGCATTGCGGGAACTCATGGCGAGTCCATCGGATTCCCGGACAGTGGGGCCGCTGCTAATCTGAATATCCAGGTCCAGATCCTGAACCAGTTGCCGAATGACCATGAGCTGCTGATAATCCTTTTGGCCGAATATGGCAGTGTTGGGTTTGACGATATTGAACAGCTTGGTCACAACGGTTGCAACCCCTCTGAAAAAGGCCGGCCTTGATATGCCACAGAGGTGAAGCGGAAGCTGTTCAAGTGCAATGAATGTTTGAAATCGGGGCCCGTACATCTGTGATGCAGTTGGATAAAAAAGAACATCCACGCCTTCTTTCCGGCAAAGAGACTGATCGCGTTCAAAGTCCCTTGGGTAGGCGCCAAGGTCTTCGCCAGGCCCAAACTGAGTTGGATTCACAAAAATACTGACCACCAGCGTATCCGCCATGCTTTTGGTCAGCCGCATCAACGACAAATGGCCTTCGTGAAGATAGCCCATCGTTGGAACAAAACCAATGGTTTTTCCCTGATTTCTCAGGTGGTTTGATCGAGCCTGCATCTCGGTTTTTAACGATATAATGTCGATGGACACCCCCTTGCAAGTTATGACTTTGTCAATTCCGTGAACTCCAGAATATATTTTGGCCTAATCGTTTGGCTTAATAATAATCAGATCAGCTTCATTTACAATGACTTTCACTCCAAATACTTTATCACAAAGCCACTGAATTTACAATAAGGCTCTTGCAGCAACCTGGGAGGTTAGTCAGAAGATGAAGAAATCGGATGACGAAATGGCGGTACGCCAACATATCGGCAGTTAGATAACCTGATAGATATACTTTGAGCGGTCAATGACTGAGTTTTTATCCACCGCAAAGGCGCAAAGATCGCAAAGAAAATATTGTCTTCTTTGCGTCTTTGCGGTGAATTGAAAAGTGCAATTTATGCCCGAATACAGTATAAGCATATTATTTTTTAAGGAGCGATTATCTACCCCCCAAGAATGATTACATTGACTTTAAATTGCTGCTTCGATATAAATTTGAAAAATAATGAAGTTGTCGAAAGGAAATACAATATGAATTTAGATCATCAAGACAATCAGGCCCGCATCGAACCAGTTCGACTGGGCCTGGAGAGTCAGTTCAAGTTTCGATGTCACAAGGATGTCAGTTGTTTTACCCGGTGCTGCAGAGGCATCAGCATCATTCTCACGCCACTGGATATCATTCTTCTGAAAAAGCGTTTGGAGCTGACATCGGGCCAATTTCTGGCCCTTTATACAGTACCTCAACTGCTTGAAAAAACCGATCTGCCGCTGGTCCTGTTGAAACTTCTGGATGATGAATCCAAATCCTGCCCGTTTGTCCGGGACGATGGATGTTTGGTCTATGCGGATCGGCCCACCACTTGCCGGTATTATCCGCTCGGCGTCGCCTCTCTCAGCCACAAGGAAGGCGCCGACGATGAGGGCTTTTACATCAAGATTGAAGAGCCGCATTGCAAGGGCTTTGAAGAGGACAAGAACTGGTCCGTTGGGGAGTGGCGCCGGGACCAGGGCGTGGATGTTCACGACGAGATCAATGCTGGATGGACGGACCTGGTGGTTCGCAAGCGATCTTTCCCAATGAATATCCAACTCACGGAAAAAGCCAAGCAGCTTTTTTTCATGGTCAGTTATGATATTGATGGGTTTCGGGATTTTGTTCTGGAAAGCTCATTTCTCAAAAGATATCCTATAGACGATCAAACGATTGAAAACATTAAAACCGATGATGTGGCGCTGCTGATCTATGGAATGACATGGCTGAAAAATGTGCTTTTTAAAGAAAAGAATCAGGAACTACCAGTTTTACAGGGTGCAGGGTAAATTCAGGGTATATTGTTCTCCACGTGCCTGATTTTATGTGAGTGGTCAAAAAAGTAAATACGGGTCAGAGTGTCATTCTGGAGAGACTTATCTCCATAGTACTCTGACCCGTATTATTTTTCTGGCTTTTTTGACAAAATCATCTGATAGGCGGTTTTCCGGGAGATACCGAATTTCAATGCAATTTTCCTGGCAAGCTCACCGGGACTTTCCGCCATGTGCGGGATGTACTCCGTGAGGATAGACTCCATGGATTCGGTGGAAATGGGATTGTCCTTGTTTTTTCCGGAAAACACCAGAGTACATTCGCCTTTAATTTCCTTGCGGCCGGACAGATCAGCCAGTATCTTTGAAATAGGTCCGCGAATGAACTCTTCATACCGTTTTGTCATTTCCCGGCATAGGACTCCAGAGCGATCCCCCAAAACCACCAGTGCATCATTCAAAAAAGATAGAACCCGCTTTGGAGATTCATAAAAAATCAAGGTTCTGGGTTCATTTTCAATGTCCTTCAACAGGGCGGTTCGCCGAGCCTGTTTTTTGGGGGGAAACCCAAAAAAAACGAAGGCATCCGTGGGAAGTCCGGAAACGCTGAGAGCTGCAATGGCTGCGGATACACCGGGAACGGGAATCACCTTAACGCCTGCCTGAATCGCCGCACAGATCAGCCTGTATCCAGGATCCGATACCGACGGGGTTCCGGCATCGGAAACCAGCGCAATGGAAACTCCATCCTGAAGTTTCTGGATGAACTGGGGAGCACGTTCGGCTTCATTGTGATCATGATAGGAAATGAGCGGAGATGAGATATTATACTTGGAAAGCATTCGGCCAGTGTGACGGGTATCCTCCGCAGCCACCATGTCAACACCGGACAGTACGCCAATAGCGCGCAGGGTGATATCCTCAAAATTGCCAATTGGGGTCGCCACCACATAGAGCGCGCCCTTTTCAACACCCTGCGATGCGTCAGCAACCGGTAAGTTCAAAGGCATTTTTGATAAGCTCAATGGTGTCCTGTCCGGAATTTGAAAATATCGCTACCACATCAAACCGGGCCCGAACATGGCTTTGGTGGGTGGATTTGAGATACTGAAGGGCTACTTTTGAAATTTTGCGTTTTTTTTGAAGTGTGACTGCATGTTTGGGGCTGCCGAAAGCCGCAGATGATCTGGATTTAACTTCGACAAAGGCGATGGTATCATTGTCTTTGGCAATGATATCAATTTCTCCCATACGGGTGCGATAATTCTGTTCGATAATGAGGTATCCCTGCCGTTTTAAATAGATCGCCGCCAGTGATTCATTATTTTTTCCAAATATCTGAAAGGAATTTACCATAATTTCCCCACTCCTTTAACCCCCTTAAAACTTTTACGGTGAATGGGGGAACAGCCGTAAGTTCTGATGGCTTCTTTGTGAAATGGGGTCGGATATCCCTTGTGAATGGCGAAACCAAAATCCGGATAGTCTTCGTGATAGCGTACCATCAGGCTGTCCCGGGTTACTTTCGCAATAATGGAGGCAGCCCCGATGGAAATGCTCAAGGCATCTCCTTTCGGGATGGCTTGCTGCGACAGTGAAAAAGGCAGGCGAAAAATTCCGTCAATCAACACATGTTCCGGAAGGGGAGAAAGATTTTTGACAGCAATGACCATTGACAGCAGGGAAGCCTTTAAAATATTCGTTCTGTCAATCTCGCCGGAATCCACAATGCCGATACCGATGGCATCGGCATTTTCATATATCTGCTGATAGAGAAACTGTCGTTTTTTTGGAGACAGCTTTTTGGAATCCGTTACACCCGAAACCGGAAAGGAAAAAGGGAGAATCACAGCGGCTGACACAACCGGACCGGCCAGGGGACCCCGGCCAGCCTCGTCAACGCCCGCAATTCGCGTCAAACCGATCTGTCGCGCCTGCTTCTCGTATCTCCACAGGTCAATACCCATCTGGCCTTTTCAGGAACGATCTTCTTTAATTCTGGCGGCTTTGCCCTTCAGTTTACGAATATAGTAAATCTTGGCTCGCCGAACAGCTCCTTTTGAAACCACTTCAATCCGGTCAATAATCGGTGAATGCAGCGGGAAAATACGCTCAACCCCGATTCCGTAAGAAACTTTTCTTACCATGAAGGTCGCATTTGTGGTGCCTCTGCGTTTGCTGAGCACCACACCTTCGAAAGCCTGAATACGTTCTTTCTCACCTTCCTTGATTTTGACATGAACCTTTACCGTATCTCCGGCGGAAAATCGCGGCAGATCCAGTCGCATCATTTCTTTTTCCAAAAGCTTGACAATTTCCATAATTCCCCCCAAATATATGTTATATAGCAATTTAACAGATAATATAAATTCAAATAAACAAAAAAGAATCAACATGGATGAACAGGATAGACAGGATAAAAACAAGAGTTGCTTCTATTCTGTTTTTTTTGCTGTTATACTTTGAGCGGTCAATGACTTAATTTTTATTCACCGCAAAGGCGCAAAGATCGCAAAGATCGCAAAGATCGCAAAGAAAATATTCAATGAAATTAGCCGCCACAAGAGCGTTGTCTTCTTTGCGTCCTTTGCGCCTTTGCGGTGAATTGAAAAGCGCAGTATATGCCCGCGTACAATATACTGTTCATCTGGTATACTTAGTTTATCAGTCATTCCAAAGATGGTCGTCCCAGCAGGCGATCCAGAATAATGGACGTTGCAGAACGGACCGACAGGTGATTATATTCCGTATTGCCGAGAATCGGTTCCAGAATATGATCAGCCTCTTCCATGCAATCCTGTGAAAGCCCCCATGCCGTGCCAAACACCAGCAGATAGGGAGTTCCTGTTTCCAGCAGTTTCCGAAACCGGGGTATGGAAATGACACCGGAATGATCCCTTGCGCTGGTCACAACAGTACGGGGATACCCTTCTCCCCTCAAGTCTATGTCTTCACGGGCCTTTTCCAGAGTATCCTGAATGCAGACCATTTCCAGAGCCTGGCACCGCTTTGGATTGTAAACTGATCCTGAGCCTGTTGTCCAGTGCGAAACCAGCGTCTTTACCAGCGACTGTTGATCCTCAAGCGGGGTAACGATATAAAGCGCTCTTGCACCATAAGTTCTGGCGGCCCTCGCCATGTCATGAATATCCAGGTTGGTCACAGCAGATGCGATGACTTCCCCGCGCTTATTGACGACTGGGTAATGAGCCAATGCCAGATATAGATTGGGACTGCAGTATATGGTCAATATCCAAACGCCACTGTTGAAGAATTCGAACCTCAGCCAGTGTAAGCTGGCGCCGCATCAATAAATCCCTGCGTTTTAAAACTGTGCGGATCAGCGACGATTCCAGTCGCCATTTCTCAATTTCCGCATGATTGCCCGAAAGCAAAACTTCCGGAACCGCATCGCCTTCGAAATTCGGGGGCCGTGTGTAATGGCCATGTTCCAGAAGGCTGTCGCTAAAGGAATCTTTTTGAGCAGATTCCTCGCCCCCAAGGGCGCCAGGAATCAACCGGGTTACAGATTCCATTAGTACCATCGCCGGCAGCTCTCCGCCGGTCAATACATAATCGCCAATCGAAATTTCATCATCCACAAACTGCTGACAGATGCGCTCGTCTATACCCTCGTACCGGCCGCATATCAAAATCAGTCCGGGCTGCATGGAAAGTTCTGCAGCAATCTCCTGATTAAACGCTCGGCCCTGCGGAGACAGATAGACGGTTTTGGCGCCAGGCACCGCTTTTACGGCCCAGCGGATGGCCGCCGCCAGAGGTTCCGGCTTCATGACCATACCGTTTCCACCGCCATAAGGACGGTCATCGGTTGCCTGATGCCTGCCTGCGGCAAATTCGCGGATATTCACGGCAGAGGCGGAAATCACGCCCTGCTCAATAGCCCGCCTGATAATGCCATGGTCCCAGAAGAGCTGAAACATTTCCGGGAAAATTGTTAATGCGACAAAATTCATGGACGACTTTCAGAAGCAGCCTGCTTCCGCCTTTGCCCTATAACAGACAATCCTCTTCTACAGACCTTCAGGAATATCCACCCGCATGATCTTCCGGTTCAAATCAATTTCCAGAACAACCGAGGCAATGGCTGGAATCAGAATTTCACCAGTATCCGGGGTTTGAATCACATACACATCGTTGCTGCCGGTCTCAATAAGGGAGGCGACAGTTCCAACATGGCGCCCATCAACCGAAATCACCGACATTCCCACAATGTCCGACCAGTAATAGGTGTCCGGTTCAAGATCGGGCAGACTGGATTTTTCCACCAGCAAATCTGAACCCGGCAACGTTTCAGCCAGGTTGCGATCTGAAATCCCCTTTAACAAGAGAAGCTGCTTTCGTCCCTGCGGCCTGGCGTCCACGATCTCCATCACACGGCTTGCGCCTTTAGAATCCCGAACGATCACAGTGTGGCCAGGCGAAAATGCTGAAAAGGATTCCGCCTCGCAGTGAACCTTTACATATCCCTTGATGCCATGAACGCCAACAATTTTTCCAATGATCACGGTATCTGGACTCATTTCGCTTCAGCAGCCTTATTCGATGATTTCAAGGACCGTCCGTTTTTTGATCTTGGCTGAAGCTGCGCTGAGAAGGGTTCGCATAGCCTTGGCCGTCCGCCCCTGTTTTCCAATGACCTTTCCAAAATCCTCTTTGGCAACCCTCAGCGACAGCACAGATGTCTGGCTCCCCTCAATCTCGGAAACAGACACCTGCTCAGGGTGGTCAACAAGCGCTCGGACAATGTAACCGATCAGATCTTTCATAGCTCCATCTCCTTGGCTGGCAGGCGAGAATCCATAAATGACGTTATGATCAAGTACCTCAGACTGAGATATCCGACATACCCTGTTTTCTCAATATGCTTCTGACCGTATCGGTTGGTGTTGCGCCCTGGCCGATCCAGTACTGAACACGATCCTTTTTCAGGGTGACATCAGCCGGCGTGTTCAGCGGATTATATGTTCCCAGATTTTCCAGAAATTTGCCATCCCTGGGACATTGACCATCTGCTGCCACGATACGGTAAAATGGTCGTTTTTTTGCGCCGTGTCTGGCCAGTCGAATTTTAACAGACATACATTTCTCCTTGTAATGATGTAATTTGGAAATTACGAACGAATAATCACTAATTTACCGTTGAAAATACTTTTAAACCACGAAAGTTTTCATTCATGGGGGCGGCATAGACGACACCATGAGCGTTTATAATTATTTAAATGGCGAAAAACCTCTTCCAAACTTTTTAAGGCCGCCCTTGTTTATTTTTTTCATCATCTTCATGACATTATCGTAGTTTTTCAGCAATTGATTCACATCCTGAACCGTTGTGCCGCTACCACTGGCAATACGCTTTCTTCGGCTGCCGTTGAGTATGCTGTGCTTGTGACGCTCCTGCGAGGTCATGGAATTGATAATGGCCACAACCCTGCCCAGTTCTTTTTCATCCACCTGAAGATCCTTCAGATGCTTGTTGTTACCCACACCTGGAATCATGTTGATGAGATCGGTCAAAGATCCCATTTTCCGAATCTGAAGCATCTGGTCCCGAAAATCTTCAAGGGTAAATTGATTTTTTCTAAGCTTTCTCTCCAGTTCAACAGCCTGTTTTTCGTCCACCACGGATTGAGCCTTCTCAATCATCGTCAGGACATCGCCCATTCCCAGAATCCTGGATGCCATTCGATCAGGATGGAACACTTCAAAATCATTAAGTTTTTCACCAACACCGATGAATTTTATCGGCTTATCAATGACTGACTTGATGGAAATTGCAGCCCCACCTCTGGCATCTCCGTCCATTTTGGTCAGAATCACACCGCCAATATTCAGCGCATCGTTAAAGGCGGTGGCGATGTTTACTGCGTCCTGACCGGTCATGGCATCAGCCACCAGCAAAATATCTGAAGGCTTCACCCTGTCCCGAATACGGACAAGCTCCTGCATCAGCTCCGCATCAACGTGAAGCCGACCTGCGGTATCCAGAATCAAAGTATCCAGGCCTTCCCGGTGCGCCTGATTTCTGGCTTCCATGCAGATATCAACCGGATCCATGTCCTGTGTTGACGGAAACACCGGAATTGAGAGCTGCTCGCCAAGCTTCTTTAGCTGTTCAATAGCCGCTGGACGATATACATCAGCGGGAACCAGATATGGCTTTTTTCCTTTTTTTCTTAAGAATATCGCAAGCTTTCCGGCTGTTGTGGTTTTCCCGGAGCCCTGAAGCCCAATGAGCATGATGGAAACTGGTCTTTCGCCTGACAGGTTCAGATCCTCCTGCCGGGAACCCATCAACCGAGTCAGTTCATCGTTGACAATCTTGACTACCTGCTGGCCAGGCGTCAGACTGGACATGACTTCCTGACCCAAAGCCCGGTCCTTGATATCGGCGACAAATTTTTTGACCACCTTATAGTGGACATCTGCCTCAAGAAGCGCCAATCGCACTTCTTTCAATCCATCCTGAATATTTTTTTCGGACAGCGTTCCATGACCCTTGAGCTGTTTAAAAATAGCATTCAGTTTGTCGCTGAGATTGTCAAACATAAAATTCACCTTGTGGTATTACTAAATCCTTGAAAATAGTATGGGAGAAGTGGTATGTCAAGAAAATTGTTTATTTTTCATGAAAGGCCAAAATATGAAAACTGGCACGAACACATCCACACAGACGGACATCAAAAATCTGAGCAAGGAACAATTGGGAGCCTGGCTGGAGGAAAACGGAATCAAATCCTACCGCGCAGGTCAGATTTTCAAATGGGTATTTTCTCATCAGATTGACCAGTTTAACAGCATGACGGACCTGGGTCAAGAACTGCGAGAAAAACTTGCCGACCATTTTGTCATTTCCCGTCTGCAGACCGAAAGAGTTGAGACATCCATAGACGGTTCACAAAAGTACCTTTTCAGGCTGGCGGATGGCAATCATGTAGAGACGGTACTGATCCCTGAAAAAAACCACTTAACCCTGTGTATCTCCAGCCAGGTAGGTTGTGCAATGGGGTGCAGGTTTTGCCTGACAGCAAGAGACGGATTTGTTCGAAACCTTACGTCCGGCGAAATTGTTTCTCAGGTTCGGGATATCAAAAAGCATATCGGGACACAGCCCCTATCCAATATCGTCCTGATGGGGATGGGAGAGCCGCTTGCCAATTATGCGAATGTGGTTAAGGCCATTCGAATCCTGACGGACAGGGATTTCGGACTCGAATTTTCAACCCGCAAGGTTACCCTGTCCACAGCCGGCCTGGTTCCGGAACTGCTGCAACTGGGAAAAGATATCACAGTCAACCTTGCAGTATCGCTCAATGCAACGAACGACGACACCCGCAGCCAGTTAATGCCCATTAACAAAAAATATCCTATAGAAAATCTTCTGGAAGCTTGCATGAAGTATCCACTTGCACCCCGAAAGCGGATCACTTTTGAGTATATTTTACTCCGGGAAATTAACGATTCTCCGGAAGATGCCCTGCGTCTGACGAAACTGCTGCGGCCCATCAAGGCCAAAGTTAATCTGATTCCTTTCAACGAACACCCCGGCAGTATATTTCAAAGACCAGATGAAAAAAATATCCTGAAATTTCAGGATATACTGGTTCAGCACCACTATACAACCATGGTCAGAAACAGCAAGGGACAGGATATTTCCGCTGCCTGTGGGCAGTTAAGGGCAACCCATGAAATCGCTTGAAATTGAGATCAAGTTTTATGTACCGGACATTGATTCCATCCGCGCCAAAATCAGCTCTCTCGGAGCTGAGCTGAAGGACAGCGGCTTTGAAACCAACATCCTGTTTGATGATGAAGAGATGCGCCTTACTCAGGGAAAAAAACTGCTGCGACTCCGCCAGGATAGCCGCTGCCGGCTGACCGTAAAAGCACCGCCGGATGATCCGGATGATGTGGACACCACCAAAACCAATCAGTTTAAAATCTTCAGGGAAATGGAAGTGGGCGTGAGTGATTTTCAAACAATGATTGCCATTCTGGAGCAGCTTGGTTTTTATCCACGGCAGGTTTATGAAAAACAGCGGGAAACTTATCTTTTTAACCATACAGAGTTATGCCTGGACACCCTGCCCTATGGGCATTTTCTGGAAATAGAGGGAGGAAAAGACGATATCCGGAAGGCGGCTGAGACCATCGGTTTAAGCTGGGAAAAAAGAATAACTGCTAATTACATGTCCCTTTTTGCAACAATCCAGAAGCAGTTGAGTCTGCCATTTAACGACGTTACATTCGAAAATTTCAAAAAAATGGAAATAGATAAATTCCGGTTACATAAAATTCTGGAAGAAGGAATTTGGCGCCTTTAACTATTCAAGATAATATGTCGCGCAGGCATTATGGGATTCCCATGTGGTGACGCTGTAAAGATAAGCTGCCGTGGAATGAAAAGTATCCTTTAGCTCACGCGCAATATAAAGCGCCAGGTTTTCGGAGGATGGCGGAAAATGATCCCCAAAACCTTCCAGTTCATTCAAAAAACTGTGGTCCAGCTTCTCGACAATGCGTTTGACCTCCTGCTTGATCTCTCCAAAATCCAGCACCACGCCAGCCTCATTCAATTTTTTCCCCCGAATGCAAACCTCGACCTTCCAGTTATGACCATGAAGGTTTTCACATTTTTTATCCACCATTTTTAGTTGATGAGCAGCCGCAAAATGAGAAATGACTTTGAGTTCAAACATTATTTTCCCTCTGTGGAGCAGGACTACCTTCCGGCAGATCCTCCTTTTAAAATGTTTTTCAGTTTGGTTGAGAACTTGCCAGATTCCAGCCTTTTAAATTCCAATAGCAGATCTTCCTGTTTTTTACTGAGATGGGTAGGTGTTTTGATATCGACCTGTATGACCTGGTCGCCACGTCTGCCGTTTCTAAGAGAGGGAATTCCTTCCCCCGGAAAACGGAACAGCTCCCCTGGCTGCGTACCCTTTGGAATCTTCAGTACTTTTTCACCTTTTAGTGTCGGCACAGTAACTTCATCCCCCAAAGCCGCCTGAATAAATGAAATGGGAACCACGCAAATTACATCCACATTGTTTCTCTGAAAAAACTCGTGGGTATCAACGTGAATGAATACATAAAGATCACCGGGAGGTCCATTGTGGGAACCGGCTTCGCCTTCGCCGGTCAACCTGAGACGGGACCCGGTATCAACGCCGCCTGGAATTTTTACAGATACTTTTTTATGAATTAACACCTTGCCTGCGCCGTTGCATTCGGAGCATGGATTGGCAATGATCTGTCCCTGGCCACGACAAGATGGGCAGGTGGTTCTAACCGTGAAAAAGCCCTGACTACGGGAGACCTGGCCAGTTCCCTGGCAGTGCCTACAGGTTTCCGGATATGTTCCTGGCTTACAGGCGCTACCTTCACACTGCGGACAGGCCGCCGTCTTTTCAAGGTCAATTTCTGTTTCAGTTCCGAATGCTGCATCCATGAAACTGATGCGCATGTCGTAGCGAAGATCAGAACCTCTCTGAGTACGGCTCTGGGACCGATTGGCTCCGGAAAACCCAAACAGATCCTCAAAAATACCCCCGAAACTTGAAAAAATATCCTCAAATCCGCGAAATCCCGAAAATCCTGCACCCTCAAGCCCCTGATGGCCATATTGGTCATAAATCTGTCGTTTTTGAGGATCCTGAAGCACTTCATAAGCTTCAGCAGCTTCTTTAAACTTATCTTCAGCAACCTTGTTGCCGGGATTTTTATCCGGGTGGTACTTGATGGCCTGTTTTCGATAGGCAGATTTCAATTCGGTTTCTGTAGCATCCCGACCTACGTCAAGAATTTCGTAATAGTCCCTTTTGATCGTCATGGAGAATCCTGATAGTAATCGATACTGATGAATGAATGGAAAGTAAAGCCCGCATAAGTTAATATTCTCCAGAAACTAATGCAATAAATGATGTTGTCAACCCACAAACGGACGCCGAATCACCGTATCTTTAGCCCAGCGTTCATCATCCCGGAAGGAATACTCAATATTGTAATGAAGCCCTCTGCTTTCTTTTCTGTGCATGGCGCATTTGATGATCAACTCGGCAACCATCGCAAGGTTTCGCAGCTCAATCAGATCAGCAGACACCTTAAAATCCCAATAATATTCCTGAATTTCACTTTGAATGATTTCGATTCGGCGCCTTGCCCGGTTCAGTCGCTTATCCGAGCGAACAATTCCCACATAGTTCCACATAAAACGACGAATTTCATCCCAGTTTTGAGTGACCATGATCAGCTCATCACCATGTGTCGTACCGGCCTCATCCCAGTTGGGAGCATCTGGCATCGCCCTGAAATCCATGGTCTGAAGATCCTTTACAGCCTGCTCTGCTGCAGAATCAGCATACACCAGCGCTTCGATCAGGGAATTGCTAGCAAGCCGGTTGGCCCCATGAAGCCCTGTACAGGCTGTCTCCCCAATGGCATAAAGTCTGTGAATATCCGTGCGGCCAAAGATGTCCGTGGAAATGCCGCCGCACATATAATGGGCGGCAGGCACCACGGGAATGGGTCCGGCTGTCATATCCAAGCCAAAACTAAGGCATTTCTGATAAAGATTGGGAAATCGTGATTTGATAAATTCCGGTTTTTTATGAGAAATGTCGAGGTAAACTGAATCATCTCCACTTTTTTTCAATTCGGTGTCAATCGCACGGGCCACCACATCTCTACAGGCAAGATCTTTTTGGGGATCGTATTTTTCCATGAAAGCATGGCCTGCGGAATCCATAAGAATGCCGCCCTCTCCCCTTACTGCTTCAGAAATCAGAAAATTCTTGGCATCAGGATGATACAGGCAAGTGGGATGAAACTGAACAAACTCCAGATTTGCAACAGTAGCGCCTGCACGGTAGCCCATGGCAATGCCGTCTCCTGTTGCGATATCGGGATTACTGGTGTAGAGATAGACTTTTCCAGCGCCTCCAGTCGCCAAAAGGGTAATCTTGGCTTCAAAGGTATTGACCTGGTGGGTGAAACGATCCAGAACATACGCGCCGCAACAGAATGCCTCATGGGTTGTGGTCACCAGTCCGCGTTTCATTCGCGTGGAACATGTAATCAAGTCAATGGCGATATGATTTTCAATGACGCGGATGCGTTCATGTTCCCGGACATGCGCAACCAGAACTTTTTCCAGTTCCAGTCCTGTCATATCCTGGGCATGAATAATCCGTTTCTGGGAATGCCCCCCTTCACGGCCCAGATCAAAATTCGGAGCCCCCAGATGTCGCTTTTCTTCATTCAGATTGAACCTTACACCGAGATCAATGAGTTCGCGAATTCGATCTGGCCCTGATTTGACTACTTTTTCAACAACTTCCAGGTTACAAAGGCCATCTCCGGATATAAGGGTATCCTGAATATGAAGATCAAAAGAATCGACTTTGCTGAAAACAGAAGCAATTCCACCTTGAGCCTGAGTTGTGTTGCTGTCCATTATGCCTTTTTTGGTTATCAAAACCACTTCACCAAAATCAGCAGCCTTCAGGGCGAATGTCAAGCCGGCCACACCGCTGCCTATCACTAAAAAATCAGTTTGAATGTTCACAAGAATGCCTTTTATTGTTTTTTCATCAGCGAATCAACGAATACGACCGTTTACGTTTGGCGAATAATCCGATTAAAAAACCTGCCAGCAGCACAGCACCTCCTGCCAGAAACCATTTGAAATTTTGGTCAAATGTGGCTTTTCCGACTTCTGCTTCAAGCTGTTCGAGTTTTTTGCCCTGCTCGGAAAACCTGGTCATGGCATCTTCATAATCAGCTCTTAGCTTGACAACTTCCTGAGAATCCTTTTTCAACGTTTGGTAACTGTCATTCAGCGTCTGTAATTGTTTACTGCAATTCTGCTGAGCGGCGGCAAGCTTTCCGTTTTCTTCCTTCAGTCGGCTGACATCCTCCTGAGGCATCCCGGACTGGCCAACAATGTCTGCATATTTTTTTTCAAGCACCTTAAGCGCCAGAGAACTCGGTATCTGAGTCGATAGAAATCGGCTGAGGACCCATCCTTCCTTATCGTCCGAAAGCCGTATTTTTGTCCATTCGTCTCCGGACTGTAAGACATTCACCAGTTCTCCGGACATCATTGTACCGACGATTTTTTTATCGTTTCCAGGTTCCCTGCGCACAGTAAGTCTGATATTCTCGGAAACGTAAACATTTTCGGCCCACGATGTCGCAGCCAGCATTAAAATCAAGCACCCGATAAAAACAAAACGATTCATGGATATCTGCCTCCAAATTTGGGGTTTTCCCTGGTCAGCATCAGGGTTTGCTCTGAAACAGGGTATATTTTGATTTGAATCCCCTTGTTCTGTCAATAATTTCTTTTCAATTTGATGAGGGTATGGTATTTTTACAGGATATAAGAGAGATATTTAATACTATTGCTTGGATGACAGGGAATGATTGTTTTTGATTTAAAGTGCCCACAGGGCCATAAGTTTGAGGGCTGGTTTGATGATAGCAGCGCCTATGAGGATCAGAAAGATAGGGGATTGATATCCTGTCCGGTTTGCAATGACGCTGATATATCAAAGATGCCAACAGCATTTTCCATTAAATCTTCTCATCCTGATAAAACGATTTCCCTTCAGCAGAATGAATCTGCCAGGATAGAAAATAAAATTGCAGCTTTTATTGAGAATAATTTTGACAATGTAGGACCCAAGTTTGCCACAGAAGCATTAAAAATCCATTATGGCGTGACCGAACCCAGGAACATCAGGGGTACCAGCACACAAGAAGAAGAAAAAACGCTCAAAGAAGAAGGCGTTGAGTTTATCAAAATCCCCGTTGTTTCAGACGACGGGTGACAGGAGGCGGATAACAGACGACAGAAACAAATGAACCCTCTGTTTGTCCTCTGTCATCCGTCACAGGCGCCACATAATCGACACCCCGACATTGGGCAGGGAGGCGACATCTTTCCTTCCATCGCCTTGAGATACTCCTTTTCCAGGAATTCTTTTTGGACCCCATTATCAATATGATCCCAAGGCAACACCTCATTCAAAGACCGCTGACGCTGGTTATAAAATGCGAGGGAAAACCTGGGGGTTTCCTTGAATGTTTTTCCCCAGTCCCCCTTGTTGTGGACAGCCCTGATCAGCATATCCGATGCCCTGCGATCGCCTCTTGACAAAAACGCCTGAATTGCAGCTTCCTTGAAACTGTTCGCCTCAACCCGGACATTGGGAACATGTTTCAGACCACGGAAGATCATCGCCAGTTTTTTTTTCAACAGTGGCATTGCATCCATTGCAGCCCACTGGAACGGCGTAGCGGGTTTGGGAATAAATGCGTTGACACTGATGGTCATTTCACCGATGTGGCCCATAACCCTGCTACTTTCCAGAAAAGCATCCTTGACCTTTCGACAGAGGGTGACAATGGCTTCAACATCTTCGATGGTTTCCGTGGGAAGCCCAACCATAAAATAAAGCTTCAAGTTCGGAATGCCAGCCGCTACCAGCGCTGTAGTAGCGTTTAGAATTTGAGATTCCGTAATCCCCTTATTAATGACCCTGCGCATTCGCTCTGATCCGGCATCCGGCGCTATGGTGGCCGTCTTTACGCGGCTTTGCGCCATGGATGCAACCAGATCCGGAGTTAATGCATCCGCCCGAAGCGAGCTGAACGAAAGCTGTACCCCAATTTCCCGTGCTTGATCACAGAGGAAGCCCAAACCAGGAATATCCGATACTGCTGCACCGACCAAGCCGATTCTTGACGACATTTCCGCCCCCTTGCGAATGCACTCCTGCAGAAGTGGCAACGGCCTGAACCGCGGCGGACGGTAAACAAATCCTGCGGAA
>Ga0194052_1000902_pt1 | contig 18052 bp, 10 predicted proteins | sample SepL226m_MetaG_FD_160117 | JGI IMG/M metagenome (GOLD analysis project Ga0194052, IMG submission 160117) | Anoxic zone freshwater microbial communities from boreal shield lake in IISD Experimental Lakes Area, Ontario, Canada - Sep2016-L227-6m | ecosystem: Environmental > Aquatic > Freshwater >...
GGTAAAAAGTCCTTCCGGTGTCATAGGATGACAATCCTACCCCTCATACCTTCCCTGCCTCAATCCTTCCTACCCACTCAAAATAGCGAGGAGCCAAAGCTTTTCAGCCTACAAAGAGGGTGTTCAGACATTGATTCAGAAAGTGCATTCCGTCGGCAGCCATATCATTCTCTTCACTGCCACTCCTTATGCCGATCCCGGTCCAGCATTTCAACCTGGCATCGATCCAGCGACCAGGGATCAACTTTTATTGAAAGCCAACGCGCAGGCGGTTGAAGAAACTGCCGCCAACCCCAACAAGTTTGGTTATCGCAGTACCTATCCCTATTATGACCATGTCATGAAGATTTATGCCGACTGGCTTCTGAGCCTGAATGATCCGAAGAAGGATGTCTGGGTGATTGATATGCGCGGTGCGGTATTGCCAAAACTCAAGGAATGTTACGGGAGCGATCATATCCATCCCAATGCGAATGGTCATCATCTGATGGCTGAGACTTTTTTACAGCAATTGCCCCGAATCAAAAAAGATGCGGGTGAAAAATAATCGAACCCGGATGCAATTTTCCATGACGACATGTCTCTGAATCCTGCATTCAAGGATCTCTAGGTATGCGTTGATTTCCCTCCATCCAAGTTCCGGGAATTAGGGTTGCTGTGGGAGGTCTGACAACGACCAGTCCTCCCGCCATCAGCATTCCGTGAAGCAGGGAGAGAGCTTCGGCTCCCGCCAGTTTTCTATCCTGATAGATACCTGCAATCCCGCAATCAGGATCGAGCAGATCCATGCATAGGGAGGCAATTCCTTCGCGATGCCATCGTGAGAGGATTTTTGCCCCGGGCATGTGGTCTTCACTATAACAAAAGAGGAGTGCATCAGGACGATGGAGCCCGATCCATTGTGTCAAAGATGATTCGCTGACCGGAAATTCTTCGTGGTTGAAATGAAGCATTTTCTTGAAATTCTGTGCCGACACGGAAAAAGCCATTCTCCATCCATGATGCAGGATGGTGCTTATCCGGGTATTGAGGATCAGGGCTGGTTTTTCATATCCGGATTTTTTCAAATGCATCAGTACCAATTCCATGGACTGGGCGTGATTGCTCGAAACGGTCGATACCGTAACGGAATGGGGCTGACTGAAAAGGTCAACGCAGTGAAATCCAGTCGGTGATGGCGGAATACATGCGGTTTCAACGGGGAACGAGCGTATGAGCACTCCCTGGATTCCCTGATTCCGAAGCCTCTTCCAGAAACGCTCAGGTGAGTCCAACAGATCATTCAGGGGGAAATAACGGAGTTGATACCCGAGCATGGCGGCCCGCTCGCGGGCACCATGGAAGGGATCGCCTGATTGGAGGGAAGCCAGGCATTCCAGTTCGGAAGAGTGATTGGCCAGGTAAGCAATCGTGCCCTGAAAAGCTTTCTTCCTCCGGGACTCCCGGTAGGTTGCCAGTGCTGAAAGAATCGGATCGGGACGATAGCCCAGTTTGTCTGCAATCGCCCTGACCCGCTCACGGGTTGCATTGGAAATACCAGCCCTTCCTTTCAATGCACGTGCGGTGCAACTGATGCTGATGCCGGCTTCCGCAGCCACTTCCTTGAGGGTTACTCGTTTCATTGTCAGAGTTGCGTCACTGTTGACCTAAAATACATCTTGTTGATGTTGTGGCGGCTTGCCAAGCATTCTCAACCCCATCAACCCCTTATCCAATGAGCTTCCCCCTGTTTTCCTGTCTCAGAACTCTCAGCCTTGTTCTTCTCTTAATCGTTCCAGTCAGGGCGGAAAAGATACCTGTATCGTCCTGGAAAAAGGATGCAAACGGGGTGACTCTCTCGATGAATCCCGGCACACTGAGGCTCAATGTTTGCAATGAACGGGGCATCCGCGTCATCTACACTCCTTCCGCCTCCATTCCGGAGTTGCAGGATGTGGTGCAGATCAGGAAGTGGGAGCCGGTGGACTTTTCCGTGAAGGAATCTCTGGACACTATTGCGATTTTAACCGCGCAGGTGACGGCCATAGTTAATAAAGCCACGGGGGCGGTTGGATTTCAGGATGCCCGGGGGACTCCTCTTCTGAGCGAGTGGCAGCAGGGTGGGCGACTGATGAACCCGCGTGACTCGGAACCTAAAAATCTCTTTTCCATCGAACAGCGCTTCAATGCCGATACCAACGAGTTTCTCTACGGAATGGGTCAGTATCAGGAGGGTGTCTGGAACTGGCGGGGGATGCCTTTGGAACTCCGACAGCAGAACACTCAGATCGTCGTGCCGATGATGCTTTCAAGCCGTGGTTATGGACTCCTCTGGAATAATGCCTCGTGGTCTTTCTTGAACCCCTGTGACACCGTGATTCCTCTTCAGGGGAACGATCTTCCAAAGGAAACCGGTGTTCCCAAGGCGACTGAAGATCTGGCAGCGGCGGCACTCAAGGTCGGAACAAATGGAGCGACTGCGAGTCCGACTCCCAAACCGACCCCAAAACCGCTGGCCATCCACACAGGCAGCTTCACCCCGCAGGAATCGGGCGAGTTCGTCTTCTTTGCATCCAATGGAAATCGGAGTCAGGAGCTGAGTATTCAGATCAACAGCAACACGATTGCCGGGATCACCAACATGTGGACTCCTTATGCGATCTCCGGCGTTTCTTCGTTGAAAGCCGGTGAACCGGTTTCCGTGACGGTGCGTGGGGGAGGGGATCAAGTCGTTCTTTCCGTCCGTCCGAAACAGGATGACCGAACCATCTTCCGCTCCTCGACGGCGGAAGTGCTCGACTACACCTTTTTCTATGGGCCGTCATTGGAGACGGTAATCGCCGGATACCGCGAAGCGACCGGGGCAGCCCCTCTTCTCCCTCGTTGGGCTTACGGCTTCTGGCAGTGTCGGGAACGATACAACACCCAGCAGGAGTTGATTGATGCCGTTGAGGGATACCGTTCCCGTCATCTCCCTGTCGATTTGATCGTTCAGGACTGGTTCTACTGGGGTAAATACGGTTGGGGTTCCTATCAGATGGAGGAAGCCCGCTATCCGGATCCGAAGGCCATGATCCAGGCAGTTCATGACCATCATATGAAGTATATGGTCTCGGTCTGGCCCAATCCCCATGGCAAGGCGGGTGATGCTCTGAAAGTCATGCATGGCGTCGTCGGTAACTCATCCTACTACGATCCAACCAATCCAGATGCCCGATCACTCCGGTGGGAATTCCTCAACGAGGCTTTCTTCTCGATTGGTACGGATGCATGGTGGCAGGACGCTGCCGAACCAGGGGATGACGGGAACTCAATGGAAGGTGCCAAAATCTTTCTTGGATCGGGAAGTCTATGGCGTAATGCCTATCCTCTCTTCCATAGTCAATGCATCTTCGACGGTCAGCGGGCCACCAATCCCGAAAAACGAGTCTGCAATCTGACCCGCTCCGCCTTTCTTGGTCAGCAGCGTTATGCAACGGTTGCCTGGTCGGGTGATGTCGGCAGTGATTGGACAACTTTCCGCAGGCAGATTGCCGCAGGACTCAATTTCTGCATGGCTGGAATCCCTTACTGGACGACCGATTGCGGAGGGTTCTTCCGCCGAGGCACACAGTCTCCTGATGCCAACGAAACCCAGATCCGATGGTTCGAGTGGAGCACATTCTCTCCCATTCTAAGGATCCACGGGTACAAGACGCATACCGAATTTTGGAACTGGTTGCCCGAGACGCAGAGGATCCTCACGGATTATGACAAATTCCGGTACAGGATGCTCCCGTACAACTATTCGGTGGCCTGGCAGGTGACCTCTTCAGGATCAACGATTATGCGAGCTCTACCCATGGACTTCCGTGAGGATCCGGCTGCCTTGGCAATTTCCGACGAGTATTGCTTCGGTCCCTCCCTCCTAGTGGCTCCCGTCACGGAAGCGAAAGCCGATCACCGCCAAGTCTACCTGCCGAAAGGCTGCGACTGGTATGATTTTTGGAGTGGTGATCGCGTTCCAGGTGGATCGAGCATCAAGGCCGCGGCACCCGTTGACAGGATTCCCCTGTATGCCAAGGCTGGTGCCATCATACCGCTTGGTCCCGAGATGGAGTGGAACGATCAAAAGCCTTGCGATCCGATCGAGTTGCGGATCTATCTCGGAGCCGACGGTGCTTTCATCCTCTACGAGGATGAGGGGGATAGTTACCGCTATGAAAAGGGTGATTATTCCACGATTCCGATTTCATGGAGTGAAAAGGATCAGACTCTGACGATCGGTGATCGGAAAGGCTCATTTCCGCAGATGCTCCAGGAGCACACCTTCCATGTTGTCTGGGTTGCTCCAGGTCATGGCATCGGAATGTCGGAGTTAAAGGCAGATCAGGAAGTTGCCTACAAGGGGAAAGCCATTCAGATCAAGAAGCGTTAGTCAACAGAGACAATCCTATGATGCGTTCCATGAACCGATCTTTCCTAAAGTTAGTGTTATCCCTGTGCCTGCTTGTCGCAGGCAATCTCACTGCCCAAACCAATACTCCCGACACCTCAGTCTGGCGTAATCCCAAGAAGCCGCTTGGGGAACGGGTGCAGGCATTGATGTCTCAACTGACTCTCAAGGAAAAAATCTCGTTGCTTTACTGGCTTGCTCCACCCATAGACCGTCTTGGTATTCCAGAATATCACACTGGCAATGAGTGTCTGCACGGATTAGTGCGTCCCGGTAGCTTCACGGTCTTTCCACAGGCTATCGGGATGGCTGCGACCTTCGACCCCGAACTCATCCACGGTGTTGCATCAGCTATTTCCGATGAGGCGCGAGCGAAATGGAATGTCACCGGAGGCAAGCATCTCGGCCTTTATTCCGATGTCCTCACGGTCTGGTCTCCCGTTGTGAACATGGCCCGTGATCCCCGATGGGGACGCACTCAGGAAACCTATGGAGAGGATCCCTGGCTGACAAGCCGCATGGGGGTTGCCTTTGTTAAGGGATTGCAGGGTGATGACCCGCGCTACCTCAAGTTGATCTCAACGCCCAAACATTTCGCCGGCAACAACGAAGAGCATGGTCGCATGGGGAAGAACATCATCTGTGACGAGCGCTATCTTCGGGAATACGAACTCTTTTCGTTTCGTGCGTGTGTGAAGGAGGGTAAGGCGGAATCCATCATGGCTTCCTATACCGCGATCAATGGCATTCCCTCTGTCGCGAATAAATGGCTGCTGACCGATGTTCTTAGAAAAGATTGGGGCTTCAAGGGGTATGTCGTGAGCGATTGTGGTGCGGTTTCCCATGTTGTGGATGCCTTTCACTATGCCGCCACACCCGAGGAGGCCATCGCTGCCTGCTTGAACGCCGGACTGGACATGGAGGGAGGGTATTTCGCGAAATATCCTGATGTGGTGAACAAATACCTTGGCAATGCGTTGCAACAAGGTCTCGTTAAACAAGAAGTGATGGATAGAGCCTTAGGGCGAATCCTTACCGGACGTTTCCGGCTAGGCATTTATGATCCGCCTGATCGTGTCCCCTATTCCAAAATTCCTGAATCGGTCATCTGTTCTCCGGAACATATTACTCTTGCGAGGAGAGTGGCCGAGGAATCGATGGTTTTGCTCAGGAACGAACCTTTTGGAGGAAAACCTCTGCTTCCTATCAATTCCTCCATGGTGAAACGGATGGCTGTTGTGGGTCCCAACGCAAATGCTGTCAATTTAGGTGATTACTCAGGTAGTCCGAAAAGTAGTGTTTCTCCGTTGGAGGGACTCCGCAAACGCGCTGCATCCACTGGTATCACCATCGATTTTCACCCATGGGAATCGACCAACGAAGAGGTTGTTCCATCGGTAAGCCTTCTTCCACAGTCTGGCAGCACGAATCAATCTGGAAAGGAAACGGGACTATTAGGGTCTTATTATGATTCCACGAACTGCACTGGGACACCGGTTTCCAAACGAACGGATCACCGGATCAGTTTCGACTGGGCACACATCGAGCCTGATCCCCTTGCTTCTAGTTCCAACTTCGGAGTTGTCTGGGAGGGAAAAATTCATTGCAGCCAACCCGGCTTTTACACCTTCTCCCTGGCCGGAGACGGTGGGTTCTCCCTCAAGTTGGATGGTAGGGAGGTAATTTCGAAGCTTAAGGAAAATTCCAGTACAAGACGGAGCGTAAGTGGGAGGGTGCATTTTGACGAATCGGGAGATCATCCTGTCCGTATAGAATACCATCATGACGGCGGCGAGACGGGATTGGCTTTTAACTGGATTCCCGCCCCAGCCCCCGGGGATCTCTCGTATCTAAAGAATGCCGATCTCGTCGTTGCAGTGATGGGCATCAGCACCGAGTGGGAAATCGAGGGAAAAGACCGCAAGACGCTCGGGCTACCGCCCGAGCAGCAGTCATTTCTCGAAAAGGCCCTCAAGGTGAATCCACGCCTCGTACTGGTCACCGAAAGCGGTACTCCCCTGGCGATGCCTTGGGCTGCCACGAACATTCCCTCCATCGTGCAGGCTTGGTATCCTGGTCAGGAAGGAGGAGAGGCGATCGCCGATGTCCTTTTCGGTGATTATAACCCCGCAGGCCGTCTTCCGTTGACCTTTTACGCGGATGATTCGCAACTCCGTCCCATGCAGGAGTATGACATCACTAAGGGACGCACCTACATGTACCTCAAGGAAAAACCGGCCTATGCCTTCGGTCATGGACTGAGCTACACAACATTCAAATATTCCAAATTCAAACTCTCGAAATCCGAGGCTCATCCCGGCGAGCAGATTACTCTTTCCGTGGATGTGACGAATACCGGGGAGCGGGATGGCGACGAGGTTGTTCAGGCTTATGTCCATGCACTCAAACCGAGCGTGCCGATGCCACTGAAGCAACTTTGGGCCTTCCGGCGGGTTTCCATTCCCAAGGGAGAGACAAAAACCGTCAACTTGGATCTGGAAACCAAAAATTTCGGTCGTTGGGACAAGGAGAAGCAATTATTCATCGTGGAACCGGGAGTTTATGATGTCGAAGTCGGCAGTGCATCGGATGATATCCGGGGAAGGGGGCTGCTCTCACTGAGCAATGATTAGGATTAGCCAAAAAAAGTTCTGGATATTATTCTCTTCAGAATTATCCCCCCATCCCATGAAGTTCTCCCCCGTTTCTGCGACCTATTCATTCTCACTGCCACGCCCCGTAATTTTTTTGGCATTGTTTTTTTTGGCTATTGCTGGTGTTCGCACAACGACAGCCAACTCTGAGATCTTTCCCGCCGAGCCTGCAGCGAAATCCGCCATTGATTGGAAGGATGGATATTTTGTCATCAACGGAAAACCAACCTTCCTGACTTCCGGTGAGATGCATTATGCGCGTATTCCCCGCGAGCTTTGGAAGGACAGGATCTGGCGATCGAAGATGATGGGGTTCAATACCATGCAGATGTATGTCTTCTGGAATGCCACCGAGGACAAGGAAGGGCACTGGACCACCGAGGACAATATTGATCTCGATGAGTGGCTCACGGAGGTCCAAAAGGCCGATATGTATGCCATTGTGCGGGTAGGGCCCTATTCCTGTGCGGAGTGGGAGCATGGAGGATTCCCTGCATGGTTGACGGCGAAACCCGGTATGACGCTCCGGGACAGTGGTCCGGAGTTTTTAAAATATTGTGATCCTCATCTGGCCTTCGTGGAAAAAATCGTCGCCAAGCATCAGATCAATCATGGCGGCAATGTGATCATGGTTCAGCTGGAAAACGAACACATGAAGGGAGGGTGGGGCACGGATGCCAATGACTACCTGACGCATCTTTATCAGGAGGCTCGAAAGAATGGACTCGAGATTCCACTCTTTTATTCGGGGTTGCATCATGGTGGAGATCCCTCAGGTGAGACTCCGTATAAAGTTGGCACATCACCTTGGTTCAGCACTGAGTTCTGGACCGGATGGATCGGAAAATATGGAGATATGGATCCGGCAATGCTTCAGCAGAAAATCGCAGGAACCTGGAAGATCATCGGATTTGGCGGCGCGGGATATGATTACTACATGGTCCACGGGGGAACGGACTTTGGTTATTCAGGAGACACCTTCATGACCTCCTACGATTACTCCGCGCCGATTGGGGAAACAGGGCAGTTTCACAATTTTTATCACTATGCTAAACGGGCGGCCTGGCTCGCACGGAGTTTCTCCGATCTGCTGACGGGGAGTCATGATGATCCCGAGTTAGTCAAAGCCGACGCCGCTGGACTCAGGGTCAGCACTCGGACGAATCCCAAGGAGGGTTCGCTCGTGATCATCGATAATTTCAAGAACAAGGTTGATCTAAGCAAGCTGCCCGAGATTCCTCCGGATGCGAGTGCTTACCAGGCGCCAAGCGCCGACAAGAGCGGATCGGTGACGACCCGAGTAACTGTCAATGGGGTGAGCCTGCCGCACAACGGGAGTCTCCGGGTTTCAGCAACAGACCCACAAGTCCTCCTGCTGAATGTTCCTTGGACTGACAAGAAAAAGTTCGATTCGATCTGTGCAAATGTCCTGCTAAAAACCGAGATAGGGAGCAAGACCACACTTATCTGCTATGGTGCACCGGGCGATCACGGAGAGATCACGGTTTCCCATGAGAAAGGAAAAGAGTCGAAGACCTACGATTTCACCTATCCCAAGGATGACTCTGTGCAGGAAGTGACGATTGATTCCGGTGATGGTCATCAGGCCCTCATACTCGTCATGAATACTGAAAGTACCAAGAAGACATGGTTGGCAGGAGGCAAGCTGTATGTTGGGCCTACCTTTGTCCGTGAAGATGGCTCCACCGAGTGGCCCCTCGAGGGAGGAAACGGAGTAGTCTACACCGATACGGGAAAACAGGAGATTTCATCAGATGCAAAGTCACTGCCGGATCTGCCCAAATTAACGAATTGGTTGTGGCGCGATGCGGCTCCGGAGCGCGTTGCGGAACTCGATTGCTCCTCTTGGATGAAGAGCGATGGTCCTGTTCCGATGGGTCGTCTTGACGGGTTCCAAAACCGATATGGTTGGTATCGCACGACGATCCCATCCGATAAAGATCAGACCATCGCCCTCAAGCTATCCGGATACCGGGGAGCCTTTCTAATCTGGCTCAACGGAGTACTGCAGGAAAACTTTGAGCATCTTTCCTTGAAAAAAGGAGAGAATGATCTAGCCGTTCTCGTTAAAGCCGATCCCCGTCCAAAGTGGTTTAACTTTACCGGTCCGCCGATGGACGGAGGCTATAAGGGAATCTGGGGAGGAATCAGTACAGACTCAAAGGGAGTGGAACTTCCTCTAGGCCCGTGGTTCCAGTGGATGTCGCCCAAGGATGGTGGTAAAGATTCCGATGATCCGGCGCAATTCTCCCTGCCTGATTACAAACAGGATGCTGCCTGGAAGCCCGCCAATCCTCCGACACAAATCAGGGGTCACAATGTTTTCCGATCCACTTTTGAACTCAAAGAGGGTGATGCCGATTGCTACCTGAAGCTAGAGGGAGCCCCCGGGATGATCATGTATTTGAATGGTAAGCCTTATGAGGTTGGAGGGGCGAACACCAAACTTCTGGTCGGAACGAATGCCCTCAGTCTTGTGGGTGATATCCGCAAGGCAGGAACGGTGATGACTCCAAAGCTCACGCTTTGGCACAACTCCCCGATTGCTCATCAAGTCTGGTATCTGCGCAGTGGCCTGGATGGATTGGAAGAAACGGCTGTCGTCGGACGCGTCACGAACTGGTCGGATTTTCTGACTCATAAGCCATGGAGTGAAGGGCTTCCAACACAAGGAGGCTTGCCGACTTTCTGGAAAACTTCGTTTGCCTACCATCCTCCGGTAGATGCGCGTGAAACGATTGGCCTGACAAAAACGAAGGAATTCCTAGCTTCCAAGAACTGGGAGCATTCAGGACATGTCTGGCTGAATGGTCACAATCTTGGCGAGGCGCCCCAGGACGAACCCCTCTACATGCCTGAATGCTGGCTCAAGGATGGGGAGAATACGCTCGTGATTTTTGATATGAATGGGAATTCTCCCAATGGTATCGAACTGAAACGGTTGGAAGGGTATGCCGTGAAACGCATGAGAAATTAGCCTGATCGATGGAGTTTCCGATAATCACGGGGGCTTTTCCCGGTCCAGCGTTTAAAGGCAGAGGAAAAGACCGCAGGCTCTTGGTACCCGCAACTTCTAGCTATGGCAGCAATTTCCTCATCCGTTTCCAAGAGCATTTTTTCCGCGCTGTTCCTCCTGATTTTCTGCAAGAAAGATCCGGGTGAATCTCCAGATTCTTTCTGCATGGCCACCTCAAACGAGCGTCGGGACATACCTGCCAAGCGTGCCAGTTCTCCGGCATTTAGTTCAGTTCCGGGATTGCTTCTCAAGAAGGCCATGACCCTTGTGACCCCCGATCCCGAGCGGATGCTGGTTTCTCGTTCATGCAATTTTGCAGCGACTCGGTGTGAGCCGGGTATCTGTTGATTTTTGGAAAGTATTTCCAATAAGAGGGAACCAGCCCGTAATCCGATTTCTCTCAATGGGAGTTCAAAACTGGAGATTTCCATTCCCAAGTAAAGCGACTCCATACGCGAATTGCCGACGCCAATCACAGCAAGATCAAGGGGTATTCTAAGTCCCAAATCCTGTGCAGTGAGTATGGCTAGTCTGGCTAAGCGATCAGAAGAACAGAGCAATCCTGCTGGACTAGATAGGGAGGAGATGAATTCCCTGAGCATGGGGGCGGAAAATTCGTTGCTCCCACGAGCGGTATAACCGCGGCTGGCTGCGGTATGGCTATAAGCTTTCCAGAGTTGAGTTGAGTCAGATGGACCCGATGCACCCAGATAACCAAGCGATTTCACCCCCTGATTGAGGAGTGTGGATACAGCTTCTTTTCCTATTCCCTCGCGATCTGTGTCGACCGAAGGAATTTTCTCCCCCGCTGCACTTCCGAGTTGGACAACTGGTACACCTTTAATTTGCAGGCTCTCCAACCAGAGAGGGCTTATAAATTCCCCAATAGCACCGGCTAGTTTATCCAAGTTGGCTAGTTTCCTCAAATGTGTCTCATATCCGCCACTCAGGATGAGGAGTTCAGCAGAGTCTCCAAAGGGAAGTATACTTCTGCGGATTCCCTGAACGAGCTCGATCCCCTGGTCTGAGAGATGAGGGATAGCAAGAGCGATAAAGCGTTTTTGAGGGGCGATTTCTGATTTTGATTCGCCTTTATTGCGCATATTCGTAAATAATAAATACGCAACTACGCAAAGACAATGCTCAAAATGTTGGTATGATGAATCTGTATGAAAAAAGCACTCATTACAGGAATCACCGGTCAGGATGGTTCCTACCTAGCAGAGCTTCTGCTCACCAAGGGATACGAGGTACACGGCATCATCCGCCGCGCCTCGAGCTTCAATACCAGCCGTATCAATCATCTCTACAGTGATCCCCACATTCATGGGACGCGTCTCTTTCTGCATTATGGCGATCTGGCGGATTCCTCACAGATGACCAAATTACTCTATGAGCTCCGTCCCGATGAGATTTATAATTTGGGGGCACAGAGTCATGTCAGGGTTTCCTTTGACATTCCTGAATACACTGGTGATGTCACGGGGTTGAGCACAGTACGACTGTTGGAGGCAATCAGGGAATCGGGGTTGACTCAGGATGTCCGGTTTTATCAGGCTTCCTCATCGGAAATGTTCGGAAAGGTTCACGAAGTGCCGCAAAGCGAAACGACCCCATTCCATCCCCGTTCTCCTTATGGTTGTGCCAAGGTCTTTGCCTACTGGCTCACGGCAAATTACCGTGAAGCCTACAATCTTCATGCTTCCAATGGCATCCTCTTCAACCACGAAAGTCCACGCCGTGGTGAGACCTTTGTCACCCGTAAGATCACCCGTGCTGCCACCCGCATCAAGATGGGCCTTCAGAACGAACTCTTCCTAGGCAATCTCGATGCGCAACGCGACTGGGGCTACGCCAAGGAATATGTCGAGGTAATGTGGCTGATGCTTCAGCAGGATAAGGCGGGTGATTATGTCTGTGCTACCGGCGAGACGCACACGATCAGGGCTTTCTGCGAGGAGTGTTTCGGCCTCCTCGATCTCGACTGGCAGAAATATGTGAAATATGACGAGCGCTACGAGCGCCCGAGTGAAGTCGATTTACTCATCGGCGATCCTTCCAAGCTCAAGAAGCAGATCGGATGGGAGTCCAAAGTCAAATTCAAAGAACTTGTCCGCATTATGACGGAGGCCGATTTGGAACTCGCGCGCCGCGAGCTTGCCTACCAAAATCTCGGGGATGTTTCTGATGGGAATCTCACTCCTCCCTGATTGAACGGATGAATACTTCCTCACGCATTCATCTGGCCGGACATGGAGGCATGGTCGGGTCAGCTTTGGTACGGGCTCTGCGAGCTCGTGGTTTCAATCATCTCCTGCTCTTATCCCGTCACGAGCTGGATCTCTGTGATGCAGTCGCCGTGCGTGAGTTTTATCAACGGGAAAAGCCGGAGGTGGTCATCGTCGCTGCGGCTCGTGTCGGAGGGATCCACGCCAACAGCACCTATCCTGCCGAATTCCTTCATGAGAATCTTGCCGTGGCTCACAATACCATTCATGAAGCCTGGCGTAGTGGGGTGAAGAGGCTTCTTTTCTTGGGAAGCTCCTGCATCTACCCCCGAGAGGCACCACAACCAATGAAGGAGGAATGCCTTCTGACCTCACCGCTCGAACCGACGAATGAAGCTTATGCAATTGCCAAAATCGCAGGACTCAAATTGTGCCAGTACTATCGCAAGCAATACGGAGTGCTTTTTCACTCGGCCATGCCGACCAACCTCTATGGGCCTGGTGATAATTATCATCCCGAGAACTCCCATGTGCTTCCTGCGCTGATCCGTCGTTTCCATGAAGCAGTGCGTGATGGTTCGCCGGCTGTCACTCTTTGGGGTACGGGGTCTGCCCGACGGGAGTTTCTTCATGTGGAGGATCTGGTTACAGGTCTATTGAGTGTGCTTGAGATGAAAGATCCGCCAGATTGGATCAATGTTGGTTACGGTACTGATGTGACCATCCGTGAACTTGCCAAATTAATAGCCAAGGTGACGGGATTCGCTGGTAACCTTGATTGGGACGCATCCAAGCCTGATGGCACTCCGCGCAAGCTCATGGACAGCTCCAAGCTGCTCGCTATGGGTTGGAGGCCAAAATATGATCTCGAGTCAGGTATTCGGGATGCCTATGCGGATTTTTTCACAAGTCAATCCAGCGGTGGGTTGAGGGAGCTATAAGCAGAGAGGGTATTTTTTCCCCTGAAAAAGAAGGGGCGCAGTCTGTGAAATCACTTTTGTTTCATCCAGAAACAAAAGAGGATTTCATGTTTCATCTCATGAACTTCCCCCTTCGTGGTCTGCTCGTGCTGGCAAGTCTTTTGACGCCGGTTTTTCTGAATACTGTCAGAGCCGCTGACGCCCCGCCCGATCCAAGATCTGACACGGCAACGGCGCAGGCCACCAAACTGATCACTCAGATGACGACGGAAGAGAAACTTCTTCAGCTTCTTTCTTATAAGCCGAACGGAGTGCCACGACTAGGGATTCCGAATCTCGAAGCGGGTGAGGCACTGCACGGTGTTGTTAGCAAGGGCTGCACGGTTTTTCCCGCGTCCATTGCTCTCGGTGCAACTTGGGACACGGATCTCATTGGCAGGATCGCTTCGGTGATTGCCAAAGAAGGTCGTGCCGTGGGTTTGGGGCAGGCTTTCACTCCGATGCTAGGTCTGGCCCGCGATCCGCGCTGGGGGCGCATCGAGGAGTCTTACGGTGAAGATCCCTATGCAGTGAGCCGTATTGCAGTTTCCTACATCTCGAATCTTCAGGGGCTGGGATCCGAGCGTTTTGGAAAGGAGAAGATGATTGCCACACCGAAGCATTTCGTGGCGGATGGGGAGCCATGGGCGGGGTCGAATGGGGAGGATTTTGAAATTTCCGAACGCGTGCTTCGCGAGGTCTTCATGCAGCCTTTCGAAGCCGCTGTGAAAGAAGCGATGACCGGTTCGATCATGCCCGCCCATCATGCGCTGAATGGTGTTCCCTGCCATGTCAACTCATGGTTACTCGATACCCTCCTCCGCAAGGAATGGGGGTTTCGGGGATTTATCACCTCCGACATGGGAGATATTCCCAAGGTTGCCGGTGGGCATAAGTATGCAAAGGACTCTCAGGATGCGGCAGTCAGAGCCCTCATAGCGGGGGTCGATATGGAGTTAGTCGGCAATCTCTACATGAAGGATCTCCGTAAAGCGCTCCTAGATGGGAAAGTCCCGATAGAAGTCATCGACAAGGCCGCAACCCGCGTTCTCACCGAGAAAATCGAGTTGCTGGGACTAGGCACACCGCAGACGAATGCCGAGGCTGCGACTTCTCCCCAGCCCGGCGATGCAACCAGGAAAGAGATCACCAGTTATAAGGGAACCGATGATGTCTGGGCCAAGTTGATCGAAGCGGGGAAATTCAACACTCCCGAAAACGCAAAACGGGCTGATTGGAAGGAAGTGCTCAATGATCCCAAACATGATGCCCTGGCCTTTGAGGCTGCGCAGAAGGTGATTACTCTGCTTAAAAACGAAAACAATCTCCTTCCCCTTGACAAGGGAAAATTCAGGCATCTGCTGCTCGTGGGGCCGCTTGCCAAGGATCGGAACTTTGGTGGGTATTCCAATGGATCACCAAAGTCAGCGGTCACGATTTTCGATGCTCTGAAAACCGCTCTGCCGGAAGGGGCCTTTGACTTTGAGGAAGGATGCACGCTCAAGGATGGCGATGAGTCAAAGCTTTCCAAAGCCGTGGCTGCAGCCTCCCTCGCCGATATCATTGTGGCCGTAGTTGGCCATACGCGAGGACAGGTCGGAGAGAATAAGGATCGGGACAACCTTGATCTGATCGGAGGTCAGGAAAAACTGGTCGAGGCGATGCAGTCGACTGGCAAGCCTGTTGTCGTGGTTCTCTCGAATGGAGCACCGCTGACGATCAACTGGATTGCCGGGCATGTGCCGGCCATTTTGGAAGCATGGTATGGTGGACAGGCTGGGGGAACTGCGGTGGCACAGGCACTTTTTGGAGAGATCAATCCTGGAGGCAAACTCCCGGTCACCTTTCCCAAGAACATCGGGCAGGTTCCTTGTTACTATAATCATTATCCCCTTACCGGCCCCGGCGAGTATTATGAATCCAAACTTGGGGTTCTCTATCCCTTCGGTCACGGACTCAGTTATACGACCTTTGCCTTCAGTGATCTGAAAATCACTCCTGAATCCATCACCCCGAACCAGACAGCGATGGTCTCATGCAAAGTCACCAATACCGGAAAACTCGCTGGGGATGAAGTTGTCCAGATGTATGTACGGCAGGATTTTACATCGCTGGTTCGTCCTGTTCTTTCCCTTCGTGGATTTCAACGCATCACCCTGCAACCGGGTGAATCAAAGGAAGTCAAGTTCCCTGTTTCCTTTGAAGATTATAAATTCTGGAAGGAGGGGAGATGGGTTTCAGAGACCGGCGAACTCAAGATAATGATCGGCTCTTCCTCTGTTAATCTTCCATTAAAAGGCCTCTTGAAACTTCAGTAGGTAGCGCGGTTTAAGAAGGGTGATCATCCTGCCAATGATGGGAAGGTGAAGATCCACTCCATTTTTTATAAGCCGTGGAAAAGGCAAACGGATTGGAATAGCCGACTGACTCGGCAACGGCAGAGACCTTGAGTCTTTGATTCAAAAGCAAAGTTTCAGCCCGTCTCATCCTGAGTAGAGTAAGATGTTTCATGGGACTCCTGCCGGTCTCAGAAAGGCAAATTCGCCTGAGATGTTCCGAAGAGACTCCGGCAACCCGGGCAAGCTCGTTTAATGTCCACGGATATGCCAGATAGCCATCCACCTTTTCCCAAAGAAAATGGAGTCGCCCACCAGTCTTGCCTCTCTCGGTTGTTGCATTCCAGTAGGAACCGATCAGCGAGGCCCATTGGGTGGCAAAAATCTGCTCATTATGCCCATTGACCTCGCGATACAGACCGTCGACTGCAGAGCTCAGAGGAAGTGCCTGATTGTAACAGATAAGATGACAGTCGGTGGGGAGCTTCTGCAGCCATCGGGGTGGTTCTGCATAGATGGTCCAGACAAAATCCCAAGGATGACCAGGAAGTGCCCGATATGCTCGTGGTGATCCTTTCGGGCAAAGGTAAGCTTCTCCTGCGCGGCAAATTTCCCACCTGTCATTTAGCAGTACATGCCCTTGACCACCGATGCAGGCCAGAGCAAATCCCCTTGGATTTATTGATGTGGACATTGAGTAGGGACTTTCCGCCCGCGAGACTCCCAGGAGAGCAATGCCGAAGTGCGATAATTTTGGGCATTGCTCCGATCGTACAATCTTTTCCTGAGTTTTGGATCCCAGAATATGGATCTCCTTCCGAGAATGAGTCATGTGTTTCATGGATATCGACTCGAGGTATTCACGAAAAGTTCAAATGTGGATTTTACAAAGATCGAGGTGTGTCTGAACTATTCCACTTTCTCGTTTTTGAATTTAGATGTTAAACTTTATACCCCCCCTATGAAATTGCATCTTTGTTCCGTTGTCCCGATTCGGATCTTCCGATCGTTGCTAGTCCTAACGCTGCTATTCTCCCTATCGCATGTTTTAGGTCAGGGCATTTCCAGCAATCAGATAGCATCCCTACCGGCTCCCTGGCCGCCGCCGCATGATGCAAAAGATTCCCCATTTGCCAAGATGCCATGCACTTCCTATGCGGGTTACAGTGTCAGCAACAATCCTGTAAACCCTCTCTGGGGTGAGAGTGATCCATGGGATTTTGGACCACGAAAGGTGGATTTTGATAGTCAGGGAGTTCGCACGCCCAATCAGATTCCTGCTCCCGGAATTCATCCGCGCATTTATTGTACACCGGCAGACCATGACGACATTGCCTACCGTTTGAAGGAGACCCAGTGCGGCCGTGAGATGTGGAGGAACCTCCTTTGCCAAGTCAACTACATGAAGGGGATGTTTGACCCCAAGGCCGACTACGCCCAACCGAATCCGTACAGCGGAAAGAAGGATCGAATTGATTTCGGCAGGTTGCAGTCGGGCAAGACCGAAGCCGCTGGGAAACGCTACCAGGCACTTGTCCTGGGTGACATGAGCCAGAAGACCGAAGGGTTCTGGCACGTCTTCCCGCTGGAGGCCTTCCGCTGCTGGATCGAGAACGATACCGTCGCCGCCAAGGATCTCGCCTCGGCCGTCACGACGGCGCTCAAAATCGAGCAGGGGAAGCGTGCGGCGAATCCCAAGCTGATGAACGGCCCCCTGGAACAGCCGATCGCCGGGATCCACCTCGGGTACACCTACGACTTCCTTCACACTTTCCTCACGTCGGTTCAGCGGAAACTTCTGCATGACGAGATCGCTAACGGAACCTGGAACCACGACAATTACGGAACCTTCAACGATGCGGTGAACAGCATCAGCAACTGGGCCACCTTCTCCTACTGGCTGATCCCGACGCTCGCCATCGAGGGAGAGCCTGGATTCAACGATCTGAAAGTCCGCGGGTTGTACCGCGGTTGGCGCAACCTGATGACCTACGGATGGTTTCCTTCCGGGGTGGCTTACGAGGCGGAGGCCAAAAACCAACTCGGGGGCGATGGCATATTGGCTTTTACCCTCCGGTGCAACGACTACGGGTTTGACAATCTCGCTACCCATCCCAATGCCCGGGCGAATGTGAACCGCTTTACCCCGCACAGCGTCATCCCGACACGGGACGGCTTCGTAAAGTACGATCTGCTGGGTGGATGCCACTTCATGCCTTTCCCCGAGGATTTGCTTGCCTTCAAGTACCTCATTCCGGGGGACAAGGCGATCGACTTTGCTTACCGCTCGGCCGTGGGAGATCATTATGAAAACCTTCCCAACCGCTGCGAGTCGGGCGGCTACGAGCCCACGGTCGGCGGCGGCTATCACGACCCGATGATTCCCTTCCTCGTCTTCGCAACCGATTTCGATCCTGCCAACAC
>Ga0194052_1000904_pt1 | contig 18040 bp, 19 predicted proteins | sample SepL226m_MetaG_FD_160117 | JGI IMG/M metagenome (GOLD analysis project Ga0194052, IMG submission 160117) | Anoxic zone freshwater microbial communities from boreal shield lake in IISD Experimental Lakes Area, Ontario, Canada - Sep2016-L227-6m | ecosystem: Environmental > Aquatic > Freshwater >...
ACGGGGTTCGCCGAAGGCGTAGGCCTCCCCGGACTCGGGCGCGTGCGCGCCGGTCGGGGTTTGTTCCGGCTGCGCGAGCTTTGGCGCGGCCGGTTGCGAACTCGGATGCACCGGTGGGACGGCGGACGGGGTGCCCGCGGAGGACAGACTCGGCAGACCCGGGGCCGCGGGAGCCTCGGGCGTCGTCGGCGGCTGCCGCACCGCGCGCGTGAATTCTGAGTACGCCTCAGCCACCAACTTGGTGACGAGATCGGTATGGGCCGCGTCGTCGCCCACCGCCGGTTCAGCGGCGGGGAGGGACGCCGCTTCGCTATTGTTTCCAGTTGTATTCATGATATTGGTTCACGACGACGTTATCCAGCCGGGCGATGGCGTCCGTGGTGAGCACCGCAGCCGAGAAGTAGCGGGTGACAAGATGCGAGGCGATGGACTGTTCGTTGGTTCCCATGTAGCGCACGGACAGGCCGGGCTCAACCTCACCGGTCACGCCAGTCTTCTGCAAACCGACCACGCCCTGCTCGGCCTCACCGACGCGCAACAGCAGAATGCTGGTGGCGCTCTTGGAATTCAGTTCGAGTTTATTAGTCGAAATCAGCGGCACGCCGCGCCAGGTGATGAACGGGGTTCCGAACAGATTAACCGTCGGCGGCGGTACGCCTCGGCGGGTCGCCTCGCGCCCGAATGCGGCAATGGCCTTGGGATGCGCCAGGAAGAATGCGGGCTTCTTCCAGACGAGCGTCAGCAGTTCGTCCAGATCGTCGGGCGTCGGCGCCCCTTTGCGGGTGCCGATAGTCTGCGAGGCCGAAACTTCCTTGAGCAGGCCAAAGTCCGAATTGTTGATAAGCTCCCACTCCTCTTTTTCTTTTACGGCTTCGACTGTCAGTCGGATCTGTTCGCGGAGTTGGTCAATTTTGTTGCTATAGAGATCCGTCACCCGCGTGTGCGTGTGCAGCACGGTCTGGATGGTGCTCAGATGATACTCGCGCGGGTCTTGCTCGTAATCCACAAAGGTCGCCGGCAGTTTCGGCTCGCCGCCGTCCACGGTAAGCAGGTCCACTTTGACTTCGCCAAATTCATTGGCGGGTTTGCCTTTCCCGGCTTTGGCAACGCGGTTGACGCGATAGACACCGCCATCTACATCCACCCACGGGAGCAGCTTGTGCAGCCAGCGAGGAGTGATCTCGGTGTATTGCGGGACGGTGACGGTGGCGGTGGCGAGGTTGCGCGCTGCTGGAGTGCTCAGGCTTAAGGGTTCGGTATTTAATTCTTTGCTCATAATTTATCTTGTTTTGTTTGATTGTAATGGAACTTTCCGTCGCGTCAGGCGCGAAGAAATCGCAGAGGGGATTGGGCTCGTCGAATCAACGGCGAGACATCGGAAAGAATATAAGACCGCCGACCGGCTCGGCACATGGACCCAACCCCGCATGAATTCACTCTTGTTTCCCCGGGTGCCTCCAGTGGCCTGGTCAGCGCCTTTGCTTTGAAAGGTAAGATGGCGTTTGTCGCCTCTCCTGAATCTTTTACATTAGTAGCAATTTTACACTTCACCCAGACCCTGTCAACAAAAGAAGAAAGAAATTTTGCGGACACCTGAGGCCCCCTCCAAATAAGCCCATTTTCGTTGTCGGCACGGCCTCCAGTGGCCTGATCAGCGCCGGTGGTCTTACAGAATTGCAATAACGCAGGTGCGCGTCGAGTCAAATGCTTTCGACATCTTTCTATCCACCTTCTCAGGGGGCTCGTATGGTTCTTCGGCAGACAGGTTGGACGAGATTTCAGCAGCCGGAAGCCGGAGGGTTAGCGCCCTTTTTCAGCCGTGAATGAATGTAGGGCAGTTGATTTAACCGCAAAGAACACAAAGATCGCAAAGAAAGATCGTTATGAATGGATTGCATAAGTGTCCCCTTCACCCGGCCGGTGAATCAGAAAGAAGGGATTGAAAGGAAGGATTGACGCAGGCAGCTTGATTTCTATCATCCATGCATGTCTCCAGCCCGCAACCAGAAGTTTTCAGGCCGAGCGAAGTCCAGCGCGGTGGCGCCTCGATCTGCAACGAGAGTCAAAATCACCGTTGCAAGCCAACCCCCGTTGACCGGCCGGTTCGTGGCATTGGACTTTGAAACCGCCGACTACGAACGGGACAGCGCTTGCGCGTTGTGCGTGGTGGTGGTGGAAGACCAAACCGTTGTCAAGACCTGGAACACCCTAATCCGACCGCCGCGTTCGAGCTTTTGTTTTACCCACCTGCACGGCATTGCCTGGAGCGATGTCAAAGATAAACCTTCGTTCGCGGAGCTGTGGCCGGAGATCGGAACGCTTTTGGACGGCGTGGATTTTATCGCAGCCCATAATGCCTCGTTTGATCGGTCTGTCCTGAATGCCTGCTGTCGATCCGCCGCGTTCAAGGAACCCGCCAAGCCCTACCTCTGCACCGTCAAAGTCGCGCGGACGCTGTGGAACCTTCGTCCGACCAAACTGCCGGATGTGTGCCGGCATTTGGATATTCCGCTCAAACACCATGACGCCACATCTGACGCCCAGGCCTGCGCTCGAATCCTCGTGACTGCCCGCCAGCAGGGACACGATTACGCGCATTTGCTTAAAAAGCATTCGCTGCGTCCCGTTTAGCGGGAGGTGGGCGGCTGTGGCATCGGGTGGTTTGGAAAGGGGGCAAACCCATCACGTGGGCGCTGTTTTCCGTGGTTCTGCTTGCTCGGCGCGGAGCGGCTTCATCGCTCGCCGCGATTCGATTCGCGAATGGCCGCCGACGCTTCGGTGGAAAGAACCGTCTCACCGAAGGTTTGCTTCAGACGAGCCATGTAATCAGGATGTTTCACGGGGTGCCGAGGGGGGGGGGGAATCACCGCTACGGCTTTGCCCTCCTTCACAACCTGAACCTCCTCACCCGACTCCACCCATTTCAGCACTTTGGGGAAGTGCAAGCCTACTTCCGAAACTGTCGCTGTTCTCATACGCTTTTAGCCTGCCCACCCAGGAGGGACTGTCAATCTGCATCAGTTTCAAGCAGCAATTGTCATTTTGGATTCTTCGTAGATGAAACCTGGATTGGAGCGCGGACATTGTCCGTTTTGCGCCACACTTGACACCTCGGCGGACAAGAATGTCCGCGCTCCAATCAAAAGGCAGAAGCGGCGGGCCGGAATCCTCCAGGGCATGCAGTCGGTCATGGGGCCGCTGCCGCCCCGGCACATGATTGGCGCTACACCCCGGATACAACGACATCCGTGAAGACGAGACTCGGCATCCGCAATGACGAATACAGCCAAGGGTCATCGGCAAGGAGTTTCGTGGCAGCGACCGCCTGTGTGATGAAGGTTTTCAATGGCTCTTTGCGGATGGCCACACGGCACTCGTTTGCGCCGATCTTCACCTGGCCGTTGCCGACATCCTAGATCGAGAAAGAAATCTGAAACAAACACACGGGGTCGCGGGTAGTAAACATCGAACAGTCGAACATAACAAACAGAAACAAATTGTAGAAAGATACTATGCAACAACAAAATGATGAGCAGAGTCTGAAGAGTCCTTTGAACCGCCGACAACCCTGGAAGGTCCGCCTTGGCTTGCTGGGCGTTACCCTGCTGCTGTCCCTGGCGGTGGGTTTGGCTGCGGTGACTTACATGGCGCCGAAAGCGCCAAAGCGAGCGCAGTGGGGTATGGCCCGCCTGAGTTGGTATTTACAGAAGGACCAGTTAAAAGCGGAGGTTAATACCCTCGCCGCCATGTGCCGCTACTTCATGGAGGCCGAGAGCGACACGCCAACCGTTAAACAGTTCGCCAATCCGTCCGTGGCCGGACAAGCAAACTCAAGCTCGCCCAAATCCTAAGAGTTCATCGACAAGCGCACGTAGCGTTTATCGCACGCCAAGCGGTTCGAGCAGATATTTTTCCACGAATAGTATGGTCGAGTAAAACTGGAAATCGGCGTTCTTCTTTTTTGCGAAGCCGTGGCCTTCGTCTTTCGCGGCCAAATACCAGACCGGTGTCCCTTGCTGGCGGAGCGCGGCGGCCATCTGGTCCGCCTCGCTCTTGGGAACCCGCGGATCGTTGGCTCCGGCGACGATGAAGATCGGTTTTTTCAACTCCTTCACGTGGTTCATCGGCGCGATGCGCTCGAGGAAAGCGCGCATTTTTGGGTCGCGCTCGTCCCCGTACTCGACCCGGCGCAGATCGCGGCGATAGGGTTCGGTGTGTTCGAGGAAGGTGACCAGGCTGGACATCCCCACGACGTCCACTGAACAAGTGATCAGGTCATTGTAACGAGTGGCAGTGGCGAGCGTGATATGCCCGCCGTAGCTGCCACCGGTGACCATGATGTGTTCGCCATCGAGGCGGGGCTGCTGCTTGAGCCAGCGCAGCAGCGCCTCGATGTCTTTATAGGAGTCCTCGCGCTTAAACCCGTTGTCGAGCGCCACGTAGGTTTTGCCGTAACCCGTCGAGCCGCGCACGTTGGGGTAGAGGATAGCGACACCCATTTCATTGAGGAAATAGTTGTTGCGGCCCTGGTAAACCGGGCGCGCCTGGCCTTCCGGCCCGCCGTGGATGGCTACCATCACCGGTCGTTTGCCGGCAAACCTGGCCGCCGGCGGCAGGTAGAGCCAGCCGGTTACCTCTCGACCATCAAATGATTTCCATTTCACCAGTTCGGGTTCGACAAAGCTCTGCGCGTTGAGGCCGCCGGTCTCGCTGGTTGTCCAACGCTCGATCCTGCCAGAATCGACATCGATCGCATAGGCGTCCAGCGGTGACCGGGCCGAGTTAACCGAAAAGGCGAGGTCCCGGTTGTTTTCATGCCAGACAAGGCCGTTGATAACCCCCCTGGCAGTCTGGGGCAGGGAGCGCTCCTTGCCGGACGCCAAATCCAGGAGCCGCAGCCGACTCAACCCGTTTTCATTCACCACGCAGGCCAGCGCCTGCCGGTTGTGGGACAGAGCCGCGCTTTCCACGTCCCAGCGGTCCTGGGTGAGGTACTCAGGCTGGCCAGAGGCCAAGTCGATGCGCGCGATGCGTTGGAATTCGTTGTCGCGGTCGCTGGTCACATAAATGCTCTTGCCATCCGCGCTGAATCCGATCGGCGCGTAAGCAATTTTCTCGACGCCTTTAGGGGTAAGCGCTGTCTTGCGGCCGTCGGCAGCATTCACAAGCCACAGGTAACTCTCGTTGATGGAGATGCTTTCCACCGCCAAAAGCGTTTTGTCGTCGGGTGACCAGTCGGCAATCTGCCAGCCGCCGCCCTGGTTTTGCACCAGCAACCGGTCGGTGGATTTGTCCGCCGGGTCCATGCTGTAGAAGTCCAGGTCGGCGCGATTGCGCCGCGTGGAAGCATAGGCAATCCGGTCCCCCCGATTGGACCATGCGAAACCGAGGTTGCGTGACTTTCCATCGGTCAACAGGGTGGTCTCCCCGGACTCGCAGTCGTAGCGGAAGAGTTGAAACCACTCACCGCCGCCGATGTCTTTGCTGAAAACAAAGTAGTCGCCCGCGTGCGGATGATAAACGGCTCCCGAAACCCGGTCGGGGAAAAATGTCAATTGCGTTCGGGCGCCGCCTGGCAGTTTGACTCCATGCACCTGGACGGTGTCGGCAAAGCGGGTACCGATGAGCATTTCGCGCCGCTGTGGGTGCCACGCCAAGACTGTCGCACCGCGCGATTCGGTGTAGCGGTTAGCCCGTTCAGGGATGGATGCGGGAACGGCGGGAATGCCGTCCACGATAAGATTCTCAGCGGGCGCCAGCACCGGCCGCTCCGGGGACGCCTGCGCGAAACCGGACCAGCCAAGCAGCAGCAAGACCACTCCAATAACATTCGGAAGTTGGGTCGTGCTGACAGAAAACTGCTTCCTGACGTGCCGCCAAATTGTTGCGGCTGGATGGGGAGGGGGAAATTGGTTTCTGGTCTGGCTCATTCTGCCGGCATGGTGCCGGACGGGGCTGAGGGCATCAAGCGCCAAGCGTTGCCGTTTTGCCGTTTTCTCGCCAGTCCCAGCGCGGCGTTTGCGGTGTGGCAAGGCCTGACCAGGGGCCGCTGCTCCAATCGAGGCGGAGGCGTTCCCTCGCATTGCCAGCTCATTCGGGAGGCAATTCAACTTCATTTGGACGAGCTGCGCAAAGAGGGTCTCGCTGCGCCCGAGGCGTGGTCGAGCGCGGAGTAGGTCGAGGTGGCTGCTGCCTAAGATCACTTCACTCGACGCCGGGATGACGGGTCTGCCCGCTGTCAAGCGTGCCGCTTGACAAGGCCGATTTCATTGTTATTATCCCGAACTCCGTTAACGGAGTGATTCCTGACGCTGCGTCACTTGGAATACCGGCGCGCGGGTTACGAACTGAATTGAGTTATGAAACGACAATATCAACCGTCGAAGATACGCCGGAAACGGCAGCACGGGTTTTTGAGCCGCAATGCGACCAAGAGCGGACGCGCCATTTTGCGCAATCGCCGCCGGGTTGGGCGCACCCGGCTGACGCCGGTATAGACCTGAGCCGACAAACGCGGAAACGCCAATCGGGCTAACCAGGTTTTGATAGATGGCTGACGAGACGCCACGACGCCTGCGGCTTGGCCGTGCGGCGCGCATCAAGCAGAGCCGGGATTTTGGGCTGGTGCGGCAGCGCGGAGAGCGGCTGGCGCTGGGTTGCCTGATTGCGAACTGGCGGCGCTTGCCGGCGGAGTCGCCCTCGCGGGTGGGAGTGATCACCGGTCGCAAGATCGGGGGTGCCGTGGTCAGAAACCGCGCGCGGCGGTTGCTGCGCGAAACCTTTCGCGTTCACCAGCACGATCTGGCCGGGCCGGTGGATCTGGTGTTGGTCGCCCGGGCGTCGATTGTCGGCAAACCGTTTGCCGCAGTCGAGAAGGATGTTTTGACGACGCTGCGGAAGGCAAGGTTGCTAAAGTGAGTGATGGAACGAGTCGAGTGAATGTAGTCCAACATATTTTAGTTATTGGTGTGCGCCTGTATCGCTGGGTGATTTCACCGGCGAAAACGCTCCTATTCGGGCCGCTGGGGCGCTGCCGTTTTACGCCCAGTTGCTCGGAATACGCCTTGGACGCCCTTCGAACCCACGGGGCGATGACGGGATGCCGGCTGGCGGTCAGCCGGATTTGTCGCTGCCATCCCTGGGGTGGGTGTGGTGACGACCCAGTGCCCGGCAGGCCCAGCCCGAAGCATTCCTGAGCGCCCCCACCCGCATGGATCGAAAATCAATCATCGTCATTTCCGGCTGCCTGTTCCTGATTCTGCTCTGGAACTTCATGATTGTGCCGAAGCTCAATCCGCCGAGGCACCCCGGATTGACTAACGCGCCTCTGGCCGCTCTGACCGGAACCAATGCGGAGGCGGCTGCTCCCACGCCACCGCCCATTTTGCAGCAATTGGCGCCTGCTCCAAAACCCATCGTCAACGTTAACGTGGAAGAGGAGTTGCTCGAAGTAACGAATAATAACGCGCATTACACCTTCACTTCGCATGGCGGCGGCCTGAAGCTGGTCCAGCTTTTGCATTACCCGGAAACCATTTCCGCTGGCCGGGAGAAACAGCCGCAGAGCAATAATGTCGCCACCTTGAACATGTACGCGCCCGCGCCGACTTTGGCGCTGCTGGATGGCGAGGCAGTGCAGGGGGACGGTATTTTTACTCTCACGAATACCGGCAGCCGGGTGCGGGCGGAGAAGACGCTGACCAACGGTTTGAGCATCGTGAAGGAGTTTCAGATCAGCACCAATTACCTGGTGATTGCCACCGTTCGATTGGAGAACCGCACTGCCCAACCGCTGGCGTTGCCGGCGCAGGAATGGGTGGTGGGCACCGCCACGCCGATGGGTCCGCGTGATGATGGTCTGGCGGTGGGGGTCCTGTGGTATAACGGCGCAAAGACTGATGAGGTGGGCGCAAGCTACTTCTCATCGAGCGGTTTTGCCTGCATACCGCGCGTTCCCCCGGCAGAGTATCGCAGCGGCGCGAGCAATATCGTCTGGTTGGCGGTCCACAACCAATTCTTCACGCTTGCGGCGATGCCGCAGACGCTCACGAACCAATCGGAGCCGCCTCCGGCCAAGGAAGTCGTTGTCCGCAAGATCGATTTACCGCGGCTGACCGGTGCGGGAGCGCCGCCGGCTAACGCCAACACGCCGCCGCCCCAAGGCTATGAAGCGGTGTTGGTGTATCCAGCCCAGGTTCTGAAGCCAAACCAGGTGCTGGAGCGCCAGATCAACCTCTTCGCCGGACCCAAGGAATATCAGACGCTAGCTCGGATTGGCGACCGATTTAATAACAACATCGACTTGGTCATGGGCTATGGCGGGTTCTTCGGCTTCTTCGCCAAGGGGCTATTGCTGGCCATGAACTGGCTGCATAACTGGCTGCTTTTGCCTTACGGCATGGCCATCATCGCCATCACCGTTATCATCAAAGTGATTTTCTGGCCTTTGACCCAGGCGAGCACCCGGTCCATGAAGCGGATGCAGGCGTTGCAACCGCAGATGAACGCCATCAAGGAGAAGTACAAGGACGACTCGGTCAAGGCGAACAAGAAGACGATGGAATTCATGAAGGAGAACAAAGTCAGCCCTCTGGGCGGCTGCCTGCCCATGCTCCTGCAAATCCCCGTTTTCTTCGGGTTTTACCGCATGATCCAGAGCGCCATCGAGCTGCGCGGCGCGCATTTTCTCTGGGTGAAGGATCTGGCGCAGCCGGACACTCTCTTCATGATTCCCGGAACCACCTTTCCGTTCAACCTGCTGCCTCTGATCATGGGCGTGACAATGTTGTGGCAGGCGCGCCTGACGCCCCCGTCGCCCGGCATGGACCCGATGCAGGCCAAGATGATGCGGTACATGCCGCTCATGTTCATCGTGTTCCTTTACAACTTCTCCGCCGGGCTGGCCCTCTACTGGACCGTCCAAAATCTGCTGACCATCGCCCAGACCAAGCTGACCAAGATGGCCCCGGAGACCACGACATCGGTCAAAGGTCCGGTATTGACGCCGCCGCCGAAAAAGCGAAAATAGAAGGTGCCAGACGGCAAGGTCGGAAGTCGTTGAAAGGTTAAAACGTTAAATGGGTTACAAAAGTTACATGGACTGGAAGCAATCCCCCACGCAAAGGGTTGCCCCAAATGTTATGATCCACGGGAATCAAAGGTCAGAGAACTGACAAACGCCCGACCTGCGGCTATCAAGAATCATTAGTCAACCATCAATCTAGTCTAGTTATGCCTGCTCAACCTCAAGCCACGCTGCACAAAATCCTGGAACTACTTGGCTTCACCGCCACGGTGGAAGAACATCCAATGGAAGACGGCATTCTGCTCGACGTGAAGACGGAAGATTCCGGCCGCCTCATTGGCCGTCAGGGCCAGACCCTGGCCGACCTTCAATACATCACCAACCGTCTGCTCTTCCAGCAGGATGCGTCGGTGCCCAAAGCGATGGTTGATGTGAGCGGCTATCGCGCGCAAGCGCGCGAAGCGCTCGTGCGAAAGGCCAAGGACGCCGCCGAAAAGGTCCGGCGCTGGGGCGACGTGGTTGAGATGGAGCCGCTGAGCGCCTTCGACCGGCGCATCATCCATCAGGCCCTAAAAGACGATCCCAGCATCGAGACCCACAGCGTCGAGGTCGAAGGCACGGAAAAGAAAGCCATCTTGCTCCGACCGAAGCATTAAGGCGGCTCGGGCTGCATTCACGCCAGAATTCCCCGCATGAACTTGCAGTTGGCCTGGTAGCTTTCGAGCACCTGGCCGCCGGGTGGCACCGCACCCTCGATTTGCACCCAGCCACTGTAGCCGATGTCGTCCAGCGCCGCGCGCACTTTATGGAAATCCACCTTCCCCTGGCCAAGCAGCGACCCGTTTTCCTTGGCGTGAAACTCGCAGATGCGTTTGCCCAGCCGACGAATCTCTTTATAGATGTCGTAGCCCCGATCGTTTGAGTTGCACACGTCGTAATAGACCTGCACCGCCTTCGAGCCGACCCGTTCCAATATCTCGATGTGTTCATCGGCGCTGAGCCAGCTTTCGATGCCGAGAATCACACCAGCCTTTTCGGCTTTGGGCGCCACCACTTTCAGCCGCCGGACGACTTCATCCACCCCGGCCTTGTCGTCCCGCAGGTCGTCGTTGCTGAAAAAGGCCAGCAGAACCACCTTCACCCCGAGCGCCTGGCACACGTCGATGCTGTCGCTCACCCAGGCAATCGCGCGCGGGTCGCTCTTGTAAGGGATGTTGTTTAACTCGCCGATGGCCAGGGATGCGACCTGCAAAGCGGCTGCCTTCGCAGCATCTTTGTACTCCTGTTGCACCGTCGGCTGGCGCAGGCGCATGTCATTGGCCGCCGAGCCGAGGCTAACCTGCACCCCGTCAAGCCCGATTTCCTTGGCGACCCCGAACGCCGCGGGATCACCCATCTTGCCGATGGACCAGTCGCACGCGCCGAGCAGGAAACGTCGTTTCTCGGGCGCGGCGAAGAGCGGCGCAAAGTTCGAGGCTGCCGCCAGGCAGGCTGCGATCTGGACCGCGCGGCCCAGCATTTGCCGGCGGGAAAGTTTAATAGGGTTGTCTTGCATAGCTCGCCTACATTCCATTCTGTAATAAACTGACGCAACCGTTTTAAGGGTGCAACATCTTAACGCTGCGAGCCCTATTCGACAATCTCTTTCAGCAGCAAAACCGAGTGACCGAGCGACCAAATGAACGATTCATCCACCCCTGTCGCCCGGCCCGTTTGGGGCTTGTATCCTCCCGCCCCACATGCATACGATTTTTTTACAAAAAACGCTTGCGCCGTCCCGTTTGGTATCATATGATACCAATAATAAGACGGCAAATAAGACATGGGACCCAGACCGTCACAGCACGAAATCTGCAAGAAAGTTGCAGAAGCTTTGGAAGCATTGAGAGCGGGAAGGTTTATGCTGGCCCTCACAAAACACTTAGTGGGGGACCTTGAAGACCTTGAACTGGACTCCGCCGACGATCTCCCTGACCTCCTAATGGAGTTCCTCAGGGAGATACAAGGCGCCAATCCGGTTCATTGTTATGCCGGCACTAACCCACCGCAACGCTCGTATGAAGATGAAATTCGAAACTTGGAACTGTGGGCGTACTGTTGGCACAGCACCTGCCTAGGAAAGCAGATGTATCTGAAGTTTGCCCTCAAGAACCAGCACTACTTTTACGTGGACTGTCACGAGGGCTGGACAGCAGAGGATTCAATATGAAATGCGTTCGGTGTGATAATGATCGCTTCGTTCAGAAGCAGGATGCAGTTGTCGAGCAGGAGTTCAGAGGTGAACTCCTCAAGGTCCACGCTCCGGCCATGGCCTGCGCCGAGTGCGGCTGGGTCACCGTCAGCTTGCGCCAACTGGACACGCTGCGCCGGCTCACCGCCAATGTGTACCGCGAAAAGCACGGCCTGCTCACCAGCGTCCAGATTAAGGCCCGCCGCCAGCATCTTAGGATGAGCCAACGGGACTTTGCCGCCTTCCTCGGGGTTGGCGTAGCCAGCGTCAAGCGCTGGGAAACCTGGCTCGTCCAAGAGAAGAGCAGTGACACGCTAATTCGCATGAAATGCGAAAAGGAACTCAGCGAGCGCCTCTCTCGCGAGGACGCAAGCCCCACGTGGATTGAGTGCGAGCACCCGGCCGTCCAGGCCGCAGATGGAATCACCATTCAAGAAGACCCCTCTGCCGAGGGCCTCACTCCTCCCAAATGGAACCTGCAGACCGATCTGCCGGAGGAAGGTAAGGACCTCCAAACCGAGGCGGGTTATGACACCAGCGACACCACTCTCTCCCACGCAGCTTAAGGACCACCGCTTCACCGCGGTCACGGTCAAAACGATTGAAGGCGCGGACCCGAACGCCCAGCCTTCCCTCAAACCCTCTATCTGGTTTCAACCGGTCCCCGACAGCCGCGACCAGTGGCGTCTAGTGTTGACCCTCCTCCTCACAAGCGCCGATCCTTCCAAGCCTTTCCCGTATGAAGCCGAGCTCCAACTCCAAGGACTCGTGCAGGTCACAGACGGGCTGGCCCAGGAACGCAAAGAGCAACTCGCACTGGTGAACGGCTTCAGCGTCCTGTACTCCGCCGCCCGAGAGATGCTCCTCAACATCACCGCCCGCTCGGCCTATGGCGCCGTTACACTGCCCACTCTAAGCTTCGTTTCCCTGGTCACCAAAGCCAGGAAACAAAAGGCAGAAAACCGAAGAAAGGCGCCCGCAGGCTCTCCTGCCTGACCTCACACCCGGCGCGCCCGAGCAAGCATACCCCCCGGGAGGGCGTTTCCCAGCGACCCCCACCCCTCGCAACTTTTGCCCGCTGCGCCCGGTATGAAAGGTGTTGAACCCCACCCGTAGCGCTTCGCCCAAGAGGCTTTGGGGCACAAATCCAGACCTCAGGTTTTGGGGGAATCGGGGCGATAGTTGCCGCAATTCGAGTTCCCCGAGACCTCCACGTGCGTCCTAACGGCGCCGGCGATGGCGCTCACGAGAATAGTCTCCGCATCCATGCAAACGGGAGGTTCAGGTTTGAGCTTCCCAAGCTGGCGCTAAACCGGAATGGCAAGCCCGCAGGCGAGTCGTTTGACCTCGACTTGATCGACATGAGCCTGCCGGCAGAAAACGCTTATCGCGGCGTCCTACCTTACCGCCTCAGCCCCGAGGAAAAGGACAAATACTGGGGCAAGGTCGAACGCAAGAACATCCAGACGGCGGGCACTACTTTGGGCTGCGGCATCCCTTGAGGGTTCTTGCTCTATTCCTTTTCCCAGTCGTCGAGTGACGGCACCGTTACTTCCGCGTGTTTTGAATAGGCGTGATGCACCGCTTTGGAGTTGTGCCCCAAAGCCTCCTGGGCGAACCGCTGCGGGTATCCGCATTGGCGCGCCCGTTCGGCCCAGGGCGCCTGACTCCCCGGCTTTTCGCTTCGTTCCACTCCGCTACACTCCGGTCGGCCCCGCGCCCTCGCGCTCCCCCCACTGCGCCGCCAGCCCAAGAGCGGCCCTGGATTCCGCAGCCAACGTGGCTTACGAACCTCTGCCATCGATCGGCGGCTGTCGCGAATTATGTTGATTATCCAATGAAATCAAGCATATTTCAAGCGCAACGGCGGGAAATTTAGGCCGATTCCGATCCTCGCCTCAGGCTAACGACGCCAGGATCTTCTCGACCGCCGCGCGCGGCTTCTCTGCGGCGCAAATCGGACGGCCAATGACCAGCCAGTTCGCCCCCAGAGACAGCGCTTCCCGCGGAGTGAGCGTTCGCTTCTGGTCATCGACCGGATCGCCGTCGGCGCGAATTCCGGGTGTGACGAGCTGCGTGCTCGCGGGCACCATTTGTCTCACATCAGCCACTTCCCGCGGGGAGCAAACCAAACCTCGCAAACCCGCCTGGCTGGCGATGTTGGCCAACCGGCGAACCTGGCGGCTGACATCGTGATCGAGACCGATGTCACTGAGGGCGCTGGCGTCCAGGCTGGTCAAGATTGTCACCCCGAGGACAAGCGGGGGGGTGTGCCCCAGCCGCCAGGCGCTTTCCTGGGCGGCCTGCTCGGCGGCCTTAAGCATCGCCGCCCCGCCGCAGGTATGCACGGTGAGCATTTGCACGTCCAGCGCCACTGCCGCGGCCACCGCTTTGGCGACCGTATTGGGGATGTCGTGAAACTTCAGGTCGAGAAACACCGCCGCGCCAAGCCCCCGAATCCGCCGCACAATATCGGGTCCTGCGCTGGTAAAAAGCTCCCCGCCCACTTTGAACCCGCCGGAAACCGGGGCCAGCTCTTCCACCAGTTTCAGCGCCTCGTCAGCGGAGGGCACATCCAGCGCAACAATAATGGGATTTCGCATTGACGCATTGAACCGGAAGCGCGCCTCGACAACAAGTCGAGATTCACGGCCGAAGATTGAACAAAAGCCGCGCTCCAGGCGTCTGATTGCGACCAACATGAAAGTCAACCGAAAGAGGGTCGCTCAGCCGTTAGCTAAAGGACAGCTTTGGAAGACGGACAATTCCTACGTGCAGATTGTGGAGCTTGGCAAGCGGCTCATTCATTACAAGATGCCGAAGGCATTGGGGCAAAGAGCCGTAAAGACCCACACGGTTGGAATCGGGACTTTGGAGAGTTACCTGGAAACCAAAGAGGCGCGTCTCGTAACCGAGATCGCCCCTGCAAAAGCTTAAGTTTCCTATCCTCCGCCTTTCCGCGGCGCAGATGCCGCCATCGGCTCAGAGTGATTCTTTGAGCAAACTGATGAGCTGTTTCATGGCCGGAGACAGCACCTTGTTCTTCTTGTAAATAACCGCCAACTGCCGGAAATGATCGCCCTCCAGACGCACTGCGGCCAGCGTCTGGTTCGCCACCTCCTGCCTCACGGTGTCTTCGGGAACAATCGCCACGCCGCAATCGATCTCGACCGCCCGCTTGGCGGTTTCGATATTGTCAAACTCCATGACGTGCTCGGCAACCACGCCGTGCTCCTTGAAGAGTTTATCCAAGGCTTTGCGGGTCGGCATGTCCGGGTCGAAGCTGATGAACTTCTGCCCATTGAGCGCCTTGAACTTGACCATCTTGAGCTTCGCCAGGGGATGTTGCGGAGGACATGCAAGCACCAGGCGATCTTTGCGCAGCGCGACCGTCTCCAGTTTGGAGTCGTGAACGGGATAAGCCACCAGCCCGAGATCGACGATATTGGCCAGCACGTCTTCATAGACCTGGTTTGCCCGGCGGTATTCGACATGGACGTTCACCTCTGGATATTCCTTGAGGAACCGCTTGATGTAAGGCGGCAGATCGTGCAGGCCGATGCTGTAAACGGTGGACAGGCGAATGGTGCCCGAGACGATGTGTTTGAGCTCCTGCATCTTGCTGTGGATCGCGCTGTAGGTTTGGAGCAACCGTTTGCTGAAATCATAAAGCACCTGCCCTTCCGAGGTGAGCCGAAAGTTCTTCTTGCTCCGCTCGACGAGCAAGGACTTGAAATGCGCCTCGAGCGCGCTAATCGTTTGGCTGACCGCCGATTGTGTAACTTCGCTGGCTTGAGCGGCCTTGGTGAAGCTCTTGGTTTCGACCAGGTCACAGAAAACTTTAAGGCTTTCAAATTGCATAAGTCCAGTGAATACGAAATGCGGCTGCGAGTCAACAACAGTTTTTGTGTGCAACACGGGCGCTCGGGCAGATTCAAGAGACCGTAGCCGCCGAAGCCCTCTCCGCCATCAGGCGTGATTCGGACGCGATTCCATTCCGGGAGCCACCACCAGCGTTTTGGATGACTCCTGGCTCTCCAACTTGAGATTGGCGCTGGCACAGGATCGGACCCGCCCGTTGGGATCGAGCGCCCTCAAGACTAATCTGCCGCCCGTAATCTCGATCACCCTTTTCTGCGGTCGTCCGTCGCTACCGGCCAGTTCACACGACCATTTACCCTGCAATTCCTCGAGCTTCAGTTCAACCACTGGTTCCGCCAAGGACGCCGGCGGGACTGCGGCCGAGCCGTCTCCAGCGGCTTTTCCTGGGTGTGTCAACGCCGACTGCGCGCCGGGATCTTGCAAAGAAGCCGCCTTCTGATTGCGCTCGAACGCCATCAACCAAAAGGCCATGAAATACGTCAGCCAAAAAGCGCTAAAGCACAGCAGCGTCACCAGGATGATCTGTCGCCCCAGCAGTTCGGCCCGAGTCACCTGCAAGACGGTGAAGATCACCGCTGGGAAGACCAGCGATGTCGGCAGCGACAGCCATCGCGAGGATTTGGTTGATCCCATCATCATCCCGGCCAGCGCGGCGCAGATGATCGTCCCCAGGAAGCTGAAGACGAGCGTGAGCAGCACAACAAAGAAAACGAGCACGCTGCCGAGGGCAGCACACTTGACAGCGGTCTTGATCGGCTTCGAGTTCATCGTTCTCACCAGCTCGGATAAGCAGTGCTGCCCGTTTGGATAGCAAACTGTAATGACCTAAGTCAAGGTTCTCGTGCGGGGGGACAGCGGGTAAAGCCACTCCACAGCCTGGTGAAAGCCAGGGGATTGGGAGGGGAAAGCCTGGCAAAGCCAAGGTAAACTGTGGAGAGCGCGTGAGGCCAGGCCAAGGCCGAACGGCCTGGAAAAGACCGAAAGTTCCCCATGGAGTACACACCCCAAAACTTCTGTAAAAACATACACATTTCGACGCATCTGTCAAACGCGGTGGCGACGGCTGTAAAACCAAGTCGGATTACTGGGCCATGATCTGAACGAGTTCCGTTACGGGTTCCCGAGAGGCCCTGGCCGGCCAGACCAATCATCATTTGGTCGCGTTTGTGGTTTGGGAAGGCGAATTCGTGAGGGGCGCGAGACCTATTCTGATCCGCTCCCGGCGGGACAACGTCTGAAGGTAGTTGGTGGGCAGGTTGAGCATCTGAAAATAATTCGTAGGCAGCGGAATGCGCGGCCTGCGCGGATGGGTGTTAGCATACTCCGCCACCCGCCTGGTAATACCCGACACATCAAACACGACCGCGTTTTGGCCACTAGGTGGCGAGTGACTCAGGAATTCCTTGATCTTCCAGCCCACGTTAAACATCGGCAACGGATATATCGTGCCGTCGCTCTCCTCGAATTTGTATTGGTTGACGGAGGGCGGCTCGATCAATTTGAGTTGCTTCTCGCTCAAGCCGAGCCGGTGGAGCGCATCGCGGGCGATGGCCGCCGCCTCTTTGGAGGTGATGTTGCTCTTGATCCTGGTCAGCCTGGCTGATTGCTCATCATGGTGGCGGAAGGAGTGCGGATAATAATTTGTATCCGCGAAATGGTAGAAATCATTGATCCAGAACTGCCACACAAACCGACCGTCCTTGGTGGTAAGGTCCCCCGTGAATCCCCCCACGTACGCCCATAGATTGAAGTTAACATTGCTCACGGTGAGCGGCTCGGGGATGTCGAGGTTCCATTGTTCCCGCACCTGGTTGGCTTGGGCCAGCATCACCCTCAAGCCGTATTCTTCGAAGGCCGTGGTATTGGTGGCGATGGTGCGCCGGGCCATTAGCCTGTCGGTTGCGACACCATCATAGCCCCACAGTCCATTGGTCGGGGGCTGTGCCGCAAGGGCGGCTGCCCCAGCGGCAACGACGCCGAGGCCAATATAACGTTTAACTTTGCTCATAGACTATCGGCCGCTTTGAAGATCAGTTGCGCCATACACGACGTTGCCCTGATTTCCTGTGTTTACTGTGCCGTCAGCATTGTGTGTGGCGTTGTTTATAGCAGTGGTCAGGTTATCGGTCTGTTGCCAGGCCTGGAAGAACTGTCCATGCCACTGTTGGAAGTTAAGCTCCAGCAGCCCCGCGTTTATATATCGATAAGTCTTAAGCTTGTTCCAGCCGAGGAAGGCGCGGGGCCGAAGCCCTCGTTTGTCGGTAAAATCGGCTATAGCCATGTTGCGCTGCTTGGGTATCCCAAAGGCCAGCGGCCAGTCACCGTCTGCCGTGTTGCACCCGGTCAAAAACACGAAGCGATACGAGTGCTGGTTGGGTCCCTTCAGAGGATTGGAGGCATTATTGGTTAGCGCGGCGGCCATCATCGGTTCGGTTATCGTGGTGTAGCCGATCGGCCCGCTTCCGATCCTGCTGCTGCTGCCATGGCCTAAGAAAATGAAATCCCGGCAGTACCAATTCTGCAGGCCCTGCGGTATGACCGTATTGGTCCAAGAGCCGTTGTTTCCAAGTTGAAAGGGCATGAGTGTGGTGCCGAGCAAGAGTGGATGGTCAGGAGGTTCATCTCCGAGGCCACTGCATCCAGCAACCAACTTGCGTCCGCTGCTCCGGTCACGAAACCCCTTAACTCCTTGTCCTTGGCTTTATGCAGCCGTGCCTTGGCCGTTCCCAATAGATTGGGAACTTCCTCGGCTTGGCCCCCTTGCGGGCTGTCGGCAAACACCAAGTTCAGTTGTTCTAGTTTCGTTGTTCTCATCTTCATTATCCCCTTCGCTCCACGGGCTTTCACCCGCTTCCTCGCTACTACGAGATAATCCGACTTCTCTGCCAACCTCACACCGAGGT
>Ga0194052_1000907_pt1 | contig 17975 bp, 13 predicted proteins | sample SepL226m_MetaG_FD_160117 | JGI IMG/M metagenome (GOLD analysis project Ga0194052, IMG submission 160117) | Anoxic zone freshwater microbial communities from boreal shield lake in IISD Experimental Lakes Area, Ontario, Canada - Sep2016-L227-6m | ecosystem: Environmental > Aquatic > Freshwater >...
CCCGAGAAGCGTCAGGACAGCGGCCAGTGGGTCTATACCGATCAGTACGGCTGGGTCTGGATGCCCTACGGGGATGGCTTCACCCATGTTCCGCCTGAAGGCGGCACGCCCAGCATGTACGTCTATTACCCCGAGTCCGGCTGGTGCTGGGTGATCGCACCCTGGCTCTGGGGCTGGGGACCCCGGCCCTACTTCGGAGTCTTCGGGCCTCGCTACTACGCTTGGTGGGGCATTGGCCTGGGGCACTGGTATGGCTTCACCGGCCACTACGGCCGGCCGGGTTGGATGGTCCGGGGTTATTGGGGTGGCGGCCGCTGGAACGGCGTCACTCACTACGGCAGCGGCGGTCATACGGGTCCTCGCGGCGGCGGGCGCAGCCTGAGCCCGGGCTGGCGGCGCTGAGCTAAGTGTCAACTGCGGGCAGGGTGATCCTGCCCGCAGCCTTGTTTCCTAGCCGAGGCCTCCATGAAGACGCTCCTGCTCACCAGCTTCCTGGCGGCCCTGGTGGCCCTGCCGCTCCAGTCGGCGCCCCCGGGCGCGCTGGAGCAGCGGGAGGGGGACTACGTCGTGCGGAACTTCCGCTTCCAGACCGGCGAGGTCCTGCCGGAGCTGCGCCTGCACTACACGACCCTGGGCCGTCCTGAGCGGGATGCGGGCGGGCGGGTCACCAACGCCGTCCTGCTGCTGCACGGCACCACGGGCACCGGGAAGAGCTTCCTCTCGCCCAGCCTCGCCGGGGAGCTGTTCGGTCCCGGCCAGCCCCTGGATGCCAGCCACCACTACGTCATCCTGCCGGACGGCCTCGGCCGGGGCGGTTCCAGCAAGCCGAGCGACGGCCTGCGTGCCCGCTTTCCGCGCTACGGCTACCAGGATGTGGTCACCGCCCAGCACCTGCTGGTCACCGAGGGCCTGGGTGTGAACCACCTGCGGCTGGTGCTGGGCACCTCCATGGGCGGCATGCAGACCTGGCTGTGGGGGGAGCGCTATCCCGATCTGATGGACGCCCTCCTGCCCATCGCCAGCCAGCCCACCTCAATCGCCGGGCGCAACCTCCTGTGGCGGCGCCTGCTCACCGAGTCCATTCGCCAGGACCCAGACTGGAAGGGCGGGGACTATCCGAAGCCGCCCAGCCTCTGGACCCGGTCCTACCCGATCTTCACCCTCATGACGGACAGCCCGGTGCGGCTGCAGAGCCAGGCGCCCACCCGCGAGGAGGCCAGCGCACTCTACGACCGGCTGGCCGCCACGGCCCTCAAGACCCTCGACGCCAACGACACCCTCTACTGGTTCGAGTCCTCCTGGGACTACAACCCCGAGCCGGACCTGGGCCGCATCCAGGCCCACCTGGTGGCGGTCAACTTCGCCGACGACCTGATCAACCCCGCCGAGTTGGGCGTCATGGACAAGCTCGTGGCCCGGACCCCGAAGGGCCGCTTCGTCCTCGTGCCCACCGGCCCCAAGACCATCGGCCACCAGACCCTCACCCAGGCCGTCGTCTGGAAGCCCTACCTGATTGAGCTGCTCAAGGGTCTGCCCTGACGAGGCAGCGTCAGGCGTCCAGTTCGATCCAGACCTCGTTGCGCCGCAGGAACCAGAGCTGGAAAGGCGAGTCGAAGCGGGCCAGGACCGGGGCTCCAAGGGTTCGAATGCCAGCTGTCTTCAGGGCCGCCAGCAGGGCCGCTGCCTTGGCGTGGTAGCGCGCTTCCGACCAGGAGCCCGAGTAGCCCAGCACGGCGATGCGGCGGGCCGGCAGTTCCCGCAGACGCACCCGGGGGTCGTTCGGGGTTGGCAGGGTGGCCAGGGCGGACCCCGCAGGCATGGTGAACTGCACCACAAACCCCTCCGCTGACGGCTTCAGGGCCGCGGTTCCAGCGGCTTCCTGGATGACTGGAGCGGTCATGGCGATGCGGGCGCGGGTCTGGTTGTTGCCGAAGATGTAGCCCGCCAGCACCCGAAATCCAGCGTTGCCGGCCTCGTCAAAGGCAGCGGTCACGGGTGTCTCCGCCACCAGCACCGGCTCGTAGCGGCGGATCTCGTAGGTGGTGGTGCGGGCCTCAAGGGTGAAGCGGGGCTCTTCCACGGCGCGGGCGATTCCGGCGCTCAGGATAGGGACGAGCAGGATGGCCGACAGGGGACTGGGCATGGCAACTCCGTGGGGCTGAGGATAGGGATCGTCCTTCTCTGGGATGCCAGCCGGACAATAAATCTGCCTACCTCTGCTTCCCTTCAGATCTTTTCTTTGTGCCCTTTGGGTTCGTTGTGGCCAAAGATCTTTTGCGGTTATCCCCGTTCATCCGCCTTAATCCCCGTCAGATCTCTTTCCGTTTCCAATTGATTTCAGGCGCCGAGGATCTCTCCCAGGGCGTCATCCGTGGCGGCTCGGAGGGGCTCCAGCGCCTGGGGCGAGGGGCCGTGGGATTCTCGCTGGTGTTGAGCTACACCAGGCCCGCCGCCGTTGCAAAGTCCCTTGCTCGTATTCTGTACTAGGCCCCGCGCCCCTCCTAGGATCCCCTGCCCATGCGCCTCACCACCCTTCAGCCTCCTGAGCCTGGCACTGCCCTGGAGGTGGCGCCGGGCGTGCGGTGGGCGCGGATGCCGATTCCCACGCCCCTGGGCCATGTGAACCTCTGGCTGCTGGCGGACGGGCCGGAATGGACCGCCGTGGACACGGGCATCGCCACGCCCGCGGCCAAGGAAGCCTGGGAGCGGCTGCTGGAAGGGCACCCGTTGAAGCGGCTCATCGCCACCCACTTCCACCCGGATCATCTGGGCCTCGCGGGCTGGCTGGAGGAGAAGGCGGGCGTGCCGCTCTGGATCACCTTCGGGGAATACGCCACGGCCCAGCTGTTCTTCCACGGGATCGCCGGGTTCGCGCCAGAAGCCACCCAGGCCTTCTTCCGCAGCCACGGCCTGGAGGAAGCCCGCATCCAGAGCCAGGCCCTGGCCAGCAACCTCTACCGCCTGGGCGCGCCGACCCTCCCGCACACCTTCCGGCCCATCCGGGATGGGGAGTCCCTCTCGATTGGGGGTCAGGCCTGGCAGGTCATCTGCGGGCACGGGCATTCGCCGGATCACGCCAGCCTCTACTGCGCCGAGGCGGGGGTCCTGATCTCGGGCGACATGCTGCTGCCCCGCATCTCCACGAATGTGAGCGCCTTTGCCGCCATTCCGGACAACGACCCCCTGGGCCTGTTCCTGGACTCCCTCGGCCGCCTGGAGGTCCTGCCCGCCGAGACCCTCGTGCTGCCCTCCCACGGCGTGCCCTTCCGGGGCCTGCACGCCCGCATCGCGCAGCTCCGTGCGCACCATGCGTCCCGCTGCGCGGCCCTGCAGCAGGCCTGCGTGGGGGCCTCACTGTCCGCGGCAGAGCTCATCCCGGTGGTGTTTGAGCGGCCCATCACCGACCCCTTCCAGACCCTCTTTGCCATGGGGGAGTGCATCGCGCACTTGGCCTACCTGGAGTACCGCGGCCTTCTGCGGCGCGAGGTGGACGGGGAGCTGATCCGCTTCCGGGCAGTCTGAATTCCTAAGCGAAAAGGCTCCGTACCGTGAGAACTGCCGAGGAGTGGAGGAGAGCTGACTAGAACATTTAGGGCTGTTCTCCGCTCTCCTCCGCGCCTCCGTCCTTGTTCCGTTTATCTATTTCCCTTGCTGTTCTGCTGCGAATCGAACGACCCCTTGACGGGGACCGCGTCCTTCGTTAAAACTAATCTCAACATGTCGAACTCCCTGTCTCTGAACCTGACTCTGGCCCTGCTGCTTAGCGGCACCGGGGAGGACTGAGAGCAGGCGGAACCAACGCACCGAAGCTCATCAAACCCTCTCCGCTGATCCCGGAGAGGGTTTTTCGCATCTACCCGTACCGCGCCCCTTTTGGAGGACTCCATGCAAGCTCGCCGCTACCGCCCCATTCCCCTCGTCAGCCTGCCCAACCGCGCCTGGCCGGACAAGGAGATCACCGCCGCCCCCATGTGGTGCAGCGTGGACCTGCGGGACGGCAACCAGGCCCTGGTGGAGCCCATGGGGTCGGACCGCAAGCTCCTGCTCTTCGAGACCCTCGTCAAGATGGGCTTCAAGGAGATCGAAGTAGGCTTCCCGGCGGCCTCGCAGACGGACTTCGACTTCGTTCGCCAGCTCATCGAGGAGCACCGCATCCCCGCCGACGTCACCATCCAGGTGCTGACCCAGGCCCGAGAGAGCCTCATCAACCGCACCGTGGAGGCCGTGACGGGCGCCCCCCGCATCATCCTGCACCTCTACAACTCCACCTCCACCCTGCAGCGCCGGGTGGTCTTTGGCCTGGACCAGGCCGCCGTGCTGGCCCTGGCCATCCAGGGCACCCAGTGGGTGAAGGAGGCCGCCAAGGCCCTCACGGGCAGTCAGGTCACTCTCGAGTACTCGCCGGAGAGCTTCACCTCCACCGAGGTGGACTACGCCACTGAGGTCTGCGATGCGGTGATCGAGACCTGGGCCCCCGCACCCGGAGACAAGGTCATCCTCAACCTGCCGGCCACCGTGGAGGTGACCACCCCCAATCGGTATGCGGACCAGATCGAGTATGTGCACCGCAACCTGCGGCACCGGGACCAGGCCCTCATCAGCATCCACACCCACAACGACCGGGGCTGCTCCGTGGCCGCCACGGAGCTGGCGCTGCTGGCCGGTGCCGACCGCGTGGAGGGCACCCTCTTCGGCAACGGCGAGCGCACAGGCAACGTGGATCTTGTCACCGTGGCCCTCAACCTCTACACCCAGGGCGTCGACCCCGGGCTGGACCTGAGCAACCTGCCGGCCCTCGTGAAGGTGGCCGAGCACTGCAACCGCCTGCCGGTGCCCGCCCGCCACCCCTACGCCGGAGAGCTGGTGTTTACGGCCTTCAGCGGCTCACACCAGGACGCCATCCGCAAGGGCTTCGAGGCCATGAAGCGGGAGCAGAATCCCCTCTGGGAGGTCCCCTACCTGCCCATCGATCCCGCCGATGTGGGCCGCCAGTACGAGCCCATCATCCGCATCAACAGCCAGTCCGGGAAGGGCGGGGTGGCCTTCCTGCTGGAGCAGGACCATGGCTACGCCGTGCCCAAGGCCCTGGCCCAGGAGTTCAGCCAGGTGGTGCAGGGCATCACGGACCGCACCGGCGAGGAGCTCAGCTCCGACCAAGTGTTCCAGGCCTTCGAGCGGGAGTACCTGGCCCCCGGCCGCTTCGAGCTGGCGGACTACGAGACCCACCGCCTCTCCCGCGAGCAGTGCCGCATGACCGCCAAAGTGCTGGACCGCGGCAAGCCCGTGCTCCTGCAGGCCGAGGGCAACGGTCCCATCGATGCCTTCCTGCACGGCTTCCAGCAGGCCTTCGACCTGGACATCCATGTGTCGGACTACTCCGAGCACGCCCTGGGTCGGGGCGAGAGCGCCGAGGCCATCGCCTACGTCATGCTCCGCACCTCGGATGGCTCTTGCCGCTACGGGGTGGGACGCCACGCCGACATCCTGGAGGCCTCCCTGCAGGCGGTGCTCAGCTCCGTGAACCGCCAGAGCGAGGAGGATCCTACGGAAGCCGCCAGCTAGTGCACCCCGCCTAAAGAACGGGCACCACTAGGCCCCAAGCAAGTCCGCAGACAGCCTCAGGAATCACTCTCTGTGCCGGGCTCGCCGAAGGCCATCTGGCCGCCGAGGTGGGCCGTGTAGGCCGTCAGGAAGGCTGTGCTCAAGACAAGAACAAACAGCAGGCCCAGGGTCACCCTGGCGCGGCGGTAGCTCCAGAAGGCCAGGGTCGAGAGGAGGATCAGGACGCTGGACAGCGTGGCTCCGATGACGTGCGCCCGCAGCAGGCCACTGGCGGCCTGCGGTGTGGGCCAGGGCAGGGAGCGCGGCCAGAACCCGATGGACAGGCTCCAGGTGCGGCCCGTCAGGAGCACGAGGGGCAGAATCGCCAACCCGGTGAGCAGGAGCAGCCAAGCCCGGTGAGTCCACTCCTCGCGTTCCGAAGCGGGTCGGATCAGGGCCATGAACAGGCAGCCGCTGGCCAGCAGGACCGTGAAGACCGGGAAGGGATTGATGGCCGGGTGAAAGGGAAGGCGATCCATGGGAGCCAGCGGGTCCTTTCTGTCTGCTCGGCGGGGTCCTGTGAGACTGGCAGCGCAGGTGTTGTCTGGTATGACACCGAACCACCGATAAGGCTATATGGCCCAAGAATAGGTCGGATAAAGATTGACGCCAGAAAATATTTAATCAAATACAGAAAGTCATTTCAGATGATGTAGTCCCCGGCCAGAACCTGCACCCGGTTGGGGCGCACGAAGACCTGCTGGCCCTCGGGGACTGCAGATCCTCCAGGCGGGGCCGGGTCAGGTGGACCTCCAGCTCCTGGCCCGAGGGCAGGTCCAGGCGCAGGCGGGCCAGGGGGCCGACGGAGGCCAGCTTGGTGATGCGGGCGGGCTCGCCGGCCCCGCCCCAACAAGAGTGACGAATCGGGTGTGGCTGGGGGTGGGCTCGAACATCGTGACCTGGGAGATAGGGTTGAAGAGGGGCCTACCAGAGCCTCTTCGAGGGTTAGCATTCCCCGGATTTATGAAATTATTAATTTAAACAATAAAATAACTTAAGTAATAAATAATTCCTGATCCTTTTTTGGCTAAGAGCGACCAAAGAGCAAAGCCGCCCTTCGTGATACTCGCTCGTGGTTCCAGGTAGGCCGGTTGCCCGAGCAGGTCACGGGTCAGGTCCGGTCCTCACGGATTCAGGAGGAATGTGCTGGACCCCGCCCGGATTGTCACCGGGGGCGTCGCCAGGATTTTCAATTTTTACCCTGCAGGAATATGTATAAATAGCCATGTGTTGGAACCCGACAACTATGATAAAAAATATGAAAGTTAAGATTTTTGAATTTCTTTACGAGAAATCCTTAGAGGTCAGGGATGGATAGCCAGCCCGTAACGTTTCGCAGGTCAGACCACGGGGCTAAGGTTCTCGTTGTGGATGACGATGCCTTATCGCGCCGGAGCCTCAGGGCCATGCTGGAACGGGGGCACTATCAGGTTGAAACCGCCGAGGGTGGTCCCCAGGCACTGGCCCAGCTCACCTCCTTTTCTCCGGACCTGATCCTCCTGGATATCCAGATGCCCGAGATGGATGGGCTGGAAGTCTGCGAGAGGATCCGTGAGATGCCGCACGGTGATCTGCTGCCCATCATCTTCCTTACAGGAGATGAGCGGCCGGACATTCATACCCTGGCCTTTCGGGCTGGGGGCGATGATTTCCTGCGGAAACCCGTCCTTTCCGGGGAACTGATCGTCAGGATCCGGAGTCTCATGCGACTCAAGCGACTCCAGGCGGAAATTCAGGGAGAAAGGGACAACCTGCTTGAGCTTCAGAAACAGCGGGAACAGCTGTTCCAATTCATCGTCCATGACCTTAAGAATCCGCTCTCGGCGATCCAAGTGGGGCTGGAACTGCTCAGCGAGCGGGATGACAACACCCCTGCACACAAGGTGCAAATTCACCGGCTCCGGGACACGGGCAGCCAAATGGGACGGATGATCCAGAACATCCTCGACATCGGCCAGGCCGAGGAATTGGGGTTGGAACTCCATAAGACCCGAATCCAGCTGAGCACCTGGCTGCCCGGGCTCCTGCAGGAAATGGAATCCCAGGCCCGTTCCAGAAAGCACGACTTGGCCTGGGCCTGCCCCTCCGGGCTGGAGATCGAGGCTGACCAGGATTTCCTGCGCAGGCTTCTGGTGAATCTCGTTGAAAATGCCATGAAGTATTCACCTTCCGGCAGTCACACCCGGATCGAGGCCTACTCCACAACTGATGGCGTGCGGCTGGAGGTGCGGGACCAGGGGCAAGGTATTCCTGAACACTTGCGGGAACAGGTCTTCGAGAAATTCGTACGCCACCCTAAAGGTGAGCTCGCGGCCCATTCCGGCTCGGGGATTGGCCTGGCCTTCTGCAGGGTGGTGGCTGAAGCCCACGAAGGGCGCATCTGGGTAGAGGCCAATGCTCCTCAGGGCAGCTTGTTCATCCTTGAGATTCCGCAGGTTCTTCCGGTCTGAGCGGTTCCTATTGCCTATCTGGATGAGCCCCTGGGGGGCGAGTCACGTTTCAGGACCCTCGAGTGGCATGATGGTCCGGTGCTGGTTGCCAGGGACGCCACCAGGCGTCTCCGGCAATCAGGTGCCGGGTCTGCTCTGGGGTTCCGGCAGCTTCATCGTGGAGGCAGCTCATGCACTATCCGTTCTGGGACCAGCCCATCGGCTACGGGGTGCTGATGGCAATCATCGCCGTCTTCCATGTCTTCGTCTCACACTTCGCCATCGGAGGCGGACTCTACCTGGTGGTGAACGAGCAGCAGGCCCGCCGGGACGGGGACATGGACCGCCTGGCCTTCCTCGAGCAGCTCTCCAAGTTCTTCGCCATGGTGACCCTGGTGGCCGGGGCCCTGACCGGCGTGGGCATCTGGTTCGTGATCGGGCTGCTGGCACCCGCCGCCACGGAAGCCCTCATCCACAACTACGTCTGGGGCTGGGCCACGGAGTGGACCTTCTTCGTGGTGGAGATCGCCGCGGCGATGCTCTACTTCTACGGCTGGAAGCGGCTGACGGCCAAGGCCCACCTCACCCTGGGCTGGATCTACTTCGGGGCCGCGTGGCTGTCGCTGGTCGTGATCAACGGCATCCTGACCTTCATGCTGACCCCGGGCCGCTGGCTGGAGACGGGAGATTTCTGGCAGGGCTTCTTCAACCCCACCTACTGGCCCTCGCTGGTCCTGCGGACCGGCGTCTGCATCATGCTGGCGGGGCTCTACGCCCTGTTGGTGGCCTCCCGCCTGGAGGCAGGCGACTTCAAGGCGCGCATCGTCCGGCAGGCCGCGGGCTGGGCGGTGGTGGGCCTGGTGGTGACCGCGCTCGCCCAGGCCTGGTATTGGAAGGCCATTCCGGTGGCGGTCACGGCCAAGGCCCTTGAGAGCATGCCGACGCCCCTCCGGGCCATCGTCCTCTCGCTCTGGCTGGCGGCGGCTCTGGGCGCGGGGGTGCTGGCCCTGGTCATCCTGGCGCCCCGCCGCTTCGGCACCCTTGCGGCCCTGGGGTTCATGGCCCTGGGCATGGCCTGGTTCGGCGCCTTCGAGTGGTCCCGGGAGTCGCTCCGCAAGCCCTACATCCTGACGGGCTACATGTATGGGAACGGCGCGGAGGTGGCCGAGACGGCCCGCTACCAGCGCGACGGCTTCCTGCCCCAGATCACCTACCGCACAGGAGATGACGGCGCCGACCTGTTCCGCCACGCCTGCCGCAGCTGCCACACGCTGGATGGCTACAAGGCCCTCAAGCCCGCCCTGGCGGGTGCCGACCGCGCCTACATCCTGGCGCTCATCCAGGGGGCCCATCTCCTGCGGGGCAACATGCCGCCCTTCCTGGGCACGCCCAAGGAGGCCGAGCTGATCGCCGACCACCTCTATCAGCGCACGGACCACCGGCCCCTGGCGGACATCCACAAGGTCGACGGCCTCGCCCTGGGTCGCCGGGCCTACGACCTCCGCTGCGGCAAGTGCCACGCCGTCGGCACGGCCAGCGACAAGGCCAAGTCCCTGGCGGGGCAGAGCGCCGAGGACCTCAGCGGAATGCTCGACATGGCCGCCAGCCTGGGCGAGGGCATGCCCGCCTACACGGGGGACGCCGCCGAAAGGAAGGCCCTCGTGGCCTACCTCCAAACCCTGGGCCAAGGAGGCAAGCCGTGACGCTCCCTGACTACCACTTCATCTCCGCTCCCCTCTGGCTGGTGACAACTCTGCACCTGCTGACCCTGACCCTACACCTCGCGGCCATGAGCTGCCTATTCGGCGGCACCCTGATCGCCCTCTGGGCCGGCATCCGCAAGCAGTGGGCCGGTCCGGATGCCGTGGACTTCGTGCGGGTGCTGCCCGCAGCCACCGCCGCCACGGTGTCGCTGGGCGTGGCGCCTCTCCTGTTCCTGCAGCTGGTCTATCCCCGGCAGGTCTATGCGGCCGCCATTGTGAGCGGCTGGTTCTGGCTGGCGGTGATCGGGGCCGTGATCACGGCCTACTATGCGTTCTACCGGGCCTCCTTCCAGGCCCACCGGACGGGGCAGGTGAGCCTCGGCCTGCTGGCCCTGGCCGCGCTCGGACTGCTCTACACCAGCCTGGTCTACAGCTCGGTGTTCGCCCTGGCCGAGCAGCCGGACCTGCTCCGGGCGCTCTATGCGAAGAACCAGTCCGGCTGGGTCTGGAATCCGGCCCTGGGCGCCTACGGCCTGCGCTGGCTCCACATGCTGCTGGGCGCCCTCACCGTGGGTGGGTTCTTCGTGAGCCTGTTGGGACGGCACTCGTCCGCCATGGCCGCCACCGGCCGCGCGGCCTTCGTGGGCGGCATGGCTGCCGCCGCCGGGGCTGGGTTCCTCTACCTTCTCACTCTGGACACGGACCTCGCTCCGTTCATGCGGACGCCGGCCATGCCCGCCCTGGTGGTCGCACTGTTGCTGGCCCTCGCGGCACTGCACTTCCACTCCCGGAAGCGCTTCGGCCTATCAGGCCTCTGCCTGTTCCTCTCGGTCTTCGGCATGGTGTACATGCGCCACGTCCTGCGACTGGTCCGGCTCCGCGGCAGCTTCGACTTGGCCGCGTGGCGGGTCGCGCCCCAGTGGTCACCATTCCTGCTATTCCTGGTCTGCTTCATGCTGATGCTGGTCGTCCTGGTCTGGATGGCGAGGCTGTTCTTCCGGCCCGACGAGGACTCGGCCTAGGCCTGCGCCATCAAAGGACGTCGATCGGTTATAACAGAGGTGCGTCTGGGGCCAGGGTCAATGCCATGGCTGCACGCGTGACTGGAAACCCCAGCTAGCCACCCATCAAACGGGAGCCCCATGTCCACCCAAGCCCTTGCCGCCCTGACCCTCGTCGCGTTGATCGCGGCGGGTGGCAGCCCGGCCCGCGCCGCCCAACCCCTGACCTCCTCCAAGAAGGACTTCGCGATGCTCGCACCCTGGAAAGGCCCCTACGGCGGCGTGCCCGCCTGGTCGAAGGTCAAACCCGAGGACTTTCCGGGGGCCTTCGCCGTGGCCATGCAGGCCCAGCGGGATGCCATCCTGCGCATCACAAAGGAACCCAAGCCCGCCACCTTCGCCAACACGATCCTGGCCATGGAGCAGTCCAGTCCGGCCCTGGATCGCCTGAACATCCTCTACGCGGTCCACGTCAGCACCTTGAACAAGGGCGTCATTCCCGCGGTCGAGAAAAAGATGTCGCCGAAGTTCGCAGCCTTCGGAGACGAGATCGCCCAGAATGAAGCCCTCTTCAAGCGCATCGAGGCGGTCTACCTGAACGCCGCCAAGGCCAAGCTCACGCCGGAGCAGAAGCGCCTGACCTGGGTCTACTACACCAACTTCGTGCGCAGTGGCGCCAAGCTCAGCGGGCAGCAGAAGACGCGGCTGCGGGAGCTGAACCAGCGCATGGCCACCCTGGGTACCCAGTTCGGTCAGAACCTGCTGGCGGACGAGTCTACCCCCTACACACTCATCGAGTCCGAGGCCGGGCTCGCGGGGCTGTCCAAGGACCTGAAGGCCGCTGCGGCCCGGGCTGCCGAGCAGCGGGGGCTGAAGGGCAAGTGGGTGATCGACAACACGCGCTCCTCCGCCGATCCCTTCCTGGCCTACGCCGAGAACCGCGAGCTGCGGGAGAAGGTCTGGCGCACCTTCGTGAACCGCGGCGACAACGGCGACAAGACCGACAACAAGGCCGTGGCGGTGGAGATGCTTAAGCTCCGCTTTGAGCGGGCCCAACTCCTGGGCTATGCCACCCACGCTCACTGGGCGGTGGAGCAGTCCATGGCGGGCACTCCCGACCGGGCCGTGGCCCTCATGGAAGCGGTCTGGAAGCCCTGTGTGGCCCAGGTGCGGTCCGATGTGGCGGATATGCAGGCTCTGGTGGTCAAGGAAGGAGGCACCTTCAAGCTGGCCCCCTGGGACTACCGCTTCTACGCCGAGAAGCAGAGGAAGGCCAAATACGACCTGGACCTCAATGAGGTCACCCCCTACCTCCAGCTCGATAAGCTCCGCGAGGGCATGTTCTGGACTGCCGGGCAGCTCTACGGCCTCCACTTCAAGCAGATCAGCAACGTCGAGTTCCAGCACCCAGACGTCACCGCCTACGAGGTCACGGACGCCAAGGGCGCCCACGTGGGCCTCTGGTACTTCGATCCCTTCGCCCGGGAGGGGAAGCGGTCCGGGGCCTGGATGAACGAGTACCGGATGCAGACTCACATGGGCAAGCGGGTGACGCCCATCGTGTCGAATAACTCCAACTTCGTGAAGGGTGCTCCGGGCCAGCCGGTACTGATCTCCTGGGACGACGCCACCACCATGTTCCACGAGTTCGGCCACGCCCTGCACGGGCTGCTCTCCGACTCCCACTATCCGAGCGTCTCCGGCACCAACACCGCCCGGGACTTCGTGGAGTTCCCGAGTCAGATCAACGAGCACTGGTTCCAGACGTCCGAGGTGCTCAACCGCTTCGCGCTGCACTACCAGACGGGCAAGCCCCTGCCCAAGGCGATGCTGGACAAGATCAACCGGGCCCGGACCTTCAATGAAGGCTTCGCCACCATGGAGTACCTGGCTTCGGCGGTCATCGACATGAAGCTGCACATGGCCGGCGGCAAGGTCCTCGACATGGCGGCCTTCGAGAAGGATGAGCTGACCCGGCTGGGCATGCCCACCGAGATCGTCATGCGCCACCGGATCCCGCAGTTCGCGCACATCTTCAGCGGTGGCGTGGGGGGCTACGAGGCCGGCTACTATGCCTACCTCTGGAGCGATGCCCTGACTGCGGATGCCTGGCAGGCCTTCCTGGAAGGGCAGGGCCCCTGGGATCCCAAGGTCGCGGCGCGACTCCGCAAGGAGATCCTGGCCGTGGGCAACACCAAGGATCCCGCCGAGGCCTTCCGGGCCTTCCGCGGCCGGGATGTGAACACCGACGCCCTCATGCGGAAGCGCGGCTTCCTCAAGTAGGGTTTTCCTCGTTCATTAGCAGGAAAGCAATAAACCGCAGATGACGCAGATTTACACAGATGGGTAATGGATCTGTGTCATCTGCGCCATCTGCGGTTTCCTGTTTTTCTGTCTGGTGGTCGGGCCTCGTAAGTTCACCCATCCTCGGCCTGATTGGTCCCAGCGCGCTGCGACTGGTACTCTGAGGGCCATGGCCCTCGAACTGCTTGCTCCCGCCAAAAACCTGGAACAGGGAACCCTTGCGCTGCGCTGCGGGGCGGACGCGGTCTACATGGGCGGCCCGCTGTTCGGCGCCCGCCAGGCTGCGGGCAACGAGCTGGCCGACTTCGAGCAGCTCACCCGCGAGGCCCGGCTCTGGGGTGCGAAGGTCTACGCGACACTCAATACCTTGATCTACGACCACGAGCTGGAGGAGGCGCGGCAGCAGGCCTGGAGGCTCTACGAGGCAGGCGTGGACGCCCTGATCATCCAGGACATGGCCTACCTGGAGATGGACCTCCCACCGCTGCCCCTGCACGCCAGCACCCAGGCGGCCTGTGACAGCCCCGAGCGCGTGGCCTTTCTCGCCAGCGCCGGCTTCACCCGGGCCATCCTCGCCCGGGAGCTGAGCCTGGACGACATCCGGGCCATCCGCAGGGCCGCAGACATGGAGCTGGAGGCCTTTGTCTACGGGGCTCTCTGCGTGGGTGAGAGCGGGCACTGCTATCTGAGCGGCGCCATCTGCGACCGCAGCGGCAACCGCGGCGAGTGCGCCCAGCCCTGCCGCGCACCCTGGAACCTGGTGGATGGCGCGGGCCGGGTGGTGGTGCGGGAGAAGCACCTGCTGAACATCCGAGACCTGGACCTCTCGGGGCACCTGGATGGCCTGGCGGAGGCCGGCGTGGTGAGCTTCAAGATCGAGGGTCGGCTCAAGGATGCGGACTACGTCAAGAATGTGGTCAGCCTCGTGCGCCGCAACCTGGACGACCTGCTGGCGCGGCGGCCGGAGCTGGCCGCGGCCTCCCTGGGCTCGGTGAGCCAGTCCTTTACGCCCGATCCCACCAAGACCTTCCAGCGCGGGCTCTCCGCCTACCGCATCGACGGGCAGCGCCGGGCCATGGGCCACGCGGACGCGGGGAAGCACCTCGGTGAGTTCCTCGGCGAAGTGAAATCCATCCAAGGGGACCGCCTGGTCCTGGACCTGACCGTGGACCTGCACCCCGGGGACGGCCTCGCCTTCGTGGATGGCTCCGAGGCCGCGGGCACTGTGGTCAACGAGGTGGCGGGTCGCCAGGTCTTCGTACAGGATCCCTCCCGCATCCGCCCCGGCACCCGGCTCCACCGGAACCTGGACCTGCACTGGCTCCGAGCCCTGCGCAGCGCCAAGGTGGACCGCCGCATCCCCGTGACGGCCACCCTGGACTTCCCGGAGGGCGCCGCGCGGCTGCGCCTTGAGGATCCAGCCGGGTTCGCGGCGGAAGCCCAGGCCACCGGCGCCTTCGCCGAACCCCGGGACGCGGCAGCCACCGCCCAGACCACCCGCGAGGCCCTGGGGCGCCTGGGGAACACGCCCTTCGAGCTGACAGAGCTGCAGGTGGCCGAGGCGCGCTTCGTGCCGGTCAGCGTGCTCAACGCCCTCCGGCGCGAGGCTGCTGCGGCCCTGGAGGCCCTGCGCCGCGCCCCCAGGCCCCGGGAGGGGCGCCGCGCGGCAGCCCCCCAGCTGGCCCCGCTGCCCCACGGCAAGCTGGACTACACCTGGAACATCGCCAACCGGGCTGCCCGCGCCTTCTACGAGCGGGCGGGGGCCGAGGCCCTGGAACCCGCCGCCGAGCTGCAGGACAGCCTTGATGGCCGCGTGGTCATGACCACCCGGCACTGCGTGAAGTTCGAGCTGGGCTGGTGCCACCTCCATGACAACCCCGAGCCCTGGCGCAGCCTCCCGGAGCCCGCGGGGCCGCTCTTCCTGGAGAACGGCGCCACCCGCCTGGAGTGCCGCTTCGACTGCCACCAGTGCCGCATGGAGCTGGTGCTGCACGAGTCCCGGGAGCAGGGTTGAGCTCGCCTTCGCAGGCCGGGGCCTTGCCGCTGGGTCCCTGCGATGTGGTGGTGATCGGAGCCGGTCCTGCGGGGCTGCTGGCGGCGGGTCGGGCCGCCATGCTGGGCGCCCGGGTCCTGCTGCTGGAGAAGATGGAGAAGCCGGCCCGCAAGCTGCGGATCACCGGCAAGGGCAGGGCCAACATCACCAACATGAAGCCCCTGGAGGAGCACCTCCAGGAGATCCATCCCGAGCCGCGCTTCCTGCGGCAGGCCTTCCAGGCCTTCTTCAACGCCGACCTCATCGCGCTGCTGGAAGCGCAGGGCGTGCGGACCAAGACTGAGCGCGGCGACCGGGTCTTTCCGGATAGCGACCTGGCCTGGGATGTGGCGGATGCGCTCGTCGCCTGGGCGTTGAGCCAGGGCGTGGAGATTGTGCCCCACGCCCGGGTCGAGGGCCTGCTCCTCCAGGGCGGCGTCTTCCAGGGTCTGACGGTGCACCGCAAGGGAGCGGGACCCGCCCAGCGGCTCGAGGCCCGCTGCGGCATCGTCGCCACCGGCGGCCAGTCCTATCCCGCCACGGGCTCTACCGGGGACGGCTACCGGTTCGCCGAGGCCACCGGACACCGCATCGAGCCGCTGCGGCCTTCCCTGGTGCGAATTGAAACCAGCCCCGCCTACGCCAGCGCCCTGGGCCTGACCCTCAAGAACGTGCAGCTGACCCTCTGGATCGACGGCAAGAAGCAAGGCGGCGAGTTCGGCGAGGCCGAGTTCACGGCCAGGGGACTGGGCGGCGCCGCGGTCCTGCGGCTCAGCCGAAAAGTGGTCGACGCGAAGGCTGCGGGTCGGAAGGTGGAGCTCACCTTGGACCTGAAACCGGCCCTGGACCCGGCGAAGCTCGAGGCACGCCTGCTCAGGGACCTGGATGCCCACCCGGGCGCCACCTGCCGGAGCCTGCTGCGGTCCCTGCTGCCGGCCCCGCTCATCGAGGTGTTCAGCGCGGCCCTGGGCCTGGATCCCTCGGCCCCGGCGGCGCGGCTCCAAGGTGCGAAGCGCAAGCAGCTGCTCAGCCTGCTCAAGGAGCTGCGCTTCGAGGTCACGGGCCACGGCAGCTGGGAGGAGGCCATCGTCACCGCCGGTGGTATCTCCATCCGCGACCTCGACCCCAAGACCATGGCTTCGAAAAAAGTGGCGAACCTCTACTTCGCCGGCGAGGTGCTGGACCTGGACGCAAACACCGGCGGCTACAACCTCCAGATCGCCTTCTCCACCGGCTGGCTGGCCGGAGAAGCAGCGGCCCGGCAAGCGCTGGAAAGCACAAAATCAGCCACCGATGAACACCGATAAAAGCTGATAAACACCGATAAGAGCCTGATGAAATATTTTTTTTCTCTTTATCAGTTCTTGATCAGCACTTATCGGTGTTCATCGGTGTTCCATCTTTTTTGATTTCTCGCTGAGGAATAGCACCGTCCTCCATGCGCTCAGGGGGGGTGAAGTCGATGCCCACGGCGTGGCCGGCCTCCACCAGCTGGTCCCAGGTGGTCGCGTCGATGGGGATGCCCTCGGCCCTCCGCTGGGCGCGGTGGGCCAGCTCGGGCTCGCCGGCCACCAGCACGGGCAGGTCCGGGTCAGCGGGGGGCGAGGCCTTGACGTGCTCGATAGCGGCGGCCACCTGGGCTTCGAGCCCCGCCGCGCCCGGCAGCTGGGCAGGGTCGATGAAGATGGACAGCATGTTGTTGGTGATCCGGTCCTTCTCGAAGGGCACCGTGGAGACCGTGCCGCCGCCGGTGAAGGCTCCGGCCAGCAGCTCGCACAGGAAGGCCATGCCGTAGCCCTTGTGCAGGCCGAAGGGCAGGATGGCGCCCCTTGGATCCGTGTACATCACCGCAGGATCCGTGGTCCCTTGCCCCGTCGAGTCGATGAGGGTGCCTTCCGGTAGCGTCTCGCCTTTGTTGAGGGCCACCCGCACCTTGCCCAGCGCCACCAGGCTGGTGGCGAAGTCCAGCACCACGGCCGGGTGGTCCGCCGCCGCCGGAACCGCCACGCAGAAGGGGTTGGTGGCGAAGCGTGCGTCGCTGCCCCGGAAGGGGGCCACCATGGGGGCGTGGCCCACGACGTTGACGAAGTGGATGGAGGCGAGGCCCTCCGCCGCCGCTTGCTCCGCATAGGTGCCAATGCGCCCGATGTGGAAGGCCCCCCGGAGCGCGACCAGGGCGATCCCCGTGGCCTTGGCCCGTGCCATGCCAGCGGTGGTTCCCCGGCGCGCGACGACCTGCCCGAAGCCGTTGCGGCCATCCACCGAGAGGATCGCGCCCCCGGTGTCCTCGACCGCGGCCTGGGCCTTGGGATCCAGCAGCCCGGCGGCGATGGCCCGGACATAGTGGGGCAGCATCCCCACTCCGTGGCTGTCGTGGCCTGAGAGGTTCGAGTCCACCAGGTGATCTGCCACGATGTGGGCGTCCTCCTCGCTTGCGCCCGTGGCCTCAAGCAGGCGGGCTGCAGCAATGCGCAGGGGCTGGTGCTGGACCAATTTCATCGGGGGACCCTCCGGTGGGACTACGACCGCCTATGAGCCTACTTGGTTAGCGGCCAGACTCAGCCTCGGGTATTCAAGACCAATAGCCGAACCACAGATGACGCAGATGACACGGATGGATGCCGGCCCACACCCAGAATCCATTTTGCAGTTATCCCCATTTATCCGTTTTTATCCCCGTCCAAAGGCACTGGTCTTTGAACCTTCGGCCTGGCATTCCGTCACAGAAAGCAAAAGCATGACGGGGATAAATGGGATGGACGGGGATAAGGGCGAGCGCTTGAAGCAGGGATCCATCTTCGTCCTTTCTGTTTGGCGCTATCAAATGCCATGGATGTTTGCTTGACCCGGCCGCGGCGCTGGGCTCCTCTGGAGGCATCCCTGTCCCAACGTCGACCGCTGTTCC
>Ga0194052_1000908_pt1 | contig 17973 bp, 14 predicted proteins | sample SepL226m_MetaG_FD_160117 | JGI IMG/M metagenome (GOLD analysis project Ga0194052, IMG submission 160117) | Anoxic zone freshwater microbial communities from boreal shield lake in IISD Experimental Lakes Area, Ontario, Canada - Sep2016-L227-6m | ecosystem: Environmental > Aquatic > Freshwater >...
ACCGGTGCCCCGGCGCGGGCGGCGTCCAGCGCTCGATAGCGGGCCGTCCGCGCGGCAGCCTCCGGCCCACCCTCGCGTCCGACCCGCACCGTCAGGACGCGGGCGTCCACGCACCCGAGTTCGAGCGCCTGCCGGCGGGCGGTGTCGGCCACCGTGGCGGAACCCGCCTGCAGACCGTGGTCGACGATCAGCGCGGTGGTGGGGCGCAGCGGCGCCGCCGCCGCGGTCAACGCCAGCGAATCCGCACCGCCGGAGAGCGCGACGCACCAGGACGGTCCGTGCGGGAGTTCGACGGCGGCCAGGGCGGCAACCGCGGCGCGCAGCCGCGCCAGCGGCCCGCTTACAGCACCCGGTCGATCCACCGCTGCGGGTCCTCGATCTCATGGGGCAGCGGCAACGAGTCCGGCCCCGACCACACCGTGTTGAACCGCGCCATGCCCACCACGTCGACCACGTGGTCGACGAACGCCTTGCCACGGGTGTACTGGCTCATCTTGGCGTCAACCCCGAGCAGCGCGCGCAGCAGACGTTGCAGCGGCGGTTGCCTGCGGCCCCTGCGGTCTTCGAAGCGCCGCCGGATCTGCGCGACGCTGGGCACCACGGCGGGTCCGACCGCATCCATCACATGATCGGCATGGCCCTCGAGCAGCGTGCCGAGCATCAGCATCTGATCGAGCGCCTGGCGCTGCGGTTCGGACTGGACCGCCCGCAGCAACCCGAGGATGCCGGCACTGTTGGGATCGCCTCGCATGGGATCGCGTCGCATGGGATCGCCTCGCATGGGATCGTTGCGACTGCGGACGAACTCCGAAAGCCTGCCGATCACCTGACGAAGATCGTCACCACGGTCACCGGTGAGCACCTCCAGAGCCCGGGACATGTGTCCCGCCAGCCACGGATTCGCACTGAACTGAACCCGGTGGGTGACCTCATGCAGGCATACCCACAGCCGGAAGTCCCTCGGCGGGACCCGCAGTTGACGCTCCACTGCGATGACGTTCGGATACACCAGAAGTAGTTCGCCGGACGCGCCGGAGAACGGGTCGTACTGTCCGAGGATTCCCGAGGAGACGAAGGCCAGCACCGCACCGGTCTGAGCGCCGGCGATCCGGCCGGTGACGACGTTGGCGGGTGTGTCGGAACCCCCGGTCATCACCCGCATCGATTGCGACGCCGCTCGAATCCATTGCTGGCGGTCGATGATCCGCGCGTCGGGAACCTCTGTGCCGGTGGACAATCCGGTGACATCCCGGACGGGCCCCTCAGCGCGGCGCGCGGCTTCGGCGAGATCCTCGATCGCCTGACGCCGGGTGTAGTCGGTGGCGGGCGGCCCGGGCCGCGCCAGGCGCGCGCCGACGGACCCCGCGAACTCCCAGTCGACGGCGCCGCCGACGGTCAGTTGCGAGGCCACGGCGGAATCCTCAAGACCCGCCGCATCCACAGGTGCGTAACGCTCCGGCGAGCGCGTCGATGGCGGTTCGACCCGCGAAGCCGGCGTTGTTGGAGAGGAAGGCAAAGGTCAGCACGCGCCCGCTGGTGTCGGTCACGATCCCCGCGAGTGCATTGGTCTTGGTGAGCGACCCGGTCTTCGCGCGCAGCCAGCCGGCCGGCGATTTCTTGCCGTCGACGTCGAGGAAACGATCCGACAGCGTGCCGCTGCCGCCCGCGATGGGCAACAGGTCCAGCAGCGGCCGAAGGGCCGGCTTGTCCGGACCGGCGGCCTCCTGCACCACACCGTCGAGGGTCTTGGCGGTGAGCAGGTTGGCCACCGACAGACCGCTGGAATCGACGAGAGATGCGCCGGCGACATCGATCTTCTCGGCCGCGAGTTTCGCGATCACCGCGTCGACCGCGCCGGCGAAGCTCATGGGTCGGCCGGTCGCCTTGGCCACCTCCCGGCCGATCGTCTCCGCCATCACGTTGTCCGAGGCGTTCATCATCTGCCGCAGGCGCTCCATGAGCGGCGCCGACTGCACCGAGGCGAGTTGGCGTCCGCCCGCGGGGCCGGGTGCGTAGGTCACCTTTGCGGGGTCCACTGCCAGTGCGACGGCCAGTGCGCGGCCGGCATCGAGGGCAGGCGTCAGGGAGCGCCGCGACTCCAAGGTGGTGGGCTGGATTCGGCCGGCGTCGAGCATGACGGCCTGGATGGGTGCGATGTCGCCGCCGCCGATGTCGGCCGGATCCCACCCCGGCGCCATGTCCGGACCGCTGTAGGAGGAGATGTCGACTTGAACGGCAGTCGGTGTGATTCCGCTGCGGCGCACCTGTTCGGCGAGATCGGAGATGCGGGCGGCGTCGCGGTACCACGTCTCCTCGGTGGGCGGCGCGGCCGACAGCGTCGGATCGCCACCCCCGATGAGCACCACGACGCCCGGCATCCGGGTCTGATCGGCGGCTTGCACCACGGTGGTGAGCCGCGCATCTCGATCGAGGGTCAGCAGTGCCGCCGCCGCGGTCAGCACCTTGTTGGTCGACGCCGGCTGCATCGGCACGTCAGCGCGCTGCTCCCAGATCTGCTGCCCCGAGCGCGCATCGGTGACCCGGCCGGTGAGGCTGCCCAGGTTGGGATCGGCGACCGCCTTGGCCAACGCCGCGGTCATCCCCGAGGTGGTGGGCACGGGGGCCGAGTCGGGCAGCGGCACGACACCCGGATCGACCTTGGCCGGGGGCCGCGGCGGGGGGACCATCGCGCTGCTACGGCTACCGGAGGCCAGCACCGCAGCCGCCGCGACCACCGCGGCGACCAGTGCGATCACCGTCGTCGCCAGCACCAGATGGGTGCGGCGTTTCGGTGTGCGGACCATCTCTCTCCCGACCGTCGCGAACCGGCACGAATACCTCGTTCGGTGACCAATACCTCGTTCGGTGACCATTGTGCCCAACAGCCCCTTCTAGGAGGTAATCGCTCCATTAGGGTTGGATCGCGTCGCCACGGCGCACACCCTCAGCGGGAAGGAGACTCTCGGTGCAGTTCGACGTCACGATCGAGATCCCCAAAGGCCAGCGCAACAAGTACGAGATCGACCACAAGACGGGCAGGCTGCGTCTGGATCGCCACCTGTACACGCCGATGGGGTATCCCGCGGACTACGGCTTCATCGAGGACACCCTCGGCGACGACGGTGACCCACTGGACGCCATGGTGCTGCTGCCGGAGTCAGTGCACCCGGGAGTCGTCGTGGCGGCACGGGCGGTCGGCATGTTCCAGATGGTCGACGACGCCGGCGGTGACGACAAGGTGATCTGCGTGCCCGCTGGCGACCAGCGGTGGGACCACATCAGAGATCTCGACGACGTGCCCAAGCACGAACGCGAGGCCATCAAGCATTTCTTCATGCACTACAAGGACCTCGAGCCGGGTAAGTACGTCGAGGCCGCCGACTTCGTCGGCCGCGCCGAGGCCGAGGCGGAGATCGAGCGTTCGCGGGAGCGCTTCGCCAACGAGGGCCACCACTAGAGCCCCGGCAGAGTTTTCCTGCCTGTAACGCGGCGTAACGCCGTTTTGCCCTCCGGTGTCGGATCATCACCGTGTGCTGTTGCATCAGAGCATCGGACTTGACGGGTTCAACACCCTGCCGACCCGCCGCGCAGTCCATGCCCTCTACGAGTGCTGCAACAGCCTCACGATGGCGGCGGAACTGGCCGGCGGCCGGCCCTACGCCGACCGCGGGTCACTGTTCCGCAAGTCCGATGCCGTGCTGTTCGCACTCGCCGAGCAGTCGATCGACGAGATCATGCACGCATATCCCGGCGTCGGCGCCCGGCCCGGGAGCACCTGGTCGCATGCCGAGCAGTGTTCTGTCTGGGATCCGCGACCCGAGGTGATGGCGACTCTGCACGCGGCGGCCCGCCGCTACCGCGACCACTTCGGCTTCGATTTCGTCATGCACGTCGGCGCACTCGCCTCCTACAGCCCGGCACGTGGCGTGATCGCAGCAATCGAAGACCGCATGCACAACGATGCCGAGACCGAGCGCAAGGTGGTCCGCAACGAGATCGCCCGCCTCAACCGCAGTCGGCTGCAGCGGATGTTAGGGCCGGAGGGCGGCTACAACAACTGGACCTGATCACCGGCTGGTGAGTCAGGCCGCATCCATCCGGGTCTTGACCAGGCTGGCGATCATGGTTAACAGCAGCGTCAAGACGATCACTGCAAGGCTCAGCAGGGTTGGAATCTCCGGAACACCAACCGGTTCGCCGCCGTTGATGAACGGCAACGTGTTCTCGTGCAGGGCATGCAGCAGCAGTTTGACACCGATGAAGCACAGAATGAACGCCAGCCCCTGGGACAGATACACCAGTCGGTTGAGCAGATCGCCGAGAAGGAAGTACAGCTGGCGAAGCCCCATCAGTGCGAAGACGTTCGCGGTGAAGACCAGATACGGTTCGCTGGTGAGTCCGTAGATCGCCGGGATCGAATCCACGGCGAACAGCAGGTCGGTGGTGGCCAGCGCGAGAATCACGAGAAACATCGGGGTCAACAGTCGCTTGCTGCCCTGCTTGACGTAGAGCTTGAGACCGCCCGACCAGTCATCGGTGGTGTTGAGGTACGTCTTGGCTAAGCGCACCACCGTATTGTCCGCGTCGTCGTCGTGTTCGGTGTCGAGTGCGAGCCGGATCGCGGTGATCACCAGGAAGGCACCGAAGACGTAGAAGATCCACGAGAACTCTTTGATCGCGACGGCTCCGAGTGCGATGAAGATGCCGCGGAAGACCAGGGCCAGGACGATGCCCACCATCAGCGCCTGCTGCTGGTAGCGCTTGGGCACCTTGAAGCTGGCCATGATGATGATGAAGATGAACAGGTTGTCCACCGACAGGCTGTACTCGGTCAGCCAGCCCGCGAAGAACTCCACCCCGTACTGGCTGCCGTGGGCCTGCCAGACCCAGACACCGAATGCGACCGCCAGTGCAATGTAGATCGACAGCGCAGTCACGCATTCGCGACGACTCGGTTCGTGCGGCCGGCGGCCGATGATCAGCACATCAAGGGCCAGAATCGCCAGAGTGACCCCGAGGGTGATGACCCATTCGATCGTGGAGACGTTCACGTCTTGAGGAACCTCCGGCCGTCGTGGACTGAATCTAGCCAAGTACGCCCGAGGTCTCTTCCGCCGCGAGATACGGCCCGCGGAACCGGACGACCCCGGAAAGGGTCGACGTGGTGACGACACCGCGGCGAAGGAATACTCCCCTCTGCGCCTCAAGTGTCTCAGGTCGCGTCCCGACGCGCACTTCGCACCCTAGGATTCTGTGGCGTGGCGGCACCCGAGATCCCCCGGCAGTACCTCCTCTCCGGACACGCACCCGCACCACGGACCCTCATCGACATCCTCTACGCGACAGCGGCGCGCAGCCCGCAGGCCACCGGCATCGACGACGGCGACGTGCAACTCACCTACGCGGAGATGATCGAGGACATCGAAGCTGGTGTGCGGTGGTTGGCCGCTCGAGGCATCGGTCGCGGCGACCGCATCGGCATCCGGATGCCCTCGGGCAGCTACTCGCTGTACATGGCAATACTCTCCACACTGGCCGCCGGTGCGGCCTACGTGCCTGTCGACGCCGACGACCCCGATGAGCGCGCGGACTTGGTGTTCCACGAAGCCGGTGTGGCCGCAGTCATCACTGAGGCGGGTTTGTCCCGTGGCCCAGGGGTGTCGCGGGGTTGGAGCGCCGGCAGCCCCGGGGTGGGCGATGACGCATGGATAATCTTCACCTCGGGGTCCACCGGCGTTCCCAAAGGTGTGGCGGTCACACATCGCAACGCAGCAGCATTCGTCGATGCAGAAGCGCGAATGTACATGCAGGACAATCCGATCGGGCCGGGCGACCGGGTGCTGGCGGGCCTGTCGGTGGGCTTCGACGCATCCTGCGAGGAGATGTGGTTGGCGTGGCGCTACGGTGCCTGCCTGGTGCCGGCACCGCGCGCGCTGGTGCGCAGCGGGATGGATCTCGGGCCGTGGCTGGTGTCTCGGGACATCACGGTCGTGTCAACCGTTCCAACTCTTGCATCGCTGTGGCCCGCCGAGGCGCTGGAGGCGGTGCGGCTACTGATCTTCGGCGGTGAGGCATGCCCGCCTGAGCTAGCCGAGCGACTCGCCATCGAGGGCCGCGAGGTGTGGAATACCTACGGCCCCACCGAAGCCACTGTCGTAGCGTGCGGGGCGCAACTGCGCCCCGGTGCCCCTGTGAGTATCGGATTGCCCCTGGCCGGCTGGGATCTTGCTGTCGTCGACGGCCTTGGCCTGCCCGTCAAGCAGGGCGAGGTCGGAGAACTCGTCATCGGCGGCGTCGGCCTGGCCCGTTATCTCGATCCGGCCAAGGACGCCGAGAAATACGGGTCGATGCCGACGCTGGGCTGGGCACGGGCCTATCGCAGTGGCGATCTGGTCCGCCTCGAGTCCGACGGTCTGTATTTCCAGGGACGCGCCGACGACCAGGTGAAGGTCGGCGGGCGGCGGATCGAACTTGGCGAAATCGATTCGGCTCTGGTGAATTTGCCTGGGGTGAGCGGCGGGGCGGCTGCGGTGCGCAAATCCGCCAGCGGCACGCCGATCCTGGTCGGTTACATCGCCTCCGCCCATCCTGATTTCGATCTCGCCGGCGCACGCGCCCACTTGGCCGACTCGATGCCGGCCGCGCTGGTGCCCCGCCTGGTGCTCGTCGATGAGTTGCCCACCCGCACCTCGGGCAAGGTCGACCGAAACGCTCTGCCATGGCCGCCACCGGGCGACGTCCCCGACGTCGGTGTTCAACTCGGCGGGATGATGGGCTGGCTCGCCGGGCTGTGGCAGGACGTGCTCGGCACCGTCGTGGATGGCCCGGAGGCCGATTTCTTCGCCCTCGGCGGCGGCTCACTGTCAGCGGCCCAACTCGTCGTCGCGTTGCGTCCGCGGTTCCCGGAGATGACGGTGGCCCATCTCTACGACCACCCCCGGCTCGGTTCGATGGCCGGCTTCCTCGAGGAACTCGGCCGGGATCAGCCCGCCCCCGTCGCCGCTGCCCCGCGACTGGTGCGTCCAATACCCCGGGTGACGCGTGTTGCCCAGGTTGCTCTTTCGCTGCCGTTGGCAACACTGACCGCCTTGCAGTGGCTGACCTGGCTGGCAATAGCCAATAACATTGCGGCCCAGATACATCCACTGGCATGGCTGGTTCCGGTGAACTGGTGGGTGGTCGTCGGCGCCTTCGTCGCTTTCGTGACACCCGCCGGCCGAATGGCAATCGCAGTGATCGGTGCCCGCCTGTTGTTAACCGGGCTAAAGCCCGGCAGTTACCGGCGCGGCGGCCCCGAGCATCTGCGAGTGTGGCTGGCGGAGCGCTTGGCCACCGCGAGCGGTGCAGAGAACCTTGCCGGCGCCCCATGGCTTGTCTATTACGCGCGAGCTCTGGGTAACTCGATCGGCAGGGGTGTGGACCTGCACTCTGCGCCGCCGGTGACCGGAATGCTGACAGTGGGTCACCGTTGTTCCATCGAACCGGAGGTTGATCTCAGCGGTCACTGGATCGACGGGGACGTGTTCCACGTCGGGCCGATCGTGATCGGCAATGACGCGACCATCGGCGGCCGCACCACCCTGTTGCCCGGTGCCGAGATCGGCAAGGACGCCGACGTGGCTGCCGGTTCGGCAGTGGTCGGGAAGGTGAAGGGCAGTCAGTACTGGAAAGGCTCACCGGCGGTGAAGTCGGGCAAGGCCCGCCACCCATGGCCTGATCGCCGGCCTCCCAGGGCAGTCCACTGGGTGCCCGTCTTTGCGGTGTCGTCGTTGGCGATCGCCGCCCTGCCGCTGGTGTCGCTGGCCGCCGGACTGGTTGTACTCGGCTGGGCGGCCCGGGACACAGCAACGCTAGGCGCGGCGATACGCGCTGCCGGACCATGGATTCCGGGCGCAACCCTGGTCGCTCTCGCGGTGTTCGCAGCGCTGACTGTCGTTGGGGTGCGAGTGCTCTCCATCGGATTGCGGGAGGGTTACCACCCGGTGCGCAGCCGTGCCGGCTGGCAATTGTGGGCGACCGAACGATTGATGGACGGGGCGCGCAACTACCTGTTTCCCCTTTACGCGAGCCTGCTCACGCCGACGTGGCTGCGCATCCTTGGCGCCACAGTGGGCCGCAACACCGAGATCTCCACCGCTCTGGTGACACCCAAGTTCACCGTCATCGAGGACGGCGCATTCCTTGCCGACGACACGATGGTGGCGTCCTACGAACTCGGCGGAGGCTGGATCCACGTCGCGAAAGCCACCATCGGTAAGCGCGCCTTCCTCGGGAATTCAGGCATCACCCAGCCCGGGCGCAGAGTTCCCGACGACGGATTGGTTGCAGTCCTGTCCGCGACGCCCACCAAGGCGAAAAAGGGCTCCTCCTGGCTGGGCAGTCCGCCGATCCGACTGCGCCGGAGAGTCGATGAAGCAGAGGCCACTCTGACATTCGACCCGCCAGCGCGCCTGAGATTCATGCGGGGTTGCGTCGAGACCTGCCGGCTGATCCCGGTGATGGTGAGCTTCGGGATCGGTGTCGCGATGCTGGCGTCGTTGCAGTTCCTGGTCCTTCGAGGCGGCTATGGCGCAGCAGCACTGGGCGGTGGTGTTCTTCTGCTTCTGGCCGGAGCTGTCGCCGGTGCGGCGGCGGTGGTCGCGAAATGGATTGTGGTTGGGCGTATTCATAGCGGTGAGCACCCGCTGTGGTCGTCGTTCGTATGGCGAAACGAAGTCGCTGACACCTTTGTCGAAACCGTCGCGGCGCCGTGGTTCGCGCGGGCCGCTGCTGGTACGCCGGTGATGAATCTCTGGCTGCGCGCATTGGGCGCGCGTATCGGCCGCGGGGCGTGGTGTGAGTCATACTGGCTGCCGGAGGCAGATCTGGTCAGTCTCGGCGCAGGAAGCACGGTCAACCGGGGCTGCGTGGTGCAGACTCACCTGTTCCATGACCGGATCATGCGGATGGACACCGTCGTCTTAGAGGACGGTGCGACCCTCGGTCCGCATTGCGTCGCGCTACCGGCATCCCGCATTGGATCCGGAGCCACCGTCGGGCCGGCGTCCCTGGTGATGCGCGGAGACGAGGTCCCGCCTTCAACGCGGTGGCAGGGCAATCCGATCGCACCTTGGCAGGCCGCGCGAGGAATGTCACGGGACCGACAGCAGACACGTATGCCCGGTACGGCGGCATGAAGAAAGATGGCGGGAAGGCCGGGGGGCCGCCGGTCATCGATCCCTATATCCCCGGCAGCGGCAACTTCGGGTACCGGGTGTCGCGTTACGAACTGGATCTTGACTACAAGGTCGCCAGCAATCGGCTTACCGGAACTGCCGTCATCACCGCCGTGACGCTGGCATCGCTGAAGATGTTCACCCTCGACATCTCCGATGCGCTGACAGTGAGCAAGGTAAGCGTCAACGGTTGCCGGCCCGCGCACTACGGGACGTCGGGAGGCAAACTGCGCATTCGCCTGGATGCGCCGCTACCGGTCGGGTCGGCGATGTCGATCGTCGTGCGCTACGGCGGATCACCACGACCCCTGCAGAGCATCTGGGGCACCGTGGGGTTTGAGGAGCTGTCCAATGGCGTGCTTGTTGCCGGCCAGCCCAACGGCTCTCCCTCGTGGTTCCCCTGCGATGACCACCCCAGTGCGAAGGCGAGCTTCCGGATCACGATCAGCACCGACAGTCCCTACACCGTTGTATCCAACGGGAAACTCGTCAGTCGACGCATCCGCGCGGCTCAAACCGACTGGACTTTTGACCAACCGGAACCGACCTCGCCCTACTTGGCAACCCTGCAGATCGGTGACTACCAGACTTACAAGCTTCTGAAGACACCCGTTCCCATGCACGTGGTGCTACCCCGGCGGCTGCAGGGGAACTTCGACCACGACTTCGCACGTCAACCCGAAATGATGAAGTTGTTCATCACGCTGTTCGGGGCGTACCCCCTGGCGGCCGGATACACCGTCGTAGTGACTGACGACGAGCTGGAGATACCCCTTGAGGCGCAAGGGGTATCGATATTCGGGTCGAACCACTGCGATGGAAATCGCGGTCACGAACGACTGATCGCCCATGAACTGGCGCATCAGTGGTTCGGAAACAGCGTCACAGTGCGACGCTGGCGGGACATCTGGTTGCATGAGGGCTTCGCGTGTTACGCGGAATGGCTGTGGTCGGAGCATTCCGGCGGTCCGACTGCGGCTGCGCTGGCGCGCGAGTTCCACCAAAGGCTAGCGGATTCCCAGCAGGACCTACTGCTCTCTGACCCCGGTCCGCGGGACATGTTCGACGACAGGGTTTACAAGCGGGGTGCGCTGACACTGCACGCCTTGCGCGGGGTGATCGGCGACGAGAGGTTCTTCGCCCTGTTGCGCGAGTGGACAGACCGGTATCGCCACAGCACCGTGGTGACCGACGACTTCACCGGACTCGCCTCCAACTACTCCGATATCTCCCTGGCTCCGCTGTGGAAGGCGTGGTTGTATTCGACTGAGATGCCGCTCCTATGACCGACGCGGGCGCCCCCCTGGACGCCCTGACTGCGACGCCGGGGCCGATCGCCCGTGCCAGTGTGGCGCGGGTCGGCGTCGCCACGGTGGTCAGTGCGCTGTGCGGCTACACCGTTCTCTACCTGGCCGCGCGCACCCTCGATCCCGCGGGATTCTCGGTGTTCGGGGTGTTCTGGGGCGCGTTCGGTCTGGTGGCCGGAGCGGCGAACGGATTGCTTCAGGAGGCGACCAGAGAGGTGCGTGCCTCCCGCCACCGCCCGGCGGGTCACGGTGCGGACACCAGACCCATGTGGGTGGCCGCGGGCGTCGCGGTGGCTGCCGCCACTGTGATCGCGGGCACCGCCGTGCTGTGGGCGCCGCACGTGTTCGCCGAATCGCGGGTGCTCTCGGTGGTCCTGTTGTCCATCGGTCTGGCCGGATTCTGTCTGCACGCCACACTGCTGGGCATGCTGGCCGGGGTCGGGAATTGGACGCTGTACGGGTCGCTGATGGTCACCGATGCGGTGATCCGGGTGCTGATCGCTGGGGCGACCGTCGCGCTGGGCTGGGGACTGGTCGGATTTCTGTGGGCGACTGTCGGCGGCGCAGTGGCGTGGCTGATGATGCTGTCGATCTCACGCAGCGCCCGTGCCGCGGCCGGTGTCCGGACTGAGGTGGGCGTCGGTGACTTCCTCCGCGGAGCGGCGCACTCCATCGCCGCGGCGGGTGCGAGCGCCGTTCTCGTGATGGGTTTCCCGGTTTTACTCAAGGCGACCTCGGGTGAATTGGGCGCGGCAGGTGGAATCGTCATTCTCGCCGTGACACTGACCCGGGCGCCGCTGCTCGTCCCCCTCACCGCCATGCAGGGAAACCTCATCGCCTACTTCGTCGATCACCGACGGACCCGGTTGCGCGCACTGCTGCTTCCGGCGGCCGTCGTGGCGGGACTGGGGGCGCTCGGCGTGATCTCGGCCGCACTGCTGGGCCCGTGGCTGATTCGCACCGCATTCGGCTCCGACTATGAAGCCGGGCCGGCGCTGCTCGCCTGGCTAACTGCCGCGGCGGTGTCGGTCGCACTGCTGACACTCACCGGGGCGGCCACGGTCGCTGCGGCCCTGCACCGCGCGTACGCGGCGGGGTGGGTGGGCGCCACCGTCGCGGCAGCGCTGTTGCTGACGCTGCCATTGGACCTTCCCACCCGCACGGTGGTGGCGCTGCTCTGCGGGCCACTGGTGGGTATCGCCGTGCATCTCTTCGCGCTGCAGCGGTCGGAATCACGGTAGGTTCGTGACCATCGACACCCATGCAGCCCCGCAGACCGACGCCTGGATCATCATCCCGGCGTTCAACGAGGCACAGGTCATCGGCGACGTCGTCGCTGAACTTCGCTCCGTCTTCGCCAACGTGGTCTGCGTCGACGACGGCAGCAGCGATGAGACCGGTGATATCGCACTGCGCGCCGGCGCGCACGTGGTGGGACATCCGGTGAATCTCGGCCAGGGCGCGGCCATCCAGACCGGTGTGGAGTACGCGCGAAGCCGACCCGGCGCCAGCGCCTTCGCGACCTTCGACGCCGATGGTCAGCACCGCGTGAAGGATGTCGTGACGATGCTCGACCGGTTACGCCGTGGCGACGTCGACATCGTCATCGGCACCCGCTTCGCCGGATCCACGCGCACCGAGACACCCCCGCTGAAGCGGTGGGTGCTCAGGACGGCGGCCTGGCTGAGCCCGACAAGCCGGCGGCTGGGCCTCACCGACGCGCACAACGGGTTGCGCGTGTTCAACCGGAAAGTCGCCGACGACCTCGTCCTCACCATGAGCGGCATGAGTCACGCCGGGGAGTTCATCAAACTGATCGACGAGAATCGCTGGCGGGTCACTGAAGAGCCCGTGGAGATCCTCTACACCGACTACTCGATGTCGAAGGGACAGCCCCTGCTCAACGGGGTGAACATCGTCTTCGACGGATTCCTGCGACGGAGGCTGCGCCGATGAACTGGATTCAGGTGCTGCTGATCGCGGCGGTGATCACACTGCTGGTCTACCTGTTGCGGTCGCGAACCAACGCCAAGGCCAAGGCGTGGGTCAAGGTCGGCTACGTGTTGTTCGTCATCGCCGCGATCTACGCGATCCTGCGACCCGACGACACGACCGTGGTCGCCAACTGGCTGGGGGTCGATCGCGGCGCAGACCTGTTGTCCTACGCACTCATGATCGCGTTCGTGTTCACGACGCTCAGCACGTATCTGCGGTTCAAGGATATGGAGTTGAAGTACGCGCGTTTGGCGCGCGCAGTGGCACTGCAGACGGCGCGCACGCCGGATCACTGACGTGATCGGAAGTACTCCACCGTCCGGCGCACGCCCTCGTCAAGGGTGACGGTAGGCCGCCAGCCGAGTGCAGCCCGCGCCGCGGCGGCATCAAGACACGAGTGCCGGATATCGCCGAGGCGCGCGGGGGCGAACCGCGGCCGGTCGGAGATGCCGACGGCCGCGGCTACGAGGGAATGCAGATCGCGGTCGCTGGTCTGCACACCGGTGCCGATGTTGAATCGCCGGCCGCCACCGTCGGCGTGCGCGACGGAGACGAACGCCTGAACGACGTCATCGACATAGACGTAATCCCGGGTGTTGCCGCCGTCTCCGAACACCGTGGTCGGGTCTCCGCCCAGCATGGCCTGGGCGAAGATCGCTACCACACCTGCCTCACCATGTGGATCCTGCCGCGGCCCATAGACATTCGCCGGAGCGATGTGAGCACAGTCCAGGCCGTAGAGGTGGCGGAAGCTGTTGAGGTACACCTCAGCGGCGACCTTGCTGGCGGCGTACGGCGAGGCCGGATCGACCGGGGCGCTCTCCGGGGTGGGGCGGACGTCGGGAACGCCGTAGATGGACCCCCCGGAGGAGGTGTTGACGATCCTGGCGACGTGCACCCGCCGCGCGGCCTCCGCGAGCCTGACGGTGCCCACGGCGTTCACGGTCGCGTCGAGTTCCGGATCGGCCACCGACCGCCGGACGTCGATCTGAGCCGCGAGGTGAAACACCACCTCGGGCCGGGCGCCGGCGAGAATGCCGAGGAGGTCGGCGGTGACGATGTCGGCCTCGATGAAGTCGAACCGGTTCTCGGCGCGCGCGCCGTCGAGGTTCCCCAACCGTCCGTTGCTGAGGTCGTCCACGCCGATGACGGTGTGACCGTCGGCCAGCAGACGGTCCACCAGCGTCGAGCCGATGAACCCCGCAGCGCCGGTGACCAGTGCGCGCATTTGTAGAACCATACCGAGGTCGACCCCGCGGGAAGCCTTCCGCGCTTCGCCGTACAGTCGTGGCGATGTCCGATGCCTCCCGGCGTGTGCCCCCGGTGGCCGTGGCGGCACTGGCGCTGATCGGCCTGCAACTCGCCGTTCGCGCGGGGTTGGCGTTCGGTGGCTACTTCTACTGGGACGATCTGATTCTGGTCGGCAGGGCGGGCACCCGGCCGCTGCTCTCGCCGGGGAATCTGTTCACCGATCACGACGGACACGTCATGCCGGCGGCGTTCCTGCTCAGCGGCGTCATCACCCGCGCCGCACCGCTGGTGTGGCTCTGGCCGGCGGTGAGCATGCTGGTGCTGCAACTGCTGGCGTCGCTGGCTCTGCTGCGCGCGCTGTGGGTGATCCTCGGCCGGCGTCCGGTCCTGCTGGTGCCGTTGTGTTTCGCGTTGTTCACACCGCTGACGGTGCCGTCCTTCGCATGGTGGGCGGCCGCACTGAACTACCTGCCGATGCTCGCCGCCCTGGCCTGGGTGTGCGCCGACGCCGTTCTGCTGATCCGCACCGGCAAACAGCGTTATGCGATCACCGCGACGCTCGCCTACCTGGGCGGTCTGCTCTTCTTCGAGAAGTCGGCGGTCATTCCGTTCGTCGCATTCACCATCGTCACCTTGATCTGGCACGTCGAAGGCCGCGGCGGGGTGATCGCCGGAGTATGGCGGGCCGGGATGCGGCTGTGGGCCTCGTTGCTGGGCCTGACCGCACTCTGGGCGGGGCTCTACGTCGCAGTGGTGAATCAACAGCGGTGGAGCCACGATCTTGCGATGACGTGGGATCTGTTGTCGCGCTCGATAACCCACGGCATCGTTCCCGGTCTGGCGGGCGGGCCGTGGCAGTGGCAACGCTGGGCGCCGGCATCACCGTGGGCTGTCCCTCCGGTCGGGGCGATGGCTCTCGGATGGTTGGCACTGTTCGTGGTGGTGACGATCTCGCTGCTGCGCAAGCAGCGCATCGGTGCGCTCTGGCTGACAGCCGCGGGTTACGCGGTCGGATGTCAGATTCCGATCTACCTGATGCGCTCCTCGGCGTTCACGGCCCTCGAACTCGCCCAGACCCTGCGCTACCTGCCCGACTTGGTCTTCGTGCTCGCACTGCTGGCGGCCGTCGGACTGCGCGCTCCAAACCGCGAGGGATCGCGGTGGATGGACGCCGCCCCACGCCGCACCGCCGTGCTGGCGACGCTGCTGACCGCGTTCGTCGCCAGCAGCCTGGTCTCGACGCGGACCTTTCTGAGCAGCTGGCAGGACAACCCCACCAAGGCCTACCTGCAGAACGCAGTCGCGGGTCTGGCCACGGCGCGGTCGCAATCCTCAGCCCCCATGCTCGATCAGGAGGTCGATCCGCTGATCCTGCAGCGGGTCGTCGGGCCGGAGAACCTGGCCAGCCACATGTTCGCCCTGATCACCGACCGGCCTGAATTCAGCCAGTCCACCGAACTGCTCCGGATGCTCGACAGCAATGGGCACGTGGTGGACGCCGATGTCACGTGGGTTCGGCGGATCGCACCGGGGCCGAGGGCGCAGTGCGGGTATCTGGTTCAGCCCGACGCTCCGGCCCGGCTGGTGCTCGATGGTCCGCTGCTGCCGGCCGAGTGGACCGCGGAGGTCAACTACCTCGCGAACAGCGAGGGGACGATGGTGATGTCGCTGCCGGTCGGGCCGCAGGCACGGGTCCGGGTCAAGCCCGGTCTGAACCGGGTCTTCGTCCGGCTCTCCGGCGCCGGCGATGCGATCGACGTCCGAGCCGAGACGACCGCACTCTCGGTCTGCGTCGCCGCCGGTCCGGTCGGTTATCTGGCGACGCGCCCGACGGGTTAGTGATCGTCCTCGGTGAGGTGACTGTCGGCGATGATGGTGGCGGTGGCGGCCTGCACGTCGCGGGCGGCCATCGTGGTCGCCACCGTCATCATCTGCAGGGCGGTGTCACGGCCGTCGCTGAGAAGGTAGCTTGCGGCGGTCTTGATGATGTCGCCGAGCTGGGCGCGCAACATCTCCTCCATCCGGGAGAACGCGAACTCGGCGTGGGCCAGCGGCACACAGACCTGCATGATCGCGAGCACCTGCGGATCGAAGCGGTGGTAGAGCCGCTGCGCGATCCGACGCTCGGCGAGATCGATCCCGCCCGGCTTGCGCAGCATCGACTCCCGGCGCAGCAGATCGGCGACGACCGGCTCCGCGGCGCACATGCACAGCTGGATGAATCGGCGGGAGACCTCCACCGCGACAACGGCGGCGATGGGATCTTCCAGATCATCGGTCAGTAGGGAATCATCGGTCAGTACGGAATCGGTATCGGGGTCGGCAGAGTCGGCAGAGTCGGCAGCTTCGGGCATGAGCGCATTTTCTCACCGGGGTCTGACAATTTTCCGGTCCTGCCATCCTGAACTGCGGTAATCGAGCCGCCTGGGGGAATCGAACCCCCGACCTATTCATTACGAGTGAATCGCTCTACCGACTGAGCTAAGGCGGCGTGGCAGGCCGACCATGACCGGATGCCGAGGGCTGAGCTTACCGAAGCTCCTGTCCCACCGTGGCCACCAGGGCGTCAACCGCGAACTTGGGTTTGACGTTGCTCGCCAGCGCTTCACGACAGACCAGAACCGCTTCGATACACCTCAGCAGCCGGTCGGGCGACGCGTGCGCGGCCATCGACGCCACCTTCTCCGCCATGTCCGGGTGGTTGGGCGTGACCATCGGCGCCCCGCTGGCCACCATGAGCGCATCGCGGAAGTAACCGCCGAGATCGATCAGCGCGCGATCCAGTGCGTCGCGGGAGGCGCGGGTCTTCCGTGACTTCTGCCGTTTCTCCAGTTCCTTGAGCGCGCCGGCCGATCCGCGAAGGGCACCCGCCGCACCCTTGCCGGTGCCGCCGCCACCGAGGGCGGTGCGCAACTCCTCGCTCTCGGCCTCGTCGCGGCCCTCGTTGAGCGCCAGCGCTTCGGCCTCGGCGGCGGCGACGAGTTCCTCGGCGGCGGCGTACGCCCGACTGGGTGTCGCCGCGTCACGTGCCAGACCCAGCGCACGGGATCGGCGCGACTGCGCCTCCGGATCGGTGGCCAGCCGACGGGCGCGGCCGACATGTCCGCCGCTGACCGCCGCGGCAAGATGCGCCTCGGACTCGGCGAGTCCGTCGCGCTCCATCAGGACCTGGGCGATGGCCGCCGCCGTAGGCGTCACCAGCGCGACGTGCCGACACCGCGAACGCAGGGTGATCGCGATGTCGTCGGGGTCCACCGACGGTGCGCACAACAGGAACACCGTCGACGGCGGCGGTTCCTCGACCACCTTCAGCAGCGCATTGGCCGCGCCCTCGGTGAGCCTGTCGGCGTCCTCGATGACGACGATCTGCCAGCGGCCGGTGCTCGGACGGCGCGAGGCGGTCGCCACGATGGCGCGCATCTCGTCCACTCCGATGGACAAGCCCTCGGGGACGATGCGGCGGATGTCGGCATGCGTGCCGGCCATCGCCGTGGTGCACGCGCGGCACTCCCCGCACCCGGGTGTGCCCTCGCCGATGCACTGCAGGGCGGCCGCGAAACACTGCGCGGCGATCGAGCGGCCGGAACCGGGTGGGCCGGTGACGAGCCAGGCATGGGTCATCGATCCCGCAGCCGGGTGAGCTAAATCACCCCGGGCCGCCGCTGCGGCGGCGACCAGTTCGGCCTCGACTGCGCTCTGGCCGACCAACCGCGTGAAAACCCCGGACATCGCCTGCAAACACTAGTGCTCGAGGACGACACACACCTCAGGACGGCTACGGTGGACTGGTGACCAACGCGCGGGACCGGCGCGGGCGGGTACGCGACTTCGTCCGCTGGCTGGCGCGCACCCCGTGGCCGGTGTTCTCCCTCGGACTGCTGCAGGCCGACATCATCGGCGCATTGCTGGTGCTCGGTTTCCTGCGGTTCGGTCTGCCGCCGGCAGACCGGGTCAAACTTCAGGATCTGCCCACCGTCAACCTGGCGATCTTCCTCGGCTACCTGGTGCTGTCATTCGTCGTCGGCGCCTCGATCAGCTTCACGCTGTTGCGGCCGGTGTTCCGCTGGCAACGGCGTGACGCGCTACTGACCGAAGCAGACCCGGCCGCCACCGAGCAGGCGCGGTTGCGGGCGCTGCGGATGCCCGCCTACCGCTCGATGATCAGCATGACCATGTGGCTGCTCGGCGCCGTGGTGTTCATCGGC
>Ga0194052_1000909_pt1 | contig 17958 bp, 15 predicted proteins | sample SepL226m_MetaG_FD_160117 | JGI IMG/M metagenome (GOLD analysis project Ga0194052, IMG submission 160117) | Anoxic zone freshwater microbial communities from boreal shield lake in IISD Experimental Lakes Area, Ontario, Canada - Sep2016-L227-6m | ecosystem: Environmental > Aquatic > Freshwater >...
TCGATGCCAACGCCCAGGATCATGTCGGGAGTCTGAAGTCCACCGGCCACTGTCGGCTATCAAACGTTGGAGAACGTGCTGCCGATGGGCCGTGGGTTGTGGAGCATGGACGCTGGGCTGCATGCTGGAGACTGCTGACTACGAACTTTAGGTTCACTCGACTCCTCCCCGGTAGTTTGACATCAAGAGCAGCATTTCTTTAACGGCGGCCTCCAGACCAACCGCGACCGCACGGCTCACGATGCTATGGCCGATGTTCAACTCGACCAGGTGCGGTACCCGGTGCAAGAGCGGGAGGTTTTGGTAGTGTAAACCGTGACCGGCATTGACCTTGAGGCCGAGCGCGGCAGCGCGATGCGCCCCGGTGATCAGTCGTTCCAATTCAGTGTTGCCTCCCGGCTCGTGTCCGAAACGCTCGGCGAAGGCGCCGGTGTGGAGCTCGATGAACTGGCTGCCGGTACGTGCGGCGGCTTCGATCTGCGCCAGGTCGGGCGCGATGAACAGGCTCACCTCGATGCCCGCGTCGTTCATCCGCTGCCGGGTCTCCGTCAAAGCCGCCAGATTGCCAGCTACGTCAAGGCCGCCCTCGGTGGTGACTTCCTGTCGCCGCTCAGGCACGAGACAGACGATTTCCGGCTTGAGCTTGAGTGCGATGGCCACAATCTCCGGCGAGTTGGCCATCTCCAGGTTGAACCGCGTCTGGATGACCTCGCGCAGCTTCCAGATATCCCGATCCTGGATGTGCCGCCGGTCTTCCCGGAGATGGGCGGTGATCCCATGCGCCCCCGCCGCTTCACAGGCCAGCGCGGCCGCAACCGGATCGGGCTCGCCGCGACCGGTTCCGCGATAGCGCGCCTCGCGCAAGGTTGCCACGTGATCGATATTAACGCCCAACTTTATCATGCGCCGGGATTATGGGTCAGCCCTCGGGTGGTTTGCAATCGCATTCCGCCCGGATGCTGGCCGATGCAGCCCTGCCTCCGCACTCACTGTCGCAGAAGCGCGCGGTAGTTGAATCGATCGTTCGGTGCCGCGTCACCGTTCAATGTGAAATCCGTCCAGTCGCCGACGGCAATGCAGTTGTCGGCCCACTTGAAATCCAATTGCGCAGGCGCCGACTTCACTCCGAGCGCCGACCATGGCAACGAAAGCTCAAGCTGGTCGCCTGCCACGCGCAATTCTGCCTGGCCTGACATCTGCCACTGATATTTTCCGCCAACGTTTCGTTCCAGTGAACCTGGTCCGGTTCGGTTCACCACGAAGTCGTATCCCAGCCAACCCGTTTGGGGGTTCGTGTCGGTGTTCAGGAACAGCAGCATCCAGTTTGTGCCAGAGGATGGCGTGATCGGCTCGCGGGTGCGGACATGGAAATAGACGCGGCGTTTGTCGAAGCTGACTTTTGCGGCGATGATATCGTTGCGGCCTGTCTGGTTTGTGTAGGTCACCTTCGGATCCCAACCTCGATGCTCGCGGTGGACGGGGTCGGCGACCGTGTCGCGGAACTCGGGCTCGACCTTGCGCCAGTCCTCGAAGTTTCCGTCAACCCGGATTGGGCGCGGCTTCACGGGCAGCAGTGGTCGCGCGCCTTTGTAGCGGCGGACATAGCTGACAAACTGGTAGTAGTAATCGTCGCCGTGCCCGCCTTTCATCGGCTCGATGTCGCGGCTGTGCTCTTGATCGTATTGGTCCACGAACATCACCGGCAACTTGATGCGGTTGAACTCCGCGAAGCGTCCGGCAATCCACTCGTTCCATCCGGTGACAAAAATGAACCGGGGGTCCTCGCGCAACGCAAGTTCCCACTGCTCGATGACATTAAAACCGTGCAACATGGCCCCCGGTCGCGTGTCGGTGGCGCCATCGTGGAAGCTGCGTCCGTGCGCGTCGGGTTCGCTCATCGAGCCGAGCCGGCCATTGACGGCGTTTTGCGCCACGCCGACCGACATCTGCTCCTTCTCGCCGCGCGCATTGCGGAAGACGTGCTGCGGATGGACCTCCAGCCAGCTCCACATATTCGATTTCGTCGGCCCTTGAAAGTAATCCGGCTGCGGCTTGCGGAAGGTGAAGAACTCGTGGATGCGCGTGGCCTCGTCGTCGGTGAGCGTGAGGCGCAAGGTGCGGTCGCCCGCCACCGACTGGCCATCGGTCAATGCCTGTCCACGCGGCTGGACGTCGTCGGTGTGACTCCACCAGCCGATCTTGCCGGCGGCCTCGGAGGCTTCGAGAAGGTAAGTGCCAGGGGGATGTGGCGCATCGAGCTTGAGCATGAGCCAGGCGTTGTCCGATACGTCCGTGAAGCGGCACGAGGCCAGCGCCAGGTTTGTCATGCCCTCGCGGAAGAGCTTCAAGGTGACTGCCGAATTCGTCGCAAGGTAAGTCGGGAAACGCCCGCCTACGGCGCAAATGGGTTGGCTGACGGTGAATCGCTGGCCCAGCCTATGGCCGGGCTGGATTTCTGGAGAAGTGCTCTGCTTCGCATGCTCTTCGCGGGTGTTAATCAAGTCCGAGTCGGCGAGGATGAGCGGTTTGCCTTCCCAGCGAAACCAGAGGTTGTTGGACAAACCGGGTGAGTAGAGGTCGTGCCAGAGCTCGCGTACGACTTTCTGGGGATCCCAGAACGGCGTGAGGAAGGCCACCTGCGGCGTGCGATTTCCCGCCGCGCGCATCTCGCCCCAAACGCGCAGCAGCGCGCGGTACCATTCCGGATACGTGAGTTGGTTGGTCACATCGAAGATCACCACGTCCACGCCCGCATCGGAAAGCATCTGGGCGTGCTTGCGCAGGACGCCGTCATCGTCGGTCAGGTAATAGCCGAAAAGCGACTTGCCCCAATGATGCGGCACGCCAAGCGCCCCCCAAAGCGGGCTATCCGGCTTGCTCATCGCGTCGGGATCCTGCGTGAGGATCCTCGTCACGTCATAAGGTCCGCCTTGAATGTGCGCGCCGTGCCAGAGGAAATAGAAAATGCCGACGGTGCGATCTGTGCGCGGCAGGCCGACTTCCGCGTAAGCCGGCAGCTTGCGGCCCAGCGCATCCGTGGTCACCCAGGTGTCGGAATAGTTGTCCTGACACTCGGCACCGACACCAGCAAACGCGGTGATCAAGCTCAGCAACGGTGCGGCAAAATGGCGGATATTGATATTGATATTGATAGATATAGATATTTGTTTCTCCGCGCCCCGCCGATTATTGCGCTGCGCGGGTGAGGGACAACCGGTTTTGCGTGTCGCTCATCTTGGCCCGATAATGACGAATCGGGCGGGAGGATGTCAAGGGGCGACGGCTGTTGAACAGCAATTCAGCAATTCCTCGTCTGATTCCAACCAGCCGTTCCAACACGTGCTGGCATTCCTGAGGGAAGTCCGAAAGCTGCGCGGTTGAGTCGTCAGACTTCCGACGCTGAGTTGGATAATTGTTCCGAGCGGCACTTGCGCCAAAGTGGGACCGCGGTAACATCTTTTCATGAAGTTCCTTTTGTCGATATCGGGTTATTTAGTGGTGGGGTTGATTCTGGGCCGGGGAATCTTGCTGGCGGTGAGAGGGAATCCGTGGCTAGCGATCGTCGGGTCGCTGGCCTACGGTGTTGCCTTTGCCAGAATTGGCTGCCAACTCGGAGAATCCCACTGATGCGAGCAGTCATTCAACGGGTCGCGGAAGCCAAAGTCATCATCGACGGCGTTGTCAACGGCGCCATCCGGCGCGGATTGGCCGTTCTCGTGGCGGTCGAGGAGGCGGACACGGGCGAAGACATCGAATGGCTGAGCGGAAAGATCGTTCGGCTGCGGGTTTTTGATGACGAAAACGGCGTGATGAATCGCTCAGTCCAGGAGGTGCAGGGCGGCATTTTGCTCGTCAGCCAATTCACCCTGTTCGCCAGCACAAAGAAAGGAAATCGGCCTTCCTACAGCCGGTCAGCCAAGCCGGAGATCGCGGTGCCGATTTACCGGCGATTTGTCGAAAGGCTCGGTCAGGATTTGGGCCAACCGGTCCAGACCGGCGAGTTCGGAGCTCAGATGCTGGTGAGTCTCACCAATGATGGGCCGGTGACGATCATCATCGACTCGAAGGCGCGCGAGTGAGGATGACGAGTTGTTCTGATCGAGGCCGCGTCCGGGCGGCATTACCAGTTGATCGTTGCGGCTTTACTATGGCCACTTCGTTAGCGGCTCGGCTATGCTATTTCCATGACGCGATATGTTCCAATCTCTGGCTTGCTAACGGTCATCGTTCTTGCCTCGCATGCGGCCCGAGCTGACCGTATGGATGACTACATAAAGAGCGAGATGGCGGGACGCCAGATTCCAGGCGTCGCACTGGCCGTCATCCAGAACGGCAAGACGATCAAGACGGCTGCCTACGGGCTGGCCAACCTCGAATTGAGCGCGCCCGTGAAGCCCGAAACGGTGTTCGAGATCGGCTCGATTACCAAGCAATTCACGGCGGCGGGCATTCTCCTGCTTGCGCAGGACGGCAAGCTTTCTGTGGACGATAAGATCGTGACGCATCTCGAGAATGCGCCTGGCACATGGACGAATGTGACGATTCGGCACCTGTTGACCCACACGTCCGGCATCAAGAGTTACACGGGGTTGGACGGGTTCGAGTTGACCCGGCACCTCACGCAGTCGCAGTTCATCCAGGCCATCGGCCGTCAGCCGTTGGAGTTTCAGCCGGGTGACTCGTGGAAATACTCCAACACCGGGTTCAGTCTCCTCGGCTACATCATCGAGAACGTCAGCGGCAGGAACTATTGGGATTTCATGCGCGAACGGATATTTCAGCCGCTATCAATGCGCGCCACGACGAACCGGTTGCCGGGGCTGATCATCCCCAATCGCGCCTCCGGCTACGAGCAGACCAACCATCTGCTTATTAACCGAGACTATGATCTGACCGAGGTCTTTTCCGCCGGGGCAATCGCCTCAACGGTGGGTGACCTGGCAAAATGGAACGTGGCGCTGGATGGCGAAACGGTGCTAAAAACCGCCAGCAAAGAGCAGATGTGGACCATCGCCAAACTGAACGATGGCAAACCCACCCAATATGGTTTCGGGTGGTTTCTGGAGTCCGTCGAGGGACACAAGAACATCGGGCACGGCGGTTCGACCTCGGGTTTCTCGGCCACGATCCAGCGTTTTCCCGACGATAAGCTGGCGGTCATCATTTTGACCAACACGGACGAGCAAATCGCGACGACTCTGGCGAGGAAGATTGCCACATATTGTTTCGAGGGTCAGGGCTCTCGATAACGACGCCCGCTCCGGCTCGCTGCGCTGCGGGAGTTTCGAGGAACAAGAATTGTCTCGTGCGCCGCATTCCTGGATCTGCTTTGAGGACTCTCAGCGCTTTTCGAGTGATTTCAAGGGGTTCGTGAGGTTCCGGGAAGGCTCGGGCTGCCCGGGGTCGCAGTGATCATGGTTCTCCAAGTGAGTTGATCGAAACAGAAGGCATCATACCACAGCCAGTAAAAGCGGTTGGCGTTGACGAAGGTGTAGCCGTCGGGATGATCGTCGTAGCGGTCGAATGAGTCGGCGAAAATGAGCACATCGTCCCAGGGATCGTCGTTGCCCCGGGTGTCGTAGCCCACCGCCACGACCCAATGTCCCCCCAGTTCCGCCCATTCCACTAACGTGGGGATGCCCAGTTCGAGGTTGTGCTGCAGCCGGCGGAGGGCCGAACCGTCGCCCGTGGATTCATAATCAACGCTCACCCGGAAGCCATGCTGCTCCAGCCAGCGGACCATCTCGTCGGGCTTGGTTCCCAGTTTGCCACCCGGCGGCAGTGTTTCGGGGAAGCGCGTGCCCGCTTCCCGGGCGATGCGCAACTCGGTTTCCCGGTTCGTCACGATGCCGGGCACCCGGTAATAAGCCGCCAGCGCCAGCAGTGCGGCCGGGCCGCACGTATAGTCGGTCGTTTGTTGGAAGCCTCTCAAGCCCGGCACGAAATAAACCCCTTTCTGCCGGGCCATACATTCCGGGTCGATGGCCGGATACCAGCCTCCGGCCTGCCCGACACTGGCGGAACGGGCTGCCGACGACTTGACCGGGTACAGCGTCTGGAGCAGGGTCGCATCCCACGAGGCCACGGTCTTGGGCGGCGCCTGCAGGCGCCTGCTCAGCAGGGCGCCGGACATGGCCAGCGTGAGCATACCCAGCGTGGCGAGCACGCAACACCGAAATGTTGTTAGGTTTGTGAGTTTGATATTAAATATAAGTGTCTTTCAGCAAAGCCGCGGCTGTTTCGTCAAGCATTTCCCGCCGCCGCAAATCTTCAAATCGCGCCAGCAAGTCGGCCACTTCGAGGCGCTGTTTATCGGGGCCGTCAAAGCGGTGGGCCACCGCGCCTTTGTGCATGATAACGATGCGGTCGCCGAGATTCACGGCCTGCTGCATGGAATGGGTAACCATGAGGGTGGTCAACCTGTGGCGGGAGATGGTTTCTTCGGTGGTGCGAATGACCAGGTCGGCACTCTTGGGGTCCAGGGCGGCAGTGTGTTCGTCCAGGAGCAAGAGGGCGGGTTTGAGCCATGTGGCCATCAGGAGCGTCAGAGCCTGGCGCTGCCCGCCGGAGAGGGAGCCGATGCTGTTGCCAAGCCGGTCTTCCAAACCCAGCTTGAGCTGCCTGACGCGGTCGCGCAGTTCATCCATGAGACTCCTGGGAAGGGCCCAGCGAAGGTGGCGCCTCTGGCTGCGCCGCGCTGCAAGCGCGAGATTCTCGGCGATGGACATGCCGGGCGCAGTGCCCGTAAAAGGATTCTGAAACACCCGGCCAATCAGGCGCGCCCGTTGATGCTCCGGCCAGCGCGTCACGTCCCGGCCGGCAAGCCGAACCTCGCCCTGGTCCAGTCTGAAGCTGCCGGCAACCGCGTTGAGCAGCGTCGATTTGCCGGAGCCGTTGCCGCCGAGGATGACCAGGAAGGCGCCTTCTGGAAGGTCCAGGTTGACGCCCTGCAGCGCGCGCACTTCGTTGGCGGTGCCGGGGTTGAAAGTCTTGTGGAGGTTGCTGACGGTGAGCATGGGGTTTCTTTCCGGCTAACGCTGGGGCGTGGCCAGCGGGGCGCGTGTTGCCCGTCGTTGGAGCAATTGCGGCAGCACCAGGGCGGCGAACACGAATAGCGCAGTGACCAGCTTGAGGTCGTTCGGGTTCAGGCCCCAGCGCAAGGCGATGGCCACCAGCAGGCGGAACAGCACCGAGCCGGCGACGGCGCCGTAGATCGCCAGGCCCAGGCTGCGCGAGCCGACCAGCGACTCGCCGATGATAACGCTGGCCAGTCCCCAGACAATCATGCCAATGCCCATCTGCGCGTCCGCAAAACCCTGGTACTGGGCCAGCAACGCCCCCGAAAGCCCAACCAGGCCATTGGAAAGCGCCAACCCCATGATGCGGTAGCTCTCGACATTAACCCCCAGCGCCCGAATCATTTGGGGGTTGTCGCCGGAGGCGCGCATGGCGGTGCCCAGTTCGGTGCGGAAGAACCAATAGAGAACCAGGCAGACGATGACGGTCAGGCCGAGGGCCACCAGCAACGTGAGGAAATCACGGGTGTTGACCAGCCAGCCCAACAGGTTGACCTCGGGCTTGCCGAACCACGCATGGCCCAGCCGTTCGGCCCAGGTGGTGAAATTCTCGCCGGATAACAGGGGCACATTGCTCTTGCCCATCACGTGCAGATTCACCGAGTAGAGGCCGGTCATGACCAGAATTCCTGACAGGAGCGCATTGATCTTAAACTTCGCCTGCAAGATGCCGGTAACGGTGCCCGCCGCCAGGCCCCCGGCGAACGCCGCCAGCGCGGCCAGCAACGGATGGGTTCCTTTGACGATCAGCACGGCGCAAATCGCCGCGCCCAGGGTGATTGATCCGTCCACCGTGATGTCGGCGATGCCGAAAATGCGGTAGCTGATGTAGATGCCCAGCCCCAGCAGCGACAGGATCAGTCCCATGGTGAGTGCTCCAAGCAAGAGAGTCATGACAGGATGGAAAGCAGGTCTTAGAAGGTCAACGGCGCGCACCAGCAGGCGCCGCGCAGGAAGCGGCTTTCGCCCGCGCCAATGAGTCCGCGCCAGTCGTTCAGCAGATGAAGCAGGCCGAGAATCTGTTCGCTGTCGAACAAAGGCTGGATGGTTTGCGCCAAATCCACTTTGCCCTTGCGGAGCGGGCGATAAGGAAACGCCGCGGCATGGAAATGACCGTGGAGTTCACCGGACTGGACCATGGGTTTGAGCAGGCGGAGGCCGGCGCCGCGCGATTGGGCGGCGGCAAAGCCGACGATGATGCAAGTGGAGTTCGCAAAGGCGGCTTCGGCGGTGAAGCTGAGCCAGTCGCGAATCTCGGGAAAGGAGAAAATGTCGCGCGCCCGACTCTGGCCCGGCGGGAGGATGGGTGTTTTTTGCAGCGAGGCGCCAATGATCGAGGCTGCCTCCGCCACTGCGACCAGGCCGACGGCGTCGCTGCCGCTGGCCTCGAGGCAAGCTTTCACCACCGTGCTGAGCGGCAGGCTTGCTTGTTGCGGGCCTTTGTCGAAGCGCAGCAAGCGGCGGAAGCCGCCGTGGCCCAACATGCCATAGCCAACCCTGATCGAGGGTGTCAGGGCCCCTTGCTGCAACAAATAGTCCGGCCGGTTCGAGCCGTTCGCCGGTTGGCAAACGGCGGCGCCTGCGGCGGCGAGGAACTCGCCAAAAGGCTGGTCATTGGCCACATCCCCGCCCCCCAGGGCGCCCAGGCCGATACCAATGACGTGGGCGGGAAACTCGACCGAAACGCAGGCTTCGGGTTGCGCACGGCCCTCGAACCAGTCCGCCGGGTTGCCGGGCCAATGCACACGAAGCGCAGCCTTCGGGTCCAGATCGAATACCTCCGCTGTGGCGCCGGCCTCCGACAGCGTCACCCCCCCTGCGGATCCATCAGCAAGTGAGACGGGTGATGTCGCCGGGCCAGCTTGGACGACCAGAAGCGCATCGAGTCCGGCCATCTCCAACACCTTCCGAACAATGCTGGAGGCGTTAGTGACGCCGAAGCGCCCTTGGATCAGGTTGATCTGGCGGGCGTAAATCACCAGGATGCGGATGCCAGCCGAGCTGATGTAATCCACGTCCGCCATGTCCACCGCGATGGCGTGCTGGCCGGACTGCATGCACTCGCTCAGCGCGCGCGCCACATGGTCGCTCCAGGTGGCGTCCATCCTGCCCTTGAGCTTGATTTCAAATTGTTCGGCGCGTGCGGTGCGGGTGATTTCCATAAGCGGGCGATGGTCAACGCGGGGAGGACTCGCTCACCGGCATGGCCTCCCGCAACAGTGCTTCGGGAATGGTCAAACGGCTCTCCTGGGCTTGCTTCAGGTTGACGAGCACTTGCATCTTCGTTGGCGGCGAGAACGGAATCGAGTTCGGACTCTCGCCGCGCATCACCCTCGCTGCCTTGAGGGCAGTCTCGCGTCCGGCGTCGTAGTAGTCGCGCGCCAGAACCACCACGGCCCCTTGTTTGGCGGCGGTGCCCTGGCACGCGAAGACGGGCAGATGCGCCTGCGCCGCGGCGTGGGCGATGGCGGGAAAACCCGCCGCGCTGAGGTTGTCCACCACCTGAACCACGGCGTCGAGGCTGCGGCTGCACAACGCCAGCGCAGCATCCGACAACTCGCTCGCGCTGTTGGCCGGAACCGTTTCCACGATCAGACCGCATTGGCTGGCCTCGCGGACAAACAAATCCTTGTTGGCGACCGAATTGGCTTCGGCCGGACAGAACAAGGTGCCGATCCGTTTAATTGCCGGGAAGTGCGTTCGCAGCAGTTGCACCATCTCGCGATAAGGGCCTTGGGTATATACGCCGGTTATGTTCCGCAAATGATCCTGGTCGGACTTGCCTGCCCCCGCCACAAAGGGGTCGGCCACCACCGTGAACACCACCGGGGCCTCTCGGATTTGCCTGATGGCCGTCTGGAGCGTCGGCGTGCCATAGACGACGTAAAGATCCGTGCCGGCAACCTTCGCGGAATCGAAAAGCGATCCCAGGGCGGCCATGTCTCCCTGGGCGCTGAGAGTCCGCAGCGTGAAATCGGCGCCTTCATTGAGCCCCGCTTCCTTCAACCCGGCGCGCAACCCAAGCATGGCCTCTTCCACCATGACCGACTCGACGTAGGCGACCTCCCCAATCTGCCAGCGCCTGCCGAGCGGCCGCTTGGCCGGCGCGGTGGCTTGAGATTTTGCATTCTGCATGGTCAACACCGCTGGCGGAGATGTGGTTCCGAGATGGGCCGCCTCCTTTTCCACCCGTCCATCCTCGCCCAGGATCACGTCGGCGCGGGCGATGAGGTCGTTGCTGAACCGCCACGGGTCACGCAGGTTTTTGAGAGCCTGTTTGTTCAGCATGACCCGCTGGGGCATGAAGTTGGTGATGACGAGGGCGGAAGGACTGGCTCCGTTGAGGATGCCGGAGGCAATGCTGCCGACGCAGTGACCCACTTCGAGATAGTTTGCGCCCAGATCGAACAGCGTGCCATCGACCACCTGGCCGCTGGTGTTCGAGAAGACCGGGATTCTCGCTTTGCGATCCACCTCGCACAGGGCAGCGGTTGCGCTGTTCACGGTGACATCCGCGCCCGTCCAGAAGGCCTGTACCCCGCGAGCGACCAGGGAATCGGCGGCTTCCCGCACGTCTTTGCTTTGGTCCACATTGGCTTCGAGCAGCTCCAAGCCAAGCGTCTGGCAGACCTCGCGGGCTTTCAGAGTGCAGGTTTCGGAGTTGCGTTCGGCGGGGTTCCAAACCACGCCGACGACTTTGAGGCCGGGCCAGAGCCGTTGGGCCTCGCGCAGAATCTGTTCCACCGGCTGGAACGTCCCAATGCCGGCGAGCCAGGGCGGCTTGTTGGTGGAGTTCATTTGACGGATGCCGACCCCCGCGCCCGCAGGATCGGTCACTCCGCCAAAGACATGAATAACGCGGCCGTCCTTGTTGGCGTTGGCCACGCATTGCAGCGAAAGGGTGCTGACCGTGATGACCAGTTTGAAACTGCCGTCGGTCATGCGGCTGGCAATCGTATTGGCGGTGGGCAGATCGCCCTCGGCGCTAAACCGATCTAGCGCCAGTCGCTCGCCATCACGATAGCCCGCGGCGGCCAGTGCTTCCAACACGCCAAACTCCACCTCATCCAGTAACCGGTTGGACGAGTGCTTGAGCAGGGCCACCGGAATGCTGGCAGGCTGCGCGCCTTTCCGCTCGCGCGCGCCCTCCCTCGAGTGGAGGTCGGACAACAGCAAAGTCAGCGCCCCGGCGATCAACAGGACCAAAGACAGCAAAACGCGCTTGAAGATGGCCATAATGAACCGTTTCAGGAACCTGGCCCTGCCGCCAAATTCGTTCGTCGATCCGTCGCTTGATACATAAAATGAACCCGCCACAAACCCGCCGATTTGAGCCATAATGTCACGGCGAACCGTAAGGCTGCAAGGCGGATTTGCTTATTCCCGCCCGCCGCATTTTAGCTCGACAACTGAATCGGGGACGTGAAAGCCTATGGTTCTGATGAGCACCGAGCCGGGCGACATTTTTGAGAGACGTTTTTATAATCGACTGCACGACCTGAGCCGCGCCACCGAAGAGGCGGTGCGGTTCATCGAGAAGCGTGGTGTCGATGCCCGGGCGGTTTATGTCGCCAACCTCGCCATCGAAGAAATGGCTACCAATATCCTCAAATACGGTTACGACGACACAGCCCTTCACGAGATACTGCTGCGACTCGAGATTCATCCAGCCGCACTCCTGCTGGTCATCGAGGACGATGGGCATGAATTCAACCCCGTTGTGGCGCCGGAGGCGGCGGTCAACCTCGCAGCCGAACATCGGACTCCCGGGGGGTTGGGCATTCATCTGGTCCGTGAATTAGCCGCAAGTATGAGTTACGAGCGCACCTGTGGACGAAACCGAATCACGATCAACATCCAGCCCTGATCAACGGGGAACCAGAGATTATGGAGTGCGCCCGGCAGAGCGTAGCGGCGACGGCGCTTTCCCTCGCGCGGAGCGCCTCGGTTGTAGCCTTTAAGCACGCAGGCTGACAAAAAGTTCCGAATCGGCTCCGCCCCCATCACCGTAGCCGCCGACGTGAGTCGGCGCTAATCTGTCCGCCCGAACCAGAGTGCGCCGACTCCCGTCCGCGGGTGGAGTTTGGACATTTAACCGCTGAACCTTGAACCGTTGAACCTTGAACGCGCCCGGCCCCGAAATCGCTAACCACGGAATATAGGAAAACAGGGAAGACGCGAAGACGGGAAGCAGAAAAGGCACTGCCCCCAACACTTACCACGAAACACACGAAACAAACGAACTCACTCCCAATCCGCCGGGCGAAGGTCTGCCTTGGCCTCCTTTCAGGGGTGATGCCCCAAACCATCGCCCACCCGGGGTAGCTCTCCGCGAGCAACCCCGGGCTGAGGGATCTAATCCTTTCAGGATTGGGATTGGGCAACGGACATTCCGGTGCCCCAGCCTTCGCGCCTTCGCGCCTTCGCTGTTAATTCCCCTACGGCTTACGGCTTGGCCGAACGGTAAACCGCTGCGGATCGCGGCGGGTGGAATCCTCGAACTCGCCAGCGCCCGTGGTGAACGCCGTCCGGCCCGGGCCGTAGGTCTTAACGTGGCCATAGACCTTGATGTCCCCGTTGGCCGTGAGGTTCAACGGCTTGGCTGTGTTAGCAAGCATCGTTCTTGGCGAAGTTTGCTCTGAATTGTTCTGGCAGTTGTGCGATTTTCGGGCACATTGGCTTGCGCTTTAGACTATGGACTTAAAACTTCCACCTTTGGGTGAGGGTGCCGATTCAGGCACGGTGGTGAACTTGTTCGTCAAAGAGGGCGATCAAATCACCAAGGACCAGCCTATTCTCGAATTGGAGAATGAAAAGGCTGTTGCCACCATTCCGTCCACCGGTGCCGGCACGGTCGCACGGATTTTTGTGAAAGCCGGAGACAAGATCAGCGTAGGGCACCGGATTCTCTCCCTCAGTGAGAGCGGCGCTGAGAGTCTCCAGACCGTTGCCAAGCCGGAGCCGGCTCCCGCCAGCGGGCGGGAGCGGATTATCCAGACGCCTTCTCCCGAACAAACAGCGCTCGCGGACGGACAGGAATTTCCCGATACTGGCGGCGAGCCGGAATCCGGTCTTGTCCCGGCCGCCGCTCCTTCCATCCGCAAGCTGGCCCGGGATTTGGGCATTGATCTCACTCGAGTGCGCGGCAGCGGGCGCGGGGGCCGGATCATGCTGGAGGACGTGCGCGCCTATATCCAACGGTTGCAGCGGCTGGCGGCCGCGCCAAAGGCCGTCGTGGCCGCAGTCGCTCCTGCTCCAAAAGCGGCGCCCGAGCAAATTGATTTCTCCAAATGGGGCGCGGTTTCCAAGAGTCCGCTCTCGCCGATCCGACAGGTTATTGCCCGACGGATGTCGGAGAGCTGGACGACGATCCCGCGGGTCACCCAGTTCGATGACGCGGACATTACTTCTCTGATGGCATTGCGGAGAAAATACGCTGCGGCCTACGAGCAGAAAGGCGTCCGGCTGACGTTGACTTCTTTCGCCGTGAAGATCGTTGTCGAGACGCTAAAGAAGCATCCGATTTTCAATGCCAGCCTGGATGATGTGGCGGCGCAGATCGTCTTCAAACAGTACTATCATATCGGCATCGCCGTGGATACCGAGGCGGGATTGATCGTTCCCGTTTTGCGCGACGCGGATAAGAAAGACCTGCTCGAGCTATCCCGGGAGATCGAAAGCCTGGCGGCGAAGGCGCGCGAGCGCAAAGTTACGGTCGAGGAGTTGAAGGGAGGGACCTTTACCATTTCCAATCAGGGAGGGATTGGCGGCGCGCACTTCACGCCCATTGTGAATAAACCGCAAGTCGCCATTCTGGGTCTCGGCCGCGGAGCGATGAAGGCCGTCGTGCGCGATACTACGGTTGTTCCGGGCCTCGTTTTGCCTATCGCTCTTTCCTACGACCATCGCGTAATCGACGGCGCGGTTGCCGCGCGCTTCACGGTGGATTTGGTGCAGGCGTTCGAGAATTTCCAAGAGGAAGACGTAAAGATATAACCGATTTATTACTCCATTGTTTCCCATGGAACCTATCAAGACTGAAATTGTAGTTGTGGGTGCCGGGCCGGGCGGCTATGCCGCGGCCTTTTACGCGGCGGACCTGGGTCGGAAGGTGATTCTGGTCGAGCGCGACAAAGTGCTGGGCGGCGTCTGTTTGAGCCGGGGCTGCATTCCGTCCAAGGCGCTCCTTCACGCGGCGCACAGCATCGCTTCCGCGCGCGAGTCCGAACGCCGGGGCATCACTTTCGGCGCGCCAACCATTGATGTGGCAAAACTGCGGAGCTGGAAGGAGTCCATTCTCAGCCGGCTCTCCAGCGGGATTGGGCAACTGGCCAAAATGCGCGGAGTTCAGGTCATGCAGGGGCGGGGTTACTTTGAGGATTCACGGACCTTGCGCGTCGAGACTGGCCAGGGACAGCAATTCATCCAGTATGATCATGCCATCATTGCCGTTGGCTCCAAACCTGCGATGCCGCGGGATTTCGATCTGGGCAACCCGCGGGTGATGACTTCCACCGAAGCATTGGAAATGGAAGAAGTTCCTGAGAATCTCCTGGTGATTGGCGGGGGCTACATCGGCATGGAACTGGGGACGGTGTACGCAACCTTTGGCAGCAAAGTGGTTTTGGTGGAGGCCCTCGACAGCATCCTGGCCGGGGCTGACCCCGACCTGGCTCGGCCGGTCGTGGCATACGCCAGGAAGGCATTCAAGGAAGTTCGCCTCAAAACCAAAGTGGGCAAGATGGCTACCAGCGGCAAGCAGATCAAAGTCGAGTTCAATGTCGATGGCCAGAAGCGCGAGGAACTTTACGATCGCGTGCTCATCGCCGTTGGACGGTCGCCGAACGCCGACGATCTCGGCCTGGAAAACACGAAGGTTTCCTTTGACGAAAAGGGTTTCATCCATGTCAACGAGAAGCAGCAGACCACTGATTCGGCAATTTATGCCATTGGGGATATCGCCGGCGGCGTGCTGCTCGCGCACAAGGCCACCAAGGAAGGGCGGATTGCGGTGGAAGTCATCGCCGGACAGGACAGCGCGTTCGTGGATGTTACGATTCCTGCTGTGGTGTTCACCGATCCGGAACTGGCCTGGTGCGGATTGACAGAATCGGATGCAAAGGCCAAGGGCATCGATATCGCGGTGGCTAAATTTCCATGGGCAGCCTCGGGGCGGGCGCTTTCCTTTGACCATCCCGAAGGATTGACCAAGCTGATCATCGATCCACACAGCGAACGCATCCTCGGCGTGGGAATTGTCGGCTACGGCGCGGGCGAACTGATCGCCGAGGGCGTGCTGGCGGTGGAGATGGGTGCGACGGCGAAGGATCTGGCCCTGACCGTCCATCCCCACCCGACTTTGTCCGAAACTCTGATGGAGGCAGCAGAGGCCTTTTACGGTCATGCCACTCATACGTTGGTGCGGAAGAAGGCCGGGTAAGCTTGGTGTGGGTCAGCCATGAATGGCACTAAGTTGGTGCCCGGCCGCTGGAAACCCGAATCACCCCAGAGCAAGTAGCTCGGTGGGGCGATACGATTCAAGTCTGGACGGAGGGGCCGACTACTTCGGCAGCCGATACTTGGACTTCTCGATGGACTCGTTCGACCGGTTTGACCATACGGGTTCACCCTTGCCGGGAGCTACCGGTGTGAGTGCCCATTACAACCGACGACGTTCCAAAAGCAACACGGCACGCCGACACCAGTCTGTGTGACGTGTTCTCATCGGCCAGCAGCCGGATCTTCACGCACCAATGCCTTCTCCGTCAGGTAGAGGCTGCTCAAGGTGGACACCTCGAGGTGTCGCCGCTTCGCCTGACGGGTCAGTAGCGCCGCGTGGTGTTTTTCGATCCGACACGATTGCACAACAGTTGGCATGAACGGATCATCGTGTACAATGTAAACGCTGTCAAAACAACTGATTGAATCCACTTTGGGCGGGGCGGAGCTGACACCTTTTTGAACGGATAGACCGTCCGATTGGCGAAAGGGCCGCTGGGTCGATGAGTGCGCCACGGAAGAAGCGCCGCAGGAGCGCTGCTTGCTCCTTATAGCAACATGGTGCTCCTAGCGAAGCTGGGAACATCTTCGTCGCTGAAGATACGTATAAGGTGCAGGCAGGGGCGGACTGTTCCGGCTCGGGTTCCTGGCCGACTTCCTGTCCCGCACCGTTCTGATCGGCTTCCTGACTGGGGTCGGGTTCCAGGTGGGTATTGTCGTCCTGGACGAAATGCTCGGGATCCCCGTGCATAGCAACAATACCCTGGAGCAGTTTTGGGCCGTGCTCCGGAAGCTGCCCGAGTTGCTAGAGATACTCCCGGCCGGGAGGGTTTCGGCCGTGAAACGGATGGGGAAAGTGTATTTCGTCTGCCCCGACGCGGGCCGGAAAGTGCTTTACGCGGGGAATAATGACCAGTATCTTCACTACTCGAAGCTTGCCCAAAGCGCCCACGGGCGGGCGCTCGTGAAACAAGAAATGCAAGCCATCAATCGCTGGGTTTTCCCGCCAACGTGGGAAGCGGCCTGGGATGACTGGGATTCTGTTAACCTAGGATTTAAGGTGAATCAGCTTATGCGAATACTTGCTGGAGTTCGGTCGGTCAGAGCTAAATTATTGCTTGGTCTAGTCAATGCGCTACTGCTCCTGCTGGTTTGCGCGGTGCCGGCTTGCGCGCCAAACGGCAAGCCGATTGCCGAGTCCGAATACCGGACCAGGATTCCGGGCAATTGGCAGGGCACGGTCGGCGATATGAAGGAATCGATCAGCTTCCAGCCCGATGGAAGCTTCAAATCGCAGGTCCGCCCGTTGGGTTTCATCAGCAATACCCTGGGACAAGGCGTCACAGGCACTATCTTTGGGACCTGGACAATCGAAGGTCGAGTGATGACGCTGAAGATTGACGGGGCGGAAAACGAAACCCTGCGGAATAAGACGACGACGAGCACCGTTGAGAGCCTCCAAGCAAACCAGATGGTTGTGAAGAGCGCCAGTGGCGAGACTTCGACATTTGTCCGATTACTCTGATCCTGCTGCGAATATCTATCAAAAACCCAGATACAAGACCACGGCGGCGCATTCATTGACGCAGAGCACGCGGCACAGGCGGCTTTCGAACCGGCTGACGTCACCAGCGCAGAGCCGATACGGTTGCGGGGACTTGGTGAACCAGACATAGGTCGTTGATCTGGAGGATGAGACACGACTCTCCATCTCCAGTTCACAGAATTGTTCTGAAATTGGCCGCATCTATGGGTTGTTATGAAAATTAACGTGTTGCTTCGGCAAGAGTGTGTGACGGCTCTGAGGTTGGGCTGGTAGGCTCTGCTACATCAAAACGTAGCAGAGCCCAATGAAATCGAACTCGTCATGGTTGTTGGATATTGGAGACGTGCAGCATCGGCTGGTGGTTTGGCGAAAGACGCGCCGGCGCGGACAACGAATACCCGAGCCGCTGTGGGCGGCGGCGGCCGTGTTGGCTGGTGATCACGGAGTCAGCTTGGTATCGCGGGCCTTGGTCCTTGATTACTTGGAACTCAAGCGCCGAGCCGAGGCAACCAAGCCGCCGCGCCGGTCACCGCTTGCGCCCCCACCTGGCTTTGTCGAAGTGCCCATCATCGGACAGCCTGTCCATGCTGCGAGCTGTATGGTAGAACTGGATCGGGGCGCGGGAGCGCGGATGACGATTCGTTGGGAGGGTCAGCCGGGCTTGGACTTGGTCGGCCTGGCCGAAGCGTTCTGGAGGCATCGGCCATGATTCAGATCACCCCGCAGATGCGGATCTGGCTGGCCGTCGAGCCGGTAGATTTCCGGAATTATTCCGAGCGCATGATTATTCCGAGATGCGTCCCAAAAGAGCTGAAATCCCAGGAGATTTGAGCCGCT
>Ga0194052_1000910_pt1 | contig 17953 bp, 10 predicted proteins | sample SepL226m_MetaG_FD_160117 | JGI IMG/M metagenome (GOLD analysis project Ga0194052, IMG submission 160117) | Anoxic zone freshwater microbial communities from boreal shield lake in IISD Experimental Lakes Area, Ontario, Canada - Sep2016-L227-6m | ecosystem: Environmental > Aquatic > Freshwater >...
GCGGTGGCCGCGATGGTGTTGATCCTCCAGCACCTTCCCCACGGGTGGTCGGACGTGGTCGCCTTCGCCACCGCCAACGGGCAGAACAAGTTCGCCTTCATCAATGGGCATACCGGCACCACGCTGGCCGGTTTCCTCATGACCCCCTACACCCTGCTCGGGGGCCTGCTCGGAGGCACCTTCCTGACCATGGCCTCCCACGGCACCGATCAGCTGCTGGTGCAGCGGCTCCTGGGCTGCCGGACCCGCTGGGACAGCCAGCGCGCCCTCATGCTCGACGCCACCTTCATCCTGCTCCAGTTCGGGTTCTTCCTCGTGCTGGGGCTCTGCCTCTACGCCTTCTATGGCGGCGTCACCGTCCAGCAGCTCGGCCTGAGCGCCTCGGATGAGGTCTTCCCGAAGTTCATCGTCGAGAACCTGCCCACCGGCGTTGCCGGCTTGGTGGTGGCCGGGGTGCTCGCCTCCGCCATGGGCACTCTCTCCTCGTCGATCAGCTCCCTGGCCTCCGCGACCTACCTCGACCTCTTCAAGGCCACGCGCTGGGGCCGGGCACTCGACGAGCGGGGGGAAGTCCGCTGGTCGCGCCTCTTCACGCTGCTCTGGGGCCTGCTCCTCATCGGCGGGGCCATGCTCTTCACCAACACCAAGAACCCCGTGGTGGAGCTGGGCCTGAAGATCGCCTCGGTCACCTACGGCGGGCTGCTCGGCACCTTCTTCCTGGGCCTCCTCTTCAAGCGAACCCGGCAGGTCGATGCCACCCTCGGCTTCATCGCCGGCCTGCTCGCCATGGTGGCGGTGCTGGCCCTCACCCGCATCGACTTCACCTGGCACACCTTCATCGGCTGCACCGTGACCATCCTCGTCGGCAACCTCAGCAGACTCGCGCGTGAACAATGGTTCACGGCCCCCGATCCGGCATCACCTGTTTGAACATTTGTTTCTTCCAACGCCGCGCCACGCCTTCACCCGGATATTAGAAAAGCGGGAATTGAGACAGCATCTCTATGGTGATCCCAATTTTTTCGATCCTAAAGGCCTATGCTGCCGTATACAGTTAAGTCAGAGATTTCCATTCCAACTCATGAGGGGCCACGATTTAACACCTTCATGTCCTATTTAGGAGAAAGTTATGCAGAAACGCTATTGGAGCGCGTTGGCGCTGACGCTTGTGGCTCTCCCGGCCATGGCCCAGCAGTCAGGATCCATCTCCGGCAAGCTGACGGGGAAGCAGGGTCAGGCCCTCGCCGGGGTTCGCATCGATGTGACCGGCAACGTGCTGCCCCAGCCCCGGCGGGTGACCACGAATGAGGTCGGTGACTACCGCCTGCCCTTCCTGCCCCCCGGCGAATACGTACTGACCTACACCCAGACTGACAAGCTTGCCCAGAAGCGGGCCGTCTCAGTGGTGCTTGGACAGAACACAACCATGAATGTGTCCCTGGCTGACTCGACCGTTGCGAGCGCCCAGGTGGAAGTGGTGGCCGACAAGGCCAGCCTGGCGGATGCGACCTCGGCCGAGCTTAAGACCACCATCGACGCCGAAGTGCTGAGCGCCATGCCCGTGGGTCTGAGCTACCGCGACTTGATCAAGCTCGTCCCCGGGGTGGCCTACAGCCAGCAGGGCACCCGTGATCCCAGCGCCGGCGGAAGCGGCCAGGACAATGTCCACATGATGGACGGCGTGAATGTGAACCTGCCCATGTATGGGACCTTGTCAACGGCACCGGCCTCCCATGACATCGATCAGGTGGCCTTCTCCAAGGGCGGTGCCACGGCCACAGACTTCAACCGGTCAGCCGGGTTCACCATGAACTCCATCACCAAGTCGGGCACAAATACTTACACCGGCGAGCTCTCCTATCAGACCACCCCTGGGAATCTGGTCGCCCGCCGTCCGGTCAACAGCACCACCCAGTTCGAGGACAGCACCACCTACCGCATCGCCAACATTGGTGGCCCGATCATCAAGGAGCGGCTCTTCTTCTTCGGTTCCTTCTTTGGCCCCTCAAGCAACCGCAAGAACTCCTCCAATGCCTACGGGCCGGTTCCTGAGCTGGAAACCAAGCGCAATGAGGCTTTTGGCAAACTCACCTACTCCCCCACCTCGGAGATCCTCCTTCACGCCAGCTACCGCAAGTCCAACGAGACCGATACCAACACCGGTCTAGGTGCGACCGCCGCCCCTTCGGTGGCCGACGGCAGCAAGAAGCAGGTGGCCATCGCCACCCTTGAGGCCTCCTGGGCCGTCAACGCCCACAACTTCCTCAACCTCAAGTTCTCCAGTTATGGCAACTACAACAGCGGCTATCCCAATTACAGATCCGCCGTGAAGCCGGTCCTGGACTACGCTGCCGCCAGCGTAATCAACCCCAGCCAGCTTGCCACGCAGGGCACGTTCAGCGTTCCAACCTACACCAATGCCATCGGTAACCAGACCTTCCTGGATCTCATCACCCAGTACGGCTACCCCGGCACCGGCGCTCAGGCCTACAACGGGATCGTTGGCGGAGGTGTCGTGGGTGGCGCCGCCCTCATCGAGACGGATAACTTCTTCCGCAAGAACTATCAATTGGCCTGGGATGGGACCTTCGGGAGCAGCGTCACCCACGAGCTGCACGCTGGCTACCAGTGGCTGAAAGAGTCGGAAGACCTCTACCGCATCTCCAATGGCTGGGGATCCATCTCGGCCAATACCTCAAATGCGAAAATTCCCGCCGGCTCCTTGGTAGGCTCAGGCCTCGGCTACGTCTATTCGGCCTCGGTCTACCAGCAGGGCCTCGGTCGCGCCCCCCAGATCCACTCGGAATTCCGATCCCAGAACCTTGAGTTCAATGACAAAATCCGCTGGCAGAAGTTCACCTTCAACGTGGGACTCCTCGTCAGCAACGACAAGATGTACGGTGAGGGACTCCGCACCGATCCCAGCACCACCTCGGGATACGCGCTCGCGCCTGGCCAGCAGTATCTGGAGACCGAGATCAAGTGGAAGGACACCCTCCAGCCGCGCCTGGGCATCACCTACAACTATGCGAAGGAAGACTCGGTCTACGGGAATTATGCCCGCTATACCCCCGCCGCGTCGTCCCTGCCCCGCGCTGCCTCCTGGGCGCGCTCATTGAATGGAACCATCAATGTCTACTTTGATAAGGACGGGAGACTGATCGGACAAGGGGTCGACGCCGTCTCTGCCGGCAAGTTCTTCACGCCTGGCATGAAACCCCGCCACACCGATGAGTTCATGCTGGGCACCACCAAGGACTTCGGCAGCGGCTTCACCTCCCGTTTCTACGGTCGCTACCGCAAGAGTGTCAACTTCTGGGAAGACACCCCGAACAATGCTCGGGTGGTCCTCAACCCGCCAGCTGGCGTTCCCCGCGATCTCTACATTCCCAACTACGCCACCCTGCTGAGCAACCTGGGCAGGGGTGGCGCTGCCCTGGACGGCAACACCACCGCTGTGATCGCCCAGTTGGATGGGGCCTTCACGAAATTCTACGAAGTGTCCGCCGAGACCGAGTGGCGGGGGACCAATGCCTACCTCAGCTTCTCCTACACATGGAGCCACTACTACGGCAACTTTGACCAGGACAACTCGGGCGCTGGCGGCGTTGCTGGCAACGATTTTAACGCCTTCATCGGATCTTCAAACCTCGCCGATAGCGCCGGCACCCAGGTCTGGGAGAACCACTACGGTAATCTCACCGGTGACCAGCGCCACAAGGTGAAGGTCTATGGCAGCTACTCCTTCCCCTGGCAGGGCAAGGCCGGCATCTTTGCCGTCTACCAGTCGGGTCAGCACTGGCAAAAGGCTTCCTTCCAGCCCTACCTTGCGGAGTCTGTTGCTGCAGGAGCTGGCTATGGCACGATTTCCAGCGACACGGCCCGTTATGCCGAGCCAGCTGGGTCCAGGGAAATGCCCGCCCACTACCAGGTGGATCTGAACTACACCCAGACCTTCTGGAAGAGCAAGAACATGGTGCTGTCGGGCATGGTGGATGTGTATAACGTGTTCAACCGTCAGACCCCGGTCTCCTACGTTCAGGCCTGGGGCACGGCATCCGCAACGGTACCGAGCGCCACCTATGGCACCGTGAATGCCTACATCTCCCCGCGTCGCACTCAGCTGGGAGTCAAGTTCCTGTTCTAGCACCGGAGGAGGGGACTCCCCTCAGCCAAGAAAAGGGCGGCGAAAGCCGCCCTTTTCTTGGCTGGAGGTAGCATTAGAAGGCCTGGCGGAGCATTCTTCCGGGAGCGTCCCGACCCACCTCTCCGCCCTCTCAGGAATTCCTTTCTTGATGGGCTTGTATTCAAAGGACATCAGGTCCAGCCTTAGGGCCTTAGGAGGTGCCTCATGCTGGCTTATGCCCCTGGGGATCTGAAAGGCCTGATCGACTCCACCCCGGGCGAGAGCGTTCTCGTCCACTTGGCAGAGCATCACGCGGGTCGGACCCTGCCGGACACCGGGGTGGACAGCCACCTCGCCTTCGACTCCCCGCGGTCCCAGCTGATGATCCGCACCCTCGTCAAGGGCTCCACCATCGCGGCCCACTTCCACACGGTGTGCGACGAGGTCGTGGTCATCACCGGCGGGCGTGGCGAGCTCCTGATCAACGGCGAGTGGAAGGCCGTCAAAGTCGGCGACGTGCACGTGTGCCCCCGGGGCGTCGTCCACAGCACCCGGGCCCCGGAGGAGGGCCTCCAGTTCCTTTCGATCTTCGCTCCGCACCTGCCGACCGGCACCGACATCAACTGGCTCTGAGCCCACTCTCAAGAGGATCAACCATGACCGCACTGCTCCCCAACGTCGATCCGGATGGACTGCTCGAGTTCTCCGTCGTCTACACCGACCGTTCCCTGAACCACATGTCCAAGAAGTTCCAGCAGGTCATGCGGGAGATGAACCGCATCCTGAAGCACGTCTACCACGCCGAGGCCGCTGTGATCGTGCCCGGCGGTGGCACCTACGGCATGGAGGCCGTGGCCCGCCAGTTCGCCACCGGCAAGAAGGCCCTGGTGATCCGGGATGGCTTCTTCAGCTTCCGTTGGACCCAGATCTTCGACATGGGCGGCATCCCGTCCTCCCACGTGGTGCTCAAGGCCCGCCGCATCGGCACCGGCTCGCAGGCACCCTGGGTGCCCACCCCCATCGCCGAGGTGGTGGCCGCCATCGCCGCTGAGAAGCCCGAGGTGGTGATTGCCCCCCACGTGGAGACCGCTGCCGGCATCATCCTCCCCGACAGCTACATCAAGGCCGCGGCCGACGCGGCCCATGCGGTCGGCGGCCTGTTCGTCCTGGACTGCATCGCCTCCGGGTGCATGTGGGTGGACATGGAAGCCCTGGGCGTGGACGTGCTGGTGAGCGCCCCCCAGAAGGGCTGGAGCGGCACGCCGTGCGCCGCCATGGTGATGCTCTCCGAGCGGGCCAAGGCCGTGATGGGGACCACCACCAGCACCAGCTTCGCCTGTGACCTCAAGAAGTGGTCCGCGATCATGGACGCCTACCTGGGCGGTGGCCACGCCTACCACGCCACCATGCCCACGGACAGCCTGACCCGGGACTGCGCGGTCATGCAGGAGATGGAGGCCTACGGCTTCGAGAAGCTGCGGGCCGAGCAGGCGGACCTGGGCGCCAAGGCCCGTGTCCTGCTGGAGAGCTGCGGCCTGCCCAGTGTGGCTGCCGAGGGCTTCAAGGCCCCGGGCGTGGTGGTCAGCTACACCACCGATCCCGATGTCCAGAACGGCAAGAAGTTTGTCGCCGCGGGCCTCCAGGTGGCCGCTGGTGTGCCCCTCCAGTGCGACGAACCGGCAGACTTCATGACCTTCCGCATCGGTCTCTTCGGCCTGGAAAAGCTGCACAACGTGGACCGCACCGTGGCGAGCCTGGCCACCGCCCTGACCGCGGTCGGTCTCCGAGAGGCGGTTTCCGCGCAGTAAAATTGCACCTTTCCGAGAGAATCGCCCGGCAACTGCCGGGCGATTCTCTTGCTGACAAAGCCTCGCAGCGCCTCAGTCCGCCGCCCGGTAGGCGTCGTCGAGGACCTGGCTCAGGTGCCGGACTGTCACGCCCAGGCCGTTGCTCCTGGAGCCATAGTCCAGGTGCATCATGCAGGCCGGACACTCCGTGACCAGCACCTGGGCGCCGGTCTTGGCCACGTTGCCCATCTTCCGGTCGAGGACGCCCTTGGCTTCCGTGTGGTGCCGGAAGGTGTAGCTGCCCGCCGCGCCGCAGCACCAGTCGGCTTCGGGCATCTCCTTGTAGGTCATGCCCGGGATCGCCTTGAGCAGCTTCCGGGGCTGGGCCGTGATCTTGGAGAAGCGGTTGGAGAGGTGGCAGGGGTCGTGGTAGGTGACCGTTCCGGCCAGGGCGCCCAGCGCTGCCCCCGTGTCCGCGGCCACCAGGAACTCGCTGAAGCTCCGCACCTTCTTCGCGAGGGCTTCGGCCTTCCCCGCGTAGTCGGGATCGTCCTTCAGCAGCTCCGCATACTCCTTCAGGAAGGAGCTGCAGCTCCCGCACTCGGACACGATGGCATCGAAGGCCAGGGCCTCGGCCATGCGGTCCACGTTCTTGCGGGCGATGTCCCGGGCGGCGTCGAGGTCGCCGTAGGAGTGGGCGGGCCGGCCACAGCAGGTGTTGTTCAGCACCGTGATCTCACAGCCATTCCGCGCCAGGACGCGCAGGGTGGCGGCCACCACCTCGGGATACTGGAAGCTGAGGCCGCAGGAGACGAAGTAGCCCACCCGGTGGAGCACCTTGTCGGGCTTCGGGACCTGGGCGTGCTCGCCGCGCAGGAAGGGGAGCGCATCCATGGGCGGGAGGATCTGGAGGGCGCTCCTCAGCTGCTTGCCCATGGCGCCCCGGGTGACTTTCTGGGCCGTGGCGGCGAACCCGTGGCGCTTGGCCCAGAGCGCCATGCGGCCGGCGCTCTCCAGCTTGCCGCTGTCCGAGAGGATCTTCCGGAAGAGGAGCTTCCGCCAGGCTGGCTGGCCGTGGCGTTGGAGGTAGGCGTGGCGCATGGCCGTGACGATCACGTCGGTCTTGATGCCGGGGAAGCAGTGGGCCGTACAGCCCCGGCAGAGGAGGCAGTCCTCCAGGGCGTCGATCACCTCGGCGGAGAGTTCCATGTTCCCCAGGATGAGGCTGCGGGCGATGGACTGGCGGCCCCGGGCGAGGGAGTGTTCCTCCCCGCTGACTCGGAAGACCGGACAGCCCGCCTGGCAGAAGCCACAGCGGTTGCACTGGGCGATGGTGTCGAAGAGGGGAAGCAGTTCAGGGGTCGCCATGGGTGCCTCGCGATCACATTCCGCCCAGGAAACGCCCCGGGCTGCAGAGGTCCTGGGGGTCGAACTCGGTCTTGATGCGCCGCATCGTGGCGAAGCTGGAACCGGGCTTGCCCCAGGCCTCCACCCGCGCCTTGAATGGAGGCGGCGCCTGGAGGATGACCAGACTCCCACCGACGCCCACGGCCTCTTCCCGCAGGGCTTCGGTGACAGCGGCCAGGCCCGCGAGGGCCCCCGCCTCGGTCTGGTTGGCCCCAGGCAGCAGTGCCGCGCGCACGAGGCCGCTGCCCGCGTGGGCGGTGACGGTGGCCGTCAGGCCCTGGGCCGCAGCCCGGGTCCGGGCCGAAGCCAGCATGCTGGCGGTCCGGGCGATGGGCACAGCTACCTGGCAGACCACCCGCCGGGCATCGGCGCCGCCCTGGACGTTGGTGATGGCCGCCCAGGCCTGGTCAGAAGCTGCCTCCCGGAAGGTCTTGGAGGAGCCGCCCCGGCTGGCCACCATGGCCTCCAGGTCCCGCACCTGCCGGTCCACGGTGGACTGGCTGCCGGTGAAACCTGCCACCAAGGCGAAGGCTCCACTTATGTCCAGGCCCAGGACCGGCCGCAGCAGATCCGACGCGGCGGGATCCAGCAGCTCCAGGGCCTCGGGCAGCAGGAAGGAGGCCTGCACCTCATCCAGGACCGAGGAGGCCTCGGCGAAGCCCGAGAAGGCGCCCAGCACCGTGGCCCGGGTCGCCGGCATGGGCAGCAGCTTCACCGTGACCTCCGTGATGATGCCGAGGGTCCCGAAGCTGCGGATGAAGAGCTTGTTCATGTCATAGCCGGAGACGTTCTTGATGACCCGGCCACCGCAGTGGATCCGCGTACCGTCCGGCAGCACCACCCGCAGGCCGAGCACCCAGTCCCGGGCCGTGCCGTGGAGCAGGCGGCAGGGACCGCTCTGGTTGGCGGCCACGAGCCCCCCCAGGGTGACTCGGTCCGCGTCCGGTGGATCCAGGGGCAGCCGCTCCTGCCGCTCGGCCACGAGGGCCTGGAGGCGGCCCAGGGGCATGCCCGCCTCCACGGTGATGCAGAGGTTGTCGGGATCGAATTCCACCACCCGATCCAGGCGCTCGAGGCTGACGACGACATCCAGCTTCCGGGGCGGATTGCCCATGGCCATGGCCGTGCCGCCGCCCCAGGGCACCAGGGCGGCGCCAGCCTCAGAACAGGCGGCGACGACCTCGGCGACCTCGTGCTGGGTGCCCGGACGCACCACCAGCGCGGGGACCATGCCATCGACGGCGTAGGCAGCTCCGTCCACCGTGAGGTTGCCGGCGCCCACCAGGGCCTCGAGACGCTCCCGAAGGGCCGCGAGGTCACTGGACATGGGACACCTCCTGAACGGCGGGGAAGATCTTCCCGGGATTGGCCAGGTCCGCCGGGTCAAAGGCCCGCTTGACCTTCAGCTGAGCCTGGATGTCGTCGGGGCTGAGGATCAAGTGCATGGCATCCATCTTCTCGAGGCCGACGCCATGCTCCCCGCTGATGGTGCCGCCCAGCTGGACGCAGAGCTCCAGGATCTCCATGCCCGCCTTCATGACCCGCGCCTTCTGCTCGGCGTCCCGCCAGTCGAAGAGGATCAGCGGGTGCAGGTTGCCGTCGCCGGCGTGGAAGACGTTGGGGATCTTCAGGTCGTACTTCTCGCCCACCTCGGCGACCTTCTTCAGCACCAGCGGCAGGGTCGTGCGGGGCACCGTGCCATCGCACACCAGGTAGCTGGGCGTGATGCGCGCCACGGCCCCGAAGGCGCCGCGTCGGCCCGCCCACAGCAGCGCGCGCTCGGCCTCGTCCTTCGCGACCCGCACCTCCCGCGCGCCGTGCTCCTTGCAGAGGCGCACAATGGCCTCGGTCTGTTCTTCCAGATCATCCTTGAGGCCATCCACCTCGATGATCAGCACCGTGGCGCAGTCCAGCGGCAGCCCACAGGCGAGGGACTTCTCCACGGCATGGATCACCAGCTGGTCCATCATCTCCAGGGTCGCCGGCACCATGCCCGCGGCCACGATGGCTGACACCGTCTCGCTGCCCTTCTCGATGCTGTCGTAGATGGCCAGCATGGTCTTGACGCCCTCGGCCAGGCGAACGATGCGCACCACCACTTCGGTGCACACGCCGAAGGTGCCTTCGGTGCCCACGAAGACGCCCGTGAGGTCGTAGCCCGGCGTGTCCGGCGCCATCCCGCCCAGTTCCACGATCTCACCGTCCGACAGCACCACGGTCATGCCCGCCACGTGGTTGGTGGTGACGCCGTACTTGAAGCAGTGGGGCCCGCCCGAGTTCTCCGCCACGTTGCCACCCAGCGTCGCGGCCTTCTGGCTGGCGGGGTCCGGCAGGTACTGGTAGCCCAGGGGCGCCAGGGCCTGGCCCAGCTCCAGGTTGAACATGCCCGGCTGGACCCGGGCCCGCAGGCTGCCCTTGTCCACCTCCAGCAGGCGGTTCATGCGGATCATCTCCAGCACCACGCCGCCCTTGAAGGGGATGGTCCCGCCGCTGAGGTTCGTGCCGCCGCCGCGGGGAACAGAGGGCACACCGTGGGCATGGCAGAGCTTCAGGACCCGGGACACCTCTTCGGTGGAGTGGACGAAGACCACCGCGTCGGGGCGGCGCTCCTCGAGGTAGGCGTCGTACTGATATAGCTGGAGGTGGACGTCGGAATCGATGACGTTGGCTTCCCCAACGACCCGCCGGAGTTCCTGGACAAGGACCTTGTTTGACATGGTCTGCTCTCGGTTGTTGGTGGTGGATAGGGTGAGCCATCCTAGCAACAGGAACCAGGGAACCCTAGGATTCGCGCCGTCGAAAGCGGGACTTTGACCGAAATCACTACCTGAATATCCGAAATAATGACGTCACAGGAGATGAGGCTTCGAGTCCAGCCTGCAGATGAGCCGTTGGCAGCAAGGAACGCTCCCTCCATCGAGGTCTCCCTGCCCCGCTCCGCGCTTCCGGTATCCTCGATGCATGATCGGACGCCTGCGCGGAGAGCTCCTCCAGAAACTGCCCCACCTCGCCCTCGTGGAGTGCGGCGGTGTGGGCTATGCGGCGGCCATCAGCCTCTCCACCTACGGCCTGCTCCCCGAGGTGGGAGCCCAGGTGATCCTGCACACGGAGCTGCTGGTGCGGGAGAACGATATCTCGCTGCTCGGCTTCGCCCTCCCCCAGGAGCGCGAGCTCTACCGGCTGCTGGTGAAGGTGGACGGGGTCGGCCCCAAGATGGCCCTGGCCGCGCTGGGCTCCCTGTCCCTGGAGGATCTGGTGCTGGCCCTCCGGGGTCGGGATGTGCGGACCCTCACCCGCATCCCCGGCGTGGGCAAGAAGACTGCCGAGAAGATGTGCTTCGAGCTGTCCGAGAAGCTGGGCGGCCTCTCGGGCCTGGACGGTCTCTCGGGTCTGGCCTCGGGGGATCCCTGGGAGGAGAGCCTGCGCTCAGCCCTCACCAACCTCGGCTTCCGGGAGGATGCGGTGCTGCCGATCGTCGCCGGTCTCCGCGCCTCGAAGCCCCCCCTGGCCGAGGCCCTCCGCCAGGCCCTGAAAGCCCTCCAGCGATGAGCTTCCGGATCCTGTCCACTGCTCCCAGGTGCTACCCTGGACTCCCTCACGAGGCACCCCATGGCACGACCCTGGTTAAAGCTGCTGGACCCCGGACTCACCGCGCTGAAGAGCGCCTCCACGTCCTCTTTCGATGACCGCCTCGGCCTCGCCCGAGCGCTCAATGGCCGCGCCCGCCACGAGGAGGCCCGGGAGATCCTGGACCAGCTGCTGGCGGAGGACCGCGCCCACGTGGACGCCTGGTTCGAGCGCCTGCTCTGCTTCAGCGACCACGACGGCGGCGAGGAGGGACCAGAGCTGCTGGGACAGCTAGAGTCGCTCCGCGACGAGCAGCCCGGCGAGGGGGGCCACCTCCGCAACCTGGGTTACCTCCGCCTGCTCCTGCAGGATCCCGACGGCGCCGAACACGCGCTGCGTCAGGCCCTGGCCCTCAATGGCCAGGACCCCAAGGCCCTCGAGCTGGCCGGCCTGGTGCAGCTGCACCTCAACCAGCCTGCCGATGCCAAAGCCTGGCTGCTGAAGGCCCTCACCCTCAGTCCCCGGGATCCCCGCACCCTGCGTCTCCTGGCCATCGCCATGGAACAGCTGGGCGATCTGGCGGGCGCCGAGGTTCAGCTGGTGGCGGCCCTGAACGCCGAGGATGCCTACTACTGGGGCTGGCACGCCCTGGGTGAGCTGCTCCTCCACCGCGGCGAGCTGGCCGAGGGGCTGCGCTGCATCCAGCGGGCCCGCAGCCTGCACGTCACCGACCCGGCCAGCTACTTCATCCTCGCGGAGATCTTCAGCGAGCAGGGCCACCTGGAGCTGGCGCAGGGGCAGCTGCACACCCTCATGCTGCTGGCGCCGGCCGCGCCGGTGCTGGGCGAGGCCCAGGCACTGCTGGGCGAGCTGAAGCGCGACATGGGCGACCGAGATGGCGCCCTGTCCTACTTCACGCTGGCCGCCGAGACCGATCCCGACGCCTCAAACCCCTGGGCTGCGCTGGGCGACATGGCCCGCGAGGAGAGCCGCTGGGACGATGCCCTGCGTTGCTACCGCGAAGCCCTGATGCGCGAGCCGGACGCAGCAGACATCCAGGTCCAGCTCGGGTATGTGCTGGTGGAGACGCATCAGAACCCCGCCGCCGAGCAGGCCTTCCTCCAGGCTCTCGAGATCGATCCGGGTGAGTACAGCGCCTACCTGGGCCTGTCCGAGGTCTATCGCTTCGCCAACCGCCGGGAGGATCAGCTGAGCATGGTGGAGCAGGCCATGGCCCTGGCTCCGGAGGACGCGGACGTCTGGAACGCCAAGGGTGTCGCCCTGGAGGGTAGCAAGCACCTGGCGGAAGCCACCGAGGCCTACGTGAAGGCCCTCACCATCGAGCCCCAGCACCGCAAGGCCGCCAACAACCTCGGCTTCGTGCTCCAGAAACGCATGGAGCATGGCGAACCGGAGCTGCGCCCCCGGGCCGTGGAGGCCTGGAAGCAGCGGCTCTTCATCTGCCGCGATGAAGGACAGAGCCTCAAGATGGCCATGGAGCACCTGGCCCAGCTGGGCGTCGGAGAAGACGCCATCCGCGAGTGGCTCCGCCCCGAATTCATGGAAGCCGAAGCGTAATCATTCGGTCACGGCTTCGTCACCCGATTGTTTTCAGGCGTTTCCAAGACACCTCTTTGCGGGTGTGGAAAAGCCTGTGGATATGCATGGTGCCAAGGTTCTAAACCTTGTCTAGATATGGATTTCCAGGTGTGAAATGGGCAAAATCGCCTTATTATAAATCAAATAATATCTACAATTAGATTGATGCTATTTGCAGGATCTGAAGGAGTGTCCAGAAATCGGGTTTTCCACATTTTCCACTTTCTTTCGCCTGGACAAGGCGAAAGCGCTTTAACCACCGTTTCCCGGGGCGAAAACAGGCCCGTCAACCCTTTTTTGTTACACACAAGTATCAGACCAGAGCCTCCGCTTCCCGGAGGTGAACGCTGACCAACCGGGAGCAGCCAGCCTCTTCCATGGTGACGCCGTAGAGGGTGTCCGCGGCGACCATGGTGGGCTTCTGGTGGGTAATGACGATGAACTGCGTGTCGGCCTTCATCTTCTGGACCATGGCGGCAAAGCGGCCCACGTTGGCCTCGTCCAGCGGCGCGTCCACCTCGTCCAGCACACAGAAGGGGCTGGGCTTGAAGTGGAAGATGGCGAAGAGCAGCGAGATGGCCGTCAGCGCCTTCTCGCCGCCACTCAGCAGGGTGAGCGCCTTGGCCGACTTGCCCGGGGGCTGGGCGGTGATCTCGATGCCGCACTCCAGCAGGTTCTTCGGGTCCTCCAAGCTGAGCTGGGCGCTGCCTCCGCCGAAAGCCTCGCGGAAGACCTCCTGGAAGCGCAGGTTCACGTAGTCGAAGGCCTCCCGGAAGCGCTCTTCGCTGGTGAGGTTGATCTCCTGGATCGTGGCTTCCAGGTTGCCGATGGCCTTGGTGACGTCCGCGCGCTGCTCGTCCATGAACGCGAGCCGGGTCTCCGCCTCCTCCAGCTCCTGGATGGCCAGGGGATTCACGCCGCCCAGCTCCATGCGCCGGCCCTGCAGCTCGTTCAGGCGGGTCTGGTGGACGAGCTCGCCTTCCTCCCAGGCCTCCCGCTCGGCCTCGCTCAGGCCCGCGAGGAAGGCCGGGACCTCCAGCCCCAACGCCAGCTCGACTTCCTTGGCCAGGGCCTCCTGACTGCCCTGCACCTGGGCCCCATGGAGCAGCACCTCCTGATGCTGGGCCCGCGCGTTCTCAAGGGCCTCCTGCAACTCCCGGGCGTTCCGTTCCTGGACGCGCAGGGTCTCCTGGGCCAGCTCCAGCCGGGGCTGGGCCTCCTGGGCCTGCGTCTGCACCACCTCCCGCTCCTGGAGCAGGGTCTGGGAATCCGTCTCGAGTTCCGTCAGGCGGACGGTGCAGACCTCCGCGCGCTCGGCCTGCTCGGCGGCTTCGGCCTCCAGCCGCAGGCGCTCGGCCTCCAGGTCAAAGCGACCCCGCTGGGTCAGCTGCAGGTGGCGCTCGTGGCCATCCCGTTCGGCCCAGGCGGCATCCCGACTGCGGGCAACCTCCATGCGCTGGTCCCGGCACCCGTCCAGGCGGTGGCGGGCCTCGCGCACCACGTCCTCCGCGGCCAGGATGGCCTCCTCCAGCGCGGCATCACCGGCCTCCTCGGGGTGTTCATCCAGCTCGCGCAGCAGGCCCTGGAGCCGCTTGATCTCGTTCTCGATCTGCTCCCACAGCGTGTCGGCGCGCTCGCTGGCGGCGCGGATCTCGGCCAGCTGGCCCTCGATGGAGGCCTGCTGGGCCTTCTGGCCCTCGACCCGCCGATGCAGGGTCCGCAGGTCCTCGTCGATCTCGAGGGAGCGCTCGCGGGCGGCCCGGGCCTCGTCGCCCCCCAGCCCGCGCCGGGCCTCCAGCTCTTCCAGGCGGTCCAGCAGGGCCTCGCGGGTGCCCCGGGCCTCTTCCTGCTCGGCCCGCAGCTTGAGGGGCGAGGCGGCCGGGGCGGAGACGCCCAGCTGCATGGGACCGAAGGGCAGCCGGATGAAGGCGGGCGAGACGAAGGCCAGGTCCGGGTGGGCCTGGGCCAGGGCGGGCAGGTCTTCGTCCGCGCAGTGGAAGGCACGGTCCAGCAGGGCGCCCAGGGGCCGCCCGGTCCCGGACCAGCGCACCCGGTCGCGCAGGGGCTCGCAGCCCGGGGGTGCGGCAGGCAGCGGCAGGGTGGACTCCAGGGCCAGCAGCAGGTGCCCCGGGGCAGCCGAGGCCCGCAGTGCCAAGGCGGCATCAGCGGAGAGCGTCTGCAGCCAGACCCCCAGCAGCCGCTCCAGGTCCGGGCGCCGTGCTTCGTCCACCGTCACCTGCTCCACCAGTGCCTGGGGCCGGAAGCCCTGGTCCTTGAGCCAGATGAGGCCCTTCTGGAGCTCCGCGTCGCCGAAGCTCTTGGCCAGCAGATCCGAGAGCTGCCGCAGGCGCCGCTCGGCCGCGTCCAGCTCCGACTCGGCCCGGTGATGGTCCTGGGCGAGGGTCCGCTGCGCTTCCTCCAACGCCTCGGCCCGGCGGCGCTGGTCGAAGGCCGCTTCTTCCGCCTGCTCCAGCTGGCCCAGGAGCCCCTCGAGGCTCCGTCCCACCAGGGTGGCCTCGGCCTCCAAGCCCTCCAGGCGCGGGGCCCGGACGGACTCCTCGTGGTTCAGCGCATCCAGGCGCCCCTCGAGCTGGGCGATCTGGCTCTGGAAGGCCAGCCGCTGCTTCTGGCGCGCCAGGGCCTCCTTCTGGCTCTCTGCCTTCCGCTCCCGGAGGCTCTGCAGTTCCGCTTCCCGGTGGCGCAGCGCCCCCTGGGCCAGGGCCACGCCCTCTTCCGCCAAGGTCAGCTCCCCTTCCCGCCCGGCGAGCCGCTCTGCCGCATCCTTGAGCAGGGCTTCCAGGGCAGTGAAGGAGTCCCCGGTCTCCGACAGCCGGTCCACGAGGGCCTGGATCCGCTCCTGCAGGCGACCCCGCTGAGCCTGGGCCTCGGTGCGCCGCTCCTCCTGGAAGCTGCGTTCCTGATCGGCCAGCTGGAGGCGCTGGTCCAGGCCGAGGATCGCGCTGGTGCGCCGGGCCTGGGCCTGCTGCTGCTCGTCCACGGAGAGGCGCAGGGTCTCCACCTCGGAGGCCTTCTCTGAGACCTGCGCGGTCAGCTCGGCCACCCGGCGCTCGGTCTGGTCCAGCTGGTCGAGGATGCGCTGCTTGGCCGCCTCCAGCTCCACCGCCTTGCCCGCGAGGAGGATGCGCTGGGTGGCCTTGATCTCGGTATCCATCTCCTTGGCCCGGCGGGCCCGGGAGGCCTGCCGGCGCAGGGCATCCATCTGCTTGTTCAGCTCGAAGAGGATGTCATCCAGGCGCTGCAGGTTGGCCCGGGTCTCGTCCAGGCGCTTCTCTGCTTCCACGCGGCGCAGCTTGTAGCGCGTGATGCCGGCGGCCTCCTCCAGCAGGAGGCGGCGGTCCTTGGGCTTGCTGCTGAGGATGAGGTCGATCTGGCCCTGCTGGATGAAGCTGTAGGCCCGGGTGCCCATGCCCGTGTCGAGCAGCAGGTCCTGGACATCCTTGAGGCGGGCCTCCCGGCCGTTGATGCGGTATTCACTGCCTGTGTCGCGGTAGAGCCGGCGGGAGATGGTGACTTCCCGGGTCGCGCCGGGCAGGCCCGGATCCGGCATCTCCAGGACCAGCTTCACCTCGGCGAGGCCCATGGGCCGACGCTGGGCGGTCCCGCTGAAGATCACGTCCGCCATCTCGGAGCCACGGAGCATCGAGGGCCGCTGCTCGCCCAGCACCCAGGCCAGGCTGTCCGCGATGTTCGACTTCCCGCAGCCGTTCGGCCCCACCACCGCCGTCATGCCGCCCGGAAAGCTGAGCTTCTGGGCATCGGCGAAGGATTTGAAGCCGTGGAGTTCGAGGGAGATCAGGCGCACGGGAAGGGCGCTCCGGGGAGGGTGGCTGGGAACATCTGGCTCCATCATTCCATACCAGAGAGGACTTCTGTCTGCGGGAGCCCAAGGGCCCCTTGGGAATCGGCTGGAAGCCCGCTAGACTCGGGTGTTCCCAGGCCCGTCAGGAGATATCTGTGCAGCCGTACCCAGTCCTCCCCACTGATCCTGCGCCCCCTGTCCGGGCGGAGGCTCACGGGTGTCGGACCGAGGCTGGCAGCCCCACCACCCTGGACCGCCCGTGAAACTCTCCTTGCTCGCCCCTCCCGACACCTCCCTGCTCTGGCTCGAGGCCCATCGCGTGCTGGCCGGCCCCTTCCGGGCGCCCATTCGGGGGCTACCTGACGAGGCCCAGCTGCTCCCGGCCCTGTCCGCCCTGCCGGCTGGCCCCACCAAGTGGGTGGTGGACGACCTCTGGACGCCCTCCCTACTGCTGCGGGACCTCACGGAGCTCCCCCGGGGGGCCGAAGCCCAGGAGGCCTTCCTCCGCTGGCGCTTCACCCAGGCCCTGGCTCTGGATTCACCCCATTTCGTTCAAGCCCTCGAGGTGGAACCAGGCACCTGGCTGGCCTCGGGCATCCGGGAGGACTTCCGGGAGAGCATCCTGCAGCTGGGTTTCCGCCTGGACCGCACCCTCCATGGCCTCACACCCCGCTGGCTCCATCTCTACAACCTGCTGGCCCCGTCCCTCACCCTGCCCGGCATGCTGCTGTCCTTGAGTCCCACCGACTCCGGGCGCTATGCGGGCACCCTGGTCGCCTGGGGCCGAACCCTCTGCCTGCTGCGCCAGTGGTCTGAACCCCTGGATCCCGAGGGCTGGCTGGAGGAGCGCATCGCGCCCAGCGCCGCCTTCCTCCAGCGGGAATCGCGGACCCCCCAGCAGCTGCTGATCTGGGGTGCCGCCGCCTGGCCTGAGAGCAACCTGCCCATCCGCTACCTCGATGAGCGGTTCGCACTCGGGGAGACGCGCTGATGGCCGTTCCCGTCCTCCCCCTCAACCTGGCGCCCCGACCCAGTCTCTGGCGCCAGCGGCACCAGACCATCGGGTGGGCAGCCGTCGGCCTCGGGAGCCTGCTCCTGATCGGGAGCATCGGCTTCACCTGGCGGGCCTACGCCCAGGCCAGCCGCGCCGGCCGGGATGCGGTCAGCCTCACCGAGGAGGCCAAGCGCGCTTCCCGGCAGGAGCAGCAGCTCCAGTCCTCGCTCCAGGACATGGACGCGGGCAAGGAGCAGTCGCGCTGGAAGCTCGCCGAGAAGATCCTCCAGGAGCGCAGCCTGCCCTGGTCCCGCCTCACGGCTGAACTGGAGCAGTGCATGGTGCCCGACATGCGGCTCAAGGGGATTCAGCGCGCCCGCAGCAACAACCAGCAGGTGCTCATGAAGCTCAAGGGCGAGGCCCGGACCCGCGAAGCGGAAGCCGCCTTCGTCGAGGCCCTGCGGGCCACCCCGGTCTTCGCGCAGGTGGTGCTGGAGCGCGAATCGGAGCGCGCCGGCGGCGGCTGGGACTTCGAGCTCAGCCTGCCCGCTGCGCCCATTCCGCCCCCCTTCCAGGTGAAGGTGATCAAGCAGGGCGTCGCCGCCGGCGCGCTCCGATTCGCGCTCCAGCACCACCTGCGCGAAGACCGGGGT
>Ga0194052_1000911_pt1 | contig 17943 bp, 9 predicted proteins | sample SepL226m_MetaG_FD_160117 | JGI IMG/M metagenome (GOLD analysis project Ga0194052, IMG submission 160117) | Anoxic zone freshwater microbial communities from boreal shield lake in IISD Experimental Lakes Area, Ontario, Canada - Sep2016-L227-6m | ecosystem: Environmental > Aquatic > Freshwater >...
ATTTAGTATTAATTACACACTCCACACTCACCACGGATCATTATATTTTGTTACACCCATAATTACTATCCGTTTCTTCATACAATATATGTCCTTTAAACTCTGGTGAACTAATAGTGGTGTCATACAAACCTATATTTTCACCTTCATGATTATTAATACCGGTATAGGATAAAATGGTAATTGCAATAAGAAAAACAGTTTTTATATTTGTTTTACATCGATTATTAGTCAGTTAGCAACCAAATCCGAACAAAAAGTCATGATTTTAAATTGAAAATTTCATAAAGCAACTCAATCTGAAAACTGAAAACTGAAAACCGAAAACTTTTCCAATTTATTTGGGTTAGGATTATAAAAGATTATAAAAAAAGGAGTAGCTGGTGAGAAAATGAACACTTATCAAATTAAATACTTTGAATACTCAGTCATTCATTCTGTAATGTCAAGAAATAAAGTATCTATATTAACCCGTAATGCAGTATGTTTGCAGCGTATTCTGTACGATTATAAGTCCAATAAAACATCTGATGTTATAACTATTTATAATCCAATACATTTGTTAAAATATCAAATAATTAATAGTTAATATAAATAACAAATTATTAACTATATTTTAAAGTGTAAAGTGTAAAGTGAAAATGATGTTGTTGGAAATGCTTGACATCTACTCGTATAATACCTATTATTAAAAAACTTTAATGGGAGATTAAATAATGAGCAATATAAAACCATATGAATGCCGATCTTGTGGCAAGATAAACCATATTAATTCCGACTCAATAAATGATATTGTTTCTTGCGAATATTGTCATATACCATTACTTGATGAAGAAAAACTACCTAATCAAGTTATTTCGTCATCTGAAACAAGTTATATAAACCCAAATACTTCGCCATATTCAATTGCACGCCCGTTTTGGTATGTCTCATTAATGATGATGATGACGTTAGGCTATTATCAGTTTGTCTGGTTTTATCGAACATGGAAGTTATTATTAATACAGTATGATTTAAAAGGAAATGCTGTTATTAATGCTATTTTTTCTCCTTTGTGTTTATGGAGTTTCTTTAAATATGCTTTTTTATTTGGTAAGCAGGGTGGTTATATTTCATCATGGAATCCTTTATTTGCGGCAAACCTTTTTTTTTCTTTCTGTATTGTTGAAAGAATTATTGACACATATAGTAGATATATAAAACCATTTGATGCAGCAGTATTAAATTTAATTACCCTTATATTAATAGCGTTATCTCTTATACCATTAAAAGAGGGAGTAAATGCTATGAATGCTGGAATTGCCAATGTACAACCAAACTCACGGATTCGTATGACATTATCTCCATGGTCAATCGTTTTTGTAGTGTTAGGCAGTGTTGCCTGGCTTTTAATTTTTTTTTATTTTTACATTATTTTCTTTAATATTATATAATAGGACTTTCGTTTTTAAAGAGACTTCTGCTTAAAAATGGTCGCTTCGACAGGCTCAACGACCGGTTACAGTTTGTCGAAGTGACCTTAAGCGAAAGTTCTGATATAATTTATTCATTATTAGTAAATCACTTAAATATATCATCATTATTGATTTTTAAGTTATGATTCGGAGAAAACAATGAAAACAATATTTGCTTTAATAATTATGCTTATATCTTTTACGGTAGGTTTATTTAATATTGCTATTGTCATGTTTATAATGGGTTTAGCTGGCTTACCTGGAAATATATTGTTTGACGTGGGAAGGAAAAAAGAAAATAATTTTCTTGTTATTATTGGTTTTATTATTACTGCAATAAGCCAATCATTTGTTGTAGGTGCTTACACTGTTTTCGTTGTTGCTTTACTTCGATTCTTTTCGATATTAAATCCTGATGTTCCGACATGGCCTTTGTGGATTGCAGTATTTTTTCATAGTGGTGCAGTGCCAACATATGCTATGAAAGAACAACCAGATGAACCAACTGCAGCGCATTATTCTCTACCAATTGTCAGTTCTTTATCATTAGTGATCTTTATAATCATGATTATTGCACCATCTATTCTCCAATATTTATATGGGTGGGTACCATATTTTGGAAACACGCTAAAATGAAGTTTATTCCTTTTTCATATTATTAAAATAATAAATAATTCTACACTTTTATTTTAATAATATTAAGAATAAAAAAAATATTAGTTATATATTAGTTATTACTAATTCTATATTCCTAATGGATTACCATAAGGATTTTTCTCAATTCGTGCAATTTCCAATTTCTTACGAAGGAACTCCAATAAGTTACCTCCTTCTTGAAGTATATTTACAACTTCATGTAATGTGCATAGCGTAATTGTTCGCTGAGCTAATACTTCTTTACAAGTTGTAACAGCAGCTTTTGTATAATCGGATGCAGAAATAAATATACCACCGACTCCATCTCTCGTGAAAAGACGCACCAAATGTTCAGATACTTCTGGGCGACCAACCGGATCCTTCCACCATTTTATCTCAACAAGATAAAGCATACCATCAATTGAAATTACGCCATCAATTTGTTCGATAATTCCTTCACCTTCTTGACTTACCACTACAAATGCTTCACGAATAAGAATATTATAATGTTGAAAAAGACGATTTATCACTGTTTCAAGAGTTTTACCTCTCTTATAAGGATCATTTAAACTAAATAATGCAAAAAAATCATTTTTTAAACACTCAGATTCCTGACGGTAATTATTTAACTTATCATCTTTTTCTTTCTGCAAACGAATTCTTTCAACACGTGTTCGATCAAGTTCGTTATTAATTTTTGTAAAAGTATCTTTTACATTTATCAATTCTCTAATACTTGCAACCAAACCTTTTGCTTTTAATCTATCATCAGGCCAACAAGAATCAAAGTTTTCAAATTCAACAACACGTTTAAGAATCTCACGTCTTGCTTTGATAGTTTTATCAGCACCTTCATTAATATTTTTTAACACTCGACGTGTTATTTCATATTTATTTATAGTCGATGAATCTCGAGTCAATTGTTGTCTAATATCAGTTAGTAACAATTCTGAAACACCTGCACCTCTAAAAAAAGTAACAACATCAATTTTTGACTTTTGCAATAACGGTATAGTGTCAATTAACAAAGACATTAATTCTGGAGGATAATGATAAATAATTAAGTCATTCATATATTACCTCAATAATAGGGACTTCTCTTTTTTCATGCTTCAAACCATAAATATCAATAACACTATTTGAATAAATTATATCTCTTGATAAATCTATATTGGCTTTCTGCATTACCTTTCAGTTGAGTGACATTATGATACTACCATTGACAAAGTTTTGTCTACCTTAATAAATTTATATATAAAGACAACTGATTAATATAAATTTACATCAATACTAATACACCGCTAATACACCACTTTTGTTAATCCATACAGAAAAATGCTATAATAAGCAGGCAATCAAATATTCGTTGGAGGGCATCATGGGTAAAGGCGATAAACGCACCAAGCGCGGTAAAATCTGGCGCGGTACGTTCGGCAAATGCCGACCGGCTGTAGCTACCAAATCTACCGCTACTGCAAGCGCAGCGAAATAAGAACTTTCACTCTTTAGCTGGCCCCAAATGGGGCCAGCAAACTTTTCAGGTTATGATAAATGGATAATAAAAATATATTTGCTACCATTGCTGAGGCTGCAGCGGATTTAAAAGCTGGAAAATGTATCGTTGTTATTGACGATGAATCTCGTGAAGATGAAGGTGATTTGGTAGCTTCTGCCGCGATGGCAACCCCGGACACGATTAATCTAATGATTAAAGAAGCCCGCGGACTGATATGTGTGCCAATGACAGCAGATCGGGCAACTACATTAAACCTTCCCCCTATGGTAGCGTCTAACGAAGATGCTCATTGTACCGCTTTCACCATCTCTACAGACGCACGTCAGGGCATTACCACCGGCATATCCGCAAGCGACCGCGCTATCACCGCAAATGTATTGGCTGATTATACAAAAACCGCTGATGACATCGTACGGCCAGGTCACATGTTCCCGCTTATCGCCCGCGAAGGCGGCATCTTGCAACGCGCCGGACATACCGAGGCATCTGTTGATTTATGTAAAATAGCCGGTCTGCCACCGGTAGGTTTAATTTGCGAGGTTATCCAGGACGACGGAACCATGGCACGACAGGCGCAACTGATAGAATTTGCCCATAAATTTGACCTGAAAATTGTTAATGTCAAACAGATTATAGAATACCGCAACCGCTATGAAAAATTAATAAAGCGCGTTGTTGATACATTATTACCGACAGAATATGGTGATTTCAAAGCAATTTGCTACACCAGCGAAATTGATAATCGTCCCTATCTGGCAATTACCCTGGGTGAACTCAACGAAGACCCAATACTTACCCGAGTACATTCAAGCTGTCTGACCGGCGACGTATTCCACAGCCTGCGTTGCGATTGCGGCGAACAGTTAAAACGCGCGTTGGAGATGATACAGGAAGAAGGTCGCGGTGTGTTGCTATATATTGACCACGAAGGTCGCGGCATCGGACTGGCGAATAAATTGCGCGCTTATGAATTGCAGGACAAAGGTGCAGACACCGTGGAAGCAAATGAAATGCTGGGGTTTGCCGCCGACCTGCGCGATTATGGCATTGGTGCCCAGGTACTTTGCGACCTGGGGTTAAGAAAACTGCGTTTGCTAACCAATAACCCGCGCAAAATCATTGGTCTGGAAGGCTACGGGTTAGAAGTGGTAGAAGCGGTGCCGATAATAATAGACCCTAATAAACATAACGAGAAATACCTGCGAACAAAAAGAGATAAACTGGGACATCTGCTGAATCCGTAGTTCTTTATTTTTTTGACATGATTAACATGATTGACATGATTTTGGCTTCGCCATTTTAAAAATTAAGATCATATTAATGTGGACAAAAAGTGATAAACTGGGACACCTGCTGAATCCGTAGTTTTTTTGTTTTTGACATGATTAACATGATTGACATGATTTTTGGCTTCGCCATTTAGATATAAAATCATGTTAATCATGTCAAAAAATACTATTTAATCTTGCAATATATTCGATGTTTTCTTTTATGTTGCAGACTTAATGTACCAAAGTTGAATAACAGTCCAACATCAATACCAGTAGCAGATAAATAATTAACTAATTGAACTTCATGTGCAATAGCCAATGAATTAACAGCTTTATTTTCAATGATTACTTTATTTTCAACACACATATCAGCTACATAATCACCGACAATAACTCCATCATATTTAACCTGTATAGGACATTGGCATTCTACATTGATACCAGCTTTGCGCAATTCATGAGCAAGTGCATTTTCGTATACCGATTCGAGAAATCCTGGACCAAGTACAGAATGAACTCGCATAGCACACCCTATGATTTTCTCAGTAAACTCATCATTGTTCATATCATTATCTCTTTTTGATATATTTTATAATTTATAAGATTTTCCCTCAATAAAATTAAATCTAATCATGTCAATCATGTTAATCATGTCAAAAAAAATTCAATCCCTTATCGACACGACTGACATGAACAGGTCGTTTCTTCCCGGGTTTTCTTTTTCTCCGCGCCAGCCGATGGTGAACAGGCGCAGTTTTTTGCCGTCACTGGCAGGCATATCTGCTGCTACCACGTCGCTGTCATTTTCCAGCCCGCTAAGGATGACCATTTGCTGATTTATCTCATTTTTCTCCAACCGCATTACCACATTTTTAAATAGCGGGTCACGTTTTAGTTTCCATCCGCCCACATATATTCTGCTTCCCATCCAGTCAGAATATGACCGTATCCAACTCACCGCGACATCATCGCCGTATAAAATTTTCGTTGGCATCTTATCCGCGCCTGGAGTATCCGTCAATTTTTGCAGGGATGGGTAACCGGTAAAAATTAAATCCTGTACTTTTCCTATCAGCACTTTTGCCGTTCCACTATAAGGGTTAATCTGTATTTTTAAGTCGTTATCGCGCTTATATATGAAGGTTTCCTGACCCGGTAATAGTGTGACTTTTTCTTCGGCACCATCGATGATTACCCGCAGATCCTGCCAAGCTGAATAATTGCCGACAAAATTTCCCGGGGTCGTTTCTTTCAGGTCATCAATCATCCGACCGTCAACATCAATATCTGCAATGGTTAACGGCTGCAGTGTAAATGTTAATTTTCCATTCACTAATTCTGATAAGTAACGAGCATAATATAATGAACTGCTTCCGTTTTGTGCGGCGCTGAATATCATGTTGAAATAGCGGGTATCCTTCTCGTCATGCTCTACCCAGGCGCGGGCGCGGCTGATATCATCAAGACTGGCATTCAGTTCTGCGAATGGTATTTCGGTAGTCCAGTTACCTTTGGGGTCTTCAACGGCACAGAATATTCCGCGCGAACCGGAACCGTAAATAATAACTTTATCCAGATTTGGCAACCCGGTAATAAGGGTCGGGTAACTTTTGGCATTTCGCGGAACATTTCTCTCAGATGGCGCGTTGCTTTCCACCCAATCCAATACCCCATCTCCTCTGCCCCACGGGTCGCATTTTTTAACAATCATATATGATGCAGGCTGGTATTGCGGCTGCCCGTTAATTGTCACCCGCCTGGTTGCTGATACCGTAAATACCACCAGCATCCTTTCGGCGTTATAATTTATCGAAGGATATTCATAACGAATCGGGTGCGGGATTGCATCTTTCTCGTCACCCGGGTCGGCAAACTTATCCTGAATTTCCACTATTTCATCATCGGTTAATATCGGCTGCCACGGCGCGCCAGTGATGGTAATAGTGCAATCAGCAGCAACGAGATTATTCTTCACCGCTCTGTCTATTGTGATGCTTTCTTCATCCGCCACGATAATTCGCGCCAGCAATTCTACTTCACCTTTATCATTCTTAATCTCTATTATGTCGGATGTGCTGTCATCGGCAGCGTGAATACTCTTTATCTCTTCAGGCAGCAGTTTTATCTTTTTGTCCCCAGCTTTGATGTCCTCCACCGCAGTCGCCATCATAGATTTCAGATGTCTTATCCATAGTTGGGTATCGACTTTGTTCTCTTCAGCTTTAACGCCATTCATCACGGTATCGCTGGACACAATCACCACGGTATCATTCTCGTTTATATCCATCGCGGTGGGGTTTCTTTCTGCGCCATCCAGATAATTCTTCCACTTCTTCACTTCTGCCACAAACTTGGCATCCATCTTGCAGTCAGAAATATATTGCTCAGCAATCAGCTTGTTCGCCTGCATTTTGCTGTCAATATTATTATCAACGCTGTTTACAGACGCATTATACAATCCTATTGCATCATCAACATTGCTGTTTTTATCAAAAGCAACATCATGAGAACTGCCAATTCTGTTCATCTTAAAGTTACTGTCATCTTCAGTATAATCAAAATTGCTGAAAACGTAGTTTGCAACATTCGGATATCGGGATACCAGCGCATGTTTATCAACATCCAATTCCGCAGCTTCATCTTTCTTAATCGGCTCAAAATAATCCCATTGACCATTGTTATTAGTATCGATATATTTGCCGGACAACGCCTGCGAGTATTTCCCTGCCGGTAAAGTTATCTTTTCAGCATTGCTGATATCTGTCAGAGTTTTTCCGTTAAATATATACGACTTTTTAGTAACTAATTCATAAAAATTATCCGCTAACTTATCATAAATGCTGCCGGGATTAGTCATTCCGGTAAGATAATAATTATCAGGATGGGAGAAAATGGCGTCGGTCAGATTACTGCCGGCATTAATTTTATAAACAAGAATCTTGTCGGCATATTTGCAAATCAGCAATGCATCCTTTGTAATACTTACTTCAATAACGTTGTCATCTTTTTTAAACTTGGATATTTTATAATTAATCCAATAATTATCTATTAAAAGCTTCTTTTCTCCTTGCTTTGTCATAATGTCACCAAAACTTTTAATAATTACCCATTCTATGCCACTATTAATTAAAGTTATCGTTTTACCATCAGTTGTTTTCTCTATAGCAACAGGTTGTAATCTATCTCCTACATTAACACCATCAACATTTTTCACAACTTTGCCATTTGTTGGATTAATAATAGCTGACGTTTTTTTGCCAATCAGTTTTATATTATCGCCATCCTTCTCAATTTTTTCAAAAGAACCATCTATTTCACTTTGTACGATTATTCTTTTCTCATCATCAACACCTGTCAATTTTACAGCATAAAACATCGACTTTTCTTTACCGGATACAGTCACAAAAACTATTGATTTGTCGTTATTGAATAGTATATTCAACACCTTGCCAGTAAGTGGCAGATTGTATCGCCATTTCAAATCACCAAGTATATTCAACGAAAACAACTCAGCATTTTCTGTGACACCATAAAGACGCATATCGTCGAACCTGACGGAGCCAATTTCCGCCTGGCGATAATTTGCTGACATATTCAGCAGTTTGCCATTCAGTCCGATTGTGCTGCTATTTACATTCCATTTTTCAACACCATTATCCATATTTTCAAGACTGATATCAGATGAATAACAGCGGATTATTTTCGCCTTTTCAAACTTCCCGTCATTCCATATTCTGGTATCAGCAGCCAAAACAGCAAGAAAATAATCGTTAATTTTATTAAGAGCAACTATCTCACCAGTGAACGCGTCAGTATATAAAATATCACCTACTGTAAATTCACCTATAGTTGCCAATGTCACTGCATAAACTTTATCTCCATTTTTAAGTTTCTTCTCTATTGATACTCCTTCATTTCCTTTATTAATCATGATATCTTTAATGGTTGCGTCTATAGTTTTTTCAGCATCTGTGATTTTTATCTTTAGGTTCTCAGTTAATTCCGGGAAATTATTGCGGGTCAGCACAATATCCGCAGTTAGATTAACCGGAGATATTTTCTTCTTTACCATCGGAAAATGTCCGTTATTAGTCATACCGTTGGGACCAAAGGCGAATTTTGTACCAGCCTGGTCTGACAATACCAATCTTTGCCCGGACAATATTGCGCCTTTTGTGAAGGTATATTTATCCGGTAAATACAACACCATGACATCACCGGCGGCGCGGCTTTTTTCAATGCCTTTATTCAATTTTACAATTATCTTTTCTTCCGGGGTATTCACTATCCCGGTAATGGTATAGCTGTCAGTATATTCTGTTGGGTCAGCACCATTCTGCCGTGTAAAAATAACCTTGTCGCCGATGTAAAAGTTGTTAATTGATTGCACCAATATCTCGCTACTTCCAACCGGCACATCAGCAGCAATCACCGCGCTGATAACTGTCGGATTTACCATAAATCCGTCAATATTTGGCATTGCGATGTTTTTATTTAAAAATTCTATACCATTCGAATCTTTAACGGTATCAGTCAATAAGTCGTCATTAAACTGAGGCATATCGGTAAGTGTCGGTTGTGTTGGTCCGGGCAGCAACTTTAAATTATAATCCATTGAAACCGGCGGGTTAATTTTCTCCGTTTTCTCGTCAAATCGCGGCGCACCCAGCGAAATCATTCTGCCATCCTCGGTCGTGGCGATTACAGTGCTGTACCATAACGACACACCGGTGATGCGCGAGAGCAGCTTTTTGCGCCATGAAATTTTGCCGTCACCCCACTTGCCCGTTTCGGGCAAGCAAACTACGTCATTGCCAGATGCAGCGATTATTCTGCCCAGGTTATCAACAGCAATCGCATTTATTTTTTCATCCAGAACAAACTTTTTCTTTCCATTTTTATCCATGTATACAAGTTCTTTGTCTGCCACCGCCAGCCAGCCATTCGCCATTGGCAATATTTGGCTGGTATTTTTTGGTAAATCAGTATCAACAGTTTCACCTTTTAAATTATCAAAATCAGCGTAAGATTTCAGTTCGCCGGTGTCAGTCAGAATATATAGTTTGTCATCAGAATATGCGGTCACCACTTTCCCGATATCAATCTTTTTCAATATCTCACCCAATGGCGAAATGAGGATTAATTTATTTTCAGTCACCAACGTGATTCGCCAGGTTTCGTTCCAGCGGAATATTGACAACTTTACTGGTTTTCCCGCGTCAGTATTCAGCTTCCAATCAAGTATCCCATCAGCATTTACACGATACACCACACCGGCATCATCTACGGCAATTACGCTGTTTGACGCGTCCATTATCATAGGGGTAGAAAACGGCGCGGCGGGTTTGGTGTTGAAATCGGGATATGCCCAACAAAATAAACCATTTTGCGAGAAGGCAAATATCCTGCCGGAAAGCGAGGCGGCATAAATGCGGTTCAGTCTGCTGTTTACCAGCACTGGCACCCGTACCGCACCCATCTCGCCGCGCAATTCATTCTTCCATAACAGCCTGCCGGTATCTGCGTCTGCTGCCCGCACCACCCCATCATCACCTGCGGTAAACACAGCCCATTGCGCCGGAGTGCCAACCCAGGCGATGTCACCGACGGTATAGTCATATCTTGCCCGCGAATCAGCATCCAGCATAACTTCATTCCCGTCAACCTTCAATATTTTCAACAGGTCTGACGACCCACTTGCACTTTGGGTGAGTTGAATGGTGTCGCCGCCAAGCAGCCTTTCACCATGATCAACGGTAAATGTTGAGCTATTTGGAGTGACAATTAATTTTTTAGATATAACAACACCGGGATACCATTTTATAGATATTATTGGCTGAACATTTTCCTCCACTTTTACATTTGTTACATTCGCAAAGATATTCCATCTTCTTGCAGGTGCTTTATAATCAGTACCTATTTCACATAGTTTCTCTAATTCTTTTTCATTATTTATTACCCAAGCCGTTATAACACCATTATGGGATTCTATCCAAAAATCATATCTATTTTGATTTAAACTCTTGCTATATTTATCTCCAATATAATTAGCACGTAAATCATTAAATCCAAAAAATATATATTCACCATTTCTTTTATTACTCATAACACAAAAAGGGATAACTAAAGCACCACGTTTCTCATTATCGGTAGCATCTAAATATAATCCAACTTGAGTTTCTGCTTTATCATATTGGCTAAGATCCATACTGACATTCATAGTAAAATTATTGCGCGGGAAAAATGCGTCAACCGGCATAGCCCATACTTCATGCTTTGTTCTGTCATCTGAATTAATAACCGGCTTGTATTCAATCATTTTTCCGCCGGTTAGTTTTGCGCGGCGATACAGCAAAGTTCCTATTTCAGTATCTATCGGATAATCCTGCGTGGTTGCGTCGCGAACGAAAATCTGCTGATTTCCTTTATCGCGGGTGACATCCAGCACTGGTCCCAGGTCTTCGCTGCCAATGGACATATAATCGCCGACATATATGTTCGCTGCATCCTGTACCGGGATATTTCGAGTACCGGCGATAATTGCTTTAGCCAGGCGAGTTTTGCGGACGGTGTCAGCCATCATGGCAACTACCGGCGAATATGATTGCGGGCCGGTGAAGGCACTGCTCCAGCGCGCGCCGCCATCCGGCAAAGTTCCCGGCGCGGTGAAACCCGGACGAGTTGCAATATTGCCGACAGCAGCAGTTTTAAAATTGCCATCTTCGGCAATACAAATGAGTTTCCCATCTACTGTCGTTGCAATAGTATTTTCACCACATAAAACAACCGCCAGCAATTTGCCAAAATCGTAATTATATTTCCACACCGTTGTCATATCAGCATTAATGGCAAACGCACCGCCGGTCATGTCGGTAAGGTATACCTTATCAGCAGATGAAAATTGCGTAACAGCTTTCGAATCACCATAGAATTTTGCCAATTTTGAATCTTTCAACTGCCATATCGTGCCGTTATCAGTGGAAAATAATGGCACATCTTTTAACAGGCAAACATTCACAAAAGTGCCGGTTTCGGTATCAGCAATAATCGGTCCAGCAATTACTCTCCCGGTTAAAGCGTTGAAACAATAGATATTTCCTGCACGATTAACCGCGTATAGTTTATCGCCATTTAACGCCAATGGAGAAATAAAACTTGATACCCGGGTTGAAGCATCCGGAAATACCCAGCGCAGGTTAGATTTTTCCATATCACCATTCAACGCATAAACCCGTCCGGTATTCGAGCCAAAATAAACCGGCAAATGCGGGTAAGTTGCCAATACATCCCCAACATTCAACTCATTGGGAATTTTATCATTGAATTGTATTGTTTTATCATTTACTGATTTAACAAAGCCTATAAACTTATCGTCACGACGAAGTTCATCGCCGGGGTTTATGCCAGTCGCATCATTCACGGTAATTTCTATTGACCCGGCATCAGCTTTCTGGGCAATAGTGAGATTCACCACCGGAGTGTAAGCACCAACCGACAATCCTGATTCTATGCCGGCACCGGCGGCATACCAGACAACCCAGCTTTTATCATCAGGATTTACCGCGTAAATATTGCCATCCATAGAGGGACATAATATTCGCCGTTTATCTTTCAGAATAATTTCCGTCGGTGTCGCCAGCATCGGTCCCCATGACGCGCCGGAAGGCAATACCGTTATTTTCCCTTTTTCATCACAAATGTATAACCTGCCGTCGGTATTAGGTGCGTAGATTTCATTTTTACTGGTAATCAGCGGTGCCGCACGAAAAGCGGTGGCGTATTTGCTTTCAATAATTGGCAGCTTTTTATCTGTCAGCGAACTTGTACCATCAGCTATATTTACCCATATAACTTTGCCTTCGTCAGTTGCAGCCACCGCAAACTTTTTATCAGTCGTTATCGCCGGCGACTTAAAACTATGCCCAATCTCCGCTGACCATTTCAAACCTGGTACAGCAAAAGAAATTGTTGCAGAGAATAGCAGTATTAACGCAGTAATTATATATTTATTCATCTGCACCCCAATCAATCGCGATTACCGTCGGATACTTCATCTCGACAGTGTCACCTGGATAAAAACCTTTCTCCCGGGTTATTTTCATATCGCCGATTCTTAATGATCCATCGATATCAGCAGCTATCGATTTTAAATTCTCGCCGGCATACCAGCGGAATGGAGCATAAGAATAAGCAATAATGTTGTCATTTGATTGTAATTCAATCGATGATTTATCTGCACTGCTGTTGGTTTTTAACGTTATAATATTATTCAAATCATGAATAATTATCCCGTTTTTACCATCAAAAAATATGTGGCGGATTGAGTTTGTCTCTACGCCATCCGGCAAAAAGTCATATTGATTATTATATGGATTCACCGCCAGATTCATCTGCTTTTCCGCATTTTCCCTTTTTAGAATGAATACCCGCAGTTTTTTATCTTTCACATCAGGTGCATCCACCGGCAGGTTATTTGCTGTCAGCAAAGTTTTTGTCCGCACACCGCTGATAATGATATCGTCATCAGGCAATGTCGCGTCATCGGAATATCTGTAAGCGGTGAGGAAAGTCAGCGGCTTTTTCAACCCCAGCGACTTGCCATCTGCTATTACCGCAGCCGTCTGACGCAGGTATCTTTTCTCGCCTTTGAACTCATAATAACAATACGGCCGGTAATATGATCCTTCTGTCATTTTTAACTTATCATCATTAAATGAAGATCGAAATAATTTCACAAAAGGACGAATTACCTCAATTACGCGGAAATTGTCGGTATCGGCTATAAGTGTGCTTTGCCAGGTAATTTCCGCTTTACCGAGTGAGATAACTTTACCTTCAATGGTAATCTTCACTTCATCCATCTGTTTCTTTATCTCGTATCGCCGGGCATCGCGCGGTGCATTAATTTTCAGGAATGATTCATCCGGCAACTCAATATTTTTACCATCATTGGTATCAATCTTATCCAAAGTCACATCAGGATATGACCAGACAAAACTGCCATCCCTGGTAATCTCAACTACCTTTGATTTGCCGGTGTCGCATACCAGCAAGTTGCCGTTATGCAATACCTGCATATTGTTAATATAGCCGAAGTCATAACTCTTATCATGATAGTAACCATTTAACTGATAATCTGACTTGCCGAACTGATTAAAATGAACAATCCGGCGGGAATCAGCAGCGAAAAATGGCGGGGTGAAAGGTTTCAAATCTTTCGGCAGTTGCTTTAGATTATCAGGCAAATATGCCAGAACTTCAATAATAGAAGGTTTTTCAGCGACATTTTTGTAGTATTTCACTTTCAATATCTGTCCGTAATATTTAATCTGCAAATCATCACTAACCTGCACCGCTCCGGTATTGCCGGCAATGGTATAATTCAACTCAACTTTACCATTTTTATCGGTATACCAAGGGATATTTTCACCATTTAATGTTGTCAGTTTCAGCGGCGATTTATCAGCATCCAATTCGCCAGGATTAATTAAAATCTCACCGTTTGTTACGGCAATATCATCGCTGTTTATCCATACTTCCGCACCAGCGAACTCGATAGGTATTTCCTTAGCGGATAATTTAATTACAGTTTTCGTAAACTCAAGAACTTTTCCAGCATCAAAAAACTTTTCATCTTTCTTCAATGCGACGCGTTTGCCGATAATATCTTTTGGCATCACGTTATCGACAATATCTGTAATCTGTGTGAATTTATCAGCTATTTCGCCAATCTTCACCATAACACGCAGGTTATTATCATTATCACTGATTTTAAATTTATCATCCTTCGTGGTGGTAAATGATACTTTTCTATCTTTAATCTGCCATTTTGATATTTTGTCGTTAATAATTGCCACCGGTTTGCTTATTGGCATTTTAGAAAGAATATCGGTACAATCCACCGCATAAATCATACCTTTATCATTACTCAAGTATATTTCACTGCCAATAGATGTTATCTCACCGTCAACCTTTTCACCCGGTACTTGAATGAAATATTGCAAGGTATTGCCAATGTCGTTGAATACGGGATTTTTCACCGGAAAAAGATTCATGCTGCCCAGCATTTCGTTTTTATAAGCAATTTTTAACGGCAGTTTTATTTTTCCGCTGGAATACATCTGCCAGCTATTAAATAACCCGGTGAGAGTATTACCAGCAGGGATGACAGAAGTAAAATAATCATTCAAATTGCTGCCAGTCACCTTCGCATCCTTTGCGTCAGTAACGGTAAAATCTTCCGGCAATTTCTCTATTGGCATTTGCGGCGGCAGGATATTCAACTTGAACCCCGGCAATATCGCCAGTAAACCAGCGCTACCGCTTTGTTTATCGCGACACGGTATTATTACCGTCATTGCGATATCCTGCATATTTTCCGCAACATTCAACCGTAATGGAACCACTGCCAGATTACCGATTAATTCATACCTGTCGACAATACCAGGTAGCGACAATACCGCATTGCCGGTAATGACATCAAATATATTAACAGCACATTTTGCGTCAGCAGTGAATAACAAATTATCTTGTACTACAAATGACTTTACCCCATCTTGTTTTATTCGCCATAACTCTTTACCCGGTTCTGGATACTTTTGTTCATATTCACCCTCAATAAATGGCGATAATAATGTAGCAGATATCACCTTATCGTCGGTTTGCACCAGTAAATCGGTTGTGATATTGCGGGTATATTTACCCTTTAATGCTGGTAATATCGCTTGATATATTTGCGCATTTGTCTTTATCTCAACAGGAACTTTTTCGTTTACGATTAAACTATTTTCATTTTTATATCCGTAGCTTTTCTCGCCATCTTCATTTACCATTCCACCGGGATAACGTTCGAAATCACCTTTCATCGATAATTCTGATTTGCGGTAAAGTGGGAACAGGGAGAAGTATTCTTTATCAATGCCTTTATTATATGCTTTAATGAAATTTTCATATTTTATCCCTAATCCATCGATAATTATTCGTCCTTTACCATATTTGCAACTCCAAACTGCCGCTTTATTACCATTAATAAATTCCGTTTGCATAAATTGCGGCATGCTATTTGTCGTATAAAAACCTAAATTATTATCTAATTGTTTTAAGCTGTCTTTAATTCCAAAATGGTCATCAGGAAATATAAGGGCTGCATTCTTATCAAATCTTGCCGTATTAAAAATAGGTAAATCAGGAAATATCTTTACTTTTAATATATCATCGCCATACATACCGCTAAAGTTAATTATCAACCAGTCACCATCTGCTACTGCACATCTTATAGCTGCTAACTGTCGCAGGGAAAAATATGACATCGTTTTTATTTCGCAGAACATTATTTTATCACATTCATATTTTACAAGTTCATCAGGAGAAATGACTTTTATCCCCTCTCCTCTTTCTACACCTGTCAAATGTAATGAGGCAGGCAAATCATTACTGGTAGAAACCCTCAATAATGCTTCCATTAAATTATCTGGTGCCTTTCCTGAAAATATATCTTTCTCTGATAATTCAACCACGCGCACATAATCCAATCCCGGCGGATAGCTTATTACATTCTGCGCAACAGCATTAGTGGCAAATAAAAACACCCAGCATAGTAATATTAATGCCGGGCGACTCAATTTTAATATGTAATCCTTTAAAAAAATCATAAGATGTCCTGTCTCCATTTTCCGCAGGTGGTAGTGGAGCTGTCCCCAGCTCCCGCGACAGTGTTTTTCATATAATAAAGTTCCGGTTTCAACGACAAAACAAGGTTTGCAATTTTTGCACTACGCAAAAGAACAGATCGATACAACCCATATATGTTTCTTATAACCGGCTCTGTCGCGGGAATTGGGGACAATTCCCCTACCTTTTCCCGCGACATTTATTGTTTACATGTGTATCTGATTATAATTCAACAGGTTGTCAGCAACTGGCAGTTTCGGTATGCGCGGTCGGTATGACAGCCAGGTTGCGCCGGTGGCCTGGTCGGTCTCGGTATCATAACATACTGGCCGCGACAAGGTGGCGTCGTAATGATATTCAACGCCCATACGCCGGTTAAGCCATCGCCATGCATTCTGGTCCCAGTCTGATGCCATTGCGCTGGGATTAAACATTGCCGGCTTTTTGCCATCAATTGAATAATATGAATAATTTGATCCGCGCCAATGACTCATCCAGCTATCTTCATCTTCCGGCGGGGCAGGACGATTCTCTACAATCGCGCCATTTAAAATAAATCTCACATCCATAGGCTCATGATATCTTGGGAATGGCGGTTTCATATCAGCAATTTGCAGGTCCGTCGACTCGTTATAATAGTGTCCGGGAATGACGAACCAATTTCCCCGCTGGGCATATACCAATGCGTCAATCTGCATATCCTGACCGGTTACCAGCATGCCGGAACCGAGGAAATTATTTTCAACATTGCTGGTTTCATTGTTCCCGGCACCAAGAATGTAGGCAGCCTGTGCGGTATTATCAACGGTAAGCACGGCGGTATTATCAGCACCGTAACCGATTACCGGCATAAGAGAAGTATATTTTAAAGAGTCATCTACCCGCCACGATGCCGGCAATAACGGGGTATTATTAAATGCTTTTGTTGTGAGAGTCAGTAAAGTATTTGTGTTGTTCCATTTAAATGCCTGGTTATTCACCATCATTTTCACAACAGAATTTATTTTCGCGACATTAGTATTATCATAACCATGACGCAATAACATTCGCAAGCTTTGATTAACTTTTCCAGCGGTATTGAATGTCACCGTCGCGGTATCTGCTGCTGCTAATGAATTTACCTTTTCTTTATTGCCATCCTTCAATGTGGCACTGCCGGACAAAACTGGCGGGGTGAACATTGCCGGTGTCGGATTAAAACAGACATTGTCTAATGCGAAAAGCGCAAGTTTGCTGTCATAAGGTGTGCCGGATACGATTGTCGTTTTGGTATTCGCGGTAATATCCGATACATATTGTTCCTGGCGTGAAGCCGGGTTAAGCAAATTGCTTTGAATATAAATGGTACCGCCACTGACAATGCTAAGATCAAATCGGCGATTGTAATCATTAATAT
>Ga0194052_1000912_pt1 | contig 17922 bp, 2 predicted proteins | sample SepL226m_MetaG_FD_160117 | JGI IMG/M metagenome (GOLD analysis project Ga0194052, IMG submission 160117) | Anoxic zone freshwater microbial communities from boreal shield lake in IISD Experimental Lakes Area, Ontario, Canada - Sep2016-L227-6m | ecosystem: Environmental > Aquatic > Freshwater >...
ATGGTCATCCACTGTTGTTATGGCGCAGACTGCAACTATTAGCGCTTCGTCCACAAATAGTGGAGATGGAGGCAGTGTCGTTTTATGGTCTAAAGGACAAACAAATTTTGAAGGTAAAATTTTTGCCAACTCCATCAATGGGCAAGGCGGGCAAGTAGAGACTTCTGGCAAAGAAAACCTTTATGTTAGTGAAACCGCAAGAGTGTCGATGCAAGGAACTGGTGGTAATTGGCTGCTTGATCCTACTCAAATGGAAATAGTTTCTGGAACTGCAGGGACAAATCAGATTTCTGTTTCGACTATTGAATCGGAATCATCAGGGACGGTAACGGTACAAGCAGATAACAGAGTTATTGTGAGAGATTTAACGCTCAATAGCGGCGACGGTCAAATAAACTTGCAAAACAATGTATCGCTTAAATTATTTATTCCAGATGCCTCAGCTGCAAGAAATGGTTACATATCATTTGATAATAATGCCAATGCTATAATTGCCCAAGGAACTGGCACAATTGAACTTACATGCAATTATATTAGTTCTTACAGTCCTTCTGGTGGTACATTATATAACATCGGAATATTAAGTGCTGGCAGTGCTTCAAGTGGCTATACTATAAAATTAAACGGTGCTAATGGTATTAATATGGCAAATACCGTATCAACTGTTGGCGGTAATGTCTGGATAGATGCAGACTCCGATCAAGCTACTGGAGGGAGCCTAACAATCTCTAAAGCTATTTCCACATTGAATGGAAACCTATATTTAAAAACTGGTACAAGCGGGATCACGATCAATGGGGCTATTTCATTAGGTACCGGATCTGTTTCATTTAATACTACAAGGAGCTTAGCTGCAACATATACAATTAATGCGGCAATTTCATGTTCTGGTGACTTCACATTAAATAATGCAGTAACCATGGGAGCAAATGCAGCAATCTACACGACAGGCAATGTTTCCTTTACAAAAACTGTTACTGTATCGAGCTCAACAAACCTAATTTTATCTGGGACAGGTTTTTCTTTTACAAATGCAGTTACAGGTAATAACGGCAAAATAACCTTTATGCCACCTACAGCCACTAGTGATATGGCGATCACCTCTTTACCCATGAACAAACTATCTGGCTTCTCTCAAATTACTTGTGGTCGTGTCGATGGCACTGGAACATTGAATTTCGGGGCGTCTGGAATAACCGTAAGTCAACCATCGGCATTTGTCATGGGCGGGGCAGGAGGTACGATCAATGTTGACGGCAATGTAACAGCTACCTCTACAGCCTCGCTTACATTTAATGCAGGCGGAACATTAAATGTAAATAATAATGTAACAACAGCCAGCGGCGCAATTTCGGCACAGGGAGGGACAGTTAATATTGCCATTGGAAAATCATTAACAAGTTCTAGCGGCAATATACTTATTGGGGCTAACACGCTTAATTTAAACGGTTCGGCCAGCAGCAGTGGAACTTTAACCTTGCGCCCATACAGCATTAATGGGATGACAGTCGGCTCGAGTCTGCATTCTGGAACAACTCTATTGGTTTTACCTGAATGGCTTTCGACAGGAAGCACAAAATTTAGCAGTTTCAGTAGTCTGGTTCTAGGCGACGGCGATGTAACCAGCGGTATTTATATTGATCAAAATTCGAACATCACTGATGCTACTTTATTTAAAAATAGCGTGTCGATATTCGCGAATAGCATCAATGTTGCTAATTCAACAACCTTGACCGTGAAAAACGAACTATATCTAAGCACTTCAGGTTCTACTTCTGGTACTGCTAACGGGTTTATCACAAATAATGGCACAATATCCAGGGCGACTTCCGGAGGCAAACTTTTTATTTACACCCATCATGACACCGCTACTGCATTAAACACATTGGGTACGATTACCAATTTTGGGACAATTCCTGCTCATGTAGAAGGAGTGCTGAGCTATAGTGCCGCAAAAACCGGAGCTGGAGTTACAACGCCTTATGTTTATTATTACACAGGCACTTTTGCCTTATCAATAATTGCAAACGCAGCCAGCAAGACTTATGGTTCAGCATTGTCCAATGGCACAGGCTATACCGACTTTACTGCAGTAGGTTTGCAGGGATCTGACACTGTTGGTTCTGTAACTGTAAATTATCTTTCAGGCAGTACAGCATCAGCGCCTGTATTGGGGAACTATGCTGGTGCGATAACAATATCTGCCGCTACAGGAGGCACTTTTAATCCAGGTAACTATACTATTTCCTATGTAGCTGGAAACTTGACGGTAAATCCTGCTCCGTTGACGATAACTGCAAATAGCGTAACCAAGGATTATGGCACAACTATTACCGGGGGAAGCGGTTCTACTGCTTTTACTTCTACAGGACTGCAGAATTCTGAAGCAATAGGAAGTGTAACTATTGCATATGGGGCGGGAGCGGCAGCCTCAGATCCAGCAGGAGTATATGTCGGAAGCGTTACTGCTTCGGCTGCGACAGGGGGTACATTCACAGGAAGTAACTACAGCATATCTTATGCAGCAGGAAATATTACCGTAACTGGAACAGAGTACCATTATAGAACTAATGCCGTGGGTACATGGGATTGGAATACACCAGGGAACTGGCAAAGATCCAGTGACGGCGTTACCGGCTGGACTACTGCAGTAGATGCCCCTAATGCAGCAAATAGCCTTAGCATATTAGTTAGAGACGGTACGGATTCTCTTCATACAGGCACCAATGTTTCAGTAAATTATTCTTCACTCTCAATAGACCAGACGACTGTTAATAGCGAAGGCAGGATTACAGTTCCTACCGGCAATACCCTTATTGTCAGTAACGGAACTGACACAGACCTGACTGTTGCCGGTACAGGATATGTAGATGTAAATGGTACGATCAATGCTACTGGTGGGACAATTGCATATGCGGCCGCTGGCACTCTCGAGATCACTGGCGCTGCCACGAGTCTAGGCACATTTACAGCAGGATCATCGACAGTTACTTACGACGGCGGCACAGGTCAAAATGTCCTTTCTCAGACTGGAGTAAATAAATATTACAATCTGACCATCTCAGGTTCAGGCGCTAAAACAGTCTCAAGCGGAAATATCGAAGTAGGGAACATTCTTACGACTTATCAGGCTCTAACTCTTTCGTCAGGGAGCCTGAGTGTGACAGGCACTTCTTTCCTTGGCGCAAATATTACTACAAGTTCGACTCAGACCTACACCGGAGCAGCGACATTGACAGCAGATGCGGCATTGACCGGCTCTACAGTCACATTCTCCAATACGCTTAATGGAACTACTGCCGGACAGGAAGGTCTTGCAGTAAGCGGCAATGCTGTCTTTAACAACACAGTAGGCGCGACCTCTCTTGAATATCTCACAGTATCTGGAACGACTTCCCTTAGCGGAAATGTAACGACTACAGGATTCCAGACCTACACCGGAGCAGCGACATTGACAGCAGATGCGATCTTGACTGGTTCTGCAGTCACATTCAGCAATACACTTAATGGAACTACTTCCGAACAGGAAGGTCTTGCAGTAGCTGGCAATGCTGTCTTTAGCAACACCGTAGGCGCAACTGCACTGGAATATTTGACCGTCAACGGTACATCCTCTCTTGCTGCTAATATCTCGACTACAGGAAATCAGACATATACAGGAGCAGTTAGTTCATCGTCAACCATAGATCTTTCCGCAAGTAGTGGAGATATTACTGCCACGAATGCGAGTAATAACTTTACCGGTACAGTTAGTGTGACAGGAGTAAATGTTAACTTGAGAGATGTTAACGACTTTACTTTAGGCGAATCGACAATAAGCGGCAACTTGACTATCCGGTCAGGAGAAGACCTCACGATCAGCGGAAACATAAGCAAAACAGACATTAGCAACGGAAAGACTGTAGCTCTTCAAGCCGATCGCGATATTTATATTCAGCAGAATATAGCTTCAACTGGGGGATCATTGTCAATGGTCTTTACTGCTGATTACAATTCCGATAATTCAGGCGCGATTGTATCTCAAGGAAACCTTACGACTGCAGGCGGGAATATAGCTTTTAATGGAGTAGGGACATTTTTCAGCGGAGGAAGCGCTCAATCAATAACAACTGCAGGCGGGAATATTGATTTCAACGGTGAAGTGATAATTTCAAATACAAACGGATTGACGATTACTACCAGTAATGGAAATCTTTCCTTCGATGCAAGGCTGAATTCAGGTAATTCATATGCTTATCAATCAGCCCTTAAGACCTGGAACCAGGCTATGATTGCATATAATGTCGGGGCAGGAGGTGATGTAGGAAGTACATATCTTGCTACAGTTACAACCGCATTGGAAATGACAGCAGCAATGGCGCCAACTTCAGGCGTAGCAGCTTGGCTTGGCGGTTCTGACAGAACAACAGAAGGCACCTGGCGATGGGTCGCAGGACCGGAGGGACTTGAAGACAGCGGCGTCGGTCGAATATTCTGGACGACGGCCCAGTCACAAGGCGCTACAGGATATACGGGTTATGCCGGGCGATATGTGAACTGGAATCCTGGAGAACCCAATGATATGGGAGGAGAAGATGCTCTTCAACTGGGATTTGGCGCTACTGGACAATGGAACGATTTGCCTGTCAGCGGTTCAACAATGGGGTCAGTTGTAGAAACAAACCTTGCAAACTCCCCGTTAATAGTGAATGCCAGCACAGGAACAGTGACATTTTCAAATACAGTCGGAGAAGGCAAAGCTTTGGCATCTTTAAATGTGACTGCGAATTCTATTGTTTTAACTGGAAATGTAACGACCTCTGCCGTCCAGACATATACTGGAGAAGTTACTTTGGCAGCAGCTTCGACATTGAAGGCAAACAGCGGAAGTGCAGCTTCAACTGTTACATTTAACAACAATGTCAAGGGAGGATATGCACTTAACATCGGTTCTGGAGCAACAGCAGCAAACGCAGCTAATGCCGTATTCAACAGCACTGTCGGGGCAACGACGGCGCTAAGCAGCCTGAATGTAAGTGGAACCTCTTCGATCAGCGCAAATATTACTACTACTACTCAGACTTATACCGGAGCAGCGATATTGACAGCAGACGCGACCTTGACCGGTTCTACAGTCACATTCTCCAATACACTTAATGGAACTACTGCCGGACAGCAATATCTTGCAGTAAGCGGCAATGCTGTCTTTAGCAGCACAGTAGGCGCAACCTCGCTGGAATATCTCACTGTATCTGGAACTACTTCCATTGGCGGAAATGTAACGACTACAGGAGTCCAGACCTACACTGGAGCAGCGACATTGACAACAGACACAACCTTGACTGGTTCTACAGTCACATTCTCCAATACACTTAATGGAACTACTGCCGAACAGCAGTCTGCTGCAATTACAGGCAATGCAGTATTCGGTAATAATGTAGGAGCGACGACATCTCTTGAATACCTTACAGTATCTGGTACAACTTCTCTTGGCGGAAGTGTCACTACTGCAGATCTTCAGACTTATACAGGACTGCTTACTCTTACAGGAAACGGCACAACAAAGACTCTGACAACGACAAATAGCGCTATTAATCTCACAGGCGGAGTAACAGACGGTATATCCAGCGTAGGGCTGACGGTAAATGCCGGAACTGGCACTGCAACTCTCAGCGGAGCTATGGACATCGGAGGTACTCTTACTAAACAGGGCGCCGGGGGTAATTTTGTAACTGGTGATTATGCAGTTACTGTAGGTGCCCTGACTATATCAGCAGGTACATTTACCGCAGGAGCAAGCTCAATTACAATAAATGGAAATTTCACTAACAACGGCACATTTGATCGCGGTACAAGTACAGTAGTATTTTATACTGCTTCAGCTTCAACTATTGGCGGGACAAGCGCCACTACATTCAATAACCTGACTGTCAACAAGAGCGCGGCAGGAAATACTGTCACTCTGGCTTCCGGAACTCTTGATGTGAATGGCAATCTGACTGTTACGCAAGGAATATTAAATGTTGTTGACCTTGATGTCGAAGGAACCACATCTTTCAATTCAACTGTAAATCTATCAACTCTGAAGATTACAGGATCAGGTGGAGGAGCAGTTTCTTTCGGTACCCTTGATGAGCAGAAAGGCAAAGTCGAATACAATAGCAACTCAGCTCAGACAATCGTTCGCGAGGATTATTATCAACTTGCAATTACCGGAAGTGGGACAAGAACCTTCGCTGATGGGATAACAAGCGTAGGGCAAGAAATATCGATTACTCAGGCAATGACTCTTCTTGGAAGTTCGGCTCAGGCAGTGACCGTCCAGGTAACTAATCCCGGGTCAGGAGCGGGTGCAACGACTTCGAGAGTTTTTAATCTTACCCCAGGAGCCGGCAACACCGTGACAATTCAAGGTATGACTATCAATGGCGGAAATATTTCAGCTTCAGGTTATGGCGGCGGAATATGGATCCAATCAGGAATATTGAATTTAACTGATTCGACTGTATCAGGAGCAAAAGCTCAATACGGCGGTGGGATAATGGCTTATCCGAATGGCACATTGAATCTAACTAACTCAACAGTCAGCGGAAACACCGCAGTTAACTATGGTGGCGGGATATTTTTATATTCAGGTACATCTAATATAACTAACTCAACCATCAGTGGAAATACTGCTGCATACGCTGGCGGTATATCGATTTATTATAGTGCTTCTACTTTAAACCTCACATATTCAACCGTCAGCGGAAACATCGCTACTAGCAATGGTGCTGGGATTAATAATGCTGGCACGGTGACTATGAAGGATTCAATCATTGCAAATAACACGATATTAGGTGTGACATATGATTTATATAATAGCAATACAGTCACTGACAATGGTTATAACATAGTTGGTTATTCCACTGGAAAGACATTTAATGCAACAGGCGACTGGACTGACCAGGATAGAAATGGGACATATACTAACGCTGATGTCATAAGGACAGGGCAGTTATATCTTTCTCCAACTTTAGACAATAATGGCGGACCTACTCAGACGCTTGCTATAACAAGCATGAACAGCATAGCAGTAAAAAACGGAATTACTGTGGCAGGAATAACCACTGACCAGCGTGGGGCTGCCAGAAGTGATACTACTCCGACTATCGGCGCTTATGAATTTTATCAGTCATATCGGACAAAAGCAGATGGAAATTGGAGTCAAACGGCAATATGGCAGGTCAGTAATGGCATAAATTGGTCCGATGCGGCTGAAATTCCTACGGCTATTAATTCCGATGGAATATTAGTTCGGCATAATGTGGCAGTTACTACTGATCCTCTTACAGTAGCTCTGTCTGTTGACCAGACTACGGTAAATGGCAGCGGCATATTGACAGTTAATAATGCAGTTACATTCACAATTGCTGATGGTTCGGGCACAGATTTGACTGTCGCCGGGACTTTTGTAGATAGCGGGAATATTACAAATAATGGCTCTACTGATATTTCAGGCACATATAGGCAGGCCACGACAAATGTTATCTCTGGAAACGCTCTTGTTTACAGTGGTTCTACCTCGACTCTGGCATATTCCGGTATAACAATGAATACTACAAATACTGAGTTCAATACGACAAGCGGACCTGCCAATCTATCAGTTGAAAATGGCGCTGTTATAACCCTTAATTCAGCAAAGGTTCTTTCAGGAAATGTATCAATAGACGCCACCTCGACTCTTGATGTGTCAGCGTCAAATTATCAGATGACTGTGGGCGGTAACTGGACTAATAGCGGCGGCACATTTATTGAGCACGCTGGAACAGTTTTACTAAATGGAGCAGCTCAATCAACTAGCGCAGAAACATTCTATGACCTGACTACATCCGGGGCAGGTACTCAGACACTTACTGGAAATGTGACAGTAAGCCATGTACTTACAACAGGTGCGGGAACTACATTGGCGCTCGGTTCAAATACCCTCTCTCTAGGAGGCAACTGGACACATGCTTCGGTATTTAATGAAAACACAGGTACGGTCAATTACTCCAAGACAGGCGCCCAGACCATAGTATCAGAAACCTACTACAACCTTACAGTTTCAGGCGGAGCAGAAAAGACATTAGGAAATACTGTGACAGTTACAAATGGCCTTGCATTGACAAGCGGAATTATAGAGCTTGGGAATTATAATCTTAACCTAAATTTCACCAGTGCAATCGGTGGTAATGCAGGTTCATCGGCAAATATGATTTTGACTGACGGTTCTGGCGTTGTCCAGAAATATGTTACAACTGGATCTACAGCTCTGCCTTTAGGCACATATTCACCAGTCAATTCATACCAATACTCTCCTATAAACTTTAACTTTGCCTCTGGAACATTCTCTGCCGGGGCTTATATAACAGCTAAAGCTACTCCTGAGCAATACGCTGGAAGTGGTACAACTGACTATTTAACACGCTACTGGACAACCTCTTCTTCAGGCATTGCTAATTTTAATTGCAATGTTACATGTGATTTCATTGGAGCTTCTGATATTAATGGAGATTCTCATAATATTTATGGAGCTGATCTCATTGGTGCTACTGCTTGGAGAAATCTTACTTCTATCTTTCCAGTTACTGGTACATTTACAGTCTCAAATGTTACGGCTATTGGTGTGTTTACCGGTGTACAGGGAAATGTTGAAGTGGCACGATATTTCAGATCTATAAATACACTTGCTCAAGGAGATTGGACAGATTATAGTATTTGGCAGTCTTCAATGGACAATTCTCATTGGATTGATCCTACTCCTTTTATTGTTCCCAACCCCGACAGTGCTACTATCACTGTCTCTAGTGCAACAATAGTCAATATCCAATCTGGCGTTACTGAGATAAACGAAACGGCAGTTGCCTCGGGCGGCAGATTGAATGTATCAATCCCAATTACAGTGTCGCAATCCCAACCTGGCAATGTGGATTTGGCAGTTAACGGCACTCTTTACAATACGAATACGATAACCAATAGCAGCAATGTAACAGTTTTCGGTACATACTCCCATGCCGGGACAGTTAGCGGGACTGCTTTTGCCTATAATTCAGGCTCAACCCTGATCTATTCCGGTACATCACAGCAGACTACCACGGACAAGGAGTTTCCGACTAGTGCCCCAACAAACCTTACTCTCAGCAACACTTCAGGAGTGATACTTGATTTTGACAGGACGATCACTGGAAACTTCATTTCCGGTGCCGATTGTCATTTTGACGGAAGCCACTCTATGTCGATTGGCGGAACTGCATCAATCGGAGGAAATATAGGCAACACCACACCATTGACAGCTTTCTCTGTAACAGCGGGAACTACAACTCTTACAAATGATGTAATTCTCAAGGCAACGACATCTTCTTTCAGCAATACAGTAGATGGGGATTCATCTGGAGATCATTATCTTGACATTACAGGCAATGCAATCTTCTCAAGCACGGTCGGGACAAATTACGCCCTTCAATACCTGAGCGTCTCAGCAACATCCTTATTAGGGGGGAATGTAATTACCACAGGAAATCAGACTTATACTGGCGCGGTTACAGCAGCCTCTCCTGTGACCCTTAATGCGGGAAGCGGTAATATAACTGCCACAAGTGCTTTAAATGATTTCAGCACTCTCCTGATGACAGCTAATAATGCCAATATTAGCGATGCAAACTTGATTACAATTGGAGCATCGACAGTATCAGGCAATTTGTCTGTAGAAGCTTTGAGCGGGAATCTGACTATAGGCGGAACGATAACAAAATCGAGTGGCTCTGATGCTACGGCGACATTGAAAGCTTCAGGAGCGATAATACAAAATACGAGTGCAGGAATAGTCTCCACGAATAATAAACTAAATGTCGTTCTCTGGGCAGATAAAGATGCATCAAGCGGAGGATATGTGCTGCTTGGAGAGCTTGCCACTATAACAACAAACGGCGGACATCTTTGGATAGGCGGCGGAAGCGGGTCAACCACCTGGAACGGCCTTACTGTAGGAAACGGTTACGCTCAGGGTACTACTGCTATGGCTTGCGGCGTATTTTTGCAGAATGGAGCAATTACTACATCAGGTGGAAATATAGCCATGTACGGTAAATCTACCATTACTGCTAGTTCGCTCGGGCCAGATGCCCAGCCCTACGCTTGTGGTATAAGTTCAAGTTATGATAACCAGTATAATATAAATTCTGGAACAGGTACGATATCTTTAAACGCAATAGGCTTGAACCAAACACCTGGATGGTACGGCAATGCTATTCAGTTAAATGGAGGAATTATGACTTCCTCCGCAATATCAGGTGATTCCATTACTTTTATAGGTGATGCTAGTCTATCTACCGGGGGCGGACTACCTGCTACAGGAATCTCTCTAAGTGCCTGGGATGCGATAAAATCCAATACTATTAGCGCTACCGGCGGCGGCAATATTTTTATGACAGGAGCCGGCTCTGCTTCTAATGCTAGCACTTTAGATTATGGTATATTTGCTGGCAATTTAGGTCTGGGCACAAATGATATTACTACTACTAATGGTGGAAATATTACTCTGGCAGGGACTGCTTCTGGTGTAAATGCACAATATTCGATAGGTTTCCTTACAGATGCAAACAGGATAACTTCCAGCGGCAACCTGATTGCCAACGGAAGCGGCAAGGATGTAGGTCTGCTAAGCAGAGTAACTGTCAACGGGACAACATCTATTGACGCAGGAACCTATAATATTACTGCAGATAATGCAAGCAATAACTTTACCGGCGTTGTATCTATAGGCAGCGGCAACAATGTCAGCCTTCGCGATGCCAACGCCCTGATTCTTGGTCTCTCTACTGTAAGCGGCAATTTGACTTTGCTGACCGGCGGAGCGATCACACAGACTGGAGCTCTGGCCGTGACCGGGACGACATCAGTAACAGCCGGAAGCAGTAACAATGTGACTCTGAATGACAGCAGCAATGATTTTAGCGGAGCCGTAAGCATAATATCGGGCAATAATACAAGCATAAGAGACAGCAATGCATTGATTCTGGGAGCCTCGACAATATCAGGCACTCTGACTTTACAGACCGGCGGAGCGATCACACAGACCGGAGCTCTGGCCGTGACAGGGACGACATCAGTAACAGCCGGAAGCAGTAACAATGTGACTCTGAATGACAGCAGCAATGATTTTAGCGAAACAGTTTCAATTGTGTCTGGGAACAATGTCATTCTGCGTGACGCCAATACGATTGCTCTAGGCGCATCGACTGTAAGCAATGATTTTTCAGTCACGGCTGGCAGCAGTATATCTATAGCTTCGGGCATCACTGTTTCTGCGGTCGGAAATCTTACGCTGACTGGCAGCGGGATTCTGCCAGGGAACTATAGAGGAATTGATAGTGCAGGGACAATTTTAGGAGGCACTGTAAATGTCTCAGGTACAGGGGGAGATACAGGTTTATACAACTATGGTGTTTATATCCATGATAACGGGCAGATAACTTCCAGTGGAGCAGGCTCTGTTACAGTCACAGGTACAGGCAGGAATAGTGCTATGGGATATTCTTTGGGTGTTTATGTTCTTTCTGGCGGACAGATAACTTCCGGCGGTGCAGGTACTGTTTCAGTAACCGGTACAGGTGGGAGTTTGATGGGATATAACTATGGTATTTGTGTATCGGAGACTAACAGTAAAATCACATCCGGCGGCGGCAATGTGGTGGTAACCGGTTATGCAGGCAACGGTACAGCTAATTTTAATTATGGTGTTTATATCGCTTCTAGCGGACAGATAACTTCCGGCGGTACAGGCACCGTTTTAGTAACTGGTACAGGCGGGAACATAGGGACCTCTAGTAATGTTGGTGTCACCCTTGGGGGGGCAGGAGTAATTACATCCGGTGGGTCAGGTGCAGTAACTGTTATTGGGACAGGAGGAGATGGTGATTTCTGTGATGGTGTTTTAGTTTCTGGTACTGGCAGTAAAATTACTTCTGGCGGCGGTAATGTAGAAGTAACTGGAACGGGCAAAATCAGCGGCGGTATGGTTGGTGGAGCTTCTAATTTGGGCGTTGATGTTTTTGAAGGAGGAGAAATCACATCCGGCGGAGGGAATGTGACTGTAATTGGAACGGGTAGCGGGCATGCTTCTGGCGATTTCAATACAGGTGTTTATATAGGCACTTATTCAGGGTCTTTATTTTTCAGTAAAATCACATCCGGCGGAGGGAATGTGACTGTAACTGGAACGGGAGGCAGCGGTTCATCCAGCACTAACAATGTGGGCATATGTATTTCTAACAACGGGCAGATAACTTCAACACTCACAGGGAATGTAACTGTCAACGGTACAGGAGGCGTTGGATCCACAAACTACGGAATTTCTCTATTTCCAACTAACGCTTCTACAGCTGTTATATCATCTCCAAACAGTACTGTTTCCATAACTGGAACTTCTACAGGAGCTGAAGAACTCGTACTGGCTGCCAATTCTCTAATATCTGCCGGAGGAGCAGGAGGAATTACATTAGACACTAAAATCGATGGAGCTTATGCCTTGACTCTCGATGGCAATGCAGCAGTTAACAGAATTGTTGGTTCAACATCACCCCTTGCTTCACTCGAAGTAACAGGTACAACTTCCCTAGGCGCAAATGTTACGACTAGCACTACTCAGACTTATACCGGAGCAGCGACTTTGACTGCAGATGCGACATTGACTGGTTCTATAGCTACATTCGGCAATATGCTAAATGGTACAGTAGCCGGACAGCAATATCTTGCAGTAAGTGGCAATGCTGTCTTTAGTAACACAGTAGGCTCAACTGCGCTGGAATATCTGACTGTTAGCGGCACATCCTTGCTTGGAGGAAATGTCACTACTGCCGGAAATCAGACTTACACTGGAGCAGTCACTTTGACAGGCAATAGTTCACTAACAACGACAGACAGCCCCATAAACTTGTTAGGTGGAGTCGACGGTTCCTATAACCTCAGCACAGCTTCAGGAAGTTCGATGACTACACTAGGAAGCGGAAGTAATATCAATATAGGAACTGGGATTTTGACAAACATTTCCGGATTTTTTGTCACAAATGGCGGCAATATAACTTCAGGAGGCCTTGCTATAAACGGAGGGATATTCAATTTCGCTGGCGATGCATGGGTTTGGGATATCAATGGAAATGTGTCTATTTCTTCGGGAGCTATTTTGATAGCTACATCAGGAACAATGACCGTCAGCGGAAACTGGAGTAACAGCGATACATTTATGGCAAATGGCGGAACTGTTATATTTGACGGAACATCATCAGGAAAAACTATTACGGCCAGAGATTCCAACGGGGCTTTCTACAATATAAGTTTCACTGGAAGCGGCGGGGAATGGACTTTGCAGGATGATATGACTGTTTCCAATACATTTGCTGTAACAAACGGTTCATTTGTTTCTGGCAGCAATACAGTACTGATATCAGGAGCTAATGCTTCATATTCTGTTTCAGACACGACAAAGACCAACTGGAGTAACGGGACTCTTGATATCCAGACAGATGTGAGTCCTACTCTAATGCCTTCAAACGAAGGATATAATAATCTCACGCTTGGAAGATATACCGATGGATCCGGAACGACTGTATATGATATTCTTGATACCAATTCCACAATATTAGGTGATTTTACTATTGATTATAATGCAAAATTGTTGCTTACATTTGTAGCTACAGGAGTTTCAAAGGTCTATACAGGAACAACCGCAGCAACAGTTACATTTACTGACAATCATTCACCAGTCGCAGAAAGATATGGCACATATACTTACGCTTACACAGCAGATTTCTCTATTCCTAATGTAGGAACAACAATAAGTATAAGTGTTACTGGTATATCGTTGACAGGAACTGATTCAGCTAAATATGAGTTGGCCTCAGAAAGTGCTTCAACTACCGCTAATATTACCGCAGCGACACTGACCTATGATGCAACTGCAGCGAGCCGCTTGTACGGCGTAGCCAATCCGGCGTTCACTGGCACAGTGACAGGTTTCGTAAACGGGGAAACGATAGCCACAGCCACGACAGGGACATTGGCCTTTAACTCAACTGCCACAGTGCTTTCCAATGTGGGAAGTTACGCTATAGACGGTTCGGGGCTGACAGCTAATTTCGGCAATTACACCTTTGTACAGGATGCAGGCAATGCCACGGCACTTAGTATAACACCAGCAAGTCTGACAATTACAGCTAATAATCAAAGTAAATCGTACGGTTCTACCTTTACCTTTGCAGGAACTGAATTTACCGACGCCGGGTTAGTAAACGGCGACACAGTAACATCCGTAACGCTGGCAAGTGCAGCCACAGCAGCCACAGCTACAGTAGCAGGATCCCCATACGCCATCACTGCAAGTGCAGCAGTCGGAACAGGATTGAGCAACTACGCTATAAGCTACAATGACGGGTCATTTGCAGTCACAGCCAAGACATTAACTATCACAGCAGACAGCCAGACCAAGGTATATGGTTCTACCTTTACCTTTACAGGAACGGAATTTACCGACGCCGGGTTAGTAAACGGCGACACAGTAACATCCGTAACGCTGGCAAGCAGCGGGTCACCTGCGTCAGCAACTGCCGGAACATATTCAATCACAGTAAGCACAGCAGTAGGAACAGGACTGAGCAATTACACGATCAGCTATGTCAACGGGGCATTTATAGTCACGGGGGATTTCAACGGTAATAATGCAGGAATTAATGATGGAACAGTTTTATCCACAGTTCTTGATAATACCGCTTCACCTATTAATAGTTCAAGCTATCCTAATGCCAATTTTGGAGCAAGCCCATGGGATAAAATGATGAGCGCGAGAAGAGCAGAAGGCCTCAGTTCAAGTTACCAAGGTCTTAGACAAGGTATGGGCGTTTTTAATCCAGACACACTGCATCCTGTTTTCCAAGTAAATGGAGGACATGATGTTTCTGATGTATTGGAGTACAATGGGGCCGAAGTTGAAAACGACGATGATAATTCTCAAGGTAGCAGTAGCGAACCTGAAACGGCCATGATATTTGGGGCATATGATGATTATCTATCTATGATTGCCAATATTACAGATGGAAATGGTTCTTACAGTATTAGTGTAGAGAAACATCATTTGTTTAAAACGACCACGGACTTATATTTAGAAGCGATCATAGCAGGCTAAATAATTTTAGATTTATGATTATAGAGCGCGAATTTGAAACTTGATACCGGGAAAAACAGAAGATATAAAAGCCAAGTATCAAATATCTAATTGAGGTTCGTGCTTAAGAAGTTTTAACTTGACTTTTTAGTCAGAAAATAAAAAACAAAAATTGAGGAAAACATGAGCTGCAAAGAAGAAATTTATGTAGATGGAATTGGTAAACTTCACTTCGTAAAAGGAATGGTCAGGTTTGACCTTATCAGCTACGAACCAGGTGAAAGCGGACAGGAACCAGGGATAAACGAAAAACAGAGAATCATTATGCCTCCGGATGGATTCCTTGCCACATTCAATACAATGCAGAGGTTGATTGACCAGCTTGTTGAAGCAGGTGTTCTTAAGAAAGTAGAACCTGCCAGAAAGTAAAACCTTTTCAACACTAGAGCGCCAATCTTCGGATTAGCGCTTTTTGTTGCTGTGTGATAATTTTTTTGTAATGCGTTCTCAATAACCGTTTGACCTAAATGAAAAAAGCACTAATTGTTTATACGGTTTTTATACTCTCTATTCTTACTGGTTTTTCATCTGAACCAATTGTAAACAAGGCAGACGAATCAGGCGCAAGCATAGTTCTTTTTCCGATACAAAAAGCTACTATTTCAGCGCTTATAGATTCTGATCTTACAAAATATCTCTTCAAAGAAGGCGAGATCTTCAAGCAGGGCGACACATTAGTGCAAATGGACGATAGCCTCTATAAAGAGAACTACAACTCTGCAAAGTCAGGCTTGGACAAGGCAAAATCAGCTCAGGATTTTGCATCTAAAATATACGCGCAGAATCTGGATATGTACAAGAAAAATGGATTAAGCATGCAGGAACTAGAGAAGAGCAAGATGGACAATGAACTTGCCAAATCTGAGCTTGAACAAATACAAGCCAATCTAAAGATAGCTGAGATAAAACTCAGCTTCTGTACGATTAAGGCTCCATTCTCCGGAAGAGTAACTAAAAAGCTCAAGAATGAACATGAATATGTAAGAGCCGGCGAGCCTATTATTGAGGTAATTGACGACAAGGAACTGCTGGCAGTAATGAACCTTCCATCGTCAGAATTCAGCAATATTAAACTTGGGCAGAAAAAAGACTTTTATATAGACGAACTAAGTAAAACTTATTCTGGCAAGGTTTATGAAGTAGCTGGAGATATTAACCCTGGCAGCAGAACTTTCGAGGTAAAAGTCTTAATAGACAATTCCAGGCATGAATTAATTGCCGGAATGTCAGGACACCTTGTCGATAAGTAAATATTGAAAAACTAAAAGTTAATAGTGGAGCTGCTTTGTCAGTTCCGTTAAAAAATCTATCAAGTATCGAATTTCAAATCTCGTAATTCGTAATTTTTAATCCGTAATTAAATGGCGATGGCAAAAGAACAGCAGAAAATTCCAGATGACTCAAGAGTAAATATCCTCTCTTCAATTATCAGGCTTGGTCATGAATCATTTAAAAAAAACGACTTAGCCGCCAAATCTGTTCATATACTTAATAACTCAAAGCTTGTCTCTAACTACGATAGATCCTGCCTGATAGATAACAGAGGAGTTTTTCCAAAAATTATAGGCGTAACAGGTGAAGAGAGCGTCAATCAAAATTCTGAATATGTTCTTTTGATTAAAGATCTCATCTTCCCAATTCTGCCTTCAATAAACAAACCCTCTGAATTAAGCTCTGAATTTATAAAAACTCTTCCTAACAGCGACAAAATAGCATTGCTATACGAAAAATATCTTTCTATAAATTCTGGAGCTACGGTATTGCTTATCCCGATGATGCCTCCTGAAGGCGGAACAGAGAGCTTCATGTGGATAATAGAATATTTTTCTCCTATTGCAGAAACTGAAAAGAACAAGATGGGGCTACTCGCTCAGAATTACAGCGAATCTTTATGGTACTGTGTTAATTCATCGAAAAATATTCATAAGTCCTGGGAGAAAAATTCAAAATTTAGCATTGGGAAAATTATTCTGTTTTCCTGCCTGACATTACTTCTTATATTATTTACTTACAGAGTCAATTTAAATGTCCCGTCAGATTTCGAGTTGATGCCTTCTGTCTCAGAAGTTGACTATGCCCCATTTGCCGGAAAAATAGCTGAAGTCCTAGTAAAGAACGGTGAAAATGTTAAGAAAGATCAGGCACTTATTAAATACGATACACAGGAGCTCCTTTATAGCCTTTCTGAATCCCAGATAGCCTACAATGAAACATTGGCCAAACTCGATATGACCCGCCAGAAATCGTTTAAAGACGAGGCAATTCTTCCAGAAATAAAGATTCTTGAACTGCAAAAGGAAAAGGACAAAGTAGGCATAGAGAAAATCAAATGGTATATTGACAACAGCATCATTAAATCTAAAGCTTCTGGCACAGCCGTTATTGACGATGAGAAGAACCTTGAAGGCAAAGCAGTCAATGCCGGGGAAAAACTCGTCGAAGTAGTTTCAAATGATAATCTGCTAGCTGAAATAATGCTTAATGAGAAAGACGCGGCTGTTCTTGAAAAAATATCATCAATTACTCTTTACCTTCACTCCAGGCCTGAAAACGGGATTAAGGCTAGTGTAATTTCTGTTTCACCAAAGGCGGAGTTTGCCGACAACAAACAATTCTGCTTCCTAATTAAAGCCTCATTTAATAAAAACGACGAGAAAGACCTTGTTTACGGAATGAGGGGCATTGCCCGCGTAAGCGGAAACGAGGTT
>Ga0194052_1000914_pt1 | contig 17900 bp, 12 predicted proteins | sample SepL226m_MetaG_FD_160117 | JGI IMG/M metagenome (GOLD analysis project Ga0194052, IMG submission 160117) | Anoxic zone freshwater microbial communities from boreal shield lake in IISD Experimental Lakes Area, Ontario, Canada - Sep2016-L227-6m | ecosystem: Environmental > Aquatic > Freshwater >...
GCAACAGGGAATTCCGGTTATCCACGAAGTGCTGCTGCTGGAGAACGAAGAACAGGCCCGCGCGCGGTGCCTGGGCCAGAAGCACAATCGCGGGGCGGAAGCGGCGCAGACGGCGCTGGAAATGGCGCAGTTGATGGCGGGCCTGCCTTAAATTTCGTTTCGACGGGCAACGGAATCCAATCTAAGGTTGCGGGCGATGGCCAGCGACACCCAACTCACGCCCATGATGGCGCAGTACCGCCGCATCAAGAGCGAGCTGCCCAAGGATGCGCTGCTGCTGTTTCGGCTGGGTGATTTCTACGAGATGTTTTTCGAGGATGCGCAGAACGGCGCGCAATTGCTCAACGTGGCCTTGACCAAGCGCGGCGTCGTGCCGATGTGCGGCATCCCTTTCCACGCCGCCCCTGCCTACATCGGCCGCCTGCTCAAGGCCGGACGAAAAGTCGCCATCTGCGACCAGATGGAAGATGCGCGGCCAGGTCAATTGGTGAAACGCGAGGTGACGCAAATCCTCAGTCCCGGCACCCACTTTGATGAGCGAATGCTCAAGGCAGAGAGGAATAACTTCCTCGCGGCGGTGTTCCCCGTCGGAAAAACCTTTGGTCTGGCGTTCACCGATTTGACGACCGGCGATTTCATGACGACGGAAGTGGAAGGGGACACGGCAGTGCTTGCGGAATTGCATCGGTTGCGGCCGGCGGAAATCATTTATCCCAGTGAGGCCGCCGCCGCGCGGGATTTGCTGCGCGGTGGCAGTCGAACGCCGCTTGGGCGGACGCCTCCCATCACACCGCCAGTTGGGGAACGGGTGGAATCCAAGACAGATGGGGGGAACACCGTGGCCTCCTTTGGCTGGATTCTCAACGGCTACGATGACTGGGTGTTTGCGCCGGAAACGGCGCTGTTCACGGTGCGCGATCAATTCAAAGTCGCGTCGCTGGATGGCTTCGGCTTGAGGGGCCACACCGCTGCCATCGGCGCGGCCGGCGCGGTGCTGCACTATCTCACCCAACACCTGCGGCGGGACGTGGCCAACCTGACGCGTATATCGTTCTACGAGCGCGGCGATTACCTCGCCCTCGACCTCACGACATTGCGGCACTTGGAACTGCTGGAGCCGTTGCATCAGGACGCGCCCCGCAATGCGTCGCTATACGGCGCTCTCAACCGCACCGTCACCCCGATGGGCGCCCGGCGACTGCGCGACTGGCTGTCGCAGCCGCTCGCCACGATGGAACCGATTCGGCGCCGGCAGGAAGCGGTGCAAACCTTCCTTGATGCCACCAGTGGGCTGGAAGATTTCCGGGCCAAGCTCGCCCACGTGCGGGATTTGGAGCGGACGATCGGGCGGTTGAGCGCGGGAACTGGCAATGCAAGGGATTTGATCGTGCTGCGCATGGCCCTCGATCAGCTTCCAGGGTTGAAGGCTGTTCTTGCCCTGGTTATCGGATCTGAAACCAGGATGCCTGGTCAGCCGGATCACAATCAGAGTCTGCTCACATCCACTCCGGCAGAGGAATTGAGCGAAGAGGCGGGCGCCACCCAGCGGTTGCTTGGTGAGTTGCATGAAATAATAACCGAACTGCCTGACCTCGTGGAGCTGATCTCCCGCGCCATTGTCGATGAACCGCCGCTGGCGGTGAAGGAAGGCGGTTTGGTCCGCGACGGGTTTGATACTGCGCTGGACGAGTTGCGCACAGCGATGCGCGGCGGCAAAGATTGGATCGCCAAATTGCAGCAGGATGAAATCATGCGCACGGGCATCCAATCCCTCAAGGTGCGCTTCAATTCCGTGTTCGGCTACTACATTGAGGTCACCAAATCGAATCTCGACAAAGTGCCGCCGCACTACACCCGGAAGCAGACGATTGCCAACGGCGAACGGTTCATCACGCCGGAATTGAAAGAGATGGAGGGCAAGATTCTAGGAGCGGAAGAACGGGGCGTTAAACTCGAATACGAGTTGTTCCAGCGCGTGCGAGAGCAGGTGCTCGGACGATTACCGCAAATCCAGCAAACCGCGGCGGCGCTCGCTCAACTGGACGTGCTGGGCTCGTTTGCCGAAACAGCGCGGCTGTATAATTATTGCCGCCCGCAAATCGGGAATGAGGGGGTGCTTTTCATTAGGGATGGGCGGCATCCGGTGCTGGAACAAAGCTTGATCGATGAGCGCTTCGTGCCAAACGACGCGCAACTCGACAGCTCGACCCAAATCGGGCTTATCACCGGGCCGAACATGGCCGGTAAGAGCACTTATATCCGCCAGGTGGCGCTGTTGGTTCTGTTGGCGCAGACGGGTTCCTTTATTCCAGCCGCCGAAGCGCGCATTGACCTGGTGGACCGCATTTTCACGCGCATCGGTGCAAGCGATGATTTGGCGCGCGGGCAGTCCACCTTCATGGTGGAAATGTGCGAGACGGCGAACATCCTGAATAACGCGACACCGCGCAGCCTGATCATCCTGGACGAGATTGGCCGTGGCACGAGCACGTTCGACGGTCTGAGCCTGGCCTGGAGCATCGTCGAGCACCTGCACAACCTGGTCGGCGCCAAGACCTTGTTTGCCACCCATTATCACGAACTGACCGAGCTGGCGGCTCGATTGCCGCGGCTGAAGAACTTCAACGTCGCCGTGCGCGAGTGGCACGACCAGATTGTCTTCCTGCGCAAAATTGTCGAGGGTGGCACCGACAAGAGCTACGGCATTCAGGTGGCCCGGTTGGCCGGCGTGCCGAAAAGCATTCTGGAACGGGCAAAAGAGATTCTGCGCAACCTCGAAGAATCCGAACTCACACCGGAAGGCAACGTGCGCCAGGCGACGCGCCGTCAGCAGGACCGCGACAAGCTCAAACAACTGGCGCCGGCACCGCAGATGGATTTGTTTCGGTAAACATCCTTAACCCGCTTCCCATCACTTCAATCCGCCAGCCCAGCCAAGGGAAGCTGGCTCGTTAGCTCTTGCTCCCGACAAAGGCGGGTTGCAACTTCCAAGTCCTTCATTTAAGGTGAGGGGAAGCATGAAAATTACCGAAGCCATGGTCGCGGAGCACAGCATTTTTTTGAGCGTGTTTGACCAGATCGAACGCGTTCTGCCCAGCCTCACCACGCCAGCGGAGGTGAGGATGTTGGCCAATATCGTCGAGGGGCTGCTTGAAGGTCATGCGGAGACGGAAACGAACCTTGCGTACCTGGCGCTGGATCATGTTCTGCAGGACAAAGAGGAACTTCATCGGATGCATCAGGACCATCATGAAATCGACGGACGCCTTAAGAAAGTGCATGCCGCCAGCACCTGCGCTGAAGCACAGCGCATCCTGAAGTCGGCCCTGGTCGCGTCCCGGGAGCACTTCCGGCTCGAAGAAAGGAGCATTTTCCCCCTACTCGAGAAGGTGTTGCACAAGGAAACGCTCACTGAACTGGGAGGCACCTGGTTGCAGCGCTCGGTGGCAGAGGCGAGCACCGCTTAGAGTTTTCGTGAGCCGGGGTGGTCACCTTGGGTGCGTCAATGATGAACCCGCCGTGTGGATGTTCGCAGGGTGGTTTCAAGAAATCGTAGCCGCCGACGGCAGTCGGCGCTGATCTCAGTAATTGAGGACAAGTGCGCCGACGGCCGTCGGCGGCTACGATTTTGCAGGTTCTTGAATCCGCCCTGATGTTCGATTGAGCAGAGCGTTTAAGATGACGCCAGCGATGCTGCCTGCGGTGATGCCGCTGTTTAGCATGATTTGCGTCCAACGAGGAAATTGGTGGTAGAATTTGGGCTCTGCGAGGGTGATCATACCTACGCCAAGGCTGATAGCTATGACCATGATGTTATGGGTGCCCTCAAATTGCACTTTACCCAGTGTTTTGATGCCGTTGGCCATCACCATGCCAAACATGGCGATTCCAGCTCCGCCCAACACGGGCGTAGGAATCGCGGCAATGACAGCCGCCATTTTTGGGAACAGGCCAAGTGCCACTAATATAACGCCAGCAGCAGCGACGACAAAGCGGCTCTTAATTCGAGTCAGGCCCACCAAACCGACGTTTTGGGCAAATGCAGTGTAAGGGAAGCTGTTCAAGATGCCGCCGAGGACGGTGGAAAAGCCATCAGCCCGCAATCCCCGGGTCAAAGCTTCCTGGGTGACGGGTTTGCCGATGATCTCACCTACAGCAATACAGTTTCCGGTCGTCTCGCTCATCGCTACCAGCATTACCAGCACCATGGCGGCAATAGCGGCCACATCGAAGGTGGGCAGGCCAAAGGCAAAGGGCGTTGTTATGCCAACCCAGCCGGCGGTCGATAGCTGGGAAAAGTTGACCATGCCAAGTGGAATGGCAAGGAGAGTGCCGGCAATCAAACCCAGCAGGACGGCAATATTGCTCAAGAAACCAGTGCAATAGCGGTAGAAGACTACCACCAGGCTTAACGTAATCAGCGCAAGCATGATATGCGACCCACTTGCGAAGTCCGCAGCGCTTGGATCGCCTCCGCCCGCCCAGCGCACAGCGACCGGCATCAATGTAAGGCCAATGATGGTGATAATGGTGCCAGTAACAACCGGCGGGAAAAATCGCAATAAACGACTGAAATACGGGCTGATTAGAAAGGTAACAATCCCGGCAACAATAATCGAGCCGTAAATTCCTGTTAGACCCTGCTTCTGGCCAATGAGTATCATGGGCGTAACGGCGGCAAAGGCGACGCCCTGGATAATCGGGATGCGGATGCCAATCTTCCCAATGCCGATGGTCTGAATGAGCGTAGCGATGCCGCAGGTAAACAAGTCAGCACTAATTAGATAGATGAGTTGGCCCTGGGCCAGCCCCAGACCATGGGCAACCATGAGCGGAACCGCCACTGCTCCGGCATACATGGCCAGCACATGCTGCAAACCATAGGCCAGTAGTTTGCCGAACGGCAGCATTTCATCGACCGGATGTGGTTGGTTGGTCATCTCCACGGATGTTCACTCTCTTCTCATGGTTGCTTTGGGCGCTTGGCCATACACAGCCAAGAAATCAAAGAAACACGTTGACGCGTCTCATAACAAGTAATTGCTTTTTGCGCGCCGGCATATACTGTACTCATCGCTGCGCGGGTGATCGCCAGCCTCGGCCTTTTGTTTGATTGCGGTGACGTCGCCCAAGCCCATCGTGAGAATGCCACGCAAATTGTCCTGGGCAAGGGCTGGATGGGCGATCACCATGGCCAAGACCGCCAGCGAGGATATCCAGTTGATTTTGTTCACGCAAAGGAAGGATGGCGCGGCGGGGGTTGAGAGAGCAATCCGAAAGCGTTGGCGGTGGCTGGCCAAACCAGCACTTTCACTCACAGGACACGGTTCGAGGCACGCCCAGAACGGGCGTGCCCGAAAGCGTTTCTGTGAGGGTTTGCTAGCCCTGATGCGGGGCGTGAGCAGGTCACGCCCATTCGTTTGGGCACACGGAGTAGCGTGAAGAAGCATAAAATGAAACCAAAACAATTCACACCCGGTTTTTCTAGTCTGGCAATCATGGTGCTTGCTGTTTTCTCGCTTATGTCGGCGAGGGCGACGCGGCTTCCCGCCGCCACACTCAGCGGCCCTGCGAATGGGGCGACGGGTGTGTCAATAACGCCCACGTTTAGCTGGTCTGTCCAGATGTGTTTTCAGGACAGCCGAACGGGGATGGGAGTCATACCGGATACGGTCCTCGTGGACGACACGAACGTGGCTAAACATGTGGACGCGTCGGGACGATTAAGGCTGGATGTTCTCCCGGGCGAGCACCGTATTTTGGTCAGTGCCAAGGGCTATCAGAACCTTGGGACCCGCCAGACCGTGTTTGCCGGTAACGCTAGCAAAAGCATTATCCTGCTCGATCCTACCAACCCTCCGGCGGAACCGATCGCCGAACCACCAACTGGCGCAATTGGCGAGGTGCCGAGGGCGGCAATCAGGGGATACGTGGTCGATGATGAAACGGGTCAGCCGTTAGCAGGAGCGACGCTAGCGGTGGTGGGGACGAACGACCCCACTGTCACGGATGCACACGGTTTGTTTGCACTCACCGTACCGGTCGGTGATGGCACGCCCATCCCGGAGGATGCTGCTGGAAGATTCTTCGTCAAGAAGGATATGGTCGTTACCAAGGTGGGCTACGGGACGGTGGAGGAACAGAACATTGTTCTGATTGGCGGAGAAACGTATCGGTTTCAGTTTCGTCTCGTTCCCGACGGCGTAACGCGGGTCATCAACGAGCAGGAGCATCGTGGAAATATGCAAGCGACCACATTCGACGGGCGACCGCCCGTGGCGGACGCCGCGGCAGCGAACCCACCTGCGAGTTTGGACACTCTGGTGCGCCAGACGCCGCTGCCTAAGTCCACGCCTTGCACCATCCGCGTGGGCCGGACGAGCTGCTCTTCCCTCCCGGGTGCGTGCAGCACAGTGGTGACCATGAGCATAGAGACCTACGTCAAGCACGTCCTGCCTGCGGAGTGGTTTGCGAGCTGGAATGCCGCGTCCTTGAAGGCTGGTGCAGTGGCGACCCGCAGCTACGGGGCATATTACGTCAATAATCCGATTAGTCCGAGTAGTTCGCCTGCCTACGACATTTGCGATAGCGCCTCCTGCCAAGTATACGGCGACTCGACGGTGGTTTCGACGGATTCGGCTGTCGATAATACTGCTGGAATGTATCTGGTTGACAGATCGGGGAATATCGCCCGAACAGAGTATTCGGCAGAAAACAATGACCTCGCTAATCGTGACACATGTGGAAACTGCTACACACTAAACAAGCCGGGTGACGGTACCTGCCTTAGCGACTCGGTGTGCTGTGGCTCCACCCAGAACGGTCATGGGCGCGGCATGTGCCAATGGGGAAGTCAGCGCTGGGCATTGAACCAAAGTCAGACATACACATGGATTCTTAGCCACTACTATAATGCTTACAGTTACACCTTGCAGACTCTTGGTTGCGGCACTACCGAGACGATCAGCATCCCGGGCAGTCTCAGCGGCGAACCGAATCCCATTCAAAATGTGTCTTATTCATACACGGTGGGGGCATCCACCTCCAGTTTGGGTCACACGGTCGAATACAGCTTTAACTGGGGGGATGGAATTTCCTCTTCGTGGTCAACCTCAACAAGCGCCTCCCATGCTTGGTCAACCACGGGGCAAAAGATTATCATTGTGACGGCGCGATGCCAGACCCACACCGGCATCTCGAACAACAATTCGCCGGGGAATTATGTTACGGTTCAGCCGAGTACTCTTCCAACACCGATACTCGGTGCAACACGTCAAACTAGTAACATGGTTCTCAGTTGGCCGACGAACGCCACAGGATACACATTGCAATCGACAACAAATCTTAGCACGGCAGCAGTTTGGGGTGTTGTTTCGCCTCCGGCAGTCGTTGTGAATGGGCAAAACGTAGTGACCAATCCCATGTCCGGGCCGCGCAAGTTTTATCGGCTGATGCATCCGTAACGGAACATCGCGCCTCAATTGCAAACAATAGCCGCGCTCTTGCGAGCGCGGGAAACGCCCTGTTTTCGGCCACGAACCGCCTGAAAATGCACGAGGTCATGCGGTGACCACTCGGTCCCATCACCGCGCAACAGAGAAGCACGCCGGCAGTCAGCGCTTCAAACGGTAAAACTCAGTTCCCACCGGCATGGGGATGGTAACTGTGTTTAAGCCGTTGGTTGGCACGACCGGCTCTCCCACCGTTGACCAGCCATTGCTCTGGGTCAAATCCGCGTTGTTCTGCAACACATAGCCTGCCGCGTCGGCCGGCCAGGTGAGAAAAAGATTGGCGCCGAAGGACTGAATGGCCAGCGACGCTGCCACCACGATGGGGGGCATCGAGGCAGAGAAAGTCAAGTCGTCGATCGCCAGTCCCTGGCCTTTACCCGCCGCATCCGTCATCTGCCAGACCAGCCACAGGGCGGCGCCCGGCGGCCAGTTCGTTATCGGCAGGTTGCTAATCCCGAGGCTGACCTGGTTGAAGGCGGCTGTCCCATCCACGGGAATGGGGTTGGTGGCGGCGGGATTCGCCGGGAAATTAACGTCCAGACCCGCCAGTGCCGCGGTGAGGTTGGTGGAGAAACTGCCGGTAGCCGTCGGATCGATGCAATAGCCGAACGCCAGGGTCTTGGCTACCGCGGACTGCCGCCACAGTTCGCCCGTGAAGTGCAGGTTCATCTGGGTCAGCGTGTTGGTGCTCTGGTTGATGAATCTGACGCCGAAGGCCGTGCTGCCGCTTGAACTGGTCGCCAGCAGGCCCAACGCGCGGTTCGTGCTGGCGGCCGCACTGTTGGTCAATCCGAAGCTGATAATGCCCCCCGTGCTCTGATCGCCTGCGCTCGCGCCAAGCTGGGCAGCCCCGCTGCCCAAGCCATACCAGCCCGCCAGCGTGTCGGCGAGGCCCACCCCACCGGGAACGGTCGCGCAAGAAGTCACCGGAAACGCGAAGTCCAACGGATTGGCCAATGCATAAGTAACGTGGTCGAGCATAACCGGATTGTTCGCATTAACTGAGTTCGCGCCTGGATTTGGCAGCGAATCAAATGCCTGCGTGTAAACCATTCCAGGATTGGGATAGGCGACCCAGGAAGGCGCGGGAACCACCACCGTCAGTGTCGCGATGTGGCTGTTCGTCGAGCCGGCACCGTTGAAGACCCGAACCTGGTAGTTCCCCTGGTTGGCGGGGCTAACGCACGTCAGCAATAGACTCGAGTTCGTTTGGTTGGTGAGATCCCCGTTATTGAACTGCCATTGATAGTTAAGCGTCTCGCTGCCGCTGGCGGCGACGGTGAAGGTGGCGCTGCCGCTCACCGGGTTGGTCTGGCTTTGGGGTTCCATCGTGATGGACGGCGGAATAAGAATCGAGTTCACCGTCAGCGTCGCGTCGGCACTGGTGGCCGAGGCGTATTGGTTGGTCACGATCACGCGATAAATCCCCTGGTCCGCCGATGTGACGCTGTGCAAGATCAGGCTGGAGTCGTTTGCGCCGTCAATGTGCGCGCCATTTTTCTGCCATTGATACCCGAGCGCAAACGGACTGACCGCGGTGACGGCGAAGGTGACTTCCGCGCCGTTGGTGACCGCTTGGCTTTGGGGGGATGCCACAATCGCCGGGCGCAGGTCAGGGACGAAATCAAGACCCCGAAACCACCGGTTGCTGCCTGCGGTCGCCAGCAGCGTGATGGTCGCAGCCGAGTTGGTGTCCACGATGCAAACCAGCCGATTCGAGACCGCCTCACCCGTCGTGGCATAGATGATGGGCGCAACACCGCTGAAGTCCACCGCCACACCGAAGGCGCCGGCCCCCGTCGCAAACGTGTAGGCCAGACCCCAGGTGCCAGCGTTATTCACCCACTTCTGGATCCCGCCAGCCGAATTACGCTGGTCGGCCACGTACGCTATCGTCAGGGAAGAATTAATGTCGAAACCGGCTGGCTGGCTGCTGCTGCCAGTGGCGAAGAGGATATTGGTCGGCGTCGGCGTGGTGGGAAGTCCGCCGCCGCGAAAGTTGTATAGCCCGATCGTGCCCTTCTGGGTCGCAAAATAAAGGTTGCCGTTGATGATCTTGATTCCGGTGGTATTGCCGCCGACGTTGGTTTGGACCAGCACAGGGGCTGCTGGGGGATTGAAGTAGTAGGCCCCATTGGGGGTGCCCGCGGTCCAGAAGTTGTTCGTGCCATCGGTGGCAGCTCCGCGAGCATTGTTGGCGCTGTACACCGTAGTGCTGGTCTGGGCCAGTGTGTAATTCCCGAAGGCATCAATCGTGCCGACCCCGCGGGGCACGGCCGCTCCCGTCTGGTTGGCGAGCGAACCGGATATGGCGCCCCGGTTCGTATGATACCCAATGAAGGTCAACACCGTGCGGTCCAATGAACGGCTCATGCCCCCCTCGGAACCGGCCGTCCCGCTCAGCAGCAGCGCACTGGTGCCCGCATCAGGGATCGTCGCGCTCGTCATCAGCGAACCGTTGGTCGTATATTGGTCCAGGAACAGGCTGTTGCCGCTGTTGGTCAGCGTTTGGGTGCCGTCTCCCAGCCGCAGCACCGCCAGGTTGCCCGCAGTGAAGGACTGGGCATGGGTGATTAAGCCGAAACACAACGCCAAACAACCGCCAACGACCCGGTGAATCAGAATCTTCATAATTGGAATCTTTCTACACTCAAAACCGATAGCAGGAAATTGGTTCATGGCGCGCCCGCTCTACATTACGCTGCGCGGGTAAGAGAGAATTGGTTTTTGTTCTCGGTCATTGGAATATTACCCTGCGAGACAGGGCCAAAGCTGTCAATAGGCTATTTTCTGGCGAAAAAGGGTTCTACTGGGTGATCTGGCGCCACGTTTCAAGCATTTCCATGGCCTCCTCCCGGTTGCGGGGCGGCACGGTCGCACGCAAGATGACTCGCGCCCCGGTTGCGCGCACGAGCGTTCCGATTCGGTGGGCGTAGGTCACCGCGTTCTCGCCCTCGACCGCCGGCAGTCGGCTATACAGGACGGTGGCAGAGTCGGCACAGCGCTCGAGCAACCACCGCGGGTCGTACTTTTCGGGATTGCCCAGGTCAATGGCCCGAACGAGCTTGCAGGCGCAAAGCCGTTCGAAAAATGGACGATGCAATCCGCAGAAATGGGCGAATCCGCCATCGAACGGGGCGAGAGACCGTTCGACGCAAGGCATAACAAAGCGATCGATCATTGCCGGCGAGAGCAATGTCGCGGTGTCTTCGGCGATCCGCACGCCACCGTGAGGGAAATAGACCCCTTGGGCGGTGCCGTGTCCGTGGATCATGCTGGTGGCAGGTTCGCCCATCATTTCTTTGACCTGGCGAGTGACCCGGAGGTAGAGGTCCAGGCAGATTTCCAGGAGTTCATGGACCCAACCCTGTTCAGTATCCTCACCCGCCATGGCCACGAAAATCGTATCGCCGTAGAGCAGGTGTGCCACGTCGAAGACGCCCTGCGTGTCCGGGTGGTAGGGAGCGATCATTCTCTCTGCTCGCTCCTTGTGCAGGCGGTAAAATGCCTGGGCGCGAAGCACCAGTTCGGCTGTTTCCACGTCAACGCAGCGGGCGGCACGAATGGCGTCCACCCCCAGCGGCTCTCCGGGCCAGGGCATTTGGTCAGCGTGGATATGATAACCCTGCCCGGCGACTGACGGAACAAAGACCACCCCAAAATTGGGTCGAACTGTTGGGATTCCGTCGGTGGGCCAGTCAACCACAGCCCGTGCCCGGCGCACCTCAGCTTCCCACATGAGTTCGGGGTCGGCAAAGCGCCGGTCATAATCCGTCGTATCGTAAAGCGGGCCGGATTCCGTCGGGACGAGCAGCAGCGATGGGCCTTTGCCTTCCCAAAATCGCCGGTGTCTTTCAATTTTTTCCATCGGACTTCCTTGGTCAACGGTTTAGTCGGCAGCCAGCGCCAACGTCAATCGAGCAATGTCTGCGCGATGACGCTGGTAGGTTTCCACATCGGTCCACGTGTGGCCGAGGAGACGATCGCCCTGCCGGAGGAAGTCGCGGCTTTCGGTGAAGGTTTCATCCGAAAGTTCCATAACATCGCGCAGCGCGATGCGCAGCGTTTCCTCTGCCTGCTGAACCAGGCCGCCCTTCGTGGCGGTTTGGCGATGGCGTTTGATTTGGTTTTCGAGCAGAGCGATGGCGGACACATCTTCCAATCCATCGCGCGCGGCTTCCCAGCGCACGCTTGGCACCGGGAGTTTGCCGGGATAAACCAGCGCGTATTCGTCGTTGATGGTTTTTCCTGGGAGCCAATGGTCCACCTCGGTGGTGCTATGCGTCCAGAAGCCGATTCCGCTCAGCCCGAAGAACTTCGCGCGCCACGCATTGGCCCGGTTGTAACGCAGCGGCGAAAGGGATTTGACCTGCGAGACACATTCGTAAGACCAGACGGTCTTCGAGTTCATAATGCGTTTCATGCGCGGGTCGCCGGAAAGCAGGCCGGTGACCAACCGCATGTTCGGCGCCCAGACATCCACCAGAGGCTCGATGCGATCGAGGTCCTTCCAGGACAAACCGGGGACGGGATCGGTATAAGTCCGCAGCTTCGCATCGGCTTCGCGAAAAAGGTCGCCGGCCTCGATCAGGACCGCAATATTCGCTCCGTAATCCAGGCCCGGCTCATCGAGCAGGTAGAACGCGTAATCCTCGTAACCCCAGCCTCGCTCGCGCAGGTGATCGCGGAAGGCATGGAGGTAGGCGATTTCCGTTGGGCGCTTTTCCACGTCGGCTTTCTTAACTCCGAACTCAATCGGCGGGTGGCCCAGATGGAACAGAATCTTGCCGCGGCCCTGCAACCGGTCCAATTCGGCATCGAGCGGGGACCAATCGATCGTGAGATGACCGGCGGCATCTGCGCGGCCCGGCGGGATGGTTGAGCGGGGAAACACGTTCACACCGTGCCGCGCCATGTCATCGAGCACATCTTTGCTTCGGGCGGGAAACCACCGGTTCGGCACATAGTCCCACGTACACAGGATCAGCGGCGGCTCTTTGGGCAGACGCAAGTTCAGAACTTCGATTGCCAGCGGCAGATCCAGCCTGGCTGCCTCGTTATGCAACGGGGCGATCGTGATGCGGCCCCGGTAGTTTCCCGGGGCCGCTCCGCGGGCATCCACGCTGACCCAGAATTTTACCGAGCGGTGCGGAGGAATCGTCATCAAGCCGGCGTCATTGATCTCTGGCAGCGCATCCGGCGCACGCTCGCCGTTCACAGTGCCTGTGGGCACCACTTCCCGCAAAGCAACCGTTCCACCAAAAACCGCGCCATCATTGCTCACCAGGTTGGTCAGCGTCACCCTGACCCGAACGCTGTCATCTCGCGTCGAAGCAACAATGAACGCTCCCTGGCCGGCTTCGTCCAGATAGAGGTTCCGCAGAGCTACTTCCGGTTCGTGGGGCGACTGAGTCTCGTTGGTGCAGGGGGCGAGTCGTGTTTCGGCAAAAGCGCCGTAGGGTTGAGTGGGCCAGGCGCGGAGCAATCCCGGAGGCGCTGGCTCGGGTTCGCTACGCGGGGGCGGAGGAAGCTGCCAGGTCTTTTCGTCCAGCATACGTCCAGCCACATCCTGCGCGGTAGCTCGCAGCGACCAGGCACCCGTCCGAACCAGTTCCGGCAACGGCATTTCAAATGCCGATCTCGCGGTCAGACTGCCCATGATCCGGGTCCAACCGTTGCTATCGGTCATTGACACCTTCACATTGATTAACGCGCCGCGCGGGTTTTGCACCCGAACCGACGCGCCTTCGGGCTCTTCCCCGTCTGAAGCGCGATGCAGGCTTACCTGTTGCGGTTCGCTGGTTTTTCCGTAAGGCGATTTTGGCGCGCCGGACCGCAGGCGATAGGCCAGCAGGGTAGTGGTCGTTACCAGGAGGTCCGTGCGTCCGCTGGACGAATCCAGGATTGGGGTCAGGGCCGAAGGCATGATGCCGGACAAGCGAACATCGTCCGTCAGACCGCCATTCTCGTCGAACGCATAGACGTGTTGGTGGAAGGTCGGAATAAATATCTCCCGGGAGCCGTTGCCGCCTGCGGCCAATACCACCGGTGCCGCCCGGGTTTTGGCGCGGAACAGGCGAGTCCAGACGCAGTGGCCTGCGACATCGATGGCGTGCAGGTTGCCCCACTCGCCGGTGCAGAGAATCAGCGGCGTCGAATTGCTGCGCGGCAGAGTGACGATGCTGAAGTTCAGAGGGTCGCCCGTGGGGCACTCCCACAACCGCTCCCCCTCTTCGCTAAGGCTGAACAGCGACCCTGAAGCCGTTCCGCACAACAACATGGTCCGCCCGGGCAATAAGAGAACCTCCGGCCGCGTCCGGATTTCATTTCCCAAATCGCGACGCCACTCCACTCGGCCGGCGGCGTCGAGTCGCATTAGAGTCGAGCCGGCGGCAACCAGGAGGCCCGATTCCCCCGAGTTTCGGAAGATTTGCTGCGGCGGCGCCTTGATCGGTCCTGCGCCCAAAGCGTTGGTCCAGATGACGTTGCCAATCCCTGTGAGGCAGGTGATGGTCCCCGACCCATCGCCGAAGGCGAACGCCGGCCCCGCGGCGGAGACCAATCGCCCTGGCGTCGCGCGGCCCCAGCCGGTTTCACCCGGCAGTTGGTGCTGCCAAAGCACCTGAAACTTCCGGTCCAGGCCGGCCACCAATCCTTCGACACTCGCCGCCAGCAACAGGGCGTTCCCGGACCCATCAACGAGCGTTGGTGCGGTGGTCCAGCGCCCCTTGGGCAACTGCCCAACGAGGCCATCCTGTCCTGAGCCGATCGCGGCGCCGTCTGGCGTCCACAGCAACAGTTGGCCGCCGCGGTTGAGGATGAGGATTTCCGTTTTTCCGGCAGGCGAGAACGTCGTCACCAGGGGCGAGGCTTCCACCGGCCACTGTCCGGCCATGCGCGTCCACTGAATTTCCATTGCGCGGCCAAAGCCCGGCATGATGGCAGCGGCCATTAAAAGACAAGAGACGGCTTCAAGCAACGGCACCACTCCGGTTCTTCTTACGGACATTTGCCGGTTGGACGTGAGGCAAGCTGAGATTTGCATGTATAACAGCAGTCCACCAAACTGGGATCTGCCCGGAACCCAATGTGCGGGCGGGAGAATCCTTTGGCAATGAAAAGTCACATTGCGAGAGACGCGCGCGGGCGCTTAACGACACCAAAGCCGTGGTCTGCGGTTTTGCATCAAATTGTCTCGGCTTCGTGATCGGGGGCAACGATGATGGGCAAGGATTTGAGGGCGATTGAAGGGTCTGCCGTTATCGCCGGCTGTTACAACTTGGCCGGAGCAGCCCCGCAGGTGACCAGGAGATGTGCCGTGGCGAAAACACTTTTTGAAGCGATTGGATACGCGCTTGGCCAGAAGGCCGCGCAGGCCAGGAACGCCTTCGACCTCGTGGGAGGAACGGAGGAAGACTCTTTGCGGGCCGAAATACGTCTGGGCCGCGACATGGCGGCGGCGTTGCTGGGGCGAGTGCCCCTGGCCGAGGAGAATGATGCCATCAGATTTGCGGCCCAAATTGGGCGCTGGCTGGCGGGGAACGTGAAGGAGAGGAAGCTGCCATTCATTGTCCGGGTCACGGCGGAGCGGGAGCCGAATGCGCTTGCCCTGCCGGGCGGACCTATTTTCGTGAGTTGGCCGTTGTTGGAAATGTGCCAGGGGCAGCGGGACGAGATCGCATTCGTGCTCGGCCATGAGATGGCGCATATCGTGCGGCAGCACCCCCTCAAACGGATCGTCAAAGACGCCGCGCTTTCTCTGCTGCTGCGCCAATCCTCGGGCAGGCGCGCCGCCAGCGCCTGGCTGAGCAAGGCGGGGCACCAACTGCTGGGCTGTGCCTACTCCAGAGACGATGAATTGGAGGCGGATGTCTTCGCCGCGGCTCTGATCGGAACCGCTGGCGGGGACGCATTGGCAGGGGAGCGACTGCTCGAGAAACTTGCTCAAGAGACCTCCGTGCAGAGTGTCGGCATCGCGGGAGATTACTTGACCACCCACCCGCCGCTCATGGAGCGAGTCGCTAATCTGCGTGCCAGGAGGCGGGGTTGAACCGCCCCGTCCTCGGCGCTTCTGCGGCTCAAACCAACGGTGAAAGCCCTGTATCCGCCCGACAGCCTCCATCTGCAAGCCGCACAGGGCTGGCGCGCTGGACATCGCCGCTCCTTGGCTGTGGGCCGCTTACCTCCTAAGAATTACTTTTGTTTACTTTTTCTGAAGCCAATCCTATTCTCCGCCCGTGGCTAAGCAGAATTTCCAGTTGCTGGTTTGCCAGCGATTCAGTTGCCCGACTTCGGAGTATGAAGAAAGGGTGTTCAGGAAGTGTTTGTATTGGCACGCGAGATTGCTGGCCCCGGTGGTGCGGCGGCTGATGCCGGATTTTTTCGGGGAAGATTTCAAGTTCATCCGGCATTTGGGCGCATCAACTGGTTTACGGGAAACCCGTGTCGATCTGCTGAATTTCCGGGACACGAACCTGGGGAAACCGAGTTTTTGGCGCACCGGCTTGAGAATCCGTGTATCAGGCCGAAAAGCGAGAAGATTGGCGCAGCGCCTGTTCGCCGCCCAAAAAGAAGCTAACTTGCCAACCCATTCACCACCCGGCCTTGCGGGCGGAGGGCCAGCGGTGGAGTCGGAGACTCCGTGAACCGGCAGGTCGGAGACCTGCCCCACGCCCTGTCTGGCAATCCAGGCGCGTGGATTGTCATCGAGCCCGGCGCAGAACCTGTTTTCCGCGCGCGATTGGCTCTCAAGGCTTCGGTGGAGAATACGCCATCCCATGCGCCTCAGCCACCGCTTTGTGGGCGACTTTGCCATCCATAACGTTGATGCCGCTCAGGAGGGCGGGCTGCTGCTGGCAGGCTTCGGCGAGCCCGTGATCCGCCAGCAGCTCGAGGTAACGGTAAGTGACGTTCGTCAATGCCTGGGTTGCCGTCCGCGCGAAGGCGCCGGGCATGTTGGCCACGCAGTAGTGGGTGACGCCTTCCTCGACGAAAACGGGATGGTCGTGCGTCGTTGGGCGCGACGTCTCAGCGCAGCCACCCTGGTCAATCGCGATGTCCACGAGCACGCTACCCGGTCGCATCCGCTGAAGCATGTCGCGGCGAATCAGCTTGGGCGCTTTAGCCCCGGGGACCAGCACTGCGCCAATGAGCAAATCCACCGCGGGCAACAGCTCGAGCAAATGGGCTTCGTTCGAGTAAAGCGTATGCGCCGTGTGCAACGTGATGTCCAGGAACCGCATCCGTTCCAAGTCCACCTCCAGGATGGTCACATCCGCCCCCATGCCCTGGGCCATGCGCGCGGCGTTGATGCCGGAAGACCCGCCACCGAGCACGACGACCTTGCCCGGCAGCACGCCCGGCACGCCGCCGAGCAGGACGCCGCTGCCGCCGTTGTGTTTGGCCAGAAAATAGCCTCCCACCAGGATCGACATGCGCCCGGCGATTTCGCTCATCGGCTCCAACAAGGGGAGCCGCCGATTGACTTCGATGGTTTCGTACGCCAGACCCGTCACCCGCGATTGAACCAGCGCTTCTGTCAGAGAGCGGCTTGCGGCAAGGTGGAGGTAGGTGAACAGGATCTGGCCGGGCATCAGCAGACCATATTCCGATGGCAGCGGCTCCTTGACCTTGACCACCAGTTCGGCCTTTTGGAATGCGGCGGCGTGGTCGCTCACCAGGGTGGCGCCGGCTTGCGCGTAATCCGCATCGGGATAACCAGCCCCGATGCCGGCGTTGCGCTCGACCAACACTTCGTGGCCGCGTTTGATAAGTTGATAAGCTGCCGAGGGCAAAAGTGCCACACGGTATTCGTGGTCTTTTATTTCTTTAGGGACGCCGATGATCATGGGGAGATGGAGTGGTGGAGTGGTGGAATGATGGAATGATGGAGTGATGGGAGGGATGGTGATTAGCCGTATGCTACGTTGCTTTCTTTGATAATCAAACTGTCGATGCAATCGCCCGTCTCTTGCTGGTGTTCGAGGCTCTGGACGTAAAGATCAATCGCATCCTGCCACACCCGTAGCTGCTGATAACCGCGGTTCTTGTTCCTGTAGTTTGTTTCCATCACTCCACCAGTATTTTCGGCGTCTGGGCGCGGGTGGAGAGCGCGAGCATGGTCACTGAGGAAGCGGCGTGCCGCTCGGCTTCCTCGATCCGGTGGAACTCGCCGTAAACTTCGTTGTAGGTTGGCTCGTCACGGGTGCTCAATTCTTGCCCTTGGGTGGCGCGCATGGCCAGCAGAATATCGTGGCAGGTGATGTTCTCGAGAGGCCGCGCGGGAACGTAAGCCGGTTCGGCACCGGTGGCTTCGACGACCAGTCGCGCGGCGGAAAGTGTTTGCATGACTTGCAGGGCAAGGCGGGTGGGCACGGCCAACCACTCGGC
>Ga0194052_1000915_pt1 | contig 17899 bp, 15 predicted proteins | sample SepL226m_MetaG_FD_160117 | JGI IMG/M metagenome (GOLD analysis project Ga0194052, IMG submission 160117) | Anoxic zone freshwater microbial communities from boreal shield lake in IISD Experimental Lakes Area, Ontario, Canada - Sep2016-L227-6m | ecosystem: Environmental > Aquatic > Freshwater >...
GGCCGGGTTGAGGGTGGTGTCGTTCACGCGCGCTCCACGGTCGGCAGGGGCCGGCTCGCGGCCGGGGCGACCATTTTACCCTGCTATACTCGAAAATGCCGACCGTCTGCCGATCGACGGGGCGGCGACCCGCCCATGTACCTGCTGCCAAACACGCCGTGACAGGACTCGCAACGCCGCCAGCCGGCGCCATCGTGTACCGGGGCGGGGGCGGCGCCGTGTACCTCAACATCTCCAATCGCTGCTCGTCCGCCTGCGCGTTCTGCCTGCGCGAGTGGACCGACGGCGTCTACGGGGAGAACCTCGTGCTCGCTCGCGAGCCGGAGCTCGAAGAGCTCACTCAGGCGATCGAGCTCGAGTTCCTCGACGGGCCGGCGGACGAGGTCGTGTTCTGCGGCTTCGGAGAGCCGACGATGCGGATGGACCTCGTGCTCGCCGCGACCGAATGGCTCCACCTGCGCCGCATCCGCTCACGGCTGGACACCAACGGCCACGGCGCCCTGCTCAATCCTGATGTGGACGTGCCGGCGGCCCTGGCGGCGGCCGGCCTCGACGCCGTCACCGTCAGCCTCAACGCCGCCGATCCGGAGTCCTACGATCTGATCTGCCGGCCGACGTTCGCCAAGTCGTACAGGGCTGTCCTGCAGTTTGCCGAACAGTGTCTGCGGCAAGACATCGAGACGACACTGACCGCCGTCGACTTCCCGGGCGCCGACCTGGAGGGCTGCGCGGCGATCGCCGGCGCCATGGGCGTCGGCTTCCGTGCCCGCGGGCTCGCTTCGCCGCGCGGGCGCGACCACGCCGAGGAAGGGGAAGCGCGATGACCGAGACCGGGGCCCGCATCCTGCTCGTGGACGACGAGGACGCCATCCTCAAGCTGCTGCGCTTCCCGCTCGAGAAGGAGGGCTACCAGGTCGTCACCGCCGGCGACGGCGAGGAGGCCCTCGAGACGTTCGCGCGCGAGACTTTCGACCTCGTCATCCTCGACATCATGCTGCCGCACGTCGACGGCATGGAGGTGTGCCGCCGCATCCGTGCCCAGAGCATCGTGCCCATCATCATGCTCACGGCCAAATCGGATGAGTTCGACAAGGTGCTCGGCCTGGAGATCGGCGCCGACGACTACATCACCAAGGACAAGTTCAGCCTGCGCGAGTTCCGCAGCCGCGTGCGCGCGCAGTTACGGCGGGCGGAGATGAGCCGCAGCGCCGAGGCCTCCAGGAAGGACGTCATCAAGGTCGACGACCTCGAGGTCGACCTTCTCAAGCGCAACGTCCTCATCCGCGGCGCCAAGTCCGACCTCACCTACATCGAGTTCGAGATCCTCAAGACGCTCATCTCCCACCCCGGCCGCGTCTACAGCCGCCAACTCCTCCTGCAGTTGGTGTGGGGCGACTCGGACTACCGCGACGCGCGCACCGTGGATGTGCACATCCGCCACCTGCGTGAGAAACTCGAGACCGATCCCAAGGACCCCGAGTTCATCTTCACGGTCCGCAACATCGGCTACAAGTTCCGCGAGTTCTAGGAGGCGAGGGCGCCCCGGGCGCCCGCCCCACATGCTGTTCCGCTCCGTCAAGAACTGGCTGACCGTCCTCATCCTGGCTTTGGTGGCCCTCGCGATGCTCGTCGCGTGGGTGTACGTCGTGCCGCCGCTCGCCAACCGGCTGGACCAGCAGAAGCTCACGGACCAGCGGCTCAGCGCCTCGGTGATCAGCATCACCGTATCCAACAGCGGGGTCTACTACCTCGGGAGCCGCAGCATGGGCGTGAGCAACGAGGCTCTCCTCGCGCGCACGGTGACGGTCATCGGCATGCAGTTCAACGCCCGCGTCGTGCTCGTCACGATGAACGAGGCGATCAGGCAGGACTCGGGCGGCGTGAACGCCCTCGACCTGGGCGACTACCCCATGGTCCAGCAGTCCCTCGCCTCCGGCCGCTACGCGCAAGGGATCGTCTCCACCTCGTCGGGCCGCTACGCGGCGACCGCCGTGCCGCTCATCGACACTCAGAGCGGTACGGTGTTCGGCACCGTGCTCGTCGCCTCGTCCCTCAAGGACGTGGACAAGGCCGTCGTGGCCGTGCAGCGGCAACTGCTCTTCGCCACGATCTTCGCTATGGCGATCAGCCTCCTGCTCGGCTACCTCGCCTCGTACTTCATCGCCCGCCGCCTCAAGCGCATCGAGCTCAGCGCGGAGGCGATCGCGGCGGGCGACCTCACGGCCAAGGTGCCGGCGACGGTGGAGGACGAGATCGGCCAGCTGGCCGCGACCTTCAACGTCATGGCCGACCGGCTCAGAGGCGCCTTCGCTCAGGTCGAATACGAGCGCGACCGCGTCGAGGTGCTGCTCAACGATCTGAGCGAGGGCGTGCTCGGCCTCGCCGGCGACGGGACCGTGTCGATCGCCAACCCGGCGTCGGCCGAACTGCTCGGCGAGAGCGTCCCGGTAGGCTCCGGGCTCGACGAGATCTTCCCCGCGGACGTCGCCGAAGCCTGGCGCGAGTCGCGCAAGGACGGCGACGTCCAGGTCGTCGTCGTGGTGCACGGCGAGCGCACGCTGGAGGCGACCACCTATCCCGTCGGCGGGGCCGCCGATTTCACCTCCATCGTGGTCCTGCGCGACGTCACCGCGCAGGCGCGCCTTGAGCGCGCCCGCAGGGACCTCATCGCCAACGCCTCGCACGAGTTCAAGACGCCGCTGTTCTCGCTGGCAGGGTTCCTCGAGCTCATCGACGAGGGCAACGTCAGCCCCGAGGAGCGCGGCGAGTTCCTCGGACTGATGCGCCAGCAGGTCGACCGCCTGCGCAACCTGGCCGTCAGCATGCTCGACCTCTCGCGGGTCGAGGCGGGTTCGATCGAGATGCAGCCGGAGCACGTCGAACTGGAGACGGTCGCGCGCTCCGTGCTCGACGAGTTCCAGGTCCAGGCGCAGGCCAAGGACCTGCGCCTCGTGGCGGAGCCGGACGAGGGCCTCACCGCCTGGTGTGACGAACAGCGGCTCGCCCAGGTGCTGCGGGCGCTGGTCGACAACGCCATCAAGTTCTCGCCGGCGGGCAGCACCGTGACCGTCGGAGCGCATCCCGAGGATCCCTTCGTGGCCGTCGTCGTGAGCGACGACGGCCCCGGCATCTCGTCCTCCGAGCTGCCGCAGGTGTTCGAGCGCTTCCACCGTGGCAGCGAGGAGCGCGCGAGCACGTCGGGCGCCGGCCTCGGCCTCTCGATCGCCCGCGAGCTCACGGAGATGATGGGCGGGCGCATCCGCGCCGAGTCCGGCGGCCACGGGGCGCAGTTCACCGTGAGCCTGCCGCGCGCCGGCCAGGCGTCGCGCGGCGCCGACGGGGGCAAACCCACGGCGGCCGCGCGGGCAGCGGCGCAGGAGGAGGCCGCGGCGCGGACCGGCGCGGCACCAGCGCACGCCGGCGCGCCGGAGCCCGGCGGGACGGCGGCAGGCACGGGCGACGAGCCCGGTTCATAAGACTTAACCGTCGCCCGGCCGTTACGCAACACGCCCGAGAGCGCAGTTAACACCCGACAGACATCATCTGCTCCAGATCGGTGAGCGGTGCGCGCGGTTGCGCGCACCGCTTCGGCATGAAGCCGCCACGAGAACGAAGGGAAGAAGATGGTCAAGATGCGAGGGTTCCTCCTGGGCTTGGGCGGCGGCGCCGTCGGCGCGGCGCTCGTCGTGCTCGTCCTGGTGCTGGTGTTCAATTTCGGAGAGACCAAAGAGACGGTCGTGCAGACGCCGGCGCAACTGCCCGCTGCCTACGCGCCGGGCAGCCAGGGTTTCACCCCCGAGCAGATCTACAAGAGCCTTTCCGGCGGCGTCGTCATGGTCCAGTCGGACTTCGGCAACGCGGGCACCAACATCTTCGGCCAGCAGCAGGGCGGGCAGGCGCTGGGCACCGGCTTCGTCGTGTCCAAGGACGGCTACATCCTCACCAACGCGCACGTCGTGCAGGACCAGGGCCAGAAAGCCACAAGCGTCACCGTCGTGTTCAACAAGGGCGGCTCCAAGACGCAGCAGGTCAAGGGCCAGATCATGGGCATCGACTCCACCAGCGACGTCGCGGTCATCAAGGTGGATCCGGCTGGAGTCAACCTGCAGCCCCTGCCTCTCGGCGACTCGTCCACGGTGCAGGTCGGCGAGAACGTCGTGGCCATCGGCAACCCGCTCGGGTACGACTTCTCGATCACATCCGGCATCGTCTCAGCGACCGGCCGCAGCCTCCAGGGACCGAGCGGGCGCCCGATCCCCAACGGCATCCAGACCGACGCGGCCATCAACCCGGGCAACTCGGGCGGCCCCCTGATCGACTCGACCGGCCACGTGATCGGCATCAACGAGCAGATCGCTTCCCAGTCCGGCGGCAACCAGGGTCTCGGCTTCGCCGTCCCCATCAACACGGCGATCCGCTCGCTCGGGCAGCTCAAGAACGGCGGAACGGTCAAGTACGCGTGGCTCGGCGTCGCCGGCGTGACGCTCACGCCGCAGATCGCCCAGCCAGCCGGCACGACGCAGCAGAGCGGCGCCCTGGTCGAGCAGGTGCTGCCCAACAGCCCGGCCGCCAAGGCGGGGCTCAAGGGCGGCACGAAGACCGTCACGGTGCAGGGCCAGAGCGTGAAGGTCGGCGGTGACATCATCGTCAAGATCGACGGTCAGGACGTCGCCACCTATGACGACCTGATCGCCTATCTCGCCACCAAGGCGCCCGGCGACCAGGTCACGCTGACGGTGCTGCGCGGCACCCAGACGCAGACCGTCACGGCGACGCTGGAGACGCGCCCGGCCAACCTGTAGCCGGAGCGACCGAGACCAGGCTCGGAAGACGGGCCGGCGGCGCCGATGCGCCGCCGGCCCGTAGCACGAAGGTCGCGCGCCACGAAGGCCGCATGCCGCGAGGGCCGCGTGCCGCCCTCGGCGCGGGATGCCCACTAAACCGGGTATGGTGCCCACCTTTTTTGACAATCGCTCGTGCGCGGGTGTATACCAAGCATCCAAGGTCGTCCCGGCGCCTTGGGGAGCCGTTCCACCACGCCGACGCGACTGGAGGGTCCGTTGGTCAAGCACCCGCTCGGCGAACGCATGCAGGCCCTGCTGCCGATCGTGCAGGGCCTCGCTGAGATGTTCGGCCCCGACTGCGAGGTCGTCCTGCACGACGTCGCCCAGCTGCCCCACTCCATCGTCGCCATCGAGAACGGCGCCGTCACCGGCCGCACCGTCGGCGACGTCCCCACGGACCGCATGCTCCGCAACCTGCGCAGCGCCGACGAGACCCAGGACGTGCGCCTCTACATCTCTTCGCACGACGGCAAGATCCTCAAGTCGCTCGCCGTCACGCTGCGCGACGAGGACGGCGAGCCTTTCGGCCTCCTTGGGCTCAACTACGACATCTCGGACGTCGTCCAGGCGCAGCGCACGCTCGCCAACTTCACCGCCGTGGGCCGGCTCGGCAGCGGCGCCGTGCCCGAGAGCGGCGAGATCTTCGCCGGCGACATCCGCGACGTCGTCGCCGGCATGATCACCAAGATCCTCAACGAGATGGGGCGTACGCCGGGAGCGATGTCGCGCGAGGAGAAGATGGAGGTCGTCAAACGTCTCGAGGAGCGCGGCGCGTTCCTCGTGAAACGTTCCGCCGAGCAGGTCGCCGAGGCGCTCGACCTCTCCCGCTACACCATCTTCGCGTACCTCAAGGAGATCCGTCACGGCGACGGGGCGACCGTGCATCCCGCAGCCAGACGCTCGAGCGGAGGCCGGCCGTGACCCGCGGCGCGCGCGGCAGCGCCGCAGAGCAGAGAGCCGACGCCGCCACCGTCGACGCTCTCTTCGACATCATCGCCGGCTCGGGCTGCCGTTCGCTGGCCGTCATCGGCCTCGTCAAGAACGCCGGCAAGACCACGGTGGTCAACGCGCTCATGGCGAACTGCCGACATCTGTTCGGGCTCACTTCGCTCGGCCTCGACGGGGAGCGCACCGACCACCTGACGGGGCTGGCCAAGCCGCGCATCGCTCCCCCAGCCGGCACGCTCGTGGCCACGACCCAGGGATCACTCGACCGCTCGCGCTACGCCATGGAGGTGCTCGAAGAACTGCCGTACCACACGCCTCTGGGGCGCGTGGTGATCGGCCGCGCCGGCAGCGGGGGCCAGGTCGAGGTCAGCGGGCCTACGACCCTCGCCGAGCTGGGCGGCACCGTGGCGCGTCTCCAGGCGCTGGGCGCCGAACAGGTCCTCATCGACGGCGCCATCAACCGCCTCGGCAGCGCGTCGCCGCGGGTCAGCGACGGCCTCGTCATGGCCACCGGAGGGATGGTCGGCGAGAGCCTGGACGAGGCGGTCGAGACCACGTCGGCCACGCTCGACACCCTGCTGTTGCCGGCGACCTCGGCGGAGACGCGGGCTCTGGTCGCGCCGTTCCTCGAGGGCCGCATCCGCGCCGTGTCCTTTGACGAGCGCGGCACGGCCACGCCCCTCGAGCTGCCGACCGTCGTCGGCGAGGGTGTCGCGGTGGCCCGCGAGGTCGAACGCCTGGGCACGCGCACGCTCTTCGTCGGCGGCGCCCTGACGCAGGAGTTCGTGGACGACTTCACGCGCGTGCTGCCACCGCTTCGCAAGCTTCGCCTCGTGGTGCGCGACGCCACCGTGCTCGTGCTCCCTGCGGCGGCCGTGTCCCGCATCCCGAGGCGAGGGATCGCACTCGAGGTGCTCACTCCGCTGCGCGTGCTCGCCGTGACCGCGAATCCGTTCCGCGTGCCGCAGCCGTACCATCCGAAGCTGTTCTTCAACGCGGTCGCCGACGCCGTCGGCGACCGCGTGCCCGTGTTCGACGTCGTCAACGGGCTCGCGCGGCTGCCTGAGGGCAGCCCGGCGAGCCCCGCCGGCGCCGACTCTCCCTGACGAAAGTGGGTGGTCTAGTGAACGATGCGCTTCGTCTCAACGCCGACGTTGTCGATCGCGCCCGGGCCGCGGCCAGCGCGATCGCCGACGATATCCAGCAGCACATCGAGCGCCACACGACCGACACCACCGAGCGCGCCACGCTGCGCCTGCTCGGCATCTCGGGCGTGAACGAGATCGACGTGCCGCTCGTGAACGTCGTCGCCGAGCACGCCCGCGAGCTGCTGCCCGGCGGGATCATGCGGCCGTTCGTCGACCTCATGATCCAGACCGGCAAGAACGCCCAGCAGGTCGCCGAGGGCGTCGCCGCCGGCGACCTCGCCCTCGCCGACGTGCCGGCAGAGCGGCGCGCCGCCGCGGAGACCCGCGCCGCCGCGCTCGCCGAAGAAGGCGTGGCGCGCATCGACGCCGTTCGCGCGCGCCGCAACGAGCTCGTCGCCGAGACCGGCGAGGCGGTCAAGCCCTACGTGTACGTGATCGTCGCCACCGGCAACATCTACGAGGACGCCGCGCAGGCACAAGCCGCGGCGCGCGCCGGCGCCGACGTGATCGCCGTCATCCGGACCACCGCGCAGAGCCTGCTCGACTACGTCCCTTTCGGCGAGACCACCGAGGGCTTCGGCGGCACCTACGCGACGCAGGAGAACTTCCGCCTCATGCGCAAGGCGCTCGACGAGGTCGGCGCCGAGCTCGGTCGCTACATCCGCCTCTGCAATTACGCCAGCGGTCTCTGCATGCCGGAGATCGCCACCATGGGCGCGCTCGAGCGCCTCGACATGATGCTCAACGACTCCATGTACGGCATCATCTTCCGCAACATCAACATGCGGCGCACGTTCGTCGACCAGTACCTGAGCCGGCTGATCAACGCCCGCGCCGGCATCATCATCAACACCGGCGAGGACAACTACCTCACGACCGCGGACGCCTTCGAGAAGGGGTTCACGGTCGTCAGCTCGGACTTCATCAACGAGGCGTTCGCGCTGCGCGCCAACCTCGAACCGTGGCAGATCGGGCTTGGCCACGCCTTCGAGATCGACCCGGCCAAGCCGGACCAGGTCGTGTATCAGATCGCCGACGCACAGCTCGTCCGGCAGCTCTTCCCGGGCTACCCGCTCAAGTACATGCCGCCCACGAAGTACATGCCGGGCGACATCTTCCAGGGGCACATCATCGACGGCATGTTCAACTTCACCGGCATCTTCACGGGCCAGGAGATCATGCTGCTCGGCATGCTCACCGAGGCCCTGCACACGCCGTTGCTGCAGGACCGTTACCTGAGCATCAAGAACGCCAAATACGTCTTCGAGAGCTGCCGCGACCTTGCCGGCGAAGTCACGTACAAGCCCGGCGGCATGATCGAGCAGCGCGCCAACGACCAGCTCCAGAAGGCCGCTGAGCAGCTCGAGCACGTGCGCGAGATCGGCCTCTTCACGGCGCTCGAGGAGGGGGAGTTCGCCGACGTCAAGCGCGACCCGCGCGGCGGCCGCGGCTTCGAGGGCGTCTTCGAAGTAGCCGCGGACTACTTCAACCCGTTCTTCGCGGCGCTTCGCGAGGGCCGGATGAGCGGTGCTCCCGCGGGTCCGGCCCCCGGTGCCTCGATCCCGGCTGCGGAAGGGGGACACTGATGGTAATCAGGCCCTACGGTGATACGCGTGACGACGGCATCATGCAGTTCTCCTTCACCCTCCCGATGCCGTATTCGATCAAGTCGGCCGACGTCGGCAAGCAGTTCCTCGAGAAGCTCGGCTTCCACACCGTCGCCATCGCCGAGTGCAAGGCCATCGACCCGCAGTACACGCTCTTCGTCGCCTACGGGCGCACCGACGCCGGCATCGACCCCGACGAAGTGAAGGGCGACTACCTCGAGGTCGACGAGATGGACTACTACGCCATCAACGGCCTCATCAAGGACAAGCTCGGCCGCAAGCTCAGCGTAGTCGGCGCCGCCATCGAGAGCGACGCGCACACGGTGGGCATCGACGCGATCATGAACATGAAGGGCTTCGCCGGGAACTACGGGCTCGAGCGATACCCGGAGATGGACGCCCTCAACCTGGGCTCCCAGATCCCCTGCGCGCAGCTCGTGAAGACGGCGCTCGAGCGTGACGCCGACGTCATCCTCGTCAGCCAGATCGTCACGCAGAAGAACATCCACGTGCAGCACCTCACCCAGCTCATCGAGCTGATCGAGGCCGAGGGCGTGCGCGAGCGCTTCGTCCTCATAGTCGGCGGGCCGCGCATCAACAACGCGTTCGCCAAGGAGCTCGGCTATGACGCCGGCTTCGGGCCACGCACGACGCCCCTCGAGGTCGCGTCGTTCATGGCCCAGGAAGTCGTGCGCCGGCACGAGGATTCATAGTCCGGCAATGTCCAGCATCGATCCGATCGACAACAGTGTCGTGACGCAGAGCGTGGATCTCGCGGCGGGGGCTGCAGCCACACACGCAACGGCACCAGGAGGCCAAAGTGTCTGACAACGACATCGTCATCCTTTCCGCGGTACGCACGGCTCAGGGACGGTTCATGGGCGGCTTCGCCAAGACGCCCGCGATCGATCTCGGCGCCATCGTCATGAAAGAGGCGCTCGTGCGCGCGGGCGTCGCGGGCGAGCAGCTCGAAGAGGTCATCTTCGGCAACGTCATCCAAGCCGGCCTGGGGCAGAACACCGCCCGCCAGGCCGAGCTCAAGGCCGGCATCCCGGTCGACGTGCCGGCGATCACCGTCAACCGTGTCTGCGTCTCCAGTGCCTCGGCGATGGCGATGGCGGCCAACGCCATCAAAGCCGGAGACGGCGACATCTACCTCGTGGGCGGCATGGAGAACATGACGCGCGCGCCGTGGGTCCTGCAGGACGGGCGCACCGGCTACCGCATGGGCATGCCCACCGGCAACATGTACGACACGATGGTCTGGGACGGCCTTTGGGACGCCTCCAACAACTACCACATGGGCATGACCGCCGAGAATCTGAGCGAGAAGTTCGGCATCACGCGCGAGCAGCAGGACGAGGTCGCCTACCGGAGCCACGTCAACGCATCGAAGGCGATCGAGGACGGCCGCTTCAAAGATGAGATCGTCCCCGTCGTCATCCCGCAGCGCAAGGGCGACCCCGTGGTGATCGACACCGACGAGTGCCCGCGCCGTGACGCCAGCCTCGAGTCGATGGCCAAGCTCAAGCCGTTCTTCAAGGACGGCGGCGGCGTGACCGCCGGCAACGCGTCGGCGCTCAGCGACGGCGCCAGCGCCCTCGTGCTCACCTCGCGCAAGAAGGCCGCCGAGCTCGGGCTCAAGCCGATCGCGACCCTGGTGAGCTACGCGACGGCCGCCTGCGAGCCGGAGATCATGGGCTACGGCGAGACCAAGGCCGCCGAACTGGCGCTCAAGAAGGCCGGCCTCTCCGCCAAGGACGTCGAGCTCGCCGAGTTCAACGAGGCGTTCGCCTGCGTCGCCGCTCTCGCCACACGCGAGCTCGGCCTCGCCACCGACATCGTCAACGTCAACGGCGGCGCGGTGGCCCTCGGCCACCCGCTCGGCAACACCGGCACGCGGATGGTCGTGACTCTCATCCACGAGCTGCAGAAGCGCGGCAACACCATCGGCCTCACCGGCGCCTGCGTGGGCGGCGGCCAGGGCGCCGGTTCCGTCATCAAGGTCGAGGGCTGAGTTCCTGGCCAGGGTCAATCGAGGGAGACGTCGCCCCGCGCGTGCAAGCTGATCAGTCAGTCGCGCGCGGGCACGTCCCCCAAGACTAGGGAGAGAGCATGAAGGAAGGTAACAAGTTCGGCGCCCACAGGGTCATCGAGCCGCAGGGCGTGCTGCCGCAGCCGGCGTGGCAGATCGACAACACGATGGAGATCGCCGACAACGAGATCCTCATCGACGTCGACACGCTCAACGTCGACGCTGCGAGCTTCACGCAGATCGAGGAGGCCGAGGGCGGCGACGTCACGAAGATGGCCGCCCACAGCCTGGACATCATCGAGAAGCGCGGCAAGCACCACAACCCCGACACGGGCTCCGGCGGCATGCTGCTGGGCACGGTCGCGGCGATCGGCCCCAAGCTCAAGGACCGCGACCTCAAGGTCGGCGACCGCATCGCGACCCTTGTGTCGCTCTCTCTGACGCCGCTCAAGGTCGACGAGATCGTCTCGATCAACAAGGACACCTGCCAGGTCAGGGTGAAGGCGCAGGCGATCCTGTTCGAGACCGGCATCTACGCCAAGATCCCGGCCGACATGGACGAGGCGCTCGCGCTCGCCATCCTCGACGTTGCCGGCGCGCCCGCCCAAGCCGCCAAGCTCTGCAAGCCCGGCCAGACTGTGTTCGTCCTCGGCGCCGGCGGCAAGAGCGGCCTCCTCTGCGCCTACGAGGCCCGCAAGCGCGTGAAGCCGACCGGCAAGGTCATCTGCCTCGTGCACGGCGAGGCCGGCAAGAAGCGCCTCGAGAAGACCGGCTTTGCCGACGTCATTATCCAGGGCTCAGCCACCGACCAGCTCTTCGTGTACGAAGAGGTCAAGAAGGCGACCGGCGGCGAGATGGCCGACCTCACCATCAACTGCGTCGACATCCCCAACACCGAGATGGCCTCCGTCCTCGCGACCAAGAACGACGGCATGGTCTACTTCTTCAGCATGGCGACGAACTTCACGTCGGCCGCCCTGGGCGCCGAGGGCATCGGCGCCGACACGCTGATGATCATCGGCAACGGTTACACCAAGGATCACGCGGTCATCGCGCTCGAGGTCGTGCGCGAGAGCCCGATCCTGATGGAGATCTTCAAGGACACCTACGCCACCGGTGCCGGCAACGCCGAGCCGGTCAACCTCAGGGCGTAGGCAGACTGGGGTCGCGTGGCGGCGAGCGGACGCCGGCGGGACGCTCCTCGCGGAACGCGCCGAGGGAAGCGGGACGGCGGCGGAGGCATCGCGCAGGACGCACGACGTGGGTAGACGGGGCGCGCCGCGCGCCGCGATGCTCCAAAGAGAGGGGCCCTGCATGGGGCCCCTCTTTTGTCCCGCCGCGCCGGGGCACTCACGACCGGCGGACGGCGCCTGGCCGGAGTTTCACGTGAAACATGCGCGAACGGACACGGAAGCAGCCATCGGGCGGGTTCGCATCCTGAGTCTCCATTCGCGTTGTGACAGGGCCGTCCGCCACCGGTCGCTGACTCGTGACGTGGCGCCTCAGACGCCGGCGCACCGGCTTCGCTCAGTAGCAACTGCGGCGGTCGTGAAGAATTTGTGGAGCGCTGCCGCTCCTCTCGTGAGGCGGCTGCAGGGAGTGTGGGGCGGCGGCCCCGGGTAGAAGGATTCAGCGAGCAACCCCACATGGAGGAAGACCAGTGACCCAGGAAGACGTCCGGAGGGCGCTGTCCTCCGTCCAGGATCCCGAGCTTCGCAAGAGCATCGTCGAACTTGGGATGGTCCGGGATATCGTCGCCGGGCCGGACCGCATCGGCGCCACGATCGTGCTGACCACGGCAGGCTGCCCGTTGCGGAATCAGATCCGTGCCGAGGCCGAGCAGGCGCTTTCCACTATCGCACAGGGCCGCACCGTCGAGATCAAACTCGACGCCATGTCGTGCGACGAGCGCGACGCGCTCACCGCGCGGCTCAAAGACCGGCACGAGCTCGTGCACAGCCTCTTCGGGCCCGGCTCCCGCACGCGCACGATCGCTGTGGCGAGCGGCAAGGGCGGCGTGGGCAAGTCCACCGTCACCGCCAATCTCGCGGTCGCCCTCGCGGGGCAAGGGTACGCCGTCGCGCTGATCGACGCCGACGTCTACGGCCCGACGATGCCGCTCATGATGGGGCTGCCCGCCATCCCCCCCGAGATGCACGAGGGCAAGCTGATCCCGCCGGAAGCCCATGGCGTCAAGGTGGTCTCCATGGGCTTCTTCCTCCCGGACAACGAGCCGGTCATCTGGCGCGGCCCGATGCTCGGCCGCGCCATCGAGCAGTTCCTTGGCGACGTGCTCTGGGGCAGCCCTGACTTCCTCCTCATCGACCTGCCTCCCGGGACCGGCGACATCGCCCTCACGATCGCCCAGATGATCCCCGGAGCGGGGATGATCATCGTCACCACACCGCAAGAGGCCGCCGCCAAGACGGCGGTCAAGGCGGCCAAGATGGCACGCATGACCAAACAGGACGTGCTGGGCGTCGTCGAGAACATGTCCTACTACATCTGCCCCGACTGCGGCTCGCGGCACCACATATTCGGCCGCGGGGGGGCCTTTGAGATCGCGCGGCTCATGGACACGCGTCTCCTCGCCCGCATCCCTCTCGACGAGGCGACCCGCGAAGGCGGAGACCACGGAGCACCGGCGGCGCTCGATCCGTCCACGCCCGTAGGAGCGGCTTTCGCAGATCTCGCCCAAGCCGTGCTCGATCCCGACGCCGCAGGCACGCCAGCGGACGCAGACTAGCCGGGCCATCCTCACGCTCGCACCCGAGCGCCAAGTGAGCGCGAGCGCCCAGTGACCTTCAGCGCACCCGGCGCTCCTTCAGCGGCTCACTCCGAGGACTGATCACCCTCCGTGAAGCCGCGGGGTCCCACGCCGAGCAGCAAGGACGAGACCGCGTCGTGTGCCTCCGAGAGTGCGCGAATCCCCCCAGGCAGGTCGGCGGCGCGCATCGACCCCGCCCGGCACGCGCTCCTGCGCTCACGCGAGGACGAGGCCCGCCGGGAACTCGCCGAGATCGGCGCGACGCTCCGGGCCGCCTGCGAAGGACACCCGCCGGCGCTACGCCATGACCTCCGTGCGCGCCGGCAAGCGCGCGGTCATCGTCTACGACTCCGCCCCGCCGACGCCGGACAAGCCCCGCATCGGCGATGGCGGACATCGTCGCGACGCGGGAGGCCTACGAGCGGCGACGCACCTCCGCCAGCGCCCATCTGGCGGTCGACGTCGCACGAGAGCTGGGCCTGGACGCGGCCGAGGTTCGAGACGCCGCAAGCGCGGCCCGTGGTACGACCCCGGCCCGCCCGCTCAGCCCTGCGCGGAGGATCGTGAAGCTCGCCGCCGCCTATCAGGCGATCGTGCTGGCGCGGCGGCGGCATTCGCGACCGTCCTCGGGAGAGAGAGCCGGGCCTGAGCAGATCCGGAGCCGGACAGAGTGCGGCCCCGGCAGTCCCCGCAGCCGAGATCCGGCTCTGGGCCCGACCGCCGGGGCCAGGCAAACTATCCCACCACCCGGGCGCCGTTGATCCGGCGGCGCCCGCCTAGGCGGTGAGGAAGGAGCAGAGGTACTCGCCAACGTCCTTGTCGGCGGATGAGAACTCCAGAGTCCGGAGGAGCCGGCAGAGACTGACGTCGTCTCCCACGATCGTGGTGCCGAGCTGCTCGTACCTTGAGAGCACCTCGTCGACTGCCTGTTCCTTCTCCTCACGAGTCATATGAGCCCTCCAGGGGGTCCCGTTTGCTCCGGTACTAGTTTCGGCCTCGGCCCTCACCAACAACATGGGTGCATTGTTTAGGGACGCGTGCCCACTCCGCCCGGGAAGCCGCCCGCCGCGCCGCCGATCGGCGCGGCCGGCGGCGCAAGGGAGCAGGCACGGCGCGGCCGGTCCGGCCGCACGACCGTGCGCTCAGAAGCAGGACTTCAGCGTCCCCCGGCGGCGGATGTCGATGGTGGCCCAGTGAAACCCGCCGGCGATGGTCTCGAAGGCCCAGAAGGGGCATTCGATGGGTTCGCATCCCCATCCCCGAAGCGTGCGCACGAACCGCCCCCCTCCGGCGGACACGACGACGCGACCTTCGTCAAGGGTGACGACGTTCATCATGATCCGGCGGCTGCAGTCGTACATGGGGTGAGACTCCGGCATCTCCGGCACCCCGACCACCCGTTCCGGATCGACCAGCAGCTTGCCCGGCGCCAGCGGCGAGAACGTCGCCTCGATGGGCATCGGATGGCTGTCGTGGAGCTCGACCTCGTGCGCACGCGCACTTCGTCATGCGTGGCGGCAGGAGTGCCCTGTGCGATCAGGCGCGCTGACGGGCCACCCCGGCGACGATCTCCGCGGCGACGCGCGCCGCGATAGCTGCTTGACGACCGTCGCCGAGCGGAGGGCCACCACCGCAGACGTCGGCCGCGGCGAGGAGGGCGCCCGCGGCCACCGACGCACCCTGGACGAGCTCGCGCACCGTCAGGCCCACCGGGTCCGCGCCGCCCTCCAGGGCGCCGAGGTCGACCGACAGGTAGATCGCCTCCGTGCCGGCGGCGGCGGCCTCGAGCGCCTCCTGGGCCACCGTCGCCATTCCGGCCGCGGCAACGTCCGCCACGGAAAACGCGTGTGCCCCCATCTCGGCGAGCACCTGCAGCACCGGCACGTCCGGCGGCGCGGCGCGACCGCCGATCAGCGCTAGGTTGCCCGGGGCCAAGAGGCCCAGCTCGAGGGCGCGCGCCCACCGCGACGCGTCGCCGTGCGCCGGTTCGAGCGCGACTTCGTAGGCCGGCGTGAAGGCGACCACCCCAAGCCGGCCGTGCAGCTTGCCCGACAGCACCTGCAGTACCGGGAGGCTGGCGAGGGAGCCGCCGCCGAGAACAAGCGGCGTCGCCCCGCAGGCAAAGACGTCCGCCAGGCGTTCGTGCGCACGCAGGAGCGTCGCCGTGAAGTCGTCGTCGACGGCGATGTCTCCGTAGTCCACGACGCGCAGGCCGGCGCCGGAAGGAGCCGCGCGTCGCCAGGCCGAGTACGGGGCGGAGGCGCGGCGGATGGCGGCCGGCCAGTCGGGGCGCCCTCCGGCCGACAGGCCCAGGACGACGAGCGCCGCGCCGCTGAGGGCGGCAGGGTCGTCCACCACCGGGAGCCCCAGGAGCCCGGGCCCGGACGCTTCGTTCGCGAGCCCGGCCGCGACGGTCTGCCACAGCCGGCTCAACTCTGCGCGGTCCACGTCCGGCGTCACCAGCGCCGGGTCACGCGCTGAGCCGCAACGGCCTGCTCGTCGAGCGCGATCCCGAGTCCGGGGCCTTCCGGGACGAGGACCGTCGAGACCCCGTCGCGGACCACGGCCGTGAGTCCCGAGCCGAGGTCGAGCTCCAGACCGCCCTCGCGCCACGGGAGGTCGGCGTCGCCGTGCACGGCGTTCGCGAGCGCGATGTTGACGTGAAAATGGGCAGCGAGGCCGAGGCTGCTCTCGCCCATGTTGCCCATCATGATGGTGATACCGGCCGCCTCCGCGATGGCGTTCACCTTGAGCGCGTCGAGGATGCCGCCGGTCTTCATCAGCTTCACCACGAAGATGTCGCAAGCGCCGGCCCGCGCCGCCGCGAGCGCCTCGCGCGGGCCGCGGATGCTCTCGTCCAGCGCGATCGGCGTGTCGACGCGCTCGCGCACGAAGCGAGCCGCCTCAAGGTCGTCCATGCGCACCGGCTGCTCGACGAGCTCGATGCCATAGGGCTCGAGCAGCTTGATGGCGCGGACCGCCGTCCTCGCGTCCCACCAGCCTTGATTGGCATCGACGGTGATGCGCGCGTCCGGTCCGGCCGCTTCGCGGACGGCGGCGACGCGCTCTTCGTCGCGCTCCGGCGCGTCGCCGACCTTGATCTTGAAGACGGTCACCGACTCGGAGCGCAGGGCCCGCGTCTTGCGCGCCAGCCCCTCCGGCGCGTCCCACCCGAGGGCGACGACCTCCGTCAGCCCGTCGCGCGAGCGACCGCCGATGAGATCGCAGAGCGGCCGCCCGAGCGCCTTCCCCTGGAGGTCCCACAGCGCCATCTCCAGACCGGCGCGCGCCGCCTGATTGCCGACGGTGAACAGCTCGCGCTCCCACACGCGACGGATCGCCTCGAGCTGGAAGGGGTCCCGGCCGACCACGGAGGGCCCGAGGTACTCGCCGATCACGTCCTGGACGGTCCACAGCGTCTCGCCCGTGAACTCGTACGCCGGGCACGCCTCACCGAGCCCGATCAGGCCCTCGTCGGTCTCGACGCGCACGAGATCGCAGGGCCCCACGGACAGCGCCGACGAGGCGATGACGAACGGCTCCGAGTAGCGAAGCTCGAGAGTATCGACGTGCACGGCGGTGATCTTCACGGGCCACACCTGACGGATCGCCCTGGGGACGGACCCAGTCTACGCCATCGCGATGAGCACCCGGAAAGCCGCGCCGGCGTCGCCGGGCGCGCTTCTGCCGGGCCCCACCCGGCTTGCCGCCGGTCGGGGAATGACCCATAATACGGAGTCCCCGAAGGGGGACCGCGTGGGGCATTAGCTCAGCTGGGAGAGCGCCTGGATCGCACCCAGGAGGTCAGCGGTTCGATTCCGCTATGCTCCACCACTTCTTCTGGCACTGCCTCGACTCACGACACGGCTGGCCCCCGGCGTGAACGCCCCTCGTCCCTCACACGAACCACAAGAACGACGCGATCGAGATGAGCCCGGTCAACAGCCAGCGCTCGCGGTCGATCCGGCCCAGGGTCGCTCCGGCGACGAGCGCCAGCCCGGCGAACGCCAGGAGCACGGGGAAGTCGACGTAGCGCTCGAACCAGCGCACGTTGGTCATCGCGCTCAGAAGCACGCCGAGGAGGGCGCTCATCAGCAGGCGGCTCCTCACGTCCGAGAGCCGCGTGGCCAGCAGCCCCGCGACCGCCGCCGACCCCAAGGGGATGAGGACCCACCAGAGCAGGCTCGATCCGGCCAAGTGAGGGAAGGGCACCCGAGAGACGAGGCCGAGGAAGCTGGTGATCGTGCCCAGCACGCCCAGCACCAGGAGGCCGGCGGCTGCGGCGGCCGGGAGCGCCAGCACCGCCAGCCACGCGCGTTCGTGGCGCAGCCGCCTCCACCAGGTCGCGATCTCCCCCGCCGGCAGCATGAGGACCGCGTACGCTCCGACGACGCCCAGGCTCAGCAGGAGATTGCGCGTCCGGCGTACGGCCGCAAGCGGAGTCTGCGCGGCGGCGGCGCCGGGCGCGGGCGGCAGTGGACCGCCCCAGTAGACCAGCAAGGCCGCGAGAGGGACGAGGGCGAGGGCAAGCAGGCAGAGCCCGGCGATCC